>JAABUP010001693.1_pt1 | contig 45690 bp, 47 predicted proteins | sample 5559201 | NCBI WGS metagenome assembly JAABUP01 (sample SAMN10711887, study PRJNA513373) | rock metagenome | isolation source: Antarctica rocks | place: Antarctica
CCTGGATCTCGCTTAAACCCAGCATTCTGGGTGCTAATCTCAGGCTGCATGAGAGCCAATCTGTGGCTGCATTAGGGGCCGCTCCGGGTCATATTAGGCGCCAATCATAGATAATCGCCTAAAGAATTATCTTTCCGCGAAGAGCTATCGTGAAGCCCAAAACAGTCCTCTCGTGACCACCGACCACCGACCCTTTCTCTCAACGCGCATGCCAGTCTGCCTTGCCCGTGCACTGAGACATTTGGTAGCCAACACGCTCTCATCCAGCAGACTTCCAATAAGATATCACGACACCCAGCGCTGTCAAAGCGGTGTCAAAGCGTGATTGGTGCTTCCCAGCTGTGTGTTACCATCGTAGCCGCCCTTCCTCTCACTCTTCTCGCTTCCGTTTTCATGACTCGTTCTGCTCCATGTATGACGCATCGCCGATGCCTCTACTCTTCGTCTCACGCTCTCGTTCCATAATATACCGACAATCTTGCGCTCCCTGAGATGAACAGCCTTGCCGGCATGAATGGCCATGCTGAACATGGGAAGCCTGAAATACACACGCAGATATTGCGAGCCTTGGAGATCGTACATGATCCCAGATCATCCAATACGCTTCGTCAAGACGCCTCACGCTACCTCGAAGAAATCAGATCCGATGAGGAAGCGCCATATCATGGCTTTGGGCTCGCCTCGTCCAAGGACCAGCCTGCTATCGTTCGTCATTATGGACTTTCCCTGCTTGAGTACGCTGTACGGCATCGATGGTCGGAATACACTACGGAGCAAAGCAAGGCACTTCGAGATTGGGTAATCACCCTATCTGAGAATACAGCAGATGGAGACCCGTCATATATCACAAACAAAGTCGCAGAGATATGGGTGGAAATAGCCAAGCGAAGCTGGTGTCTCGATTGGATGGACATGGACGAGCTTCTGGTCAACTTGTGGGGTGGTCCTCTGATCCAGAAGACTCTCGTACTCAACATCCTTGAAACGCTGTCGGATGAAGTTTTCGGAAACGACGATGTCACGGCAGCTCTTAGAGGCAGTGAACTCAACAGAGCTTGTGTGGAGATCTTCACACCCATGAAGGTGCTAATTGAACATTTTCCAAAGAGAGAGGCCACTGTCAATGCCAGATATGGCTCCGAAGGATGGCTGTCTCGCTTGGCAGATTTGCTCGAACATTGCACTAGCGATGGCAAAATTGACCCGAATCAACAGATTTGCGCTGTGAAAACTCTCACAACTTTCAAATCTATCATAAGCTGGGTCATCCTCAGAGCGCTAGTTACGACACATTCTGTACAGCGAATTTGCGCTTGCTTAGCTGCTGCAAATATGCCCGTACAATTGGTATACATCTCTCAGAGATTTTAACTTTATAGATACTAGACTGACCGAGTACTACAGGCTGCTGTCGACTCTCTGTATACTCTGTACAATCGGTCTCGCTTCTCTCAAGAGGATTTCAGGGATGTGGTTGGCCCCATGTTCAGGGACGAGTCAATACACTTGCTGAAGCAACTCTATCAATGGCTTATTGTCGACCCTCTAGACATCGATGAAGCCAAGTATCTTCTGCTGAAGAAATTCTCCGAAGTATTAAACAAAACCCCTGAAAATCCACGCTTATCAGCTTACCATCAAAACAGATGATATTCAATATTGGGAGGCTTCTAGAGGAATGGCCGTCATTCATACCGGAAGGAAGCAATCTTGCTGGGTTTTTCGACATCATTCTCGAGATCATGAAGAACCAGAGCCTCCACGTTTCTATTCCAGCGCTACACCTGTGGGTAAAGTTGCTGAGCTCCGAAAAAATTGGGCAATCCCCAGCCATCATGCCTTTGATCAGCGATCTACTCGAAATATGCAGTCAGCGTCTCATCCGATTTGAGTCGTTGCCAGACGACTCGAAGCACCCCAGTATAATCTTTCTCAATGAAGATGTCGATACTATGCCTGAGAAGCATGCGTTTCTTGGCAATTATGCTAGATTCTGCAATCAGATAGTCGAGCTCGTTGTCCAAAAGCAGCCAATCGATGCGTTGTATCATATACTAGGACAGGCAGACCAGATTCTTGACCACCTGTACGACGGGGAGCCAGCCTTTCAGGCTTCCACCTACACCAAAACGTCCATTCCTCTCTTACGGCTAGATGCACAATTCAATGTGATCGAGGCAGCATTGAAAGGCTGCTTGAAATGGCTGACCCATTTAGGCAATGCAACCGTCGAGCGTGAGCATGAGGTCATGATGTCGAATCTCCAAGCATGGTGCGATCGACTTCTCGGCCTAATATTTGAGGACCCAGCGATCATGCAGCGCGTTATCCAACTTGCTGTTGGATTTGCTATAGGTCCATTGAAGCGCAATGCACGATTCGCGTTAAGAATTTTCGACTATATCCTTGATGCCAGATGTCCAGTCTACCCCGGCTGTGTAGCATACAATGATAGTGTCAAAGAGCTTCAAAGCTTTTCCCTCCACCAGCTTCAGCGCCTCGCAATGCGCTTTGCCGACGATCTCATAACCATCTTTGATGAGGTAGAGCGAAAGCTAATGTCGGTCAGCCAAGCTGTGGCACCAGACGACCAGACCAGAGCTCGTTACTCATCGGTCTTATTCATCGTTGTTCATCGAGCGCCTAGTGTAGAATTACAGCTACGTGAAGCTCGGCTGGATCAATTCTTACAGCCACTCATTGATCAATGGCAAAATCCTAGATTATCTCAATCCTTGTCATCTTCTGCAGACTTCAATCAGTTACTTGGCCTTAGCAATTTGCAACCATACTTGGCTTCTCGAGCAGTGCATAGGATACCTGACTGGTCATCGCATGCTCTGGATGATGAAGGGAAGATCCTTCAAGGCCAGATGCAAAGCGCTCTTGACGAGCTGCCATTGCGAGCTACAAAATCTATCATGAGTGTCAGTGTGGAAAGGCTTGAAGAGTCCTCGCAGCCTTTCAAGATGGCATGCAGGCTTTGGCACAAGAACCTTCCCCTTATCTTGCCCAATCTCCTCCAATTTATAAGTCGGTCGCAAGCATTCCATGATCCTGCTAATTGGTCAAGTCTGCCGCTGGAGATGCAGGACGTGGTTCGAAGAATCCTCACTGACCGCTTTTGGCAAGTTGGCATTTCACAAGGCAGCCGAGATGACTTCTACGCTAAAGTTGGAGACACAAAAACGACAATGGAAGGATTCGCTTCGTCAATTAGGGGCACCGTTAGAAGTGTTCGAGAAACAGGTTACCGACTGCTTTACTACATGAGTCTACTCGGGGAACACTTCTATAGCTTCGAAGAGCTCCCTGTGCCGCTTTCTCAAGCTCTATTCAAAGACGCTTGCGCACTATCCCCTCATCAGATGGCAATCCTGGTTGATATGATTCGACCCATCATTGACAATTGCCCAGAGAAGTCAAGGAGCCATTTTCTCCCCCCAATATTGTCAGCCTTGTTCGAGCAACTTGATCACAAAGCAAGCTTGGAGTGGGAGCGAATAGAAGAACGCAGTAAAGCAGCTGCCGAGGATGACGACCTGACGAATGAAATGAAGGATGAGAGCATATTACGGCAACTGACCATGGCTTCGGTAATGTTGGTGGTTGGACTTCTTGAGCCAGCTAGACCAGGTAGGCATGGCATCAATACCTTCAAGGCCGAAATTCTGATAAAAAAACCAGCTATTCTTCCGTCACCCTCAGAAGCTGGAGGAAGTACTGCCCACGATACGACACGAGAGTTTATCCTCCAGACACCAGAGATCTTGAAACCTGTGGTTCTCTTTTGCACACACGCCCTGCGGATGCGGGACACTCGAGCTTGCTCAATGATTACGAAAGTCCTACGTTCCATCGTGCCTGAGTTCGCTGGTGAAGGTCCAGTAGAGCCAGAAGTACGAGAGTTTATATCAACAGAGGTTCTCAAGGCATGTATTACCTCGCTGCATGATCCTTACTTCGTTGAGCTGCAGAAAGACTTCGCTCAATTGATAGCCAGCATCCTCATTTCTTACACGTCACGCACAGACACACCAAAGCAGATTCTTCTATCGTTACCGGGGATCTTAGCAGACAAATTGGATCGATCTATACGGCTTCTATTCAAATCACAACAAAACAGCCGCCAGCAAAGAGCGATCGTGTTGGAGCTACTAGAAGGCTTCAGAGGCGTTGCCATCCATGAGCAAGGGAAGTTGCCGAAACTTGACACAAGGAAGCTGAGATCGACTATGCAGGAGAAGTACATGACGGTCGAAGTCCAAGCTAATGGGAAGAGGGAGAAGAGTCCAGATCTTGGAGGCGTTGCCGACATGTTTGGGTAATGTGGCACGAAGGAACGAATTCACTTTTCTAACGAACCAGGGAGGCCATTTTCTTGCACTCTAAGCACGCATCCCGATCGCATTTGATGCGAACAGCGGGTTATAATTTGGCCCTTTGTCCGTATTGGAGGAGCCGCCCCGCAAACTATGTACAATACATGATGAATAGACGCCATGAACTCCAATGGATTGCTCCTCGCTTTTTCTAATCTAATTCGTACTCTTCGATGGGGTGATGGAATACGTTGGCCGAACGAACCTGCGGCATAATAGTAGTCAGCAAGCCTGTCTCACATCCATGTCTTACAGACTCGTCTCAGCTCTTCTGTCCGTAAGTTTGAAGTTCCTCCTTTTCAAGCCTCAACCAAACCCCAACTCACCTATCAGAATGATAAATCTTCGTCTCAGTCCCCAACAGCTCCCTCTCCCTCGCCTTATCCGCCCATTGCCTTCGCACCAGATCTCGATCCTCTTCCGCCTGCAGCAAGGGAATCAAATATATGCGCGACCACATCTTTTCTCGTGCGAGTTCACTGAAAAGTAGATGGATAGATTAGCGCGATATCACCATACGATGTATCTCCGGTCAGCGCCCAGGATACCAGGCGGAGTATTGTCCAGTTTCCCGAACTCAATGATGGAAGACATACTTCTTTTCCCTAATCCCCTGTCCAGTCCTGTAGAGGCCGTAAGTGCAGATGGCGCCCATGGCGAAGAGGTAGTATGATGGCCGGAAGCCGCGCGCGGGGAGGTTGCGCTGTTTTCGGTCAGCAATTTTGCGCCGAGAGATATTCTAGCAGCCACTTCAGTCGCATACCTTGTATTGAATGGGCTCGTAGCCGCCAGTTGGGGGGAGATCCTGAGCCATGATTGAGGAATTGGGTGGAAGAGCGCTGCTGGTCGTTGTTTGAAGTAGATGGTTGGTTAGGACACACACTACTTCCAGCTAAGGGGCGGTTGCGTTAGCCTTGATGCACGTGGTTTTAAGGTTTCTCTCACAAAGATTCTTCCTCATCGATCAAGCACGAAAGGAATGTACTTTGCAATCAAGATATCCGTGCTCGTGTCGATTTGCATTGTTCAATTGATGTATAAACCGTACGAGAAGCTCAAGTGGGAAGCGATCGAATATTCTAGTTGCTCCCACGCAGGCTTGATGGGAGTTTGTTTAATCGTGCCCAACTTTCAATTTCGAGACTTAGTTTTGCTGCGATTGAGATCGCTGATACAAACATCGAACTAATTAATAGTCCAGGGAGAACCTTTTCCTCTTCTCTTCAGGCGATGGCTTCACAGGATCTCACACAATTAGCACTGGGCTGAAAGGAGATGACTGGGAATGCATTTCCTTAATATCGTGGAGTCAGAGCATTACTCAGGAGATAGTACCTGGCTATCTACCCTACATGCAGCACCCTGGGCCATCGTAGCTACGCCAATCAATGCGAATTGGCGGAGGATCCTTCCCGAATCTCTTCGTCCTTTCAGGCTCCTCTCCGACCCTCTTGAGCTCCTTCACAAACGACCGTCCCCAGAAACCGCTGTCAAACTTCAATCAGCAGACTCTTTGACAGAGCCAAAGAAGGTAAAGGGGCCAGCGCGTACCTTGTGTTGTTTTGAACATAAGCGTTCATCCGTTCGAAGCGACGGACTCGTTCTTCGTCATCCATAGTTACAGCTTGATACATAGCCCGCGCCATCTCGAAGATATTCCACGGATTAACGATAATTGACCCTTCCAACGAAGTGGCTGAGCCTGCAAACTCGCTCAGGATCATCGATCCATGGCGCTTGTGTTGGCAAGCAATGTACTCGAATGAGACCAGGTTCATTCCATCCCGAGTTGAAGCGACGACGCAGACGTCAGAGACAGCGTAGAGGGCTAGCAGCTCAGGGAAATCCACGCTTTGGTGCATGAAATGTATTGGCGTATACTCGATCGTGCCTACATTACAGCGAACATTAGGGAAGGTCAGAGATCTCAAAATTGGCAGACGTACCAAATTTTCCATTTATTCGACCGATCTGCTCATTAACAAAAGCTCGCAAGTTCTGATACTCTTCTACCTCGCCACGCGTAGGGACGGCGACTTGTATGAGCACAACTCGCCCAACATACTCAGGATGCTCGCTTAGGAATAACTCAAATGCTCGCAGCTTCTGGGGTATACCCTTCGTATAGTCCAGGCGATCAACACCGACCATGACGCTCTTTCCCTTAAATTCGTGCTCCAGAGCGTTCAGACGCTCCTGCACTGAACCCTCAGTGAGTGTCTCTGTGAATTTCTCCGGCTGTATTCCGATGGGAAATGCCCCAACTGTGACCATCCTTCCCTGGAACAAGACGTTGCGAATAGTTGAAGGTAATCCCCTTCGCGCATTCATCAGCACAAATTGGTCAAATTCGAGCGGAGGAGCACTTACAGCACAATAGAGCAACTGCTCAAGAAGTGGCGAGCATAGGCATTGGTATGAAAGCCGATTAGGTCGCTATGCAGAAGACCACGCAAAATCTCATTACGGACAGGTAGGATACGGTATATCTCTGAGCTTGGAAACGGTGTATGGAGGAAGAACCCAATCTTGATGTTGATGTCATCGCCAATTTCCTCTCTGAGCATTGCTGGCAGCAGCATCAGGTGGTAGTCGTGAATCCAAATCAGGTCGCCATCCAGAACATCTCGTGCAATGACCTTGGCGAACAACCGGTTTACCGTCTGATACGCTGACCATGCGTCTTCGCTGAAAGTGATTTCGCCGGGGTGGTAATGGATCAATGGCCACAATATTGAGTCTTTCGAGAACCACATCAGCCCAAAGCATATACCAATTTGCAGCGAGACTTACTAGCGAAACCATTGTAATATAGGTCTGCCAGCTCGTCGTTCAGGTAAATCGGCACTGAACCATGCTCCTCGCGTAAGCGATCGGAAAGATCACCAGCTTCATCTTCAGGAATTTCCAGGCCGGGCCAGCCGTACCATTTGAAATCTGTAGACTTGGACAAGCCCGACAACCCAGTCACAAGGCCTCCTGAACCTTGGCTGAAGGCATAATTATTGGGTCCAGCCCGCTTGACTGTGACAGGTAGGCGATTTGAAATTAGAAGGAGACGAGGAGCAGAAACAGATGCTGACTCGGGAGACGCCATTATGAATATTCAATAGTGGATGATGCGATGAGAGGTAGAAGAGAGGAGGAGAAATCCCAGACAGGGTGACCAATAAGTGTTTCTTGCATGGTGAGGAGCTCTTGCTGAAAGGCAGAGCTGCCAGTAGCGATACTTGTTGCGACACAGTCCTTCGGAAGTCGAGCCCTGAAGATGTTCTTTTGGGGGCAAGAGCCATCGGTTACGTTCGTAGTAGAGGTTCCAAGTCGTGAAAGCAATGATTCGCGGGAAAGAGATATAGCCTTCGTAGGAATGTAGGTTATGATCAATTACTCGTCTTGAGAATATTGGAGCATGGACGCAGCTTCTGTGAGAAGATACGTCTCCAAGTCAAGCAAGCAAAATATCACCAATCTATGCCTTGAGTCGCGACTTACGCTTTCAATTACTTCAAGGTTCGAGGTATTTTGAGTTTCAATTAACCGATTCATATTAGTTCATCACCTCAAAGGGATTGAGACTACACGAGTGTAAGTAAGCTCCACCAGATGCCCAAAGCAATCAGCAATCTGCTCTCTACAAAGGTCTTTCTGTTCCTTGAATTTGATCGAACCTGAGGAGTGTTGCATGGAATTTCCTCTTTCGTTTCGTGCACCAGCCTCTCAGCAATTGTATTATATCTGCCCACGTTCCTGCGCGACGCAATGAGTCGCTGATGAGCCTCTGGTGGGCAAGCACATTTCGTTCCGTAGGCTCCCCTTCAATGGCTTCTTCACAAATGTTTTTTTGGCGAGTCCGTCGTCAGGAAAGGTGCATTCTTCAGCGGCTCTCTTCTCATGAGAAGCCGATTCGTAGCCATTGCTCCCGTTGTAATTTAGAATGCTCCAAAGGCGACGGAGGGAGGTCTCTCCAGCCCAGAAGCCGCTGCCATTGCTGTGGGCTATTCCAAAGGTGTAGAGGGCAATATGTATTAGGGACCTCTTGCGCGATTTCCTCTGAGAGTAGACGGACTAGCGTTGGGATAGGTCAAAACTGACCATACCAGGCTGTATATTCAGGAAATGTCCCAAGACAAATCCGTGAATTGACAATCGCTAGAGGAATGGCAAGCCAATAAACGACTAAACTTCGTGCTACCCCAATGAAGACCTCACGCGCAACTTCAAACATTGGATGGCGCACGAACCTGATGTCATTCCTAGTCAAGTGGGCCATCTCTGTTTGTTTATAGCTTCTCCTTAGGAATGTGTGTGCCTCTATTCATCTAGTCCTTGTGGACTGCCGATAAATTTCCCTTATTTAGACCATGGCAAGCTCCCTGCAAGAGGTGGGATTTCAGGAAACTCAGTCTGACAAGGCATGCAACTCTTCGCAAAGCTGAAGCGTTGGACCTCGATCAACATATCAAAGAGCCTAGTGAGCTTAGACAAGATCATACGATCCTTGTTCTAGCTGATTCCTTACCCTTTAGATAAGGTAAGTCTGACTGTAGACTTGAGAGTTCCAATGGCGGGCGAAATTTGTGGAAGATCGTCTTGTAAATTATGAATTACTGGTCAGCGTACTGCCCGTAATTTTGCCTGGTCGTCACTGGCTTTCTGCGGTCTGATTGAATCATTCAATTGCCAGGCCCTTCCTTGCGAAGGCATGTGAGCCCCATTGCGCATCACAGCGGCGAGATAAGAGGGAATAGCCCTTAAATTCAAGGACAGTTCATACAAGTCGGGTTCCCACTTTATTCCATAGTCGCAAATTCTCGAATTCGACACCGTATCCATGCACCAAAAATCAACATACGTACATTGCATTCTCCGGTGGCCTTAGCAGCGTTGAGATTAGATTCCTACTGGGCTTGTTTCTTCTCCCACTCCTCCGGCGTCATGCACTTGGGTGTCCAAGCATGTATCGCAGCGATCTCTTCCTTCAACGCCGAGTTGACGAGGCGATGTCGCGCCAGACTGTTCTTCTTTTCGAAGAGTGGTGATACGATTATGGCGTTGAATGCTTGGCCACAGCCACCTGATGATTTAGCCACAATCAGTCGGGATCCTGAATGGTATAGCGTTTCCACGGACCTGACATGTCTTCAACATCGACGTGCTTTGCATCCAGCTTTTCCGCTAGGGCCTTCTGGAGAGAAGCGGTGGTAATGCCGGATGTGCTCGCAACTGCCTCGGCTTGTGTGTCTGTTTCTGCTGCTGATGGGGCGTTCATATTTGCGTATAATCTGCGTGAAGGGTGGATAGTTGGGATCCGCTGTGCTAGGCGTAACCGAAACGGAGTCGTGAAGCGCTGCATGGAATTCGAGGTGGTGGTTGTAATTTGGAGAGAAATTGTAAGACCGAAGTCGCTGAGCAAGCCTCTGAAAAGTCGAGATCTAGGATGACGCAATGCGGATCTTCCCGTCGCGTGCATCTAAGCTTTCTCGGTACCGCGAATCAAGGCAGCACGGATGTCGATCTCAAAGAGTCTAGAGCTTTCATCCGCATGATCGCTTTTTAAACTCGATAACTTTGGCCCATGTTTCGTAGAGCCTTTACAACTGCTGCAAAGATGAGTACTTATACCACCGATAAGGCCTCGCCTTTCACGAGGGCGGTGATAAGCTCCATGAGGAAGCTGTACGTTTTCTGCCTCCGTGCCAATGCTCGGCTGACGATCTATTTACTTTTAGATATCCTGAATCATTGGCCGACCAGAGCTTTGATAACACTGGCTGTGGGTATGCCCCTTAATGTTACTGCCATAATATCACGCTGAGTGCGAGTAGTACTCCTCGAAGCACCATTCGACCCGATACGACGACAGATGAACTCGGTCTTATTGACCATTGATCTCACCAAAGCCGTTGCGGACGAAGCCATCGAGCGAAAGGATTGTGTAGTCGTCTCGTATCACCCAATCATCTTCAGAGGCTTCAAAAGCCTCACCCTAGCAGACTCCCAACAACAATCTTTACTCCGCCTAGCCCTTGAAGGTATAAGCGTCTACAGCCCTCACACAGCCGTAGACGCAGCGCCAGGCGGCTTGGGCGATTGGCTAGCAGACATAGTCACCGGTACCCTACCTGGCCCAGAGCCAGAAACACATACGGCAGGCCAGGAAACCGAACCGCCGGCTTTGGAGAACGGAGAGAAGTACTCACCACGCCCCGACTCCATTAAAGAAGAGCCAGAAGACGAGAATGGCGGCAAACCCCCCGCCCAGGCAGAAGCTGCAACAGATTCGCCGAAGCCTAAACCTCGACCAACCCGTCCATCCATGGCTCCTCGCGCTAGCACTTATTCCAAACCCACCTATCCCAAACCTGCCGAGGCTGAAAAGTCCGATCTCTCGCCGTCAGATATACAGCACACTCGCAGTATAATCATTCCCACCACGGAGCCGCCCGAGGGTTTCAAAGATGCAGGCATGGGTCGCCTTGTCAAGTTCTCCGAACCTCAACCACTCACCCACCTCATCGAACGCATTGCTCACGGCGTTGGATCGCCGAAAGGTTTCCCGGTAGCGATACCGCAGGCGAGACAGGTTGAAGATATCATGATTGGCTCCGTTGGGATTTGCGCGGGTAGTGGGCAAGAGGTGCTGAAGAACGTAGATGCAGATCTCCTATTTACAGGGGAGCTGAGCCATCATGATGCCTTGAAGGCCACGGAGAAGGGACAGTGTGTCGTGACGCTCTTTCACACCAACACTGAGAGAGGGTTTCTGGGGAGCGTGCTCAAAGAGAAACTCACCACCGTGCTGCAAGAAGAATGGAGGAGGGTGAGGGAGGAGGTGAAGGGTGAGATCAATTCGGATTGGGAATTGGCAGGGGAATGGGAGGATGCCTTGCAAGATGAGGATGTCTTGGTGGAATGCAGTGCGAGGGACCGAGATCCCTTTGGTATCGTAATCCTGCAAAGCAGCCCACAAGTGGGGCAGCCGTTGAGTGGAGATTGATTGGATCATTTCATGGTGGAATCTTTGGTTTACAGGTTGATTGGATTTCTCTATTTTGGCTGATTATCGATCCAGCTAAACGCACACTCAAGATACCCATGCCTTATGCATCGCTACGTATCTCATGATCTTGACTTCACATCCATCATGTTGCCTGCAATGTCGAGCGCTTCGAATGATCGCAGTGAAATTTGATTGTCACAATGGTGCTGAGCGGAAGGGTATGCTCAGAGAGCAGCGAGGACCTTCTCAGCGGAGGACACTAAGTTGTATTGTTAGCTTGTCGTATTGACCCAGAAAGACGGGTGTTAGGCCACGTACCATCCACGGTGCCAGGATCGGCCTCCACATGAACGGACTTAATGGTACCATCGTCAACAACAAGAGCATAGCGCTTTGATCGAGAATTGCCGAAGACATGAGCAGCATCGAGGGTGAGGTCAAGCTGCTTGGTGAAAGCACCAGCGGGGTCACCCAAGAAGCGGATCTGTGGTGATTTGTCTCAGACATGATGGTCGACCTCAAGCGCATCAATTACCGGGAACCCATTCACTCACCTTGGATTTGCCAGAAGGGTCAAGAGTCGCGCCCCAAGCTTTCATGCTAGGTGGAATGTCAAATGGTGTGATGATGGTTGTACCCTCGAGCGAGGACTCACACGAAAGCATCATTGACAGACACAACAAAGACCTCACCAGCATCCTTGAGCTTGTCGCTACCAGTATAGCCAGGAATGTGGCTCGCAGAGCAAGTAGGGCCTGTGAGTGAGAGTCAGCTTAAGATCATTGTCGATAATGGCACGAGATGCACCGAGGCATCAAGACCGAAGGAGATGCGATTGTGAGAGCATTGTACTCACTGAAGGCAGCAGGGACTCCAATAATGAAGCCCTTGCCTTTGAGTGCGGTCGACAAGTTCACTTTATCAGCTGGGGAAGACTCATCGAGGTCCACATTGGGGATCTTGTCACCGGCCTTGACCATCTTGACGGTGGTGGGATGAAAGGAGCGGAATTGAGTGGTGGTGCGAAGGAGCGGGTGAGAGATCGGACGCGCTGATTGAAGGGTCTTAAGCATAGATGGTGGGAGTGTTAAGTTGTGAGCAGGTCAGTGGATGTGATGGTTGACTGTTAGTGGGGCGGAAGGGGAGAGCTTCCACTTGGTCGCAAAACGTCCCGGGAGCTAGGGCATCCCTCGGCCCGGCGGGGTAGTTCTAGCTCCAAATGCCAGGAGGATGCAAATCGCATGCTTTGGGTCATCAGGGTACACAATCTGGAAAGCAAACACTTGCCGACAGTTGAATCTTTTGGCTATGCGAATGGTTACCTTTAACCTGCAGCCACTGCAGTGACCATGAGCACTGACAGTTGCAGCAGTCGGCACGCTGTAACGGCCTCTCAGGACAGGTCACAGATCCGAGATGGAAGCTCAGTTGGGTTTTGGGGATTGCATAGCCGGGTATGGCAGTGGACCCAACCATGCAGGAAATGCGACGGCGTGGTGATTGAGACAAGCATCGCCAGTCGCTTCTTACCAAGTCATGCAGCATGATCAGCCCCGGGACTCGGTTGGATTCGCCCATCTTCGTCACTGCCGTGGCTTGAGAGTGGTGTGCACGGTGCAGGGAAACGATAGGAAGATTGGAGACTCCAGTCCCACGTACGAGAAACGGCCACGAGGTTGTGCTGCAGGCTCGACCAGTTTGCGCGTGTGCTGCGGTCACTTTGCGCCCCTACTGATAGAGACAATCGATCCCGTCATTATTGCATGTGGTGATTGAAGGTGTACCCATCGACCAGAGAGATGGATGAGCGCCTGCATGATTGGTGATGATATACACTTCTGGGATTGGTGAGAGTTGCCTCTGAAAAGGCTTGCCAAGTTCTAAGTTCAATAACGCTGCGGGACAGTCGATGAACGGATTCAACGGCTGTCGCGCAAGACGTGAGCGTGAGCGTGAGCGTGAGCGCATCGACTGAATGTAAACCCATTCCCCACAGATGGAAAGATGGGATTTCCACACATCTGGTGCGAGAGGAGGTGCGATGTGGGAGTGCAGGAGTGGCAGAGCTGAGCATCGGCAGCTTTCCCCTCCACCACCGACCTCATCCCATGGCGGAATGTGGTTAGCGCCTCGAATTTAAAATGCCTATCGCTCGATCCAATGGCGTCCGAGGATGACCATCGAAGCACCACCCATCTGCCCACACGTCCCTCCGGTCTCTCGCTCGCAGGCTGTCTCAATGCGCTTCGACGACAACATGGACGACACCCGGGGTGTTGGCGGTGGTGGTAGTGCCAACAGCTCCAGCGATTTCGTAAGTCCCTCCTCGCGATGCGCGATCCTGGATGTGATGATATGCTCACGACCCGCCAGGTTCGGAAACTCTACAAGTACGAATCCCTCCACAAGGCCATCCCTGAAAGCCGGTGCTAGAAGAATGCTTATACTGTTCTAAGAATGTTGGAAGATCCATCATACTCGCAGGTCGTTCGCTGGGGGGATGATGGCGGAAGCTTCGTGGTGCTGGAGGTGCGATCATCTCCAGAACAGGCTGGCTCCGACTGTCATATCTGACACTCGTTGCAGAATGAGCGTTTTACCAAATCGATCCTACCCAAGCACTTCAAGCATAGCAACTTCGCCAGCTTCGTCCGACAACTCAACAAGTATGATTTCCACAAGGTGCGACATAACAACGAAGAAAGTGGTCATTCCCCCTATGGATCCGGAGTAGGTCAATCATACAGAATCTCAAGATACGATCGGGTCTAACGTCCGCAGGCCTGGGAGTTCAAACATCCGGAATTCAAGGCAAATAATAAGGATTCCTTGGATAACATTCGCCGAAAAGCCCCAGCGCCCCGAAAGCCAACCCAGGTGGTCGACGAGGCTGCACCAACGCAACAGATGGACCTAGTGAATACTCAGTTAGTAGCCACGCAGCAACAGCTCCAACAGCTTCAGCAGCGCTATGAAGAGTTGAACATGCATCACGCCATACTTACCCAAGAGTTGATTGGCGTTCAAAAGACTGTCGTCAACCATGAACATGTGATGCAAAACGTAATGAGCTACTTACACTCCGTAGATGCAAGGCAAAGAAGAGATAGTAAGGTTGGAGGACCCTTTGCAAACCAAGAAGAAAATCCTGCGCCACCGGCCAATGTCGACCCAACCCAGCAGCAGATATCCCGTCTAGAAGATGAGCCGGCATCACCACTCCAGAATGCATCAAAGCTATTACATGACCTCAGTGCAGATGTCCAACTGAATTATAAGAATCTCGAGCACATATCTTCGGATATGCACAGCCGTAATGGTGCAATGTCCACATCACCTCCAGACGGACGTGGGCCCCCAAGACTACCGACTTCCGCTGGATCCAGCACCTCTATGGGCTATGCGAAACTTCAGGGAGATTCAGAGGCCATTGTGTATCCTGTCGGGCAGTCAAATGGTATTGATCCAATGTATAGTGAACACATCAATAACATCCCGTACCCTATGCCTTCAAAAGAGAACGAAGTCGAAGCGCGAGTTCCTGTTCCTAACGGACGTAAGAAGAGCACCCAGGTGGATCCGGGCTGGGTGAGGGCTCCTCAAATCTTGCTCGTCGAAGACGATCCTACCTGTCGAAGGATTGGAGGCAAATTCTTGTATTCTTTCCGATGCGCCATTGACAGTGCAGTAGGTATTCTACGTTTCAACTCGTTGGTAGACGCTGACCGTGCTAGTTCGACGGACTGGAAGCCGTAAACAAAATGAATGCTGGATCGAAGTACGACTTGGTTTTGATGGATATTATCATGCCTAACCTTGATGGTGTCTCGGCTTGCCACCTGATTCGGCAATTTGACCATACTCCAATTATAGCCATGACTTCCAACATACGTAGTGATGATATTTCAATGTACTTCCAACACGGTACGTTCCTCTCCTGTCAGCATGATTGCTGTCTGACAAATGGCAGGCATGAATGATGTCCTTCCGAAGCCGTTCACCAAGGAAGGCCTCCTGAACATGCTCGAAAAGCATCTTGGCCATCTGAAGCAAATGCCAGATGGTATGGAACCAATGGCACCCCACACGGGATCTTCGATACACCAAACCTCGGCCGGACAGTCACTTAAAGATGAAAGCTCTCCAGCCCAGTCACCATCGATGATCTCGAATTGGCAATCTCCAGGACAATTCACCGGCATCTCGCCCACTCACGCGGCTCCGCCACACCAGTTCATGCATCCAATGCACCCAGGGTTCAGCCAAGAGCAAAGTCCAGTGCAGTACCAGCCTCCTCATACGCCTTTGGGGGCTCCACGACAGATGCAACATCGGCGGCAGATCTCCGAGATTGGCGGAGACGACATTTCAAGCGATCCGAAAAGGCAACGAATGTACGATCAGACAAATCCCATGGGCATGAATCCGATGCACCAGGGCAGGACCCGGTGATAGTATGCTGACAGGGTTGTGATGATGCTGGATTTTTACGGACTGTCTGCGTGCTGTCCAGGAGCAAGCGAGCGCTGTGGATTTCATGTATTTTTCAAAATCTGAATGAGGGATTCAATTTGGACAGGGGGGATATCTTGCGGGCAGGGCGTACGCAGAATGGGCGGGTCCAAGGGGAATCCATCGGAATCAATAATGTGTGCTGGGGTGTTTCGAGGCACTTGTCACCTCAATGAATGATATATAGGTCAATGAAGGAGGATAACGAAACCACTCTTATTTACATGTCACCAAATCACACTCAATCTCGGTGTCCAGACAGATGAGTGTCGAGATGAGAAGAGGAGGTGACGTTGAATTTAAAGAAGCCAGGATGACGGTGCGTAGACGCGTCTGGAACGATCCTCTGAGTCCTCAGCGAGTTCTAGAGCTTCCGACAGCTCTTGGAAGCTCTAGATCGCGGCGGAAAAGGGTGTAACGTGATTGGTGGTGTAGCGTGACAATTTGAAGACTCGTCCAGACCTTCCCCAACCGAAATACCCAATACCCTCTGTAGTCTGCACCACCTGCAGCCCCCACCACCACCGCTCCGTCATGCCGCCCCCCAAGAACCCCAAAGCTGCCAAGGGAAAGCAGAAACCTCAAGAAGAGCAAAGGGAGGAATCGTTGCAAGCAGTCGTCAGTGCGTTGTGCGACCGCACTGAAGAGTCCTGCTCACAGCATGTTACCAGGTCCTCGCCGATTCCTTCGAGACTCGATTTGCGCCTTTCACACTTGAACGTCCCAGGGTGAGCTTGTCGCTGCTACCAACGCTTCAATAACTCATTCGGACTATGTAGTGTCTCCTCCCTCTGGCCAATACACCATTGATCGAATATACTCTGGAATTCCTTGCAAACGCAGGCGTCGAAGAAGTCTTCCTTGCCTGTCGGAATCATGCAGACCAGGTCGAGGGATACATCAAGTACGGTTGAGGCTTCAAAAGCTGTTTCCCTCTCGGCGTTGTTCGCTGATCTCTCCCAGCAATTCAAAATGGAAGCTCAAGTCCTCTCCATTCCGCGACTTTACGATCATCAAGTCCACCTCCGATTCTGTCGGTGGCGTAATGCGAGATCTCGAAAGAGCTGAAACCATTACGGGCGACTTTCTCCTGGTATCTGGTGATGTGTTATCTAACATCTCTCTTGAGCCAGCTCTGGCTAAGCATCGGGCACGGCGGGAGAAAGACAAAAATGCTATTATGACAATGATACTCCGGGAAGCTGGCGCTGAAAATAGAACTAAGAGCAAAGGCTCACGGCCGACTTTCGTTATTGATACCGCTACCGACCGATGTCTGCACTACGAGGAGATGGGGACCAGAAAAGGAGGAAGCAGACACATCACACTGGATCCCGAGATTCTGGCTTCGAGTGGCGACGCCGAGGTGCGAGAAGACCTAATTGACTGCCGTATCGATATATGCACACAGGACGTTCTACTTGCATGGAGCGACAATTTCGATTATACGTCCGTGAGGAAGAGTTTCCTTCGTGGTGTACTGAAGGATTACGAGACGTATGGGAAAACGGTACATACATTCGTAGTGACCGACCTGTATGCTGCCCGACTCAAAAGCCTGCGTGCATATGATGCTATTAGCAAAGACATCATAGGCCGCTGGACATATCCATTTTGTCCGGATAGCAATTTGGTGGCTGGTCAGTGCTACCACTTTGCTGGGGGGGAAAATTACCAGGAAGATGATGTCACTATACGAAGAACAAGTCATGTGAAAAGGAATGTCATAGGCCGTGGAACAACCATCGGAGACGGCAGCATAATCACGGGCAGTACCCTGGGTAGGAGATGCAAAATTGGAAGGAACGTAACCATTGAGGATGCTTATGTCTGGGATGATGTTTCCGTGGAAGACGGTTCCACCATCCGGCAAGCAATAGTAGCGGACAATGCTAACATGGGGAGGAACTGCAAGATTGAGTCTGCAGCTCTGATCTCGTACGGAATACAGATGCCCGAAAACACGACTATCTCAGAGGGGGGGAGGGTCACAAAAAATCAAGACGGCTACGTTTTGGAAGGCCTCACGGATGACGAATCAGATGCTTACAGTATTGCATCTTCTCATTTGGCTTATCGTAATCCTTCAGCGTCTAGCTCCGTCTCCTCGATATCTACCCTTGCGTCTTCAGATGCTGGTCTGGAAACTCGAGACTCTTCTCGGCGCGGTAGTGTTCGTTCGGATCCATCAGACGACGCAGTGGAAAACAGAGAGTTCCATTTGGAGGCCACTGCAAGCATATTTGATGGACTACAGAAGAACGATCCACCTGACACAATCATTCTGGAGCTCAACGGGTATCGTATGTCCACCAATGCCAGCCAGCACGAAGTACGAAAAGCTCTTGTCGCAGCTTTCATCAAGAGAATCTCAATGCTCATGAATGGAGACGGCGCATTGGGAAAACAGGGTATAAGGGCCACAGAAGCCGTGAAAAGCTTGTTCGCAACGTATAACACACTAGTCCAGCGGACAATGTTTGACAAAGATGCCGTTTTGAAAACAGATCAGGTGGACTTCCTCTTGCTCGTCCAGAAGGAAGTTTCGGACCGGCCCAGTGGAGATCAACTAATGTTGTTCATAGCCAACGAGGCTTATGAGCATGACATCCTAGAGGAGGATGGAGTTGTACAGTGGCGGGAGGACGAGCGAAGCAAAGCAGGGGACATGCTCAAAGCAAGGGGGCTTACCGAGACGTGGATCACTCGGCTGCAAGTGGAGGAGGATGACGATGAAAGTGAGGAAGAAGACGAGGACGAGGACGAGGACGAAGACGACGACGAAGAGGATTGAGGTTCCCATTAGACCTTTAAATTTACAAATAGATACCCACCTAGTCGAATAGACCATGATATACCACAAATGACGCCGTGGAAATGCTGGCTTGCCTCCAAAACGCCATACATTGATTATGAATATATCTCCACCCACACCACTGATGTTATGAAGCCACCATCGTTCCCTCCACCATCCCGTCCACAGGAGCCTCGTCTCCACTCGTCCCAGCCTCCCTCATCATTTTCCTCTCCGTCTTCATTTGCTTCTTCTCCCTCCGTACCGCCAATCTCTCGTCCCCACTCATCACTGGCGGCCTCTCATCAATACCAGGCCCCCAAGGCGCCACTATCTCGGTCACGATGTGCTGGATATGGCGACTGATGCGCCTTTCACGAGCGATTCTCACCACGTCGCCAGTGCGGAGGGAGTCATTGGGATCGGAGACGAGATGATTTTGGTAGGTCAAGAAATGCTGAAAATGTATCAGCAGAGACGAACTTGACGACAGTGGTGAAGGCGAAGCCGACCTTTTTAAGGAAGCTGTTGTAGACCTGTTTTGCGGTGCGGACTTTCACTGCTCGCATCATTTTGCCGGCGGAGATGACGACGCCGCAGAGAATTCTGGGCGGGGTTGACATGGCGGTCAGACCTGGTCGGTAGCAATCGGATCGACAGTGCGAATACTTTAAAAGCGCCGGAGTACAGATGCTCTCTTGAAAGGTTCAATTTCGCTCTGGTGCTGCCATCCGTTAGGATCTGCACTTGCTACATATAATTATTTGCTAGGTGTAGGACTGAGTTCTAGACAAAGGACCGCTGCTGTGGTGCCTGAAAGTGCGTCATATTTTGAGCTTGCTACAAACAAAAATCCCGGTCTAGCCAATGATTCCCCATGACCACTGAGATACATTGTCACGATGTTCATGCTCAGAAATGGTACGTTCACTTTTCCATTGTGTTAACGAGCATAGCTTAGTTGCACCTTCCCCGCCTTCCCATGAATGCGTTTCTCTCTCAACTTTCACCTTCCAGTTCCTTGGACTAACTTTGTTGGGGTCACTCAGCAACGAAGTATCTCTTCGGTAACGCATCCAAAGAGACCATCGTAGAAATCGCACAAGGCCAGCTCTACCTCGTACGCCCGTTATCGCCCAAAGGAACCTCGGAGCTTATCTACAAAGACGCTGCTGCTAGTATCAGGCGGACAGGCCAAGAGTTTCAGTATCAACTCGTGATCCAGAGGGCATACGAGGAAGGCGAGGCCGAGCTTTTGGCCGAGGAAGAAGGTGAGGACGGAGCTGCGGATGCTCTGGACACGGAGAAAGACGAAAAGACCTTTCTTCTCGATCAAAGCCTTCACTTTCGATCAGAAATCCGAGAAAACGGTGAGAAGGTGTTCGCTTGGCAGGATTTAAGCGGCGACCCAGGTGATCTCTATGAATTCATCTGTGACGAAACCATCAAACCTGGAGAAGTGAGCACTTTTGAGATTGCCGCCATTGAGTGTCAATACGAGCGAAAATATCGAAAGCCTAAGGAATCGGCGACCGATAGACAGCTCCAACAATTCAACTTCACGGAGCAACCCATCCCTGCTGCTAGTCCGCTCGCAAGTCCAAAAGTCAAGGCTTTGACGGGGTCCCAAATGAGGGGTCAAATAGAATCAGATACGCCGGCCGCGTCTGCAAAGGAGAGGACGGCGACAAAGAAAGCACCAAAATCGAAGGCTCCAGTACGCGAAAATACGCCTACAGTCGCTCCACCATCAGCTGTTGCGCCCTCTTCGCGAGAGACCCTAGCCAAGGAGAGAGCTGAACTGCATCTGTTTGACTTCGATTCCGGCTCTTTCATTCTACAAGACCCATCTATTGTAGCCACAGTGTTCGAGACAGCTAATTGGCAATACTGGTTGCAAATAACAGGCGCTGAGAAAGAATGGCTGGGTCAACGTGTGGTCGCCGATCTGAATCCGGTCTTCAACTTTGAATACCTATCATTTATCTTCAATCATTATACTGACGATGGCTCTGCATACTCATGGCTGCTGAGGTTCAAGGATCAGGAAATCGAAGAGCGCTTTCAAGACGGGCTAATGCGCGCGTTGTGGGAGCAACTGAATGAGACGAAATGGAAGAAAGTGGACAAAGACGATCAGCAATATGTACTTGACGCTTTCCAAGATTTGAATATGGAGGACGCCCCTGTTGAAGAAGAGGAGGAAGAAGAGAATGTGGAGGATGACGGACAGAGGAGCGAGCATTACGATAGCGATGAGTCAGAAGACGACGTCGTTGTGAGAGACAACGATGGCAACGTCAACTCGAAGTTGGCCGTTGGATACAAGCATGATCGGTCATTCGTAGTTCGCGGCTCTAAGATCGGCGTCTTCAAACATACACCAAACAACAATCTGGAATTCTCGACAAACATCTCCAAAGTGGAGACGCCGAAAGGCAAGCTCTTCAGTCCTGACAAGGTTATGCTGCACTCCGAAGATCAGAATATGATCCTGCAGAATAAAGACAATCCAAATTCGCTGTATCGAATGGATCTCGAGTATGGAAAGGTGGTTGACGAGTGGAAAGTTCACGATGACATTGCGGTGAAGTCCTTCGCCCCGGATAAGGTACGTACACGACTCTACTCCTCTGACTGGGACAGACCGACTAATAGTCAAATAGAAATATGCTCAAATGACAGGTGAACAAACCTTCCTTGGATTATCTGACAACGCGTTATATCGCATTGATCCTCGTCTGTCGGGCAACAAGCTCGTTGATTCAGACCTTAAGCAATACACCGGCAAGACTGCGTTTTCGAACGCAGCGACTACTGAGCAAGGATACATCGCTGTTGCGACTGAAAAGGGTGACATCCGCATGTTTGACAAGCTAGGATTGAGAGCCAAGACCGCACTTCCTGCCCTAGGCGAACCTATCATCGGCTTGGATGTATCTGCTGATGGCCGTTGGGTTCTTGCCACTTGTCGAACCTACCTCATGCTGATCGACGCTTTGCAGAAGGAAGGCAAGAACGAGGGCAAATTGGGCTTTGAAAGGGCTTTTGCGAAGGACTCGAAACCTCAACCTCGTCGTCTTGCTCTCACTCCTAGCCATGTTGCGCAATTTCAGTATGAGACGAAAGCGCCCTTGTCGTTCACACCAGCTCGTTTCAATACCGGTATTGACGACAAGGAGACTTCTATCATCACAGCGACAGGACCATTCATCATCACTTGGAACATGAAGAAGGTGCTCAATGGCCGGAAGGACCCGTACACTATCAAGCGGTACGAAGAAGAAGTCAAAGCCGATGACTTCAAGTATGGCAGTGACAAGAATGTCATTGTGGCCTTGCCGAACGAGGTCAATATGGTGGCGAAGCAGAGCTTCAAGAAACCTACCAGGGAGAGTATTGCAGCGACGCCGAGGCAGAGTGGTGCTAGGCGGAGGCTGGGCAGGGAGGAAGTTGTGGATTCGCCCTACTGAGGCGGCCAGTGATGGTATTACCGTCGGCGATGACGACCATTAACGTTTTATGAGCCCCTGGCGTTGGGTTGGGTTGGGTTGGGCTTGCGATGATATCCCCCAAGCACTAAGCTTCCGAGTGATGCTTTAGGTGGTCGGTAGTAGTAGACCAAGTAATGAAACCTATTCAGAGACTTCTTTCTCCCTTCGAAGCGGTACGCTCATGGTTCCGTATGGCATGAACCTGACACGGCGCCTCGCAAGACGTTGGATATACCCAAAACTCCCAACCAAGAATTGCCTCCTCCATATCCCATCAGCCGCCCACACACCACACCTCCACGCCCACCACCTCGAACTTCTCGCCCTCCTCACTCAACCCTTCGTTCCCAAACGTCATGCAATGACTGCTGATCCCCCTCTCCAGCACCCCGTCCAACCACAACCCATATTTCCCATCCCCACCACCCACGCTCAAGAATCCTTGCTCGCAAAATATCAGATAATCATTCACCCCGCTGTACGGAAAGGCTTTGAAGCGTATCATGTCCGGTGTCGCCGTCCCACCCGTATGATTATCATTGTTAGCGTTGGTATCGGACCGGTCGTGGCCGTTGGTGGGGGGTGATAGATGGGACGAAAATGAGTGGCTGTGAGGGGAGGAGATGGTGGTGCTTCGGCCCATGGATTCTGTTTCGGTGGATGGGGCTGAGGGGGGCGGAGGCAGGTTTGAGAGGAGGGAGGTGGAGGGCAGGAGGGAGGCGCGCCAGAGGAAACATTCGCCGGTGCCGTAGAAGGAGGGGGTTGGTTTTGGGGCGTCCGTTAGGTAGGCGCCGAAGATCTGGATGGGTGTGTGTCAGCACTGAGGACTTTGATATTTTGGGCAGGGTTCAAGGGCGCGGGGTGTACATACGCCGCCAGCAGCATCTTGCACCACGAGCACGAAAGAAGCCCCCCTTGGTACTGTGGGCGAAGAACATTTGTTATATAATGTCCCGAGACTGACGCCGTCGCCTTCGAGGCTGTAGGCCAGGGTCCATGTATCTGCCAATTGTAATCGCGGGGGCACAAGTAGACGGATTTCTTCTGCGACCGCTTTTGAGAGGACTGTGGATGACGTGGCACCGGAGAGGGTGAGGGGAGTCAAGGGCGGAGGTTGGAAGGGGGAAGCGGTACGGTTGGGAGGTGTATAGACGCCGTTGTGGGCTTCATTCGCGCTGGCGAGACTTTGGGTGGAAGGGGATTGGAGGGGTGAGGCTCTTGGTCCTGTGCGATTGGGCGAGGGTTCAGTCAGGCGGCGGTAGAGGGAGGAGACGGTGTGGGACACTGGGTAGGAGAGGTCTTCATGATTTTGAAGTCAGCTTTGCTCCGCTTGGGAAACTCGTGTGGATTGAACGCACAGGAAGTGGGGGGTTGGGAGGGAGTGCTGGTGCCTGAAGGTGAGGATGTGGGTGTCTCTGTCATTGTAATGAAGATTTCTGTATCACCGGAAGGTACCACATTGCTCGAAGGTTGTCAATGAGCTGTTCCAAGAAGTGATGTGCCTAACTGGTGCAGCCGTTGGAATGTTTAGGTGGTTTAGGGTTGCGGGCCAGGCACAAGGACCACAATGACGTCAGACCCACACCATCGAGAATGGAGAATTGAGATACCACATGTTTAAGGCAGATGGAGGCTCGTTGCGCTCGAGGATGACTGCTGAATCTGCACACCTCCAGATTCAGAGTTAGAATCGTTCCGTTCTTTAACATCGTGCTCCGCACCCTCCATTTCGGCAACCTCTTCTGCGGTCGCCCCATCGACTGTTCTATCTTCTCCCATCGTGCCTGATGCTAGGAGGGGCGATCCTCGATCTCGTACGGAAGCCTCATCATTGACAACTAGTGGGGGTCGTCCACCAATCCTTTCGTCCTCTTCTCCATACGCTTCTTCGTCCGCTTCCTCACCGTTCGCCTCTCCTGCTGTATCTTTGAGAATTCCTCCTTTCCTCTTTGGCATAACTTGTAGGAAGGCTTTGCCCCAGTCACCGAGTTCGAGCCAGCGAAGCATGATTTCGACCACATGGTTCGTAGCTAGGACGAATCTGCTGCTCATTTGCATGTAGTCTCCAATTGGAAGCTTAGCGGTCTTGATGCCTCTATCCATGGCTTTCTTGTAGCATACTCCCTTGTATCTATTCCGATCGACCAGACCTCCGATGATGTACGTACTATAGGGCCGTAATTCCGTCAGTGTATTTGGGCTGTCGCTGGTCAAGTAAATCACTTCTCCCAGCTCCGATCGGTCCTCTGATGGTTTGTCCGCAGAATCTTTGTTGGCAAGCATGCCAGCCAACTTGCCGCCATGATCCCCTCTCATCCATTCCTTTGCTTGCCTTGCAGCCTCAACGAAATCACCGTCCAGGAATCGGACATTCCTCCATGAATGATGATGGCCAGCCAGGAGGCCGTCAAATCGCTCTTTAAGGTGTCCCCCAAAAGAGCTGACCGTGAGATGGGCTTGGTAGAGGGCCTTATGGTTGTCAGAATAACATCTCGTAACCTGAGACCCCAAAGATTTACGCTCTTTGTCCATCATCAAGTCATCGAAACCGCAGTCGAGGACCAAGGTGATTGGAAGTTGGTGATTTTGCGGGCGCCTCGATCTTCTCGAGGGTCCCTTAATGGCCCCTCTCTGATCTTCCAGAATGGAGTTGGTTTGTGCAGAATTGGCTGGATTGGCATTTTCACGGACGGCACGCCTACGCTGTTTCTTCTCCTGCACCTTTTCTTTCCGCTTCGCTTTCCGCTTTGCACGATTCTCTTCCCATTCTTGGTCACGCTTCAGTCTCTTCAATTTATTCTTGGATAAGGGTACAGTCTCGACATCTCCAGATTCTGAAGTGGCCATCGGTTCCAGATGTTGGAAATGCTAAGCAAATTCCGTTTCGCCTTCGATTCGACTAAGTCCTACGTGCAATAGAGAGCGGCAGTATCAACATATGTGCCAGCTTAGGTAATCTTCAAGACAAATAAAGGAACCCTGTCCTTGACATGGCTGTGCCAAGCCGACTGAGAAGATGGACAAATAGATATTCTGAATACTATGCCTTTAGAATCTCTCCCAGAGTCTTCAATCCAGAAATATTACAGTCTCAAGCTTAGCAAATATTTTTGGCCTTCACGCGATTACGATTCACAGTTATCAAAATGCTAGGAACACAATGTGCGGAGGTGTCGAGGGATGTGGTGGATCCATGAGCCCATCCTCGGAAGACTTTGCCAGCGCCGGGTAGTGTCAGTGAACTTTGCGGGCAAGATTACTTGGCGCGGTCCACCACGCGGGGCAGGAGCCCAGGCTGTATCAACAACGCACGGCGTCTCAATACCTTAACCTTGTTTCATGACACAGACCTGCGTAGAGCGCAATCACACCATGTCCGACTCCTCGCTCTCGAATGACCGGCCCTCAAACGCGACGTTAGAACGAGCCCTCCGGCAAGCCGTGCAATCAACTTACAAAAGCGGACAGCTGGAGAATCTTACTGTTAGAAGGATACGGAAAACCGTGGAGGAAGGCTTAGACCTGAGCGACGGCTTCTTCAAAACTGACGCTAAATGGAAAGACAAGAGCAAGAATGTGATAGAAGCCGAGGTGGTACGCGTTGAGCTGATCAAAGCAATTGCATTCTTAGCTGACAGTGTTATCGAGGACGCGCACGCAGATCCTGAAGAGACTTCGTGCCAGCCAACGCCAAAGAAGGTACAACTCCCGTCTCCCAAGCCCCAAGAGCAGCGTCGAAAACCTCGAGAGACAAAGAGCGCGTCGTCCCGGGAGGCAGGCTCTAAGAAGCGTCGAAAGAAGAATTTTTCGGACGTGGAGGACGCTGTTACCGAGGACGATAAAGAGCTTGCGAACAAGACCAGGGCCAAAGAAGATAGTCCTTCAACAGGGCTTTCACCACCTCCAGAGGATCAAGAGGGGGCTAACGGTGCACACATGGTTCCGAACGGCCATGCCACGTCGAATATTGATGAAACCGCGCATTCAGAGAGTGAGATGTCAGAATTGATTAATGAGAGGCCAAAGCCGAAGCGCAGCCGCAAATCTGGATCGACAGAAGCTGGGAAGACCAAAACGGCGAAAGGCGCGAAGACATTGGTGCCACGTAAGGTGCTAGATACCGAGCATACTGCGCAATCGGAAAGCGAAATGTCTGAGTTGATCGATGAAGCACCAAAGCCCAAGAGGAATCGTAAATCAGGATCAACGGAGCCCAAAGCCAATAAGGGGAAAGGCTCGAAGGGGAAGAAGCCCTTGGAAGAGCCTACCAATCCGGACACAGAAGAAATTAAGAAGCTCCAGGGATGGCTCGTGAAGTGTGGTATTAGGAAAATGTGGTTTAAGGAGCTCGCTCCGTACGACACCTCGAAAGGAAAGATAAAACATCTCAAAGGAATGTTGGCAGATGCTGGCATGAGTGGTAGATACTCTGAGGCCAAAGCTGAACAAATCAGGGAAGAGCGAGAGCTGAAGGCAGATTTGGAGGCTGTCCAGGCGGGAGACAAGATGTGGGGCCAAGCACCGGTTGAGGAGGATCCCAGCACCGGAAGACCAAAACGGAGACTGGCCAGAGGTCTCGAGGGACTCGATTTCTTGAATGATGACGACGGTGAGGAGACCGATTGACCATGGTGATGTTTCCCCATGCTCATAGCGTCTTTGATAAATCATGGGCTAGCTGGGATATCTCTGAATGGACTCCGGCCGACAGTCAGAGTCGCACCTGCTGTCCACTCCGTGTCTCGGAGGAAGCATTCCGATATGAGGGTGTGTTTCGACATGAGCCTTATGCTAGGCCATAGTCCCTTCAACGACCGAGGGCTGTTTTGCCTCCACTCATTCGTTGCGCTATTAGACTGAAGGCAGCGACGGAGGACATGAAGAGGATTAGGTTGTAGAACTTAGTCGTGTCAGCGGCAGAGTCTTGGAAATGCTCTTCAATGATCATCTCACCGCGTTTCTCGAATATGAACTTTCTTCTGCTTCAGTCCTCGCATCCACAAAGAGACGTCGGAGATTGGGAAGATTAGCCTGCGATTCAATCAGCATACTGAACTCCATGCTCGATTTAGTGTGTGCGATGCCATCTAGAGTCACTCTCGTTAAACTTCGATCCCTCAAAAATGGATTGGGGGTGATGGTACTACATGCATGGGAAAGGTTGAAGCTGTCCCGGCCGTTTGATGACCCCCCCTCCCCCCCTTGCGGGAACAGCTTCTCCGGCCGCTAGCAGCGGACCACCGTGAACCGAAGTGGTCTCCAGTCAAACAACATCCTGGGACTAGCATGACTTGAGGTTCCCCCAATACTCTAATTTGCGTTTATCAACGACTGTGGCCAGAAGTCTGTGACTATAGAGTTCAAACTTCTGCAACAGCGAAGTCCTGACGAGTTCAAGAGACGAATACAATCGCAAACCTGGTTCTTGTTTCATATTGAAAATACAGCAGCCTGTACGGTTTGACGCAAGCAAAGAAGAACGCGGCCTTGGCCGCAGCCTGGGGAATTGTGGCCCAAGATGGCTGTTAACAGACTAAAGGCCCAATTCGCGACGCCGAGGAAGGGAGAGACGTTCGAACTGAGGGCAGGTCTTGTCTCACAATATGCCTACGAAAGGAAAGAAGCTATACAGAAGACCATCATGTCCATGACTTTGGGAAAGGATGTCTCAGCATTATTTCCAGACGTCCTGAAGAATATAGCTACTGCCGACCTGGACCAGAAAAAGCTTGTCTATCTATACCTCATGAATTATGCCAAATCACATCCGGACCTTTGCATCTTAGCGGTCAACACCTTTGTCCAGGATTCAGAAGATCCAAATCCGCTTGTGCGAGCGTTAGCGATACGGACGATGGGCTGTATCAGAGTAGAGAAGATGGTGGATTACATGGAGGAGCCGCTCAGAAAAACGTTACGTGACGAATCCCCCTATGTGCGAAAAACTGCTGCTATATGTGTGGCGAAGCTGTTCGACTTAAACCCAGCATTATGTTTGGAGAACGGATTTTTGGAAACACTGCAAGAATTGATGGGCGACCCCAATCCCATGGTTGTCGCGAACGCAGTCACAGCACTGGCAGAGATCAATGAAGCAGCTCCAGAAACTCGAGCTTTGCAGATCTCGCCAAATACGCTCAAGAAGATGCTAATGGCTCTGAACGAGTGCACCGAGTGGGGACGAGTAACGTTACTCTCGACCCTAGCCGACCATAAGGCTGCAGACGGCAAAGAGGCAGAGCACATATGTGAAAGAGTGTCACCACAGTTCCAACATGTTAATCCAAGCGTTGTTCTGGCGGCAGTAAAAGTCGTTTTCCTACACATGAAGTTCATAAACCCAGATACCGCCAAGTCGTACTTACGGAAAATGGCGCCTCCACTGGGTGTGTAGTATCATGTTCAATTGACATGACAAAGGCTAATTCTGGTAGTAACGCTTGTTGCTTCGCCTCCTGAGGTTCAGTATGTGGCTCTACGGAACATTGACCTTCTCCTTCAAAAGCAGCCTGATATTCTGAGTAAAGAGCTGCGCGTGTTTTTCTGCAAATACAACGACCCTTCGTACATCAAATTCGAAAAGCTAGAGATAATGGTACGGATAGCCAACGACAAGAACGTTGATCAGCTGTTGGCTGAGCTCAAGGAGTATGCGCTCGAAGTTGACATGGATATTGTTAAGCGAGCGGTGAAAGCAATAGGACAGGTTGCGATCAAGATTGAGAGTGCGACAGAAAGGTGTGTGAATACACTGCTGGATCTCATCAATACCAAGGTCAACTATGTGGTGCAAGAAGCCATTGTGGTGATCAAAGATATTTTCCGAAAGTACCCAGGCTATGAGGGCATAATTCCGACCCTGTGCAAATGTATTGACGAGTTGGATGAGCCAAATGCCCGGGGCGCATTGATATGGATCGTTGGTGAATATGCAGAGAAGATCAGTAATGCTGGGGACATTCTCGCAGGCTTTGTGGATGGCTTCATGGAAGAGTTCACCCAGGTGCGTGCTTATCCATTCCTCTTAATCTCGTGTGCTAACCCTTTCAGACCCAATTACAGATCCTAACTGCCGTTGTTAAATTCTTCCTCAAAAAGCCCGACCAGCCCCAAGCTCAGTCACTTGTGCAAAAGATCTTCCAGGCTGCTACCGCTGAAAATGATAATCCAGACGTCCGAGACCGAGCATACGTCTACTGGCGCCTCCTGTCCAGTAACCCTCAAATCGCCAAGAACGTCGTCCTATCAGACAAACCTCCAATCACAACCACCATTCAATCCCTTCCACCAGCTCTCCTTGAACGATTATTGACCGAACTCTCAACGCTCTCCTCCGTCTACCACAAACCACCAGAATCATTCATTGGCCAAGGCCGCTATGGCGCAGACGCCGTCCAAAAAGCCGCAATCGAAGAACAAATGCAGAACGCACGCGAGAACCCTCTGGCAGCGGCAGCAGCAGCAGCCGCAGTCTCAGGCGCTCCTCCCCCACAAGCGAATGCCGAAAACCTCCTTGACATTGATTTCGATGGCGCCGCCCCTGCCTCTGCCGAGAAATCACCACCTTCAGGCATGTCTGGTCTTGAAGGCTTGGCTGGTACTCCGCAGAGGATGGCTTCTCCAGCGGTGGCTGACGGTCCAAGCTTACCTTCAGCAGGTAATAATCTGGATGATCTCATGGGCCTATCAAACGGGAGCGGTGGTAGCTTTGGCCAGTCAAATGGAATGAGTAACGAAGACGTCTTGGGTGGTTTCGCGTCACTGGATATGAACTCTGCGAGTCAGCCGCCGCCGCCGGCGCAGCAGCTGCAGGGTGGGAAGAAAACTAATGAAGATCTTTTGGGGTTGTTTTAAGCGATGTCAAAACATATCAGTGGCGTTGTTACTTGCAAGCGAAGCTGCTGTATGCTGCGCCGGTGGGCAAATGCCATACGATGGGTTGCTGAATACCTTTGTGTTAAAACCAGAGAATGAAATTATCTTGAGTTGTAAAATCAATCTAACGGTGGAAAAGGAATGGTAAATTCTCTAGCTGAGTAACACCCTGATCTCTCCACTCGTTCTTGGAAAAAGACTTCTCAGCAGCACCATCTCCCCATTACCGTCGTTCTCGTCTTCACCACCTCTCTCTCCTTCCCTCAACTCATCCGCCGCCGCCAATTTTCGCTCGACAAATTCGAAGTCCTCGCAAAATCTGTCCGCTCCCTCTGCAGTCATCTCCTGCGCCACTTTCGTATTGCTCAGACGCTTCAGGTTTTCCATGGCATCCATCAACGCTGAAGGTAGGAAATCGTCGAGTGCTTGAGACGCATCTGTGAGTGACTGCTGCTGGAAAGGTGGAAGCGTGGGGATCTTGAGAAGTGAGTCTGGAGAATCGTCTAGAGGCGCTAAAGCGGCTAAGAGTGGATGCAAGCCTGATGTATGGAGGAAGAAGGCGTGTTGGTATTCTGTTAGTATGAATATGAGGTTTTCCAATTGATCGTCTAATTTGGAAATGCGCTTTTGGACGAAATCATATTTTCCTAGTGTGGCTTGAGTTGCGAGGACGCAGTTCGTGAGGAAAATGCTCTTATCCGGCTCCTCGGTTTCCTTGGCCATCTTTTCACAGGTGGAAAGGACAGGGTCTAGAGCTTGTGAAAGGATAGGCTCAAAGCCTGCTGTCCGAGACGCCGTAGGAGTGAGTGAAGATTCGTAACTTTTCAGCAGCACAGAAAATTCGGTTAAGTTTTCGTCGAGGAAGTCTGGGATGCGAAGGTCGGCCGGTAATATGGAAAGATCGGCTTGAATGGAGTTGATGTTGTCCGATGTTACATTACGGAATTGACGAAGAGCAGACTCTTCTATTGCGGACAGTGTTTCGAGAAGACTGGAGTCGGCACCTAAAAGCTTGTCAAAGGTGATGCGATAGAAATTGACGAGGTTCGCAATTTTGTAAAGCAATACGGCGTCTTCGTGATTCTGCAACACCTGCTCGATTCGTTGTCGTAATGCTCTTGCAACTCCAGACACATTGCGATTGACAAGGTCTCCTAAAGCCTTTTGACCGTCAAAAGCCTCAGCATCCTCAGCTGACCAAGGCTCGGCTTGCCTGCCTGCTCGGAAGCCTTTACTGATTTCGTCGCCTTCAAATATGAAAAGCGTCTCCAAGGCCTCGCGCTCAGACACTGTCGCTGAATGCGTCCATGCAAGCATGTCTCCGACATAACGGAGTGGATCATGAGCATAAAACTCGATTGGCTTGGTCATTGAATTTTGGTCATTCTCCACAGACGAGCCGGTCAAAGCTGCATAAAAAGCGTCGGTCAAGACGTGTTCTCTGGATTCTGCAAAAAAGTCTAGACAGCTTTGAAAAAGAGTTGGTCGCTCTGCCAGCGCTCTGAGTGCACGCCGGATCATTGAGCTGATCTGTGGATTCTCTAGGTTCAACGTCTTGAATTCCTTTTGTAACCATCTGTACAGCTTTTGATACCCGACATTTAGATTTCTCGAACTCTGATCCATGAGTTCGAGCCCAAGTCTTTGATTCTCCGATCCTAACAATATCTGACAGTCCACGTAGATCTGCTTTACTCTCTTCAGAATTGCAAAGAAATTATCGTCCACCTTCTCCGTCGTGGTGGTTAAAATAAGCAGATCCTCTTCCGGCATGATAAAATGCTTATTGAAGGCGTCCAGCAGTTGCTTTTTTGTCTCCAATTCCTGCTTCTGGCCCAACAGCGTGGAGGCCTCCTCAAGGATAGGGGCATTCTCTGAACGTGCGGCCGTCATATGCTGTCGCATATCTTCGCAGTACTGATTCAAGCCATTGATACTTGTTCCAATACGTTTCAATTGCTGAACCCGCTTCAGTGCCGGCGCTCAGAGACTCAGACCGGAGAACGAACCTCCGCAACATGGCCAAAATCTTTGATGATGTCGCCATTCCGCTCTATGACCTCTTTCTGTACATCTAGACGTAAACCACGCCTAGTTTCTGCAGTATTTTTTAACTCTTCCTCGTCCAAGGTACGTAGAGCATCCCTAATCTCAGAGTCCGCATATGAGGCCGCAAGAACACTGGATAATTTGTTCGACAGAGCACTCGACCTTTGCGCGGAGAAGGCATTTAATTTGTCATCAAAGTTTTCCGACAGGTCGCCGACCAAGCTCTGAGAAACAGTCATTCTTGAATCATTCGCAACTCGTACAGTACCCTAGATTTCCCTGGCACGCCTGGCTCGCCTGGCATACTAAGATGACTTGATTCAGCCCTAGCCCTAATTGTACCTAGTCTTCTCTACTGATGATCTCCCCCGCTGCCTGAGTTCCTGCATGCAATTGTCAACACTAGCCAACCACATGACTCATTACACACGCTTCACGAGGGCGCCCTTGGTGATCATGTTTGCTCGCTGATCGTTATGATTTGTGGACTTGCATTCATGGCAACAACTCAACCGTGTCACATAGATGTCCTGACTAATATGAGCAGCTGTTGACGACCGCAAGGGTGTGAACATGTGAGATCCTAAGGTCCATGCAGCACGCCTCGGCATGGCTTCGAATATCCTTTCGAGATTTCTGCCGCCTATGGCGGGAGAGCCATCGATCTACGAAACCTTACGACAGCACGACGAGGAATCCGATCGGTCAGATATTGAAGAAAGGGCGGGTATGGCGATAGATGAGGAAAATCTAGGCACCGGATTCCATGACTACGAATTGGACGACGCTCTTGCGGATGTCGCTGCAAGTGAGGTCATCCCCCCTGGGACTCGAGAAAACAGTCGACAAAGCCGGGGACTTCTAGCCGGAGAGCCACATCACCAGCCAAGAACCAACATGGATGACTTAGACGATGAAGTCCCTCAGTCGTTACTCATTCAAGACGAACATGATGCACCTCCCATGCCAACAGCCCGACAAATCCAGGCTCTACCACCGCCAATCCCAGGACCAGCAAGCCGTGGAACTCGAGCTAGATGGAGAAGTACTCAGGAACAGCAGCGCTTGCACCATGACATACCTCCTGCGTCAGCGCAGGCTAGCTTAAAGCATCGACACAATCATTCGATGGGTATGATGGATCCTAAGGAGAGGGCACTGTGGATTTGGGCCAACGTTGAGAATTTGGACAACTTCTTGCAGGATGTCTACGATTATTTTGTCGGCAATGGGATATGGTGCATATTTCTGAGTCGACTACTCAATCTCCTGTATGATTTTGAGGTACAAGACATCCGAATCAACACAGCTAACGGGTAGCCAGTACCCTGGCCTTTGTTGTTACGTTCAGCACGTTCCTCACATCATGTATCGACTACAAGCTGGTCCCAGGGAGTAAGAAAATGAGAGAGATTGTAATACCACAATGCACCAAGAAGATGTCTGGCTCGACGAATTTTCTTATTTGGCTGTTTGCCTTCTTGTGGGTCTGTAAAGTGTTTCAGTATGGCTATGACTTCCGTCGTTTGAGGCTTATGCAAAATTTCTATCACTATCTATTAGAGGTCTCAGATACTGATATCCAGACGGTGTCATGGCAAGAGATCGTCAAACGCCTCATGTTGCTCCGAGATGCGAACCCGGCAACTGCCGCTGACGTGAAAGAGAGACACCGGCGATTTATGGGCAGCCAGTCTAAACAGCGCATGGACGCCCATGATATTGCCAATCGTCTCATGCGAAGGGACAACTATCTCATCGCTTTGATCAATAAGGATGTCCTCGACCTTACGCTACCCATTCCCTTCCTGAGGAGCCGACAACTATTCTCGAAAACTCTTGAATGGAACCTCAGCTTGAGTATTCTAGATTTCGTGTTCGATGAAAGGGGCCAAGTAAGGCCGCTCTTCCTGAAGGAGACTCACCGGCGGGCTCTTAGCGACAGCCTACGCAGACGCTTCCTATTTGCAGGCTTTATGAATGTCCTTTGTGCCCCTTTCATAGTCATGTTTTTCATTCTATTATACTTTTTCCGTTACTTCAATGAATTCAAATCGAACCCTTCGCAGATTGGATCGCGACAGTATACTCCACTAGCCGAATGGAAGTTTCGAGGCTTCAACGAGCTTTATCACCTGTTCCAACGGCGAGTCAAAATGTCATATCCATTTGCTTCACGTTACGTCGACCAGTTTCCAAAGGACAAAAGCATTCAGGTAGCCAAATTTGTCGCTTTTATCACTGGCGCACTGGCTTCCATTTTGGCATTGGCTTCTATCATCGATCCAGAGTCTTTTCTGGCCTTTGAGATCACTCCGGAGCGTACTGTATTGTTCTATCTAGGCATCTTTGGTACTGTCTGGGCTATCGCCAGAGGCATGGTGCCTGAGGAAAGCCTAGTCTTTGATCCTGAATTTGCACTCAACAACGTCGTGGAATACACACATTATCTGCCAAGCCATTGGCACGGTCGACTTCACAGCAATGAAGTACGCGCCGAGTTCACTCAGCTTTATCAGATGAAGGTAGTCATATTCCTCGAGGAAATACTCAGTATCATCCTCACTCCGTTCATACTGTGGATCAGTCTTCCGAAATGCAGCGACCGAATTGTGGATTTCTTTCGAGAGTTCACCATTCATGTGGATGGCTTGGGCTACGTCTGCTCATTTGCCGTGTTTGACTTTAAGAAAGGAGGTAACAATATCACCCAAGGTGATGGTAGATTCAATCAGGACTTGCGAGAAGATTACTATGCAACAAAAGACAACAAGATGCTTACTTCATATTACAACTTCATTGACAACTACGGACCCAATCAACAACCTGGAGCTCCTTTCCTGCATTCGGTGTCTAGACACAGCTTTCACGCTCCTCCAGCGTTTCCTAGCATGATGTCGCCAACTTTAGCAGCTGAGATGCATGGGCCAGTCGTAAGCAGAAATGGAAGAACAGATCGGCAACGAGTTCCAAATAGATCAAATGTCATGTCCAGTACACCCATCGGACAGCCCTCTGTTCACCACCGAACGCCCCGATTCGTTCCTGCAGCTGGTCATCCATCTCCAATGACGTCGATCTTGCTGGATCCGCAACATCAACCACCTTCTGCGAGCTCGAGAGCCCAACGTAAACCAGGCACCCATTCTAGATTACGAATGTCGCGCAAACCTTTGGAAGACCCTTTGGAAGATGAGGAAGAGGCTCTAGCAGAGAATGGTCGACATTCTGGAGGCGACGTGAGTGAGAGTGGAGCCGATGAAAGCAACCTAGGCGAATCTTGGAAAACGACTCGTGCAGGTACTAGAGATGAAGATGGCGAGGAAGACGTTCAAGCGAACAATCAAGATAGAGGGCCCGGCGTTTTGGGACTTGTGTATCAGTTCTCGAAGGCGCAGACTGAAGGTCGCGGCGCAGGTGTAAGCATTTAGCGTCTCCTTTATAGAAGGCGTCTTGCATGAGATACCCGCCTTGCTTATGTCCAAGGCCTGGAGTTCACGATTGTTTTGTCAGATGTGACGGTACTATTCGATTGAGGTTTGGAAGAAAGGAAACACCACAACCAGTTATCTATACCAAATCTGATTTGGATTATTCAACCATTACTCATACATGGCGTCTTTATCTGTCTGTGATACGCCCTTCTTGGTCTTCCTCCTAAAGTACAGTATTACTCTTCTAGCGATTGGGTCAGAAAAGATGAAGCCCCCAAAGCTCGCTGGTTTGCTTCAATGTTATTGTCTTGCTCCAGAGACAAGACAGAGGGAGAATTTTCTAGATACAATTCAGCGCAATCTCACTTTCAGCTTCATATTCATTGTGGTGACCGTGCGTTTGTAAGTGATCTATTTGTGGTTAGGGTTTGATCTAGTTCTCCGATTTTCCTGGGCAATGATGTCGCCCATTTTTTGGATCGCAAACATATTCCACTTAACTGGCAGTCAACCACCTTCTTTAAAACCCAACCTTCATACTTAAAATCCTTTTCACGATCAGATTACGGCCTAAATTATAACCTTTCGCTTCAAATCAACAGCACAACGGCGGAACAAACTCCTCTTGCCACGCCATTGGGGCTCAGGTCCATGGCTACGGCTGCACAAGAAACAATTCCGGTAGAAGACTATGAGTGAGTGGATACTTTCATCTTGCTCAGACGCAGCGTCTCTAACCAACATCCATCGCAGCTATGAGGCTCTACCACCCAATTTCTCCCTCTGGGAGAATATGTTAGCCGGCGCATTTGCCGGAGTTGCAGTGAGTACGCCCCAGGGCGCTCGCCTTTCTGAGTGTACATGGAGCTTAAAGTCTTCTAGGAACACTCTGTAATGTATCCAGTCGACATGCTGAAGGTGATCCCTCTCTCCTGCGACCACATATTGCTGTATGCTGAATCTCCGCAGACTCGTCTCCAAGTACTCAAACCTCCACAAGGTGGCCTTTACACCGGCATGCGGCAGGCATTTTGGAAGATTGGGAAGGTCGAGGGGTTTGGTTCGATGTGGAGAGGAGTCTCAAGCGTCATAATTGGAGCTGGTGGGTGATACATGGATGCATGATGGGAAATTCGAGTAACGACGTGATGAAGGTCCGGCGCATGCTCTTTATTTCGCGACCTACGAGACCGTTAAGCATGCCATGGGAGGAAGCAATGCAGGTCATCATCCAATTGCTGGAGGTGTGTTTTGGGAGCCCTAGTCCCATGGGTACAGCTGCTAACATGGTCAAAGCTGCTAGTGGGGCTGCCGCGACTCTCGTCAGTGATGCCTTTATGAATCCTTTCGACGGTAGGGCTCCGCTCTCATTCAGTTGACCCCTGCTCATTGTAAGGAAAGTCATCAAGCAGCGTATGCAGGTCCACGGTTCCATGTATAAGTCGATATACCAGTGTACGAAGTCCGTCTACCAAAACGAGGGACTGCGAGCCTTCTACGTTTCTTATCCTACGACGATCGGCATGACTGTGCCAACTACAGCGCTCCAAATCGCTGCCTACGGATCCATAACGCAGCTCCTCAATTCCACAAGAAAACACAATCCATGGGTGCACATGATTTCTGGGGGCTTGGCTGGGGGGTTTGCGGCTGCAGTGACAACCCCACTGGACGTCATTAAGACACTCCTACAAACGAGAGGTACCGCCAAAGATCTAGAGCTCAGGAATGCGAGGGGAATATTGGATGCAGCTGCTATCATCAAGAGACAACATGGGTATGGGGGGTTTTTTCGGGGTCTTCGGCCCCGGATTGTGACAACCGTGCCGAGTACTGCTATCTGCTGGTACGCGAGCTCGTGCCTTCGAAGATTCACCTCAAAGCAGCTAACTCTGCATATCAGGACCTCCTACGAAGTTGCCAAAAATTACTATGTCCGCAGTCGTGACGACCCACGATAGCCCCTCAGGAAAGACCTTCGACCCACTAATCTTCTCCGCCTAATACCGAAAATTCCCTTTCTCGACATTTATCCTTCATCTCGGCGTTTTTTCTTCAATACCCATTTTCGGCCATCGATAGCGCATCATGACACGAAACGGGAGGTTGAAGTCTGAAGCAGCCGGCAGCATTTGCGTCATGTGATTTACGATGGAGCGAACAGCGTGCAATGTCCTCTTATCTAGCGAGCGAGAGAGGAGCGATACCGGGCAGCATTCACAGGAGTTCTGGGGCCCTAGCCGTTGCTTTTGTACATAGGATACGGCAAGAGAGGTTCCAGTGATGGTGGCTATTTGGTCGCGCGGAGTCTCACAATGGTCATTTACGGGCATTATATTCTATGCTTGCGTGTAATTTCGTTGACGACAGAGTGACTGAGATGCATGCGGTGCATCAACGTGTTCTATCCCTACAATAATAATGCCTGAAGACGAGCTGGGTTCAAGTTATCCACTGGTGGCTTCAGGTCAGTGGCCTCGGTGGTGCTTGTGTTGCCCAGGCAAGGGTGCAGTGGTCGCGTCGCTTAGGGATAGACCGAGAGACAGAGAGGGCCTCTGGCTCCAGCCACAGCGTCAGCGCTACATTGATTGCCAACCTTGCCTGCTCAATAAATCGTGTAGACACACTACTGTAGGCACGCAAATACAGTGAGATAGATGACACCGTCTTTCAACATTACATCTTCACACTAGTGGGGTAAGGCACCTACGACGTCATTCCTTAATCATACGAGGCCTTGGGGCAGTGACCCCGACCTCACACGTCCCTAAGCTCACTTTGCGAGCTTCAAACGTCCCATGGACCTGAGAAGAATTCCACAAGACTCATGATGCGCCACAAGGCCTCGTCTTCGATGCAGAAGACGTATGATGAATGCTATTTGGTATGCTCAACCGCAGTGTACTTTGAAGGCCAGGTATGAATTCATTCCGGTCCGGAACGATCTTAATCCTCGCATCTGATGCAATTCAACTTGACAGAATAACGAGACCGAAGCGCTTCGTTCATGGCGCTCTGCACTAGACCAAATTTATTACCATAATGCATACCGGGTACCACCAAACTACCAGCCGAAATCGGAGACCGAGGGGGCGTTGCAAGAATCACTGAGAAACATGGAACTGCAATGTAAGGAGCGAGTAGACCTTTTGGAAGCTTTGCGGAAGAGTAGAAAAGAGGCAAAGGAGAAAGAGGCTGGAGACCGATCCAGCAGTAGCTCAGTCACGCGAGGCAGACCACCAGTTCCCAGGAAGCCTACAAACCCGATCAATCAGTACTCTTCGGCAGGTTGGATAGGAGACGGCACTGTCCCTACGGTGGCCTATCCGGACCTCTCGAGAAATGGTCCACCTCTCCCACAACGGCCTGCAATCCCCAAGACCGATTCCGATTCCCCAACAGAGCCGTCGTATACAAGCTCTCAAATCAATGCTCTTCCTCCTCCAAGTCCGTACTCACCACCTACTCTACCAGTCCCCCAAAAGAAGACCTCAAGGACGCCTAGCCCAGATAAAAAGGGTCGGGTCATGTTAACCACTCTGAGAACCAAGGACGGCAAAAAGCCCTCGAAATCATCAAGATCGTCGGCAGGACGGTTTAATCCTCCACCTGCATCTTCTAAAGCTGCGGGCCTGGCCTGGGATTCCATATCAAAAGGTACAGGGCAGAAGCTTGGGCAGACATTACCAGGGCTCAGTGGCAGCACTACCACATTAAATTCGATGCGCCGCGATAGCGCGGGTGGAAACACCTCTTCCCGACCAGATTCGACGAATGTAACCGACGGCGAAGACCAGGCATTAGGAGGTAATGCTTTGGTTCGACCAGAAACTCGGACGCCGCCAGATGTATTCCCATTTCAAGACCCACCGCGACCAAACGGGCAGCCAATTTTGCCAGCGAATCATGCTTCTAGAGGTGTGTCTGGTCTAAATTCTCAGCAACATGCGGACCTTGTTACTCTTGAACCGCCGACGCCCCCTGCGTACGAAGCGGCCGATCCTGTGACTGCGAAAACCAGGGCTGAGTCGCCAGCGCGACCTAAAGCCCCCGAATTTCCTTCCTACAGGACTGAGTTTCCGCCAACACAACCTAGTTCTAGAGCACTCGCAGAGTTTAACGCAAGGCAGATTAGACGAATGGAGGACAGAAATAAGTCTACAGATAACTTAACGCGACAGCGGTCTCCTCAAAGAAAGACCAGGCCTCCTGTACCCAGTGGCATTGTCCGTCGTCCAGTGGCTAATATATCGTCGCCTCGATCTTTCAGACACGACGCAGACGAGACTGGGAAGCTGCACTCTTCCGAAAGCAACGACGAGAATACCAGCAGCAGCCATGAGAGGGAAGAAAGGAATAGAAGGGTACCTCGAAAGGGACGCCAAAATCCAATTCCATTAGACCCCGCTCTTGACTCGCCAAAGAACGACCACGAAAAGTCTACATTCAATACCAGGGATCCTTACAACACTGTGACCCCTACGTCTGCCTGGCATGAACGTGTCAATTACGTCAAGAAGCATCTGCCCAAGGGGGTTGATGAAAGTGCAGCTAAGCAAATCTTCAATGAGATTGTAGTTCAAGGAGATGAAGTGCACTGGGGCGATGTAGCCGGTTTGGAAGTGGCAAAGAAAGCTCTGAAAGAGGCAGTAGTGTACCCTTTCTTACGTCCAGATCTTTTCATGGGTCTTCGAGAGCCGGCGCGGGGCATGCTCCTCTTTGGCCCTCCGGGCACTGGAAAGACTATGCTCGCAAGGGCTGTTGCCACCGAGTCTCGATCTACCTTCTTCGCGATCTCGGCTAGCAGTCTTACGTCCAAGTGGCTTGGAGAGTCAGAAAAGTTGGTCCGCGCTCTTTTCTCGCTAGCGAAAGCGCTTGCCCCGTCTATCATCTTCGTCGACGAAATCGACTCTCTTCTGTCTTCGAGAGGGGGCTCAAGTGAACACGAATCTACAAGGCGAATCAAGACCGAGTTCTTAATTCAATGGTCCGATCTACAGCGTGCAGCTGCGGGCAGTAAGCAGAGCGATAAAGACAAGGCAGAAGGGGACGCTAGCCGAGTGCTGGTCCTTGCAGCTACTAACATGCCGTGGGCAATTGACGAAGCTGCGAGACGAAGATTCGTAAGAAGGCAATATATCCCATTACCCGAGGCACCGGTCAGAGGCGAGCAGCTGAGAACGTTGTTGGGCCACCAAAAGCACAGTCTCAATAAGAAAGACATCGCAGTTTTGGTGGAGCTGACAGATAGTATGTTCATTGTTCTCCCTAGCGTTGATTACTATCAAGACGAAAGCTAACAGCTATTCCCATTCCAGGCTTTTCCGGTAGTGACATTACGGCCCTAGCTAAGGATGCTGCTATGGGCCCACTCCGAAGCTTAGGTGAAGCTCTTCTGTACATGTCTACTGATGAGATACGTCCCATACAATTCGAAGATTTTGAGGCAAGCTTGGTCAATATCCGCCCGAGTGTTAGCAAACAGGGGCTTCAGGAGTTTGAGGACTGGGCGAAGGAGTTTGGCGAGAGGGGAGGCTAAGGTTCTAAGAGTCTTCAAGGAATTTTTTTGCCAATGGTACAAGAGTATGTTCTGTCCCGTTGAAGTATATTTTTGTAATCATTAGGTTTGCACAATTGCAGCTGATGAAAGAACTTGATTTTCGTTTCCCTGCCAAGCCTCTTCCTTCCATGCTATGTATTGGTACAGATAATCCATGCATGAGGGGCAACCAGATGTATCGCTGCTTTGAGATCTCAAGCCTTACACTTCACTTACGTTTGAGACCAAACCAAACAAGAAGTCAGGATCAAGTTGCTTGCCATATGCAATAAACAGCAAAAGCGTACTGCCCGGACTTTAAGTCGAAGCGACCCCGACGACATTACCATAGTTACGCTATCCTATGAGTCAGACCCTTTCTATTTCCCGATAATACTCGTGATTACTGTGCTATTCGTCTTCCGTAGTTCAGACGCCGTCTCGCCGTAAGAGACACTTATGGCAGCCTCTCCTCTCTTTTACTAATATCAATCATTTCGCCATCGCTTGAAGATAGGAAGTCCTAAGGATGATAGCCGTCACTTTTGGTGGGGAGACAACGCTCTTGTCCGCTTATTTTCTTCAGATGTTTGTAGGCCAGGGTTGATCTTCAAAGCATTTGTTGCGTCCGATGTTGCAGGTTAAGACACTAACTCCCACGATCCCAGATGTGAGCGCGCGGTATGGAATTCGTTATGGCTACGTATAACATAAGAGTTCGATATACGAGAGACCTTTGACTTCTAGGTACCATTTGAAATGATACTTGAAAGCTTTCCATATGGAAATTTGAGATTTGAATTGCTCTCAAAAGCTAGCCAGGCCCCACTAAACGCGATATCTCCTGGGAGAGTTCACCTCCACCACATAAAATAATTTACCTAGCTTTTCAAGGCTACCTTGAGAAGTTGTCGAAGACCCCTAGCCACGAAGCGATTCGATAGCAAGGTTTCAGTCTTAGGCAAGGCCTCCCTCGAAATTGACTGTCTTGGTAACATCGTTCGACTGCCATTCAGGCACGTCAAGTTCCCACTAAATTCAGCTTATGAATAATCAACGGATAATGCAAACTAGCACGACTGATTACGTCTTCTGCCAAATCCCTAAGAATGCGGGCTACGGATTCGTGCTGCGATTCCAAAATGTGCCTTGTTCTATCATTAGTATTAAAATATCACAATTAATATAAAATTCATACGTTCTCGCCTACATTCAAAGAATTTGTGGATAAGTAAAGCAAAGGCCTTGCAAATTTCTCCGCTATTGCTACTTTATACGTAAGAATAAGCGTTTCTTTTGCTAAATAGGCTCTCACATTAATATAAAATACATCAATGATAGCGTGTTCGATAGATCCAAGGATCCCATTTACTCAAGGAGGATTAGATGTACCAAAAGCTTAGGATCAGTTCACGGTCATCTCAAGGCTATCGATAAACTTTTCACCCTCCAGACTGTATCCCTCGACATAACGTACTCCGAAATTGCCGACCTCATTGTCATAAGTTGTCTGAGGCTTGGTTCGACACAAACGGCACATAATTTCTTTGACACCTTCTCTCATTCCCAATCGGGGCAGCTCCTTGGTGACGACATTCCACTGATTCCAAGTCAAATGTCCACCCATTGCACGGTCAGGTGTGGCGAAGTCGGCGTTTATGCCGTAACTCGTCGCAATGACTTCTGGCTCCTTATGCCATGCTATGCTTGTCGTGGTGTGCAATGCAATGGCATCCCAAACGAGTTGCAGACGGTGCTTGTCCCAGTCGCTGGCTTCCGCCTTCAGGAAGTTACGGGCCGCATTGGCGCCATCGACTTCAAATCGATTATCTTCCGAGAGATACTCGCCAGCCTCGGCCCACCCCAGATCATGCAGAATGGCTGATACTGCGTGGGCTTCACGATCACGGCTCTGAAGCTCGGGGATTTTGTCCGCGATAATGAAGCCATAAAGCCAGGTGCGAACGCTGAGAAAGAGCAGAATTTGGAGTCAGTGGCATCAAGTAAGGGCATGATACCGGCGATATTAACGACAAGAAGAGTCCTGGAAAAGCATACCTGTGATTGTAACCAAGGTCATTGAGATGTCTGCGGCAAAGGGCAAGGGCTTTTGTGATTAGTGGCGTATCGGGGACTTCGACACCTGCGAAGATGCGAGTGGAAATCTGTGTCATACTGGTAGGGACTATGAAGTGAGCGCTGTTTTTGCTAATGCCTTCCAGATGGAATGGGGGAGAATTCCACGAAAAACTCTCACGAAACCAAAATGCTCACGCGGCAGACCCCGTCCCTGTTAGTTGCGTATGCTTTGAAATCATCGATGGACGCCCCACAATGCAATCACACCAGCATGACTCAGACATGGGCCACTAAATAGGCGTGGCTTGTGTGAGAATCTTGAGAGATTTTCAATCATGCTGAGGCCATGCCAAAGGGGTGGAGCTCCCGTACTTCAGACCCACTTAGTGGCAAACCCACGGAGCCATCCTCGCACCACGTTTTGCAGCTTCGCTTTACTCTGGTCACGCAAGGCCTTCGATCCCAAGTCTAGGGCAGAAGAAATTCACGAGAAATTTCTGGGGTAATAAGGCTGAATCGGCTGAGCAACGGCTCGACGGTGACGCTAGTGGAATGCGCCGATGTTCATTGCCTTCTTGGGTTGCAGTCATTCTGCCTCCAGCTGCCTGAAAATCAGATGATTCAACCCTTATAGCACCCAGACCCTTCACAATTGTTTCTGAAGTAGAGTTCTGCACGGAAAGATCTGGATTGAGTGCCTTGTCGCACAGGCGTCGTATTCGCATCAATAACCGTGCTTGAAGCTTGTGTTTGGCCTCAGTAGAGACCGAGCACAGGCTCGGCCAAACATCCACCACGTCTCCCCAAACTCGAAAGAGGAAAGCTGCCGAATCTCTTGAAGCCTCTCTGCAGAACAAGAGACAAACCGTAGCTGGGGTTGGTGCTGAGGACACCCCTTCAAAAGCTGCCCTCAGTACCCCTCCTCCCACTACTATGGATTCTGATGATGAGTTTATGAGCGGACTCTCGAGCCAAGATGAGGATTTTGGTGGTGCTCAAGAGAGCGATGATGGAAGCCTTGGGGACGGTATTGCCCTCTATTACTACGCTCAAATTCGGTCTATTTAGGCAAGGCTGACATGTCTTCCTCCCAGAATTTGATGAAGACGAACCGGACGTAGGTTTTTCACAAGATAAGGACCTAAAGCCAACCAAGAAAGCATACGAGATAGACTTCAAAGTGTTCTCACCTGCCGATATACAATCACACCAGGATAGGCAGATCAATGAGGTCTCGGCTATTCTCGGACAACCCTCAGAAGCTACCGCGATACTGTTAAGGTACCTACGATGGAACAAGGAACGCCTGATTGAGTCATACATGGAGAAACCCGATTCAATTCTTGAGAAGGCAGGTTTAGGACCGGAATCCGCCCAGGCCCCATCAACTCGAGTCCTAAAGGGTTTTACATGTGACATCTGCTGCGAGGATACCCCAGGTTTGGAGACCTACGCATTGAAGTGCGGCCATCGCTATTGTGTCGATTGCTACAGACAATATCTTGCTCAGAAAATAAAAGATGAAGGGGAAGCTGCCCGGATACAATGCCCAACCAGCGGCTGTAATCGAATTGTGGACGCCAAGTCCTTAGACCTCTTAGTCGCAACTGAGCTCAAGGCCAGGTATATGAATTCTTGAGCAAATGGAAGGAGCAGGGCTGATTCTACTTCAAGATACCAGGTTCTCCTTACACGTACCTACGTCGATGACAAAGATGACCTGAAGTGGTGCCCGGCCCCGAATTGTGAATTTGCAGTCGAATGTGGCGTCAAGAAACGAGATCTTAGTCGAATCGTGCCTACAGTCGCATGTGGATGTAAACACCGCTTCTGTTTCGGCTGCACCTTAGCAGACCATCAGCCGGCGCCATGCTCATTGGTCAAACAGTGGCTCAAGAAGTGCGAGGATGACTCTGAGACTGCGAATTGGATCTCAGCAAATACTAAGGAGTGTCCGAAATGCTCATCGACAATTGAGAAAAACGGCGGATGCAATCATATGACCTGCCGGAAATGTAAGCACGAATTTTGCTGGATGTGCATGGGCCTCTGGTCTGAGCATGGTACGAGTTGGTATAATTGCAATCGGTTTGAAGAGAGGTCCGGTCTTGATGGACGGGATGCCCAGGCCAAGTCACGCCAATCACTCGAGCGCTATTTACATTACTACAATCGATACGCAAACCATGAGCAATCTGCGAAGCTCGACAAGGACCTTTACCTGAAGACAGAAAGAAAGATGATGAATCTTCAAACTGCATCTGGAATGTCATGGATCGAGGTACAATTTCTGGATAGCTCTTCGCAAGCACTGCAGCAATGCCGACAGACATTGAAATGGACCTACGCGTTTGCTTACTATCTTCAGCGGAATAATCTAACAGAAATTTTTGAAGATAACCAGAAAGACCTCGAAATGGCAGTCGAAAGCCTAAGTGAAATGTTTGAGAAGCCGACAACGGAGCTAGCGGCTTTGAAGGTAGAGATGATGGACAAGACGGCATATTGCAACAAGAGGAGGGTAATTCTGCT
>JAABUP010001694.1_pt1 | contig 45676 bp, 45 predicted proteins | sample 5559201 | NCBI WGS metagenome assembly JAABUP01 (sample SAMN10711887, study PRJNA513373) | rock metagenome | isolation source: Antarctica rocks | place: Antarctica
GTCGCCGACGTGAGCCGGGCCATCCGCGAGCGGCGCAAGGCCCGCGGCGAGATCGGCGCGGACGAGGTGGCGTACAAGGCCGTCGACCAGCGGGGCGAGACCTACGCCCTGCCGATCGCGACCGGAGACCGGCTGCGGCTGTTCCGCAGCACCTGGGCGCGGATCGACGGCCGCGGCGGCTGGATCGGCAACAACGGCAACGTGGTCGAGGTGGTGGGGCGCACGGATGCCGGGCTGCGGCTCCAGGACAAGGACGGCCGGATCGGCGACGTGGAGTGGCGGCGCCTGTCCGATCCGAAGACCGGGCGGCTGCTCCTGGGCTTCGGGGACGCGCTGACCATCGACGCAGCCCAGGGCATCACGTCGGGCGAGCACATCGCGGCGTTCCCGCGCGGCACCGCGGGCGTGACCGGCTTCAAGGCCTATGTCGCGGAAAGCCGCGCCAAGGGTGCCACCTGGACGATGATTGCCGAGGGCGCGCTGCACGAGGCGGTGAAGCGCAGCCGCGCCCTGGGCGACGCCTCGCCGGTCAAAGAGGGCGACCTGTGGGACCGGGCTGCGGCCGACCTGGCACACAAGCCCTACAAGGCGCTCGGCGTCGACCTGATCCGGGAGAGCCGGGCCTATCTCGCAGAAGCGGTGGACGCCTTCATTCGGCAGAGCCACCGCTTCCAGGCCATAGAGGCAGAGGGCCGAAACCCTGGCCTGGAGGTCCGCAAGCAGGTCCAGGCCCGGGCTGCGGACAGGGCAGTGGCCCGGAACGGGACGGCGCTCGGCGGCATGCTTCGGCAAAGTGGCGCTGCCTTGCGCGAGGTGGGGCAGGAAGCTGCGTCTCTCGAACGCGGCGGGCGCGTGCGGGCCTTCGTGCGGCAACTCGGTGAACCCAAGCCGCCCGGCGAGCGCAGCAGCGACGAGGTGCGTCGGCTGGTTCAGGCCGAGGCAGGACGCAGGACCATAGCCCCGCATGCCGCCAGGCTCGACGCCGCGGTCCAGCGCAACGCCGATGCATTGCAGGGGCTGGGCCAGGACATCGACACGCACCGGCGCGGGGCACGGGCCAGGGCGGAAGAAAACAGGAGCAAGGTGGAAGAAGCGGCTCGCAAGCCGTCCTCCTCGCCGTCGCCAGGAATGTAGCTCACCTGTGCGGCGGCATGCCAGGAGAAGACCGGCGCAGTTGTTCAAGCATGATGCTGATCCAAGCGTCGTTGCCGGCCAGGCTTATCTTCGGCAGGAGCCGGGCCAAATGAGACATGCAACTTCACCGGCATTTCCGATAGAGCTGGGAGCGCCTCATGCTGGACACATCGCGCCTGCTCCTCCGCCCGCCTCATGCCAGAGATGCCGAGGCGTTCTTCACCTTCCTTGGCGATGCTGAAGCCATGCGGTTCACCCACCACCATGCCTCGCTTCGGGAGTGCCGCCGCAGGCTCGCGGCCTTTGAGTGGAAGCGCCGACAACGAGGGTATGCACCTTGGGCCGTCATCAGGAAGGACGACCAGCACCTGGTGGGCTGGGGCGGGCTGTACGAGGACCCGTTCGATCCGGCCTGGGGGGTGGAGCTGGGATACTTCTTTCACCCTGCCACCTGGGGCCAAGGCTACGGAACGGAGTTGGCGCGCGCGTGCATGGCCTGGGCCGACGATGCGCTGAAGCTGCCCGAGGTGCGGGCCTTCGCGCATCCGGAGAACGTCGCTTCCCAGCGCGTGCTGACCAAGACGGGGTTCATGGCGGTTCGGTTCATCCCGAAGATGAACCGCCTGCTTTTCACGCGGGTGCCTGCTCGGAACCGCTGATTTTGACCGAAAGCCGTCTTCCAGTTCCGATCAACCGAGGGCGATCAGCGCGATCGAAACCGCGAGCATGAGGCACAAGGGCGAATAGAGGTATGTATCACGTTCGGCGAAGACGCTCCCTCGAACCCGCTTGAAGAAACCGACGTAGCGGAACTCACCAACGGCCCGAGCCGCGAAGATCAGCGCCAATACCGCACTTGCGCCTCGCAGCAGGCCAGCGGGCAGAAACGGCGGTATGAGACCGGCCGTCGAGCCGACCACCGCTGCCATCCCGAGCAGGACGACACCGACCAGGGTAGTGGAGAGGGGGCTGGGTGATAGGACCGATGTCCCGTTCCTGGAGGGGATCGCGCCCGCCTTCCAGGCGGACCCGCCCGCCGCCCAATAGAAGTGGACCGCAGCGATGAGCGTGAGCGTCGAGCAAACAGCCAGCCCGACACCCGTCATCTCGGACCTCCTTACCTTCGGACCCTACCACGTTGAATGCACAACCTCCACGCCTGTGCTTCTTCCGGGCGACTAAGCCCGCTGTCCGTTTTGCTCGGTCCATCACCGGGCAGATAACCTGAACCGCCGTACTCGACACAAAGCGGCTCTTCATTCCTATGGCCTGTCCTTCAGTCGCCGTTGACTGTAGGTCGGATCATGCTTCGAATTGTCGCTTACCGATTTGGTCCTCCTCATGAGGTTCTTTCCAGCGAACCGACTTCGCGCCCGGTGCTAGAACCATCCGGCGTTGTGGTACGCATGCTGGCAAGCACCATCAATCCTTCCGACGTGGTGACGATCAGCGGGGCGCACCCGCATCGTACCTCGTTGCCCTTCATTCCCGGCTTCGAAGGGGTTGGAGTGGTAGAGAACGTGGGATCAAGGGTAGCTAACCTGCACGTTGGACAAAGGGTCTTACCCCTCGGCTCGGCTGGTGGATGGCAGACCTTCAAAGCCCTGCCCGCTGATTGGTGCGTACCGGTGCCGGCCGACCTGACCGACAACCAAGCCGCCACAGCCTACGTCAATCCTCTAACTGCACGGCTGATGCTGCGTTCCTTGGCACCTGCACCTGGGGCACTGGTCGGGATCAACGCCGCCAACTCGACAATCGGCCGCATGCTGCTTCGGATGCTGCATGCAGCAGGCGTTCGGTCTGTCGCGGTCGTGCGCTCTGCCCAGGCCAAGGCCATGCTGGACGGTGAGCCCGTGTCTTCGGTCGTTATCCAGGGGGCGCCCCTGCCATTGCTGGATGGCGGCTTCGATGCGGTCGGAGGGGAAGACGGCGCCGCCATGGCGGCCGCCATCAAGCCAGAAGGCCTCCTCCTGCATTATGGCCTTCTGTCCGGTGTGCAACTCCCTTTTGGTTTGGGAAGGCGGGTTTCGGCTGTGATACGCCCGTTCTGGCTACGTGGATGGGTTCATTCCGTCAGTCGGCCAGAGCTTCACAACACCATGGCTGAGGTGTTCGAGGATGTCCGCTCCGGACTGACTGGGACTGTTGTGGAAGCCCAGTACTTGCTTAACGAGGTCAGCGGCGCCCTCGCACACAACGCCCGCCGACACCGCCGTGGAAAGGTCCTTTTCGTTCCAGCGTAGGACAGGCACCTGAAAGTCCGCTGACCACCAGGTGCAGCGGTAGAGCTGGCCGGCCCTACCGGCGCGACCCGCGTGTTTGCCGTCCTGCTGTGTCGCCCGGGGCGTTGCTGGCCTCCTGCGGCACGTGCAGCCACCCGTGCACGACGTTCTCCGCCGGCAGGTCCTCGATGAACACCGAAGGCTTCGTGAAGCCGCGGCGGAACGCGCAGTAGCTGACCGTCACGCGCTGTCGTCCCCGGGTCAGCGCCACATAGGCCAGCCGTCGCTCCTCTCCCATGTCGGAGTAGTCGGCCGGGAACAGGCCAGCCTCCCAGGCCGGCAGGAACACGTGGTCGAACTCCAGCCCCTTGCCCTTGTGCAGCGTCGTCGTCAGGGTGAACAGAAAAGGTGAGGGCGCGATAGTGGGACATGATGGCCTTCCTTGCTTGAAGGCCAACTGGCTCCGGTCGCGGCGCAAACGGGGAACGCGCTCTTATCGGGCATGAGGTCATGACAGAGATCGCGAAAATCATTCGGACGGAACGAACCAAACTTACCGCAAGCAGTCTCAACACCATCGGTCTGGCTTTTGCGATCACCGGAGGCGTCGTGCCCATGATCGGGCTCGTCATCCCCGACTTCGTAACGCCCTCTCCCATCCGACTCGTCATTAGTCTATGGTGGGTCGTGCTCGGTTTCGTGCTCCACATAGCCGCGCGCGCCATTCTTGGAAGGCTTGAAGAATGACCACCCTCGAAGTCTATGGCTTCATCGTCCCCACCGTGGTCGCAGCACTCTGCGTCGCCGGTGCATTTTGGATCACCCGCCGAACCTGAGCCGCACGCGCAGCAGCAGCCATTACGCCCTGCACCCCGATCAAAAGCGGCGGTAAGCTTGATGCGTCTCGCGCATGGGGTAGCATTGGGTCTCGCATTTACTCCCCTGCTGGTGAAACGAAGAGACCCTGCGAAGGGTCTATGTTGGTCAGGCAACTGCCTGACTGGGGTTGTGCGCCGGACTTTTTTCTTGAGGTGCGTTCGGAACAATCCTTCTGATCGCTCCCGGTTTGGGCATCGGGGGCCAACGCTATGGGGATTTCTTGAGCGTCCCGCTTGGCATACATGGTGCCGAGGATCCGCAGCGGTCCCTTGGGGTCCCAGGGCCATTCAGTTCTGATTATTGGGTTCCGAGGGCAAGCAGCTGGTCGAAGCTGACGGCATTGGCATAAAGCGCCTCGCTGATGTTCTGGACACCGTTGGCGCGCAGAAGGTTGAGGGCCACGGACCGGATGCGGGCCATGATGCCGGGCCTGGTGCGGATGCGGCTGGCGTCTTCGCCGAGGGTCACGTCGCGGACGTAATGGGCACGGTTCTCTATGCCCCAGTGCGCGCGGATGGCGGAGCCCAGGACTTTGGCGTTATGGCGGGTCTGGCACGGGTAGTAGCCGACCTCCTCGCGCGTGGCCCACAGGCCGGAGCGGGTATCTTTGATGTAGGTCAGGCGCGACACCCGGGCGACGCAGCTGATCAGCGCCTGCCAGGGCGCGTCCAGCGGGCCGGCGGTGTCGAACACCTCGACACGGCGATGCTCCTGACGGCCATGGCGGCCGCGGTCCACGGTCTCATGGCAGTCGAAGGGGTGTTGGGAAGCGCAGAGCCCGGCCAGGGTGGCGTGCAGGGTGGGCTGGTTATCCTTGACGCGAACCACCATGGCGTTGCCAGTCGCCGCCGCCTGCGCGAAGGCGTCCTTTTGGCAATGCAGCGCGTCGGCGGTGAACAGCACGCCCGTGAGGCCAAGCTCGGCCATCAGCTGCGGCACCGCCGCGACCTCGTCCGGCGCCCCGGCCAGCTCCTGATGCGCCAGGACCAGGGCGGCGCCGCTGGCAAACGCGCTGAGCACATGGACTGCCCTTCGGTCGGTCAGGTGGTCGAAACTGCCGCGCAGCGTCTTGCCGTCAAGGGCGACCGTGCGCAGCGCTTCTGGCGGGCTGCTTGCGCTCAGGTCGCAGGCATGGCGGCGGAAGGCGGCTTCGAGATCGTCAGGGCCGAGCGCCAGGAACAGATGGCGCAAAGTGTTCACGGCCGGGGCGCGCCGGAAGCCGGCGCTAAAGACAGCGTTCAGGCGATCGCGCTGCAGGGCGATGAACGCGATGATCTTCTTGTAGGAAGTCGCGCCCGTGAGCACGGCGAGGACCGAGAACAGCAACAGGTGCCGCATGCTGTAGCGTTGCCCTTGCGGGCGACGGGGATCGGGCACGTCGGCGAGTGCGGCAAGCAAGGAAGCAAACGGCACGAAGGCAACCTCCACGAAGCTGGAAAGCCGCCCTCATACCGCCGTTAGCTGTTTCCGCCCTGCTCACGCCGGGGTGGACAAATCAAGCCACATCGGCAGAACTGAATGGCCCTGCTTGGGGTCCCGGACCTGCACACGGGAGATTTCGGCCTCTCCCCGATAGTAGGCGTTCCAGCACATGGTCACGCCTTGCGCGAGGTAGCCCACGACATGAGACCGTCCCTGGCCCCGTCGCGTGGCGCTCCCCCTACCGCCGCCCGTTTGGGTCCTGACGAACTCCAGGCATATCTTGCGCGGGTCCAGGGCATCCAGCCCGCTGTCCTCGGCCATCACCTGCCAGAAACCCACCGCCCGCTCCGCCGCATCCGGCTCCTTGAACGTTGCGAGGCCAACGACGACGACCTGCCTATTGTAGAACAGGCGGCTGTTGCCGAAATTCGATTCGGAGATAGCGCCGTAGAACTGACGGGATGCATCCATCCATGGCCTCATCACCTCTGCTCGATGCTCCGCCGACCTCGAAGCATAGCTGGACCCGTTGACGCTGATGGTTCGGAGGTGGGTTTCGAACAAAGGGGAGCAGGCTAGGACGGCCGCGCTTTGCGCGCGAGACAGTCCATTGCTTTCGCTGAAGTAGCCGAGCGCTTGCAGGGCGTCCACAAGGCTGCGGCTACGGCCGCGGTCGATCCGCGCGTAGATTTGCGCGACCTGCTCCGATGTGTCGCAGCGGCTGGTAATCACCGTCACTTGCGGCTTGTAGTCCGACGGCATCAGCGAGATGGCATGCAGCCGATGCTGGCCGTCGATCAGGACAGGCGCGAGGTTGCCAAGACTGGCGAAGCGGATCGGAGACCCACTGTCAAACTCACCATTCTCCATGGTCGTCTTCAGAAAGCCCACATGGTTCCCCTCAACCTTGCGCTGATCCTTGAACAGGTTGTGGGCTAGGATCTCACGCGCCTGTTCGGGAGTGACTATCCGGGTCTTGGTCGTATGACGTATCATTCGCGGTTCTCCTTGTTTGGCAAGGGATAGTCTTGTCCCCCGCGGCGCGAACGGCGAGGACTTGGACGACAAAGCCGCTGCCATGCATGTGCGACAGCGCGGCAGGTGCCAGGCATATTGAACTCGCTTGATGAGCGGGGTGCAGCGTCATCGGCTGCGGCACGAACCGAGGGCGCCTGGGCTACCGGCGTGACTGACGCCTGCGCCCGGTTGCCGCACCGCCCATGGCGGCCTCGCCGCCCTGCGGCATGTGCAGCCATCCATGCACGACGTTCTCAGCCGGCAGATCCTCGATGAAGCACGACGCCTTGGTAAAGCCGCGCCGAAAGGCGCAGTAGCTGACCGTCACGCGCAGCCGCCCCCGGGTTAGCGCCACATACGCAAGCCGCCGCTCCTCGCCCATGTCGGAATAGTCGGCCGGGAACAGGCCAGCCTCCCAGGCCGGCAGGAACACGTGGTCGAACTCCAGCCCCTTGCCCTTGTGCAACGTCATCAGCTTGACCCGCCCGTCGCCGGCCCCCTCCCGTTCCGACCCCTGGCCGGACAGCGCCCCGTGCTCCAGCAGCGCCTCGGCGTCGTGGAACGTGCCGGCAAGGCGCAGCAGCTCCTGCAGGTTCTCCGACCGCCCCTCGACCCCATCCGCCCGGCTGTCCCGCAGCATCGCCCGGTAGCCCGTGCGGTCCAGCAGCAGCGACAGCTGGTCGGCCAGGCTCAGGGTGAAGTCGGCGCTGGCGTCCAGCACGACGTCCACGAAGCCCAACGCCGCCTCGTGCGCCTTCGGAGGGAGGTTTGCCGTGCGGGCGGCGATCAGCAGCGAGCAGCCCTTGGCGTGCGCCTCCGCCTCGATCGCCTGCACGACCTTGGCGCCGAGCCCGCGGGCGGGCACGTTGGCCATGCGCCGGAAGGCGTCGTCGGACTGCCGGTCCTCGGGGTGGGCGGCCAGGCGCAGCAGGGCGAGGGCGTCCTTCACCTCGGCATGCTGGTAGAACCCCGTGTCGCCCAGCAGCTGGTAGGGCACCTGCGCCCGCAGCAGCGCCTCCTCGTAGCCGCGCGCCAGGGCGTTGCCGCGGAACAGCAGGGCCATGCTGTCCCACGGCACGCCCTCCGCATGGCGGCGGACCATCTCGGCCGCGATCCCGCCCGCCTCCTCCTGCGGCCCGCGGAAGCCCACCACCTCGACGCGCTCGCCCAGGCCCTTGCTGGTGAACAGCGTCTTGCCCAGGCGCTGCGTGTCGCACGCGATCACGGCGTTGGCGGCGGAGAGGATGTGCCCCGTCGAGCGGAAGTTCTCCTCAAGGCGGACCTGGATCGCTTCCGGGAAGTCGCGGGCGAAGCTGCGGATGAACCGAATATCACTGCCCCGGAACGAGTACACGCTCTGGTCATCGTCTCCCACGACGAAGATGCGGCGGTGGTCCTGGCCGAGCAGCATGAGCCAGGTGTATTGCCCGTGGTTCACGTCCTGGTATTCGTCACAGGCAATGCTGTCGAAGCGCCCGGCCCAGCGCAAGCGATAAGTTTCGTCGCGCTGCATGGCGACTGTGGGATAGAGCAGCAGGTCGCCGAAGTCGGCCAGGTTGGCTTCCCGGAGACGGCGCTGGTATTCCCCATACACCTGGGCCGCGACCCGCGCGCCGACGGGATCGACCGGCATGCCGCTGCGGGCGCCTTCGGCGATCAGCGCCTCGACGTGCGCCATGGCTTGCTCGGGCAGAACCAGCGCGTCCTTCATGCGGCCGATGGCCTTGCACAGGGACTTGGGAGAGTAGCCGGCGTCGTCGGCCCCCGGCCGGGGATCGAGGCCGAGGGCGGCCATGCTGCGCTTGACCAGGCGCTTGCTGGCCTCGGCGTCGAGGATGTCGAAGCCGTGCCGCAAGCCGGCGACCTCTGGCTCGTGGCGGAGTTGGCGGGCGGCCAGCCCGTGGAAGGTGCCGAGCCAGTAGGGGCTGGCGCCGCCGCCCAGCAGGGCTTGGATGCGCTCGCGCATCTCGCCGGCGGCCCGGTTGGTGAACGTGACGGCAAGGATGCGGGATGCTGGCATGCCCATGCCGGCGATGCGCCAGCCCAACGCCGCCGTCAGCGTCTTGGTCTTGCCGCTGCCCGCGCCGGCCAGCACGAGGATAGGGCCGTCATGCGTCGCCGCGGTGGCCTGGGCCGGCGTGAGCCCGTCCGTGGCGCTGGCCTGCCCCGGGGGCGGCCGGGAAGCAAGGACAGCCTGGCCGTCCGGTGCCACCGCCGCCTACCCTGACCAGCCGCCAAGACGGGGAGGGCGCCGGTCCCACAAGGCTTCCAGACCTCGCCGCAGGGCGTCCAGCCCGCCCCGCACCACGCGGCCCAGTATGGACAGCGCGAGCTTGGCGAGTTGGAAGGCGACGACGGCGAGACCGGCCGCGATCGCGCCGAACGCGCCGCCATTCAGCATCGCACGGTCGGTATAGTCTTCGGCGTCAAATGCGAAGTCGCAGGCCCGCGCGACCCGTGCCCCGGTGAGGTCGAGATAACGTGTATCCACCTCCGAGCTGGACGGAACCTGCTTCGGCCAGCCGGCGCAGGCGTCGTGCAGCGTGGCGATTGCGGCGCTGACCGTCTCGGGCGGTGGGCCGGTCCACACCGGCACCGGCAGCCGCGGCGGAGTCAGGCGGGACGGCTCGACCGCCTGAGGGTCTGCCGCCCACGCCGATTTGGAGGGCAGCATCAAAGGCGTGACCGCAAGCGCGGCGAGGATGACGGGAAGGGATTTACGCATCATGGGACACTCCTGCCTTGGAGCGGCCAGCGTCGCCCAGCCTGGCGCAAACGGGGAGGTTGGTGCCCGCACGCCGCATTATCCCCACCCCACGCGGCGCCAGAGCCGCAGCAGCATCCCGCCCCAGGTGGACGTCGTGCCAGGATCGGGTGTCGTGGCCTGGCCGGCATGGGTAACGTCTTTGGATGGGCCGAAAGTGCGGTCCCAGGCTGCACCCGTCCGATGCTGGCTGGGCAGCGCCGGCTCGCCCGCGACCGAGCCGACCGGCGGATCGACCATGCACAGGACCGCCTCGACGGCGCGCTTGACCTCACCCCAGTCCGGCACGCCGTCGTCGTCCGGTTCGGCCGCGGCGGTGACTGGCGCGGGGGCGTCCTGACTGCTCGGCCCATCGGCTGTCAGCCACACCCAGGCCGCGGGGAACCGCTCGGGCAAGGCGGCGAGGCCGTTGAGCGTGTACCACCCCTCGTCGCACTCTCCGCTACCCACCTCATCCGCGGTGGCGCCCACCGTTTGCCAAGGATTGCCGGCGACGTCCCACAGCTCGCAACCGCAGCCTGCGTCGTACGTGGCGGCACCCTGGCCCTGGTGGAACGTGATCAGCACGACGTCGCCGATACGCGCGGCGATCTCCGGCACCTTCACCGGGTGATCCACCTTCCGGGTCGGGGTCTCGTAGTAGCCGGGCCAGTATTCGCCGTCGTCGCGCACGCGGACGTCGACCTCGCACAGCCCGACGCGGCGGTGCGGGGGATCGGGCGCGTGTTCGTTCCACCAGCCGCAGAGAGCCAGCAAGGCGGGATGCCGCTCGCAGCCGGCCATCTCTCCGTCATAGGCGGTGCCGGCACCGAAGGGGACATCGCGCGCCAGGCGGACTGCCTCGACGAAGACGGCCGCCGGCATGACGATGCAGGCGTTGGCGCGATGCGCAAGCGTGTCCGGCGACCCGGGATCGAACACCGTGGTCTGCCCGACCTCGTGCAGCTGATCGTCCTCGAACTCGGACAGGCCCCAGACGTCGCTCAGCAGGATGCCGGGGACCTCGATGTGCTCGTCGATCCGCAGCGTGCCGCTCTCCGCATCCCGCTCCAGCCGCGCGCCATGCCTGCGCGCCGGCGGCAGGCCGTCCTCGTGCAGGACGGCGAAGGGCTGCCGCCCGCACGGTGCCGCCGAGGATGGCCCATCATCCGGCCAGGCGGCCACGTCCATTGAGAACACCTGTCCGCGCCTTGTCGGCCGCAGGCGCAGCTCCAGCACGTGATCGACGAGGGCCGTGGCCCCTCCCTGCGAGTTCGGCAGCGATGGGATGGGCTCGACGTCGACCAGGTGCCACTCGAACTGGACGACGACGGCTTCGGGCAACCGGGGCGGCAGGGGAAGCATGAAGCCGAACCGGCTGTCCCTGGTGCCGGCGACGAAGAACCGCTGGTTCGGCAGCGGCTGGCGGACCACCAGCTCGCCCGGCATCGGCCAGCGTCCGGCCGGGGAGAGCACCCTCGCCGTGCAGCGGACGTGCCGCTGCGACAGGGGAGAGAGGGTGTCGTGGTCGACATGGAGCTTGGGCAGCAGATGCAGCACGGGGCCGGCGGTGTCCCATGCCCGCGGCTCGGTGCCGTCCGCACGGATGATCTTCGAGCCGTCCGGCGTGTCGATGCGGGCGTGCCTCATCGGGAGGCCCTCCATTGTCCCCGTATCGAGGCGGTCTGACCGGCACATGTCCGGGCGAGCATGAAGAGGGTGAGTTGATTCGGCATCGGATGCTCCTGCTTTGGAGCGGCCAGCGTCTCCTCTGACGGCGCAAACGGCGGCAGCGACCTTGCCGAAACGCCGGCCGTTCTGGACAAGGCGCAGGATGTCGCCTCGGGGACGGACCGGCTTGACGGACCGGTCCCTGAGGCATGGGCGCTCATCCGATGTGGAAATGCTGCGTGCTGGTGCCGTAGAGCGCGGCGCCCACGTCCTGGTGCTGGCTGCCAAGGTCGATCGCGTTCACGTAGAGGTTGCGGTCGGTCGCGGCCGAGCCGCCGTAGGCGTCGTTGAGGAAGCTCACGGCGACGTCGTGCGGCCCGGTGCCGAAGCTGCCGATGAAGGCGAAGTCCTGCATCGATCCGTCCTTGTGCAGCGCGGTCACCGCGGTGGCGGCGTTGAGCGCCTTGCCGTCCACGCTGACCAGGAACTGCGCGTTGCCCTGCCAGGCGTCCTCGGACAGGTGCAGCGTCAAGGTGCTGACCGCGGCCGTCGTGTCCGAACTCGCGGGGTTGGACGGGGCCGCCGCGGGCTGGGCCGTGCCCGAAGTGGCCGGCGTATTGCCGTTCGTGTAGGGGTTTGCGGCATAGGCCCGCACCCAGTTGACCTGCATGCTCGTGTTCGTGCCGGAGGCGGGCTGGCCGATCCACGACGACGACGAGCCCGCCATGTTGGAGAGCAGCATGAACATCGGCTTGTGCATGTCGCCCGGAGTGGCTTCCTGGGCGGTCTGCTTGCCGTCGAAATACCAAGTGATCTTGTCGGCCTCCCAGTCGACGCCGTAGGTGTGGAAACCCGCGGACGTGTCGGCGACGTTCGACCAGTGCGGGTTCGCGGTGGGCGTGCCGCCGGCGTGCGAGTGCGCGGTGTTGACCAGCGTCGTCGGACTGCTGCCGAGCACCTCCTCGACGTCGAGTTCGGGCGGCCAGGAGCCGTCCGTGGGCAGGAGCCAGAAGGCGGCGTTGGTGCCGGCGGCGCCGTCGAGCTTGGCGTTCATCTCGAAGTAGCCGTAGGTTTGCGAGAACGACCCGGCGGTCGTGAGCTGGCCCGCCAGGAAGGGCTGGTTGCCCACGCTGGAGGGGCTGACGTCGGCCGGCGTCGGCTTGACCGCGATCGAGAGCACGCCGGCGGTGTCTGAGAAGACATTGGCGTCGGCCGCGGAGGTCGGCCCCCAGGCGGGGTTCATGGACCAGGACGACTGCGTGGGATCGGTGCTGCCGTTGGGTGCCCAGGAGATCGCGGGTTTCCAGGGTCCGCTGGACAGGTCGAGCGTGTTGAACTCGTCATCGAAGGTGGGTGTGGGTGTGGCCACTTGAGTGCTCCGTCGTTGGAGCGCTCAACTTCGCCGCCGAGGGCGAAAACGGGGATGCGGCTTGCATCGGCCCTGGAAGCGTCGGCGGGCGGGGTTGTGCCACCCGGCCCGCCGTTGCTGCGGCTCCGAAAGGCGCTCTCCTCATCCACATGCCCCGTCAGGCCCTTGCCTGACCGGCCAAGGCTGCCTCCTCCGGCGCGGAAGGGTCAGGCCGTGGCAAGGTGCTGGGTCAGCACCCCCATCTGCGCCTTGTCCACGCCGTTCGACGGCTCAATGGAATACATGGAGTTGCCCCATCCAGGCCCGCCTGCCCAATACGTCGCCCCCTGCCAGGCTCCGGTGTGCTGGTCCATGTAGTTCAGCATGTTGTTCATCGCGGACAGGCTGGTTGCGTCGGTGGACACGCCGAACTCGCCCAGGAACAGCTTGTTGCCCGTGGCCTCGGCCCACTTCGTGATGTCGGTGATCCGTTCAACGCCGATCGTCGGCGACACCGCGGCGGCGTCCGTGCCGCCGGAGCCTGCGTCGAAATAGACGTGGGCCTCGAAGGCCATGTTGTGGTTCGGGTCGTGGACCCGAGAGGCGACGATCGTGGCGTTGTCCGACGTGGCCGACCAGTCCTTGGCATTGTCCCAGCCGGTGCCGGGCACGAGGATTTCCTGGCTGGTGGCGCCGGCGCCGCGGATGGCGTCCAGCGAGGCCTGGGCCATCGGCGCCCATTGCGCGGCCGTCTGGTTGTGCGGCTCGTTCATGATGCCGAAGATCACGTTCGGGTTGCCCGCGTAGTGGGATGCGAGCTTCGACCAGAACGTGGCGAGGGTGGAGGCCGGCGTGCCGGAGCTGCCGATGTCGTTGCCATAGGCCTGGCCGAAGTTGTGCGGGTCCAGGATGGTCTTGATGCCCTTGGAGGCCGAGTAGTTGACCACGTCGTCGATGCGGGCCAGCTCGGCCGCGTCGAGCGCGCCGCCCTGGTCATGCTCCACCCGCTCCATCAGGAACGACAGCCGGAACACATTCATGCCCTTCGAGGCGTAGTAGTCGATCTCGCCGTGGTTGGGATACACGTAGTCGGTCCCGACCACGCCTGGAACCGAGGACGGGTTCTGCGCGCCGAACGCGGGGCCGGCAAGGTTCACCCCGACCAGGCTCATGTGCAGCGGCGACGTGGGAGTGGGGGCAGGCGTTGGGGTGGAGGCCGAGGTTGCTGCGGGGGTGGGCGGCGACCCGCTCTGCCCCGGCGCCTGCACCGTGACCTGGGCGGTTTCGCCGGCCGAGTACATTCCCTTGTTGATGGCCGGGTAAGCCTGGCCGTCGTAGTTGGCCGAGGTGAGGTAGAGGTTGCGGTCGGTGGCCGTGGTGCCGCCGTAGGCGTCGTTCAAATACTTGACCGAGACACTGTGCGGCCCGGCCCCCCAGTTGCCGGTGAAGGTGAACGGCTGCTGCGCTCCGGCCACGTGCGAAGCCGTGACGGTTTGGGCGGCGCCGAGCGGCACGCCGTCGATCGTGACGGTGAACTGCGCGTCGCCCTGGTAGGCGTCCTCGGACAAGTTCAGGATCAGGGTATCCGGGTTGGACGATGCTGGTGGCGTTGCCATTCGAGTGCTCCAGGTTTGGAGCGCTCAGCCTCGCCTTGCCTGGCGAAAACGGGGCCTGTCCGGTGGAAACGGGTGGGAGCCGCGCCGAGCGGTCCTGGACCGGACCATAGGTGGCTAGTCCGACTGGATGCGGTCGTGCGACGAGTACAGCAGGCGGCCGTCGCGCAGGCGGCGCACGAAGCAGGACTGCAGCCGCGTGGGGCGCTTGGTTTCGGCGACAGGCACCCAGGCCTGCCCGGTGCGCAGCGCGACGGGGAAGAAGCCGTTGACCGCGGGGCCGGTGACCGCGACGACCAGCGAGAACCTGACCACCCTTTGCGCGGAGATGGAGGGCGAGGCGTAGCCGAACGTCGGATGCGTCGTCTCCCGGCATGTCAGGCCGGGGCCGTTGGCCCAGACCGTGCCCTGGCCGGTGAAGTCGAACTCCTGCGCTTGGGTTTGCAGCGCAGCGACCAGGACGGCAGCGGCAGCCAGGGAAGCGAGCGCAATAGCGATACGCATGGGACACGCCTCTTTGCATGAGGATCGACGCGACGAGTTTGGCAGCGGGCGCATGACCCGGCTATACCCCGCCGGGCGCAATGCCCGGATCGGCAGGACCCGCCCTGTCCATGCGGGCGACGGCTTGCCCGGGCGAGGCGGCGATGGATGCATGCACCTCGGAGATGTTGCGGCGCCTGGTCATTCGGCGGCATCCCGCCAGGGTTCCGGGCGTCCGTCGTCCGGCGCTCCCACCAGCCCCAGCGCGGCGAACCGGGCGCACAGCCGGTCCACGCGCTCGCGCAGCTCGCCATCCGGCATGGGCGGCGGCTCCGGCACGACGATGGCGGCGAGTGCGGCATCGCGATCCCCCAGGGCCGCCTGGGCGCTGGCGCGCGCCGAAGGCTTCGGCGTGCCTGCGGCGATCTCGATGGCGATCAGCGCGGCAAGCAGCTCGGCATCGACCGGCTCCTGCGGCCGTCCGGAATGGCCGGGATCCATTGCAGGCTGGGTGGCGGTGACGTCCAGCATGGGCGTGAGCTCCGTCACCGGCTGGCAGGGGGGCGTGCCGCTGTCCCCGTCGTCGGCAGCGTCTGCGTCCTCGCCGTCTTGCCCGGCTGCGTCCTCCTCCTCCGCAGGCGGCAATGCGGAAGTCCTGGCAGCACGAGCCTCCTCTTCGAGGACCTGGCCTACGGCCTCGAACGCGGCGGCGATGCAGCCCTGCGCCGCCGCGCCCTTGGCCGCAGCACCCGCGAGCGCCACGATCATGCCTTCCAGCACGCCCGACGCGGGCACGGCTGGCTGGTCGGAGGGCAGGCCCGCCACGACCCGCTCGCGGACCCGGGCGATGCGGTCGAGCGGGCCGCGGACTGCCAGGGCGTCCGGGGGGGCGAGCATCAGCGTCCGGCACAGCCGCGGGCGGCCGGTGATCTCCAGCGGGTGGTGGAACAGCCTGGCGTAGATGCGCCGGCCGCCCAGCAGCACGATGGCTTCGCCGGGCAGCAGGTTCTGGTAGTCCTTCCAGTCCACCCGGTTGACCTGGCGCAGGTCGGCGGTGTGCCCCTCGCGGTAGCCTCCATCCATGCCGCCCTGGTAGGAGGTGGCCTGCGTCACCCAGGCCTGGCCCGCGGTCTTCTGCAGCCATTCCCAGGTGCGGCCGGAGTCCTGCTGGCGCATGCCGGCCGTGAAGTTGGCGTTCCCGAGCAGGGAATACGTCTTCTCGCCCAGCGCCGCCCAGATGCCGCCCAGCTCCTGGAAGGCGATGCGGAACGCCATGTTGATGCCACGTCCCATGGCGAGCATGCGGTCCATGCCGGCGGTCGCGTAGTAGCCCAGCTCGTCGAAATCGACGCCGAAGGAGCCGACGCCCATGCCGGGCTTGTGGGCGAAGATCTCGCGCGGGTCGCCCTCCAGCTTGGCGCCGAGCAGCTGCGCCATCATCGCGCGCAGGGAGGCGATGACGATGCGGCCGAGCGCGGCGAGCGTCGCGTCCGAGCCCTGCAGCGCCGGCAGGTTCACCAGCAGCACGCGGCGGTTCATGACGATGTCGCGCATGTCGATGTCGCCGGTCTCGACCTTGAAGATGTGCCCGAGGCTCACCGCGAGCTGGGTGAAGGTCTTGGTGAAGTAGAAGATGGCGAAGCCGTGCTGCTTGGACGGCTCGTCCGACCTCTGCGCGTTGTAGGGCAGGCTGGTGTCGTAGCCCGGGATCTCGCCGAGGTAGGCTTCCAAGGGATAGATCAGGTCGGCCGGCATCTCCCGCGCATCGACTTCGCTCACCTCGTTGGTGTCGGGATTGCGGACCAGGAACACCTTGTGCTTGGCGAGCATCCAGATGCTCTTCAGCTCCACCATGAAGCGGATCTTCTCGATGTTGATCGAGACGCCTTTGTGGTCGCGCATCCACACCAGCACCGGCGCCAGCGTGCCGATCAGCGCTACGGCGCGGTCGCGGAACACGCCGTTGGTGTCGTTCGCCGGCGCCTCGCCCAATTGGCTGACCAGCAGCTCGTGCAGCGCGTCGGCGTTGCCGGTGGCGAACGGGTTGAAGGAGTGGGTCTGCTTGAGCAGGTTGTAGCCGTGCGCCAGCGCCTCCGCCGGCAGGCTGGCGGTGAGCAGGTTCAGCACCCGCATATCGTCGTCGCGGCCGAAGCGGCGCAGCAGCACGTAGCCCTGGCCATACAGCTCGGAGTTGGCCTTGCCGTCCACCAGGCAGAAGCCGCTGCCCTGGGTGAGCGGGTTGGCGTTGCTGCTGATGATGGTCGTGGTCTTGCCGGAGCCGGTGGTGCCGGGGAGCGTGCCGTGCTGGCGCAGGTCCTCGTTGTTGAGCCAGATCTCCTTGCCGGTGAAGGCGTCCCAGCCCACGAAGTAGTCGCCGGACGCCCGGCGCGGCCTGCGGCTCTTGGGGTCGGGGTCGCTCCAGTCGCGGCGGCGCGCGCTGCGGGGCAGGCGGATCGGCGCCTCGACCCGGGCGGCGAGCACCCAGGCGGCGTAGCAGACGCCGGACGCGAGCGTGAGGTCGAAGGCCGCGGGCACCAGCAGCGTGGTCCCGGCCATGCCGCCCAGCACGAACCCGGAGGCCTGGCCGCGCAGCCAGTGCCGCAGCCGGACCGTGAGCGGCCGGACGTCGCGCAGCGCCTGCTCGCCGTTGCGCTCGTAGCGGTCCTGCGTGCCGGCGATCTCGCGCGGGATCATCAGTGCAGCCCCCTAGACGGGACGGCGGGCAACGGGTCGCCGATATGGCCGCGCACGTTGCTGAACCCCTTGCGGGCGGCCCAGAGCCCGAACGCCGGGTCGTCCGGCCAGGGCACCGGCCCGACCATGCCGGCGTCGATCCAGCGGTGGATCGCGGCGGCGATGGCGGCCGAGCGCTTCTCGCGGCTGTTCCAGCAGCGCAGGATCTGCAGCGCCGTTTGCTGCCGCCGCATCCGCACGCCCTGGTGGACGGCGATCTCGCGCCAGTCGAGGTCCGTCATGCCCATGGCCTAGTTGCCCAAGCCGAACGGGTTGCGGGCCGGCGCGGCTGCGGCGCCCGGGGGAGGGGTCACGACGCCGGGGCGGGCGAGCTGCTGCTGCAGCGCCGGCGGGACGTCGCCGGGCCTGGCGGGCTGAGCGGGGAGCGGTGCTGCGGGCGGAACGGGAAGCGGGAGGCTCGGGGGCGCCGGCAGCGCATCGGCGAGCGTCGCGCCGGAAGTGTCCGCGTGGACCGGCGCCCCCGCGTTGCGCGAGCCGGCCAGGTAGCCGCCGCCGGCGAGCGCGAGGCTGAGCAGAATGGGCAGCAGGGGATGGCGGCGCGGGCCGGTCGGCGCCGCGTGGCCCGTGGCTGGCCCTCCATGGCCGAGATGCACGTGGACCTGCACGGGGCCATGGAGGTTCAGCTGCGCCGTGGCGTCCTGCGTGGGCGCCGGCGCCGCGGCCGGCTCGCCGCCATGCAGGACGCTGAGATGGGGACTGTTCATGTCGTTGCTCCTGGGTGCTGGCGGAAGGTCAGGCCGGGCGGGTCGCCGCGTCGCCCTGGGCGAAGGCGTGCGCCAGGATGAGCAGCGCGCGGAAGTGCATCCTGGTCGGATGGTCCGGCTGCTGGTCGCCGGCAAGGCGGCCATCGAAATCCGGCAGCTCGTGGAGGTAGGCGTGCAGCGGCCCGATCAGCGCACCGGGCATGTCGGGCACCGCAATCGCGCTGACCGCGTGGCTGACCGCGGCGCGGACGTGGAACACGCGGCGGATGGCGAGGGCGCGAAGGTTCGGCATCTGCATGGCGAAGTGGCTTTGCTGCAGGTCGATCCGGATGCCCTTGTGCTCGCGCACCCAGACCAGCACCGGCGCGACCGTGCCGATCAGCGCCACGGCGCGGCTCCGGAACACGGCGTTGCCGGCAGCCAGCGGCTCCTCCTCGTCCAGAAGGCTGACCAGCAGGCTGCGCAAGGTCGCTGCATCGCAGTTGAACGGGTTCGGTTGGATGAGGGCGGTGCCGATCATGGCCGGTGCTCCGGTAGGGTGGCGGCAGCATCGCCCGCCGCAGCGCGAACGGAGCGTGCCGCGCCCTCGACCGCCGGCAGGACCAGCGGCTCACCCAGCAGGCACTCCCTCGCCCAATGGTCGCGGGCGCCGATCGCCTCCACGAGCGGGTTGGGATGCGGGTGCTGGCCCAGGCCCTCGGCCGGGAAGCCGAGCGAGTGCAGGGCGTACCAGAGCCGGCGGTCGACCAGCTTGAGGCTGTTGAACTGCGCCGGCGCCAGCACGCCGGACCTGCGGCGCGCTTCGGTGAGCAGGGTCATCAAGGCCGGCGCGGTGTAGCCGTGCCGCGCCGTCGCAGCCCGGGCCGGGTCCGCCACATCGGGGTCGCGCAGCACCTCGTCGGCGAAGCGGGCCAGGCTGGGCGGCAAGGGCAGGGGCCGCTCCGGGCCGGCCGGACCCTCCCCCGGCTCCGGCGTGGCCAGCGCCTCGGCCATGTCGCCCAGCAGGCCCAGCGAGGCCGTCCGGTGCTGCTGTAGGTGCAGGGCGAAGGCGGCGTAGAGCACGCGCACGTGCCCGGCGGCGTGGCCGACGCCATGCCACAGCGGCCCGAGCTGGCGGGCCAGCTCGGCCTGCGCCGCCGCCGCGTCGTAGGCGCCGCCCGCTGCTGTAGCATAGCGGGCGATCCACTCGTCTGGGTGCAGCGCCGGGTCCGCGGGCCGGGGTTCGCCGTCGCGGGGCGGCACGAGGCCGAGCTGGCGCTCGACGAAGGCGGCCGTGGTGCGGAACGTCTTGGCCTGCTCGCGCATCAGCCCGAGCAGGTCGAGCTTGCGGGTGAACCGCGCCGTGGCCGCACAGCGGAAGCACAGCACGCCGAGGAGGGCGAGCAGCAGGGCGACGGGCCAGCGGAGCAGGCCGCCGATGAAGGCGCTCACCTCCCACAGCTTGGCCGGCGACATGCGGGCGGGATCGGCGGCCAGCATGCGCGCGTCCAGGTCGTCCATCCCATGGGTGAACGCCTGCAGCAGCTGGATGTGCCAGTGCGCGGCCTGCACGAAGGCTGCGCTGATCCCGACATGGTGGCTGCTCCACAGCAGCCAGCCGAAGAACAGCAGCCCGCCCCCGATGACGAACAGGCAGACCAAGGCGGTGTCGTCGTTGGACGGCCAGCTCGGGCGGCCTCCCTGGGTTGGGGGCATGGCCTAGTTCCGCAATGCGAGGTGGGAGGGAGCCTCGGGCCGCGCCGCTTGCGGCACTGCCGGGGCAGGCGGCCGCTGTGCCTGCGCCTGCAAGAGCAGGCTCGCCTTGAGCACCTGGCGCAGGTAGCGCGCGCTGTGGCGGGGATCATGGGAATGGTAGATGCCGACCCCGCCCCAGAAATCGCCGTGCGCCTCGTCCATGGCCTGGCGCAGGATCCAGGCGCCGCCTTCGAGGTTGGCGCACAGGTTGTCGCGCAGCGCGGCATAGGCGGAGGCCGGAGCCGTGTTCCAGTGCGCCGCGATCCTCGGCACCCAGACCGTGTTGACCTGCATGGGGCCGATATCCACGGTGCCGTTCGTGTTGCGGCTGACGCGGCCGAGCGTGCCGCCCTCGACGTTGAGCAGGACCGCCAGCATCGCCGGCGGCAGGCGGCAGGCGGTGCGCGGCGGCGGCCGCGGTCAGGCAGTCGCGCAGGCGCATCTCGGCCGCCCCCGGCGCATCGGCGGCACGGGCAACCGGCAGGGCGAAGCAGCAGGCCAGGGCGAGCGCCGCCGGCGCCGCATGGCGGATCACGGGTGCGCTCCGCTGCCGGGCGTGGGCGGGATGCCAGGCAGCGCAGCCGCAGAAAGGCTGGCTGCCTCGGAGCGGTCCAGCACGGCCTGCCACACCGCGCCGAACAGCCCGTTGACCAGCAGCTGGCCGGTCCGTTGCTCCTGGGCCTGTCCATCCTGCGCCTGCACGACGGCTTCCATGGTGCTCAGCAGCACGGTCGCGAACGTGCCGCCGCCGATGCCGTCCACCCGGTAGCCCAGCATGGCCGTGGGATCGCGCCGGATGCGCAGCCCGAAGCCCTTGCCGGTCGCCTCGCGCCACACCGCCTCGCCGGCGGCGAGGAACACCGGCAGCAGCCCCGAAGGGTCGCCGGCGAGCTTGGCGGTCATCGGCAGCGTGTCCCCGGTCGCCCGGTCGTGCAGCAGCAGCGACGTGCCGGCGTCCTCGAACCAGGCTCGCACCGCGCGGCTCACGGCGGGCAGGTCCACCGCCCCGCTCATGCGAGCCGCCGCCGGCGCCAGGCCGGCACGGCGGGACGCACGCGGCCCACCAGCCGGCGGCGCAGCACGCGGCCGATCGCCGGCACGGTCAGGCCGAACCAGGAGATCGCCCCGAAGAACGCCGTGCCGACCACGGCGATGTAGAGCGTGGTCCAGCTCCAGTAGACCACCACCGCGAGCAGCGGCAGGCAGGCCCGGGCGTCGAGGATCGCCAGCTGCACCGGGCGGGCCGTGTAGCGCCACATCTCAGCTCTCCTCGCGGCGCAGCTCGTCCGCCGCTGTCTGCTCGGTGATGCGTCCCTGCTCCAGCGCCGCCCGGATGGCGGCGGGATAGGACTGGCCCTGGCCGTCCAGCGCGCGCTGCGCGAGGTCGGGCCACTCGGACGGGTCCGCCTGCTGCATCCGCCGCCGCAGCGCCGCGTCGAACACCAGGAACTCGCGCAGCGCGGTGCGTGTGCCGTCGGTGGACGGCACCAGGCGCTGATTGATCACCAGGCGCAGCGACTGGCCCAGCGCGTCCACTAGGTTGGCCCGCTCGTCGGCCGGCAGCAGCGCGGTGATCCGCGCCATGGTGAGCTTCACCGAGTTGACGTGGAGGGTGGTGGTCAACGCCGAGCCGGCCATGGCGGCGTTTACCGAGGCGGCCATGGTCGGGCCGTCGCGGCATTCGCCGACGATGATGTCGGTGGGCTCGCGCCGCCAGCAGCCGCGGATGAACGCCTCGAAGCTCGGCAGGTCGCGCGGGATCTCCGTCTGGTCGATGGAGGACGAGGGGCTCTTGATCCGCTCCAGCAGGAACTCGATCGGCGCCGCCCCTTCCACGATGTCGTAATGCCCGTGGGGGTCGAGCAGCTTGGCCACCGTCATGCCGGCGATCAGCGTCGACTTGCCCGAGCCGACCGAGCCACCGACCAGCACCATGCCGTTCTTCGGCCGGCAGGCTTCGAGGATGCCCGCCTCGACATGCTGGCCGGCGAGCGAGGCCGGCAGGTCGGCGATCGGGCGCAGCACGATGTTGACGCCGAAGTGCCGGCTGGTGCGGGTGGGCGTGGCGTTGAGTCGGAAGCGCAGCCGGGTGGTGCGGTCCACCGCGATCTCGTAGGCGACGTCGAAGTCCGAGCCGTTCTGCAGCCGGGCGATGCCGTCCGAGCCGTACAGGTGGTTGGCGACGTCGGCGATCTCGCCCTCATCCAGCGCGCGCTGCGTGGCGAAGCAGTTGCGCCCGTGCACCCGGAGCTTCACCGGCTTGCCGGTCGAGAAGGCGATGCGCGACGCGCCGAGCGCGAACGCCCATTGCAGCAGGGCGTTGAGCCCCGGCGCCGACTTGCGCGGCACCGCCACCCACTTCAGGCCCTCCTCCGGCCAGAACTGGCCGGTCGAGGCAGGGTCTGCGAGGGAGCCGGCAGGCACGTCGATCGTGTCCAGCATGATGGTGCGGTGCCCTCTCTATCGCGCGCAGGCGCCGGTGGGCGTCCAGCGGCGCGGGTTGGCCTGCAGGCCCGGTTGGCCGGTGATGCGGACGGTAGTGTCGCCCACCCGCAGCGTGTCGCGCCCGCCCTCAGTGCGGCGCCTCAGCAGGGCGATCCGCGGCGGCTCGACCAGGTGCGCGCGCAGCAGCACGCGGTAGCGCGCCATGCCGACGACGTCGCGCTGCAGGCGGCCGAGGTCGGAGAGGAAGATGTCCACCGCCTGCTTCTCGCCCTGGCCCCAGCCCTCGGCGACGAACTTGTTCCAGTAGGCGGCCTCGGCCTTGGTGCGCGGCAACACGGCATCCGCCGGCCGGGGCGGCTTGCCCCAGCTGCGGACCAGGTAGGACCGCCAGTTCGGCGGCGCCGAGGTCAGCTCTGCGATGCGGGTGACCTGGTAGATGCACGACGTCTCGCGCGCCACCTGGGCGCCCGAATCGCCCAGGGCGAAGGCCATCTGCGCTTCGGTGACGACCGGCGGGCGCATCAGCGTCTGGCCGGTGCCGCCGACCGGCAGCACCAGGGGGCGGAAATCGTAGCTGCCGTCCAGCTGCGGCTCGTAGCGGCGCAGCATCTCGTTGATCGCGAACGCCCGCGCCGACAGGCCGCCCTGCGCGCCGTATTCCGTGCCGGACTGGCGCAGGATCTCGGCGCGGCCGGCCTCCAGCCCACTTTCCGGCTCGTCGCCGGGCCGCGTGGCCTGCAGCGCCTCCAGCGACGGCGGGCGCTCGCCGCCGACGATGACGGGCAGCTCGGCCGCGCCGGTGACAGGCTGGTTGAGCGGGTTGCCCAGCGTCTGCGCCGCCCCGTCGTATTGCCGTTGCGAGGGCACCGGCGGGAACGGCACGTCCTGCACGGTGCCGCCGGCGCGGGACGGCGCCGACACGGCGACGCCCGCCAAGATTGTCGCCGCCGCGAGCAAGGCACGGAGCGGGGTGGTCCGGGGCAGCCGCGAGGGGCGGGGATCGCCCTTGTGGCAAACCTCGACGGCGCAGATGTCGGGATGGATCACCAGCGTGCGGCCGAACGCCTGGCCGTTGATCTGCCGCCACACTTCGTGCGCGGGAGAGTCCACGGCCTCGACCGAGACCTCGGCCGGCCAGGCATCCTGCAGCGTGGTCGCGTCGAGTGGGATGCAGGCGTAGCCGATGCGTCCGGCGAACGCCTCGGTGGCCCCGTCGAGCGTGCCCGCGTAGGAGAAGGAGATGCGCCGCAGCAGCTCGGGCGGCAGGGCGAAGGGGACGGCATGGGCACGGCCCGGCGCGGCGCGGCCCTCGAAGCAGCCCAGCACGGCGGCGCTCAGCACGAAGCGGCGGCTACGCATGGTACTGCACCTCCACCTGGCGGCGCGCGGGATCGACCCGCACGGTGGCCCGGGCGCCGGCAGCGTCGCCCAGCGCCTGGAAGGCCTGGATCGCGGGCACCGGGCCGGTGGCGACGCTGACCGCAGCCGGCGCCTGGCCGGGCGGGGCGGGGACGACGGCGACGGCGTAGCCGACGTTGCCGGCGAGCTGGCGCACGCCGTCCTCCAGGCTGCCGGCCCAGGTGAAGGTGACGACCTTCTGAAGTTCGCCCGGCAGCACCGGGCCAGCAGCGGACGGGGTTGGCACCAAGCCGCCGAGCTTGCCCATCTCGGCGTCCACGAGCCGCATGCTGTCGCGCAGGGCGATTTCAGTGTTCGGCATCCCGGTCATCGCCACGTCGGTGCCGACATTCGGGAAGTCGGCGCAGCCCGTGACGAGCAGGGCCATGGCAAGCGGGGGGCCAATGCATACATCCAGGGCCACTTGCATGAGACCCGATGCAGCCGGGCCGACATTCACGATGCCGGCATGGGGCAGGCGAGGGGAGCGTTTCACGCTTCGTCTCCGGTTGCCGCAGCCTGGGACGCGGGAAGGGGAGTGGCAGCGCCAGGTGGCCTCGGCAAAACGGCATCCGGACGGATCACCGACTTGCCGCTGCGCACCGGCCCAAAGAGGAGGTCGTGGGTCGTGTCAGGGGTCGAGGGGGCGCAGGACCACGGGATGCTGCGGACGGCAGGGTCATGGAGAGGCATGGCAGGGTGCTCCGGTTTCGCGTCTGCCATCCTCCCTACGCCGCGGCGGCGCGAACGGGGCGCGGTCACTCGGCCGCCATCGGCAGCGCCGCCGCCGGGCGGGCCTCGCTCTCCCAGGGACGGAGCACGATGCCGAGGCCCACGCCGTCCACCAGCTCGCGCGCCAGCTCCTCGACCACGCCCGCGGTGGCGCGGTCGGCCTGCTCGCCCCGGCTCAGCCGCTCCTTCTTGCGCCGCTCGATCTCCTTCTCCGCCGAGCCGGCCGGGAACACCCGCGACAAGCGCCGCAGCCCCTCGCTGAACCCCACGCGGTCGTACAGGCGACCGCGCAGCGCGGTGTCGGCCGGCGTGGTGCTCAGCGCCCACAGCTCCACCGGGCCGAGCTGGTTGACCAGCTTCTGCTCCCAGCGCTCGCCGGCGGCATTGAGGACCAGCAGGAACGGCGCTCCCTCCGGCCCCGGACCGTTCAGCCCGTAGCGCACCACGTCGGCGCTGGCGCCGGACAGGCCGAAGCGGTCGATGATCTCCTCCGCCTCGTCCTGGCCGTCGGTCTTCAGCACGAAGCGACCGGTTGCCTGGGACACGATGCCCTTGCTCATGTGCGACAGCCGCTGGGTGGTGAAGCCCATCTGGATGTTGTGCTTGGGTCCCTCCAGGACGTCGCGCTCGGCCTGCGCCTGCACCTGCGGGCTGTTCTTCGTGCGGTGCCACTCGTCGTAGTCCAGCCGCTTCACGGTCTCCTTGATCTCCTGGAACCGTGCCAGGTGATACGGGCGCACCGCCTCGGGGACATAGTCGGCGTATTCCGGGTGCAGGAAGAAGTTGCGCGCCAGGATGTGCCGGCCGAGCATGTACATCATCTCGGTCTGCCGGTCGCTCTGCGCCGAGCCGGTGGGGGCCACGGCGGCGAGGTCCATGACGATGACGCGCGCCGGGCCGAAGTCGAGCCGGGTCGGGTGGTTCAGCGTTGCGAAGCGCTTGATCAGGTCGGTGATGTAGCGGGCGAACAGCTCGGTCGCCGCCTCGCTGGTGATGGCGATCTTGAGCTTGCCGAAGGCGTCCTTGACCTGCTCGGTCCGCGCCGCCTGGATCAGGTCCTGCAGGATCGGCACCGCATGGCGCTGCGCCACCTCGGCCAGCCGCCACTCGCCGGCCCGGCACAGCCCGGCCACCACGTCGCGCCACCAGGGTTCCTCGCCGTGCAGCTCGACCCGGTGCGCGTCGATGGCCTGGTCGACCAAGGGCTCGACGCCGGGGCGGTAGCGCTTGGGCGAGCCGCCGGGCACGTCGGTGCACAGCCGGTAGGCTTCGTCCACCACGTAGCCGACCAGCTGGCTCATGCCCTCGAACGGCGCCGTGGCATCGGGCGGCAGGGTGGCGAGCGCCAGGAAGTTGCGCAGGAAGGCATCCTCCAACGGGAGCGGGTAGTCGCAGCCCACCTGGGTGTCGAAGATGTTGACCTCGTAGCCCCGCGTGAGCTGCATGGTGACGTGGATGGCCTCGTGCCGGCGTGCGGGTCCCAGCGCTTCTTGGATCAGGCGGACGAAGCCTTCGGCGGTCGGCCCGATGTCGAGCTTGCCGATCAGCGGCAGCTTGGCGCCGCCGTTGCCCAGCACCGCCGGGCTGAGGCACAGGCCGAGGTTGATGGTGTTGGCCAGCACGGACTTGCCCGAACGCGGCGGGGCGATGAACACGTCCAGCACCTGCGGCCGCGTCGCCCCGCCCGAGGGGTCGCAGGGCCAGATGCCGCCGTCCGGCCGGCGGAACAGCACGGCGCCCTCCTGCCAGGGCGAGGCGGTGCGGTTCCACGGCAGCATGGCCAGCGCGTCGCCGAGCAGGGGAAGGCAAGGCGTGCCGGTCGAGGCGAGCGACAGGCCGGGCACGCTGCTCATCACGCCCTCCAGCGCATCGCCGGCCAGGGTGTTGGCCTTGCAGTTGCCCCAGCCCTCCAGGCGCTGGGCCAGCAGCGAGGCCCGCCGGCGCAGGGTTCGGGTGTCTCCGGCCGCGGCCCAGGTGGCAAAGGAGGCGCGCAGCTTGACCGAGATGTGGTTATGCTCGTCGCGCGCCTCCTGCAGGGCGGCAAAGGCGCGGCGCAGGTCGGCGTTCTGCGGGAAGATGCCGAGCAGGGACGCCGCCCCCTGCTTGAGCGACATGGCCGACTTGCCGCCGCCTTCGAGCACCAGCATGCCGCGCCAGGGGATGCGGTCGGCGGCCAGCGCCGCGGACAGCTCGATGAAGCTGCACGGCCGCTCCGGGCCGAGGTCCATGTCGACGTGGGCATACTCGTGGTCGCCGATCGCCACCTGGTTGCCCCTTGTGGTGTCGGCGTCGACGGTGAACAGCTGGCGGGGGATGCCGGGCCAGAGCAGTGCTGCGGCCGTCATCCCGGCGTCCTCGTCGTCCGGTGGGCGCGGCATCACCCGGTCGCCGGGCAGCGTCGCCTTCCAGGGCGAGCCGGCCGTCTCGCGGTACATCGCCTCCCGGCTCAGCTTCAGGCCCTCGTGCGGGGTGAGCGCCTCGCTGGCGATGCCGTTGCTGCGCAGCGCGCGGACGACGCGGCTGACGAAGGCGTCGTGCCGGGCGGCCATGATCTCGGAGCGCAGGTAGAAGCGCTGGCTGTCGCCGACCGGGGGACATTGCCGCGCCATGGCATTCTGCTCCTCGCGCACCTGGCGGCGCTCCTCCTTGGTCAGCACCGTCTGCCGGGTCCACAGCACGAAGTGCACCGCCTCCCAGCGCATCTTGCGCGGCCACAAAGCCGCGCGCTCGTCCAGGAGGTCGTGCAGGTCGAGGCGCTGCAGCCGGGCGACCTCGCGGGTGGCGTCGAGGCTCACGCGGGCGATCTCCACCCCGGAGGCGCCGGGGTCGGACACGTAGGACGCGCAGATGGCGTGGCCGCGGCCGTCGAGGGTGCCGGAGATCTCGACCCGGAGCGCGGTGGCGATGCGGGCCACGTCCGCGCCGGTCAGCATGCGGCGCGTGCCGTCGATCCGCAGCCAGCTCACGTAATCGCCGTGCTTGGACACCAGCGCACCGCCATGCGCGGTCTCGATGCTGCAGAACGACCAGAGCGGCTGCTTGAGCGCGAGCGAGATCGAGGCCAGGGCGTTGGCGAACGCGCGGATCACCGGGAGGCTCCTGCGTTGGCCGCGGCGGCAAGCGGGGCAAAGGCGGCGCGGGAGACCGGTCGCATGGGCATGGGAACGGAGGTCCTTTCAGGCTGGATCGGAAAGCAGGGATGCCGGGGGGTCGGACGGCGCCGGGGCGAGGGCGGCCCAGGCGTCGAGCACCTGCGGGTAGACATCGAGTTTGTTCTGGTAGAGCCGGCCCAGCGGCAGGAGGCGCAGGCCATGCAGCAGGATCGGACCGCGCGCGGGGATCGTCCGTTCGAGGCCGAGCAGCGCGGCGGCGAGGTCGAGCGGCGAGGCGGTGCCGAGCCGGTCCTTGGCGGCCGCGGCCCGGCCGCGCAGCGCGTGCAGCGCCGCCCAGGCCGGGGCCAGGGTCGCCGTGCGGCGCACCGGCCGGCCGCGGTCCATGTGCGGCGGCTCGCCATGGGCGCGCAGGATCAGGTGGGCGCTGCGCACCAGCGCGATCACGGCGGCCTGGCTCAGTTCCGGCAGCCAGATCAGCGCCGCCTCCTGGCGGATGGTGGGCCGGTCCAGGTGCTGGCACAGGTGGCACAAGGGACACGCGGACACGACGTTGCCGGGCGCGGGGTTGCCGTGGTTGCCGTCAAGGTGGAACGCTTCCTGCCGGCCCGCGGCGTCCAGGTCGCAGAACCGGCAGGTCGCGTCGGCAGGGGTCGCCTGCCCCCCGCCCCAGCCCGGGATGCCAGCCGGGTTCCAAGCGGAGGCGTGCGCCGACAGGGCGAGGGGCAGGATCGTCATCGCCGGGCTACTGGAAGGCCACGACCTTGGGGGCGTTGGTCACCGTGGCGGCGACGCCGCCCGTCGACATGGCCGCCTTGTTGATCCAGGTGCCGCCGGTGGCGAACAGGCCGCACAGCACGAGGCCGGCAATGCCCATGCCGACGTAGCCGCTTTCCCGGTTCTGCGGCTGGCGGCTCTTCCACAGCGCCCAGACTCCGCCGACGAAGACGAGGAGGGCCGCGGCATACATGGCCATGCCGGCCGCGGTGCCACCGGAGTCGATCGCCTCGCCCGAGATCTTGTTGAGCTGCTCGCCGATGCCGCCGGCCGGCGACGCCGCCTGCGCGAAGGCGACGCCGGACAAGGCCAGCGAGGCGACACTGGCGAGGCCGGCGCTCGCGGCCAGGCGCAGGCGGCGCGGCACCGCCCGCACCGGCACCGCTTTGTTGAGGAGAGTGATGTTCACAGATGTGCTCCGTCGTGTTGCCGAGGGGTTGTTCCCTCGATGCGGAGCATGCGGTGCCGCGGCGCGAACGGGGCCTGCGCCCGTTCCGGCCTAGGCCGTGAACGTGGCCACCAGCCACCGCGACAGGGTCTGGATGTTGATCAGCGCGATCCCGAAGGCGAACCGCACGCCGCAAGCCGAACGGCTGTGGTTGCCGCGCCCGGTCATGCTGGCGTGCCAGGCGAACACCGCGACCAGGCAAGCCATGGCGCCGAACGACTGGAAGAACAACGCGAACAACTGGACCGTGTTGACGATCATCTCGCCTGGATTGGCGCCCAACACCGTCGCCGTGGACGCGGTGGGCGTGTAGCTGACCGCATCGGACATGCGGACCACCACGGTGGAGCCTGCGGACACGTTGGCCTTGGTCAGGAAGCGGTCGAAGCTGGCCAGCACGCCGCAGAGCAGCAACGACACGCTCGGCACCCAGGGCCGGCCGCGATACGGGTTGTCCGGCTGCGCCTGGCGCCAGAAGCCCCAGCCCGCGTAGAGGAACAGGGCAAGGGCGCCCAGGTAGCAGGCGGGCTGCAGCAGCACGGCGAAGATCAGGCCGATCTGGCTGGCGAAGTTGACGAAGCCCTGCATGGCCTTCGGCCCCCTACTGGATCGTGCCGCGGTCGGTCTTCACCACCCAGGCCATGCCCTGCTGCTGGATGGCGCTGACCCGACCGTAGCCCGGAACCGGGTCGCCCACCCCCACCTGCAGCTGCGAGCCCTCGCCGCCGCTGCGGTCGATCTCGGACAGCATGGCGAGGCTCGGCGAGGCGGCCTGCACCTTGTAGCGGCGCTGGCCGCCGGACAGGCCGGCCGATGCGGCCGCCTGCGTTTGCAGGCTGACCGGCCGCGGTGCCGGCCCTCGGGACAGGCGGACGTTGCGGGATGTGGAGGGAGCAGGCGGCGCGTCGAGGGCAGGGGCTTGAGGAGAGGCGTCCACGTCGCCCATGGCGGCATTCATCGCGCCTCGGCCCTCGGCGAGCGCCAGACGTCGCTCGAAGTCGGCGACGGCGTTGTCCGCCTTGTCGGAGCTGGCCTTGACGTCGGCACGCAGGGCGGCGTTCTCCGACCGCAGGTCGCGCACGGAGATGCCGAGCCGCGTCACCAGGTGCAGCACGTCTATCTGCTCGCCACGGGCCATCGGGCTGGGCCGCAACGCGATCGCGGTGGCCACCGGATCGGGCTGCGATGGAGGTGTCGGGGCACCGGCATCGTCGCCGGCGGCTGCCGTGGCAGCGAGGTTGGCGGCGGGAGCGGAGGCGGCCTGCGGGGCAATTCCCGTTATTGCCGGCTCCTGCGAACGGGCGTCTGCCGGGACGCTCGCGTCGGCCTTGCTGGCTGTTTCGACCGGCGCGGAAGCGACCGGAGGCGCGGCCGGCGCAACAGGAACAGGGGCGGCGGCCTGGGACGCAGGCGGCGGCATGCCGGGTTCCATGGCGGTGGACCCGTCCGGGGGCGGGGTTGCTGCGGCGGGCAGGGCGGGCGCAGCGGGGCGCGCGACCAGGACGGCGCCGGCCCCGCTGCTCGACGCCACGGCCGAAGCAGCCGGGGAAAGGGGTGGACTGGGCAGGGGCGGGTTCGATGCCTCCTCCGGCTGCCCGGCTTCCTGGCCAGCCGCTCCGGATGCCGTGCCGGGGGACGGGCTGCCCGCACCGCTGCGCAGCGCGAGGAGTTCGCGCATTTGCGCGTCGGGATCGGCGGACGTTGCCTGGCTGCGGGAAGGCCGCTTGGCTTGGGGACGGGGCGCAGTGGCAAGCCGGGCCGCGGGCGCCACCACCGGGGTTTCCGGGTCGCCGGAGGCGACGGAGGCCGCAAGCTGGCGGACCTGGGCGCCGAGGCGGCCGGTGTCGATCGGCACGACATGGTTGTACGGCGACAGCAGGAAGGCGCCGCCCGCCGCGGCGACGGCCAGCACCGCCGCGCTGGCCAGCAAAGCCCGCCTCCGGCGCCGCGGCGGCGCGGCGGTCGGGGGCGCAGCGGTCAGATCGACGGGAGGCTGGCCGGCAAGGTGCGGCTGCGCCTCGAAGATGTTGAAACCGGTGTCCATCACGGATGATCCTGTGCGGGTTGTTTGCGGTGCAGGATCATGCAGCCCGGCGCGAACGGGGCCGGCCATCGCCCCCGCGTCACTCCGGGGCGGTGACGCCGCTCAGGAACATGACGGCGACCGAGCTGCGCGCGTCGACGTTGACGGTGGAGTTGCGCGGCGCCGCCTGGTCCAGCGCCTGCCCGACACGCGCCGCTGCGGCGCCGGCGCCCACGCCGGCCTGCTGGCCAAGGTTGAGCCGCTGGAACGCGGTGGCGCCGCCGAACGGGCTCGCGACCACGGTGGAATTGCTTTGCCCGATGGCCTGCCCCAGCCCCGAGACGAACGCCGCCGCAGCCGGCAGGAGGAAGCGGGCGGCATAGTGCTCGTCGACGCTCGATGCGACGCCGGCCTCCATCGTCTGGGGCGAGACGACGCCGCCGTCCACGCCGCCCTCGTGGCCGGCATAGGTCATCTTGCTGACCCGGATCACCAGGCGGTCGCCCTCGCGGGAGAAGCTGCCGATCAGGCGGGAATGGATTATGGGGCCACTGTCCGCCTCCAGCACCACCGGGCTGTTCTGGTCGGAGCTGGCTGCCAGGACCGTGTGGGCCTGGACGCCACGCCCGGCCGGGATCAGCACCCGCTGGCGGCTGGGCCGGTTCGAGCCCGCGGAGGCCGGCGACGCGGTGGCTGGCGCAGCCTCCCCGCTGCCCTGTCCGATGTTGCGCTGCCCCCCGCGGGAGCGACTGTCCTCCGCAGCTTCGGTCTGGTCGGGCGGCAGGATCACGTCGGTATGCGGCGGCCGTGATCCCCAGCCGCCCATCAGGCGTTCGATGGCGGCCTTGTAGCGGGTGTCCTCCTGGTTCTGGCCCTGGGTCTGGCCTTGGCCTTGTCCCTGCTGGGATGCGATCTGCACCACCTTTGCCGGCGCTGCCGTGTCGTGTGTGTTGAGCGGCAGCGACGGAGCTGGCGCCGCAGCCTCCACGGTTCTTGCAGCCGAAGGGGAAGGGGCCGGCGGCGAGGTGAGCAGCGCCCGCACCCGGTGCGGCTTGTCCGCGTAGGGCTGGCTCGGCGCGATCTGCGGGGTGAAGGACTGCCCAGCCGCTTGCTGCCGGGCCGCCTCCTCCTGGTTGCTGCGCATTGCCAGCGCGTCCTGGTACGGGTTGCTGTTCGGCCCGCCCGGCAGCGGGTCGGCCTGGGGCAGCCGGCCTGGACGCGACACGAGCGGATGCGTCGTCTCGCGCAAGGTCAGGCCTACCACAGCGGCGCCGAGCGCGAGGACGACGCCGGCGAACGCGAGGATGCGGCGCGGTCCGGCGGCGCCGGTGCCGTTGAGCCGGTTGCGGAGGGAGAGGCTGCCGAATGGCAGGCGGAAGGAGAGCTTGCCGAACGGCAGCCGGGGAAGGGACCTGGACATGCGCTAGTCCTTGAGCTGGGCCGAGACGGTGCGGCCGTTGACGTGCAGCAGCACGAAGGGCGTGGACGGCAGGGCATAGATCCGCATGTCGCCCTCGCCGTTCTCGGTCGCGCTCCAGGGCGGCGACATCAGCGTGTGGCGGGTGCGGATAAAGGTCTCGGTCCCAAGCCGCCAGGCGCGCACCTCGTCCGGCGACACGCCGACGACCTCCAGCGGCTTGGCGTCCGCCGGCGCGATGCCGGACAGCATGGCGGTGAGATAGGGAGCGCCGGTGACGGGGGCGCCCGGGCGGGTGTCGATCTGCACCCGCGCGTTCGGGCCGCGGCGGTCGACGTGCACGCTCACGTCGGCGTCGTAGCGGTCGCGCCCGGACACCACGAGGAAGGTGAGCGCCTTGGGCGCGCCCTGCAGGCTGACCAGCATGCCGCCGCGGGGCAGGGCCGACAGCGGCGTGACCTGCAGCACGTTGCTGCCCTTCACGGGGACGCAGACGTGGAAGCCGACCGACTCCACCGCGGGACCGCCCGGGGCTCCGGCACCGGCGCCTGTGCTGCTGTTGGTGTTGCAGTTGCCGGTGCTGCTGCCGCCCGCGCCGCCACCGCCGGCCGAGTTGGAGTTGGTGTCCCACACGATGGGCCAGGGCTGGCCGGTGGCGTCGAAGAAGCTGACCTGGCTCGGGTAGCCGCGCACGGTCTGCACGATGCTGGTCGCCTGGCCCGGGGCGAACGTCACCTTGACGGCCCGGCTCACCGGCGAGGCGAGCTGGGTGAAGCTCTCCTCCTCCGCCTGCCGGTTCTCCTTGAGCCGGCGGGCCAGGTCGCGGATCATCCCGGGCGTCAAGGGAATGGCGTCGCGCGCTGCCCGGCGTGCTGCTTCCGGCGCGTCGGGCGCGGCAGCGGACGGGTCGGTGGTCCCCTCTGCCTGCGCCCAGGCGAGCGCGGGCGCGAGGAGGCAGGCGAGGACGAGGGCGGTGCGGCGGGCCACGCTGGGCTCCTGTGCTGGGGACTATTGCTCGTCGGCGACGAGCTGGTCGACGGCGAGGCCGTCCGGGTGGTCGTCGATGTCGGTGCGGACCACGAGCGCGGTCATCATCAGCCGCTTGGTGTTCTCCGATTGCGTGTTCTGGCAGGTCTGCAGGACCGGGAACTGCACGTCGTAGGCCAGCCGGCCGCGCAGCACCTTGACCTCGCGGATCAGCGCGGCCCGCTGCGTCTGGGCGTAGCAGGTCAGGCGCGCGCGCTTCATGGCTTCCAGGTTGCCGGTCTCCTTGTAGACCTGGGCGAAGCTGTTCCACCCGTTGGCGGTGAAGCGCCGCCCGGCGGTGTTCAGCTGCTCCGGGTAGTCGTGGAAGTTGACCGAGTAGACGGCCAGCACCGCCTTCACGGCCCACTGCAGCAGCTCGGTGTCGTCCACGATCGGGCTGCTCAGCGCGACCAGCGGCTGCGGCGGGTTGCGGCCGTCGAAGCGGAAGAACTTGGACTGCGGCGGGTTGAGCCAGACGTAGGCGTCGTGCACGAGCGACACGCCGAGCAGCGCCATCATCCCGAGCGTGAGGAGGATGCAGCGGTTGACGAGGCTCGCCTGGAAATCGGGGTCGCTCAGCCGGCGCGTCACGGCGTTGGCTTGGTTCGGCATCGTGCAGCTCCTGCGGTTGTGCGTCTGCGCCGGTCATCGCGGGAAAGGGCGCGAATGGGATGCGGAGGCGGTCTGGCCGGCATGGATGGGCCGGCGCGGTCAGCAGACGCGCATGACGGACGCCTGCGGGCGGGCCGGCAGCGGCAAGGCCTTGAAGCGCCCGATGGCCTTGTCCTTCAGCCGCCCGGCCTCCCGGCTGCAGAAATTGCCGCCGCGGCGCTTGGTCCAGAACCAGAAGGTCTTGCCCTCCGAGATGAAGCTGTTGCACTTGCGCTCGTGGTAGTTCGCCGCCCTGATGTGCTCGGCGACCACGCTGGGGTCGAAGTGATCCACCAGCTCCTCGCGCTGGAACAGGAACAGGTCGGAGTCGCGCAGCGTGGGCAGCTCGAGGCGGAAACGCCGGCTCTGCACCGCGGAAGGCGACACGCCCATGTCGCGGGCGATGGCCTTGTAGTGCTGGCGTGCCCACCAGCGCTGGCCCAGCTCCTGGTCGCGCTCCCGCGTCCACGGGACTTCCTTCCGCTTCGGCTTGCGCGCCGGCGGCGTGCCGACCGGCGTCGGCCCGAAGAGATCGACATCCCGGAATGCGGGGAACGGCAGGATAATGGCGGCGGACGGGTCCGGCGTGCCGCGCGCGGAGATGATGCCAGAGTATGACGAGGTGCTGCCGTAGGCGGCGGCATACTGCTGCTCCCAGGGGGCCGGTTTTTCGGCACCGGCATCGGAGTCATCGGCCTGGGTTGGGACGATGCGGACGGCAGACCCTGGGTCGGGACGAAGGCCTTGCAGGATGCCGTCGGGCAGATCCTCGCCAGGCCGGGGCGGGCGGAACACCAGCTTGCGGTCGCGACGGGGCAGGCCGAGATGACGGGCCTTGTAGCGGGCGCCGCCAGGGGAGCGCCCGAAGCGCTCGCCCAGGCTTTCCGCGTGCCAGCCCCCCATCCACAGCACGATGAACAAGGTCGTGTCGGCAAACGTCCAGGGATTGCGCCCGCCTGGCTTGCGCAGCGGCCGGTCGTGCGGGGTGGGCAGGTCCAGCTCGACGATGAGATCGAGCAGCACCGTTCGCGCAAGGCCGAGGTAGAGGCTGAGGGCGTCGATGCCGTGGCCGCGCGCCACCATGCCCGGCAGGACGCGCCAGAAAAGGCTGGGAATGGACCAAGACGCGGACCTGTTTGGGTCCGTGCTGGTGGGCGAAGGTAGCACCCTCGGTCGGGGTGTGACGCTGACATCCGGCATGGCGTCTCTCGAAACTTGTCGAAAAACGTTTAATACGTGTTGTTGTTATAAAGCCAGTGAAAAAATTGCCATGGCAAGTTTCTACCGGATGGCTTTATCGGGGTTCGGTGGGTCTTCGTTCGACGCGGCGCTGCCCAGCTGTTTGTCGGCGGCGACTTTCAGTGTGAAATCTACTATTTGTGAGACGAGCTTCCGAAAAGTCTCAATGATCTCAGGGGGAACCTCAATATTGGAAGTGGGGCCCTGATTACCCGGAATCAGATCGCTTACAGATATGCCAAGCGTCCTTGCTATCTTTTTGAGGCTGCCGAGTTGCAGGTTCTGTTGACCGTCTTCGGCCATGTAAATCCAGGATTGATTGGTTTTGAGCAAATCGGCCAGTTCTTTTTGAGTAAGTTTTGCCTTGACGCGGGCAAGCTTTATTCTTTCTCCTATGCCATCGAGGAGTTCATCGCGATCATCTTCTTTCTCTGCTGTGTCAGCAGGCTTCTTCGCCATGTCAACGCCTCTCCTTCCAAACCAAACAGCACGAAAGATTGAGCAACCAGAAATCTCCTGAGCGACACAAACCTTCAGCTCTCAAGGTTTATGTCTCGCAGGGTCGAGAGTCGCAATCTCCGTTCGCGCCTCCTGGCAGTAGTTTCTCACTGCCGACGGAGAATCAGATGAGATGTTTCCTTGGAGTTGCCTTGCTCGGGGTTGTCGCAACCACCGCGCCAGCACGGGCCGACTTCCAGCTCATGCCCACGTTGCCGGGAGCCGCACAAGCGTCGCAGCCGACGCCGGCACCGATCATTCTTTCTTCTCCCGCAGACCGTGTTCCGGCACGACGGACCGCAAGGCCGATTGCGATCCCCTTGGCGCACGGGTTCGGCCGGCAAGTGCCGCTCGCCTTTGCCGCGCGCCAAATCGTGCCTGCAGGGGTCAAGACGACGTTCGGGCCAGGCGTGGACCAAGCCGCATTGGTGGACTGGTCTGGTGGCCGCCCCTGGATCGAGGTGCTGCGTGGCGCGATCCAGTCCCTTGGCCTGCACGTCACGGTGCGCTGGATGGCGATCTCCATCACGTCCGGATAAGGCAACGCATTCGCGCCGCATCCAGCGATGCTTCCTCCGAACCACGGAGAGCAAGCATGCCAAGCATGGATAGAGAGCCCGCCCTACCTCGACCAACCTCCGCGATGGAGGATGCGGCTCGGCACGGCGCCATGGGCCGACTTGGGCACGCGCTGGACGACGCGCTGGCCCGCGACCCCGTGCGGCTGTCGGCCGCTCTGCGCAGCGACCCGGTGCGGGCCGAGCTGCAGGCGATCCTGACCCAGTTCGATCCGGCCCGGCTCCTGCCTGTCCTGCACCGGCTGGCGACGACCGGTTTGCCGGAGCAGCACGAGGCATTGGACGCGCTGCTTGCCGCCGGCCCGTCCGGCTCGGGACAGGCCTTGCGTGCCACGCTGCAGGCGCTGCACCGCCAGGATCTGCTCGCCCGCATCTTCCACCCTGGCCGCGTGCAGGCCTTGCGCCATGCCTGCCGGCCACTTGTCCAGGAACCCGCATGATGCGTCATACCGTGAAACTTGGTGTTGCAGCCATCGCCGCCGCGGCCGTCACTTTGCAGCCCACCCTCGCACTGGCCGCCGATGCCGGCAGCGCCAACTGCACCCTGATCACCCAGGCCGCCGCGGATGGCATCACGGCCCGCATCCAGGCCGACAACCACGACATCGCCGCGCCGCAGAGCGTCACCACGCTGTCATGCCTGGACGGGTTTTTCAGCGGCGCCGGGCTGAACGTCATCACCGACGTCCTCAACCCCGCAAACCTGATCACCTCCGTCGAGGGCAAGATCTGCAACCTGGCCACCCAAGCCTGGAACAGCATGATCGGCTCCGTGCAGTGCGGCCTGACCGTCACCGGCTTCGATCTCGGCTTCGGCGGCTTCGGCGGCGGCAACTTCTGCCCACGGCTCTCCTTCGGGGGCGGCGGTCCAAGCTGGGGCACGTTCGGAGTCGGCGGCAGCGCCAGCGGGGGCGGCGTCATCGTCAACGGCGCGAGCCTTGCCCCCACCGGCTACCCCGTGCCCGCCAACACCGGCGCTTACTGAAGGGGACGCCATGCAGAAGCACTTTCCCGCCGCGGCCTTGCTGGGCGGTATCGTGGTCGGCGCCGTCCTGTTCAACAGCCAGGACGCCAAGGCGGTTCTTGGCTTTGGGGACACCGTCACCGATCCCGGCCTCTATGGCGTCATGACCACAGTCCAGACTGCGATCGTCGAGGTGATCGGCAAGATGCAGGATGCCCTGGTCGCCAAGTTCACCGACATCGGCACCCTGCTCGACGACAAGATCACGGCCGGCTTCACCCAGACCGCCAACTACGCCAAGGCCCAGGTCGGCGCCCAGCAGCAGATCGCCGACGCATCCAACATCGCCACCACCCAGGTGCGGCGCGCCTTCCGCAACGCCCAGATCCGGGACGAGCACACCGCCAACCCGCAGTTCTGCAACGCGGCCGACAACAGCCAGGCCCCCATCGTGGCCTCGATCGCCGCGGAGAACGTGGCCGGCGCCATCCAGGTCGTGGCAGACCGGCGCGGCGAGGCGGTGCCGGGTTCGCCGGCCTACTACGGGCAGGCGCAGGCGGTGCAGGCGATCAACAAGCTGCACTACTCGCGCTACTGCTCGGAGACCGAGGCGCAGGCCGGGCTGTGCACGCACGGGGCGCTTGCCAACGCGGACCAGCACGGCGCCAACCTGTTCGGGTCCGGCACCTATGTCGGCCAGGACGGGGTCAACACCGCCAACGACTTCAAGACCAACCTGCTGCAGCCGATCGTCCCGGCCGCCCTGCGCACGGACCAGATGACCTCGCTCTCCGGCCAGGACGCGCTGCCGCGGCGGCGCAGCTACAACGCCCGCATGTCGCTCGCCGGCAGCGTGGTCAGCTACGTCATCGCGGTGCAGTCGCCGTCGGTGCCGCTCACCGCCCAGCAGCAGCAGCAGCAGCGCGCCGAGGGGCTGCCGGTTCAGGCGACCGGCTCGTGGCTGACGGCCACCAGCCTGGAGGTGAACCGGCGCATGAGCGATGCGGGCTGGCACGCCTCGCTGCAGGCCATGCCTCCCGCATCGGTGCAGCGCGAGATCGCGGTCCAGCAGGCGCTCGGCAACTACCTTGCCATGCAGAACTACCGGCTCGGTCTCTACCAAGCCTCGCTCAGTGCGGCCCAGGTCGCGCAGACCGAGGAAGCGAACTTCCGCGAGGCCGTGCAGATGCCAAGCCCGAACATGGCTGGAAATTAGCAATCAACAAAGGAGAGCAGGACCATGGCTGACGGCAGCATCGGGGGCGCCGAGCCCCGCAAGACGGAACCGGCGGCGGCGACCTCGCCGCCTGCAGTTGCCCAAAGGGGTCCGGAGGCGGCGGAGCCAGGGGCGGCGGCTGCAAGCGTTCAGGCTGCAGCCAAGGCCGATGAAGGCAAGGCGAAGGAGCCGCTGCGCGAACTGATCGACAAGCTCGGTCGCACGCAGGAGATGGTGGCCCGCGTGGACCCCGCCCTCGCCGCGACGATCAGGGGCATTGCGGACACCGTGAACATGCCTGGTCGCATCGAGGAGCCGATGTTCCGGACGAAGGTCGCCTATGCCTTGCAGGATGCCGAGAAGCTGGTCAGGCCTGTCATCAACCTGCCGCAGGGCGTGCGCGAGGAGATGACCCGGCTCGCTTCGACCAGCCCAGGCCTGCAGAACGAGCGCATGCAGGAGTTGATGCGCAGTACGGCCACGATGGATGACCGCGGATTGGTCCGCGTCCTGCGCAAGGACGCAGCCGAGATCGCACGTGCGAGCGACCAGGCATCCCCTGACATGCAGAGCAAGGTGGAAGTGCTGGAGAACCGAGTAAGACTGAGTGGGCAGCCGGAAATTGCACCACAAACAGTAGCCAAATCATCAGATGTCACCAACATGAAAGATGCTGCTGCTGGTGGAGCGGTGCAGCAATCTGTTCAAGGGGAAGCGGCGGCAAAGGTGATTGGGCACGCATCTGAATTGTCGTCTAGACAGGGTTTGAACACCGCTGCTCAACAGCAAGCCATGACAGATCAGACCCAGCAGCAGCGCGGGATGGGTGCCACGTTTGCCATCATGTCAGCTCTGCGCAAGCCGGAGCCAACATCCCCTGCACCTTGGGACCAGCAACTCACTCCACTCAAGGGCCGCATCGCCCAGTTTATCGAGAAGGCCCAAGCCAACGAGGAGGAAGCCGGCTTGCGCGCGGCCGAGCGGTCAGGGCAGGCAGCAGTCCAGGCATTGCGCGCCTTTGCCAACGGCCCGGGTGCCAGCATCATGGGCAAGATTCAGGCGGCGGGGAAGACCGATCCGGACGGCCCGGCAGGCGTCGCCGCCGGCATGCGCGAGGGCGGCCCCTATGCTGACCTGCGGCACACGTTCAATGCCGGCCTGCTGCGCGAGAAGGGTCTCGCGTCCGCCCTCGACCACGTGTCGGCAGCGGTCAGCCAATATGGGGCGGCCCGCACCGTGGCCGACGGCACCGCGGCGGGCCGGGCTGACGCGACCGCCATCACCGCCCGCTTCGCCAAGCTGGATGCGGAGGTCGGCAAGGCTGCGTCCGAGACACCCAGCCGCAAGGATGGCAAAAGCCAGATGGAAGAGCTGGGCGAGAAGGCAGCCGAACTTGCCAGCAAGGCGGTCGAGGCGGTCAGGGCCGCGTTCAAGCGCACACCCGGACCCGAGCACCAGCCCTCCGCCGGCGCGTCTCCGTCGTAAGGGGCGTTCGCGCCGCAGTGCCGCATCCTCGCGGGAACCCACCTCCCGCGAGGATGCCATGCGCCGTCCCTTGTCCATCTGCCTTCTCTTGGCCATGGCCGTGCTCGCCCTTGCCGCACCGGCCCAGGCAGCTCCCAGCTACAACCTGAGCTGGGCGGCTCTCGATCCCGGCAATGACTGGTCGGCTCAGGTCATCCTGGGCCTGTTCCCGGTCAGCCCCGCTCCTGCCGGCGCAAGCCTGACCGGCACCGAGGCCACCGTGATCGGCACCTTGGTCGGCACGCTGACCGGCTTCGTGGCCGCGATCGCCATGGCGTTCCTTTGCTACAGCACGATCATGCAGATCCACCGCGGCGCCGAGACCGCCCGCATGCTGGACCGCAACACGAGCGCCATGTTCATCGTCCGCATGGGCGTGGCCGCCGTGCTGATGTATCCGCTCGACACCGGCTTCAGCGCCGGCCAGAAGCTTGTCGTGCAGACATCGCTCTGGGGTGCCGGCATGGCCAAGACGACCTACGCCATCGCCGTGCAGGCGATCGGGCCGGACAGCATGCTGATCGCCCAGCCGATCATCCCCGGCACCAAGACCATCGTGGCCAACCTGATCCAAGACGAGCTGTGCCGGGCACTGGTGAACGCGGCCACCGCGCAGCCAAACCTCGTGCCCCAGCCCACGCCGCAGCAGGTGCAAGACATCCAGAACGGCGGCTACATCACCTGGTCCTACTCGCTGTCCGCCGGCAATGCAACCGCGGCACCGGCCTGCGGCACCGTCACGGTGCGCAGCAGCAAGCAGGGCAGCACCAATATCGCCGGCGTCAGCGTGGACATGACCGGCATGCAGCGCGACGTGCTGACGCAGGTGCTCGCCAACGACATCCGTCCCACCGTCGAGGCCGTGGCCCGGCAGTTCTGGCAGACCAAGCAGATCTCGGCGCTGAACCCGCTCGCCGGCGTGCTCACGTCGGCGACCGCGGACTACACGCAACGGCTGACCCAGGCGGCCACGAGCAAGACGGCCGAGCTGCGGAATGCCCTGCAGGACGCGACGGCGGCGCGCAACGGCAGCATCGGGCTGGTCGACAACCAGGTGCAGCTCGCCTCGCTGGGCTGGACCGCGGCCGGCGCCTACTACCTCGAGTTCACCCGCCTGAACGGGCAGACGCTGTCGCTGGTCAGCGCGACGCCGACCGTGAACACCCCGAGCTACGACGGCCTCGGGCGCTCGCTGTCCCGCGACCTGGCGCCGCTCGCGACCTCTGCCACTGCGTTCATGACTAAGCTGATGACCTATGTGCGCACCACGGATGGGCTGGACGTGCCGGGTGGCAACGGCGACCTGTTCCAGGGCGCGACGCCGGGCGAGGACGGCGCCAGCACCATCGAGCAGGTGTTCCGCGGCATGCGGCTGAACGACCGGCTGCTGAACCTGTTCGTGGAAGGCATGTCGCCCACCGCCAACATGTGGGCCGACCCGTTCAGCGCTCTCATGCAGCTCGGGCACAAGATGGCGGCGATCGCGCTGACCGCGCTTGGCTTGGCGGGACTGCTGAACTCGGCCGTGGGCAGTGCTGCGACGGCGGTATGGAGCCTGCTCAGCGGCAATCCCGTCGCGGCTGGAACCGCTGCGGTGGGACACCTCGTCGTCAGCTTCTTCGCGGTGCCGATCTTTGCGCTGTGCATGGCGATCCTCGTCCCGGCCTTGACCATCGCCTTCGTGCTGCCGCTCATCCCCTGGCTGATGTTCCTCGCCGGCGTGCTGGGCTGGCTGGTGCTGGTCTGCGAGGCGGTGATCGCGCTGCCGCTCTGGATGCTGGCGCACATGACCTATGGCGGCGAGGGGCTGCACGGCCGGGCATCGGAGGGGTACTCGCTGCTGTTCAGCGTGCTGTTCCGCCCGACACTGATGGTGATCGGCCTGTTCCTGGGCGGGTTCATCTTCACCGCCGCGTCCTGGCTCGTTCGGCAGACCTTCGGCATCGCAGCCGGGTTCGTGTTGGCCAATGGCTGGCTGGTCACCAACGTGATAGGCGTGGCCGTGCTGCTGACGATCTTCGCACTGACCCACATCGTGTCCGCGCTGCTGAGCTTCCGCATGATCTCGCTGATCCCGCATCACGTGCCCCGGCTGGCCGGCTTTGGATCGGCGAACCGCGTGGACATGGACCAGTTCGGCCGCGATGCGGCGCTGATCGGTTCGGCTGGAGCGATGAGGGCCATCAAGGGCGGCCTCATGCAGTCATCAGGTGGCGTACGTGACCAGGGTTCCCAGTTGGACTACAATGCGCAGCGTCAACTGCCCGGCCCGAGCAATGGGGGGCGGGCAGATAACAACGCGGCCGGGATGGACTCGACGTTGCGGGCTGCAACCGACGTTCCTCCGCAGTCGCCGCCGCGCGAGGAGGCATGAGGTGGAGAACGACGACGGATATGGGAGCGGACTGAGTGGCTGGGCCTGGCACGAACTGGGCCGTCAGTCCGAGTTGGATCATCAGGCGCAGACGAGGGCGGTATCAGCTCTCACGGCCCGTCTCAGAGGGCAAATACCGGTCAACGTCGGGGCAGTCATGGCCGAAAACCAAGCGCTCTGGCAGCAGAACCAGGCATTATGGCAGCGCATTCAGGAGCTGGAAACCTCGGTCAGGATATGGGGTGAGGACTATGAGCTGTTGAAGAGCTACGTCCGGATTGCAAATGCTGCATTGAACCCGCCAAAAACCGATTAACATCAAACAGCGTTCACCACAAAGTCTACTCAGGCTTAAATGTTTGCGCCGTGCCTCTGCATGCTGCATCTCATAACATAGAGGTTCAACATGTTTTTGTATCGTAATATCATGGTCGCGTTCTTAATGATGTTTTTGTCTGCCTGCAGCAGCGGCAATATCAAGTCCGCACGCGGCTACAATATCCCAGCCGCCCCACTGGTACGCCACCCTTACTACAACCCTTATGCGCCTTACGGCTCTGCCAACGCGACGTGGACCCCACCGGTGTGGAACCGCAACGGCACGATCGTGAAGCCCGCCGACCCCGGCGTGGAGGTGGGGCGTCCTCCCTACGAAAACGCACCCTGGGCAACCGGGGCTTCGGGCGGCGGCGCCGTCGCGCCGCCTGGCACTTTCTAGCTTACGAACGCGGCCAGAACGGCTCGGCCGAGCGCAGGTAGTCGCCGGCCGAGCCCAGCAGCCCCGTCCGCAGCTGCCAGTTGACGTGGGCCTGCTTGAACGCAGTCAGGAAGAAAGCAAGGCAGAATGGGGCAAATTGCAGCGCCGCCATCAGCCGCTGCCCTGTCCAATCCAGGTCAAGCAGTCTCAGCAGCCAGGCAATCACGGATATCCAGCCCAGCCCGAAGGCAAAGTACGCCATTCGGGCTGTTCGCCGGCGGCGCAGGCTCAAGAGCTTGTCCAGCTCGGTCTCCGACAGGCCGTAGACGAACGCCGTCGCTGCCTTGTCCAGCCTCCCTTCCCGGTGCTGCGGCACGGCTCTCGGTGGTTTGGGGCTTTGGCGCAGGTCCGACACGAGGCTGCCGAGTTGCTGCCCGTTTCGGATGATTTGCCCCAACGGAAAGGCGGATAGCGGAGCACCGAGCACAAGCTTGGTGCCACGCCAAATCCAGCTTCGGGGGGATCGGGACTGTTTTGCTTCGGCTGGACGATCATGCGGGTTGCCTGGCCTGCTGTCGGATTGGATGGGGCGATCGGAGGGGTTGATATTCGGGAACAGGTCCATGGCCTACTTCCCGATCGAGGCGATGAAGGCATCGACGTCGGTCGGTAAGCCGTCCGCACGACCCTCCGTGCCGTCCGGCTTGCGCCAGATAAAGGTGGGCGTGCCTCGCAGCCCGATCGCCGCGACGATCGCCATGTTGTTCGAGAGACGCTGGTCGGCCACGGGGTCGGCCTGTTCGCCCAGCTTGTTGTCACTCCAGGCTGCGACCATCGCTTCCTGCGAAAGGCTTAGCATGGCTCTGGCCGCTATGGTGCTGCGGCCCTGGTCCTCGTGGTCGAGCACGGCAACTGGGATGACGGCGAGTTGCACCCGGCCGGCGTTCACGTAGGAACGCAGCTGGCCCATGGCCCGCACCGACCAAGCGCAAAGCGGATCGATGAGCACCCAAAGCCGTGGCGCCGAGGGTGAACCGACCGTGCCGTACGTCGTCGCCTCGACCGCTCTCAGGAGTGATCCAGCGGGTGCCTGAACCTGCGCCGCCGCATGATTGGCTGCATCGCCGATCGCCACTGTCGGAACTGTCCCCGGGATGGCGGCAACCTGGTCATAGGTCAGGTTCTTGCCTTGGGCGTCGAACATGGCGCCGGGGATCACGCGCTCGCCGTCCGGGCTGGCGTAGAATACCTGGAACTGTCCGGCGTTGCGGACGAAGATACCCCGCAGGCCATGCAGGGTGCCCAGCTCTGTACCCTGACCTGGTGCCATCGTCAGCAGGTCCACTGGCGACAGCTCAGCCATGAGGCCGGCCACAACAGCCTGGCCGTCTGGCGAAACGTAGAAACGCATGAACTGGCCGTCGTTGCGGGCAATGACGGTGCGCAAGCCGTGTGAATTGCCTGCCTCGATCAGCGTGGCCCCAGCCGCCACGACGTGATCCAGTGCAGGAGCGTCAACGCTGAGTGTTGGCGTGCGGCTTGAACCACCGCCAGGCTGAATCGTCTGAGCACCGCCCCGGGTGGATCTGGCTACGCTGGGCGGTGTCGTCATGCCTGCCACCGAGCCCTGCGTCGTTGGAAGGACGCATTGCGACTGCGCCAAGGCAATGCAGGGTAGGAGCATGATGACTGTGGAAGGGAGGAAAGTATGCACGACAGCCTCCAAGAGTTATCCTCTCAGACGCTAGTTTCCACCGGCGCAAACGCCTTTCAGCAGTGCGGGCGACGTGCATTCCAGACCTTGGATGACACCCAAACATTTGCCGGATGGATCAACGAAATTTTGGTGGAAAGCTCACCTTGGGCCATCCCTTCCAGGGAATGACGTTCAAGGGGAATATTCGAGCCGACTTGGTTTCCGAAGATGTTGTTCCCGGATCGGGCCGCCCACTATCGAGAGCAGTGTTGACGCGCGGGTGGCATGTCATCCGGTCAGCATCAACCTGTACGAAGTATGCCGTTATGACGTTGTTCATAGCGATATTCTCGTGGGGTGTCTTCGGTAACATCTCAAGCAATTTGTCTGCCACCTTGCCACACTGTCGGCGCGCAGCTCTGATCTGACGAAGTGCAGCCTCAACATTAGCCATCGGCGAGGACGTCCAATACTCATCGTCAAGTTGAACTTGTGCCACTGTGAAATCAGCCAAGGCCGTCTCTAGTGTTGTAACTGCTCACCCCCCCCTGTCTGAGGTAAAATTCTGCCTGTTTTCAGTAGGATGACTGCGGATTCGCGGGTCGGTTGTAGATCCTGAACTTCGCAGTATAAGGCATGTACAAAGATGAATTATCCACAGTTCAGCGCCATTTATTACTTATAGCATGAGTAATTTTACTTCTATGCTCCCCATATCATCGATTATGTCACGCCAGCAGCCTTATCCATCGGGAACGCTATCCCATTGATGGAGGAAGCGTTTTCGGTGGAGAGGGGGGTTGAGCAGTTACCTAGTGTTGCGCATACTTCTAGAATCTCGGAGGGCTTACTTGCCCCAGAGGCAGCGGCTTGCTTTTCAGTGAAGAAGAATGGTGATTCATCATTGAAGTTCGGCATAGTAGGTCTCCATGCAAGCTTCGCCTTTTCGAAGCTCCGTTTTCTACTTTCATCCACAGGTCATGGGCGCGCCGATGTGCTCAGCTCTCGACCCAGGGCCATTCAGTTCTGCCGTAGCGGCCTGGGCGTGAGCGGCGGCGAGGTGACATAACAGCTGTATGGAGGCAGCCTTCCAGCTTCGTAGAGGTCGCCCTGTGCCATTTGCTGTCCTGCTTGCC
>JAABUP010001695.1_pt1 | contig 45661 bp, 46 predicted proteins | sample 5559201 | NCBI WGS metagenome assembly JAABUP01 (sample SAMN10711887, study PRJNA513373) | rock metagenome | isolation source: Antarctica rocks | place: Antarctica
ACCCCCATATCCAGCCTCCTCCCCCCCTCCTCCCACCTAACAATGTCCCTCCCCCTCCTCGGCGGCATGCCCCCCAAGAAAATCCGCTGCACCTTCAAAGACTGCAAGGAGGGGGCCCAGCGCATCGTCGGGGATTGCAGTTTTTGCAACGGGCATTATTGTGGGAAACATCGCATGTTGGAGGATCATAAGTGTAGCGGGTTGGAGGATTGTAAGAGGGAGGGGCATGAGCGGAACAAGGAGGTTTTGGAGACGCAGAGGACGGTTGCTGTTAAGGGGATTTAGAGCGGGGGGTTGGTGAGCGCTGGCTGGGTACGATATAGACTGGGCTACTTTTGTCGGCCACATGGTCCACTGCTTTTGCCTCTCTGCTGGATTTACATGAAGGATTTAGCTTGGTGCCGGTGGTTTGCTGGATTTGTAGCAAGCGCTTGATCTGGATTTCTTGCAGCAGCAATCATCTTAGCAAATATACAGCACCAAAACTTGAGGTTACGTTACTTGGTTGCGGCATGGGGTCACTGGCTTACTGTGCAGAGTGAAAAGAGTATCTAAATGGCTATAAACAACTGTAGTACAGTACACCTCAAACCGTAGCTGATTTGTGCACTACCCAGCTGTATCGGGGTCTATCTCTTAGGCTATGTGCGATGATGCATTAATTACTCCGTTGCCGTCATGGTCTCGTTTCATGCTCGTCCAAAATTTCCCCGGTCGTCATTGCGATTTGCTCGAAACTGCCGAGGGCGCCCGCTGGCTCTTTTTATCCCCTGTTGTTTTGTGCTTCCGCTTATCAATGCCCCCATGCTTCCAATAGAAGATTGCCCCGAAGATCACCACCATCAGATTGACCCAAAGGACTATCAGCCACTCCCTCCGAGAGATGTGTATGTCCCGTTTGCCCTGCTCCCAGTCTTTGCAGACCTCGAAGAATTTCTGAGGATCGTCTGTGATGACACCGTCGAGTCCTTTACTTATCGACCACCTCATCATGGACTCGTCGTTCACCGTCCACGTGAAGATGGGTCTGCCCTTTGCTCTCGCATCTCGGATGAATCGCGCACCAAAGAAGGGAGTGATGATTGATCTTTGTAGAATGTTGAAGGAGATGTTGGGGACGGAGAGGAATTGTCGCGAATAGGCCCTTGAGAAGCCAATGTGGGTAATTGGGAATGAGGGGAGGTACTTCGCACAGAGGGGGAGGTATTTTGTAGCCCAGCAACCGAGGACGACACGTTCGTTCCAGGGTCTGGTAGGGTTGGGAGGTACGGATTGGACAGTTTGGGCGATGAGTCGCATCATGGTGTCGGCATCGTTGTCGAGCTATTACTAGCACGTCAGGAAGCCGTCTATTGAAGGGAGGAGAGAGTGAAATACCTTGATGTCCAACAGAACCCATATGTTCTCCAGGCCGGGTGAGGCCAAATATTGCAACAGGTCGCGTAATCGAGGCATAGGTTCGTGGGGCGTTTCAAGTGTTTTCTGCTGACTGACATAATCCCAAGTGCAGTCAATGATTTTCTCATCCTGGCCAAAACACCGTTTGAGTGTTGCATCCTAAAGATACGGGTTTATCTCAGCTCATTACTCTCCCAAGAGCGGTATCCTATTGCAGTAGCACTTACATGGGAGAGTACTAAAACTTCATCCTTCGTTATGTGGAGATCTGTTTCTATCGCGTGCACTCCGGATGCCGCAGCCCCAATAAATGCACTCATTGTGTTCTCGGGGTGGTTGGCTTTGAACCCTCGGTGCGCTATGGTCAATGGAAGCTTCTCCCCAGTCTCTCGCTTTCTTGCAAACGTCCACGATGCTATCGTCGATTCTTAGTGAGGCTCCCGAGGGCATAACAGGGTCCCTACATACGTAGAGGTTGAACGGCTTGCTCGCGGGGTGGGAGCTCCTCTGCCATGATGTCGTACATGCTATCGTTGAACAAGAACGGGGGTAATGGTAACGGCGCTACCTTCTGTAGCAGAGGGGCTACGTCTTGCATCTTCATGATGGTCTAGAAGGAAAGCGAATTCCCTGAAAATAGCACTATTAAAGGCCGAAGCAACAAGAGATCTAAGTGCCGTCTTGCAGCAGGGGGAGCTGATGGCTGCGCCCAGCGGTATCAAGAGGACGGCACTGACCGCTCTTGCGCACCGAAAAAGGGATGACGGAAGGAAGGATAATACGTCTAAGCAAAGCTTTCAACAAGTAGAAGACTGCAGCCAATGTTGGACGACTTCTTGAACCAGCTACAGGCCGTTTGAACGAATGATGCAAGAGCAAAGAGCGCTAGCCACGAGTTCCAAGCCGAAAAGGCTCCAATGAGTAAAGCGCCAAAAAGTAGAAGCCGGATTAGGCCCATCAAGCCCAGCCACAGCCTAAATGGGCTTGGTGATCTGTCACCACTAGCCATTTCTGTATCTTCCCACACACTTGTAAGTTTTGGGAACCAACGTGGAGTTTGGAGCCTAGGCCTTTGTTGTGGGGTAAAGGCATCCTGATACCCAATTAGGTACGACTTGAGTGAGACAGGGGTCTCAAAGTGGAATAGTGGGGCTCCACATGTCTGCTCGATGCCATAAGCGTGCGAATTGGATTTACTACTCCAAGCAGGGCGGGAAGAAGCATGCAGATGGGTCATGCCGTTCATGCAGCCAACGATTGGGCCACACGAGAAAGAAGCCGGGCTGACGTGAACGTTTCTATGCAACACCGTGGTTCCACCTTGTGGTTTTCAAATCTCGCGGTGAGATATGTGGGAGACTCTGCAGGGCAGAGAGTATTTGTCATGCGAGACTAGGCTGAGTGTGTTTCTATGGGCAAACATAGTCATTAGAAACAAAAGATGAATATAACAACCTGCTGTGCTCTTCTGCTGAATGAACGAGCTGCGAGACGGAACTTTCTGACGGGCGCGAGCCCTCGAAGATATATCTGTGCAAGATTCGAGGCTAGACAGATTTAGTTGGTACGACACAAGTTTCTGCTTTCATGAGATTGCCATCCCCACAGTGAAAGTAACTGGTAGAAGACGTATGAAAGCTCCTCCAACTTAGACTCGATCTTTCGGATTTCAGTGTGTTCACTCAGTAAGGGATCGACGGGAGTGCAATGCGGTGGTAGCAGTGAAGGAAATAGGAGTCGATTCAATGACTTCAATAACTGCATGTATTTGGCTTGCAACACACTATCACTGCCTTGACGAGGGAATCGTTGAAATGATATCCACTTTCCTCAACTTTCGATGCATCACCATGGGACTGCTTTTTGTCGTTGCCACTAGTATGGTGTCCACGCGTGCAAGCCTTCATATCAATGGGACGAAGAGATGGATTGAGGGTAGACCGCGGTCCCTTGACCGTTGATTCCTTAAGAAAGTCAAGCCCCATGAATGGCACCGAAGGCTTTGTAAAACATTGGAACAAGCCCGTGTGGCTACGGCTGTCGCCAAAGATGGGCTTTCCCAAAGCCTGTTTTGCTCCTGAGCTGCCCAACGCCCTAATTTACATTGAGATGCGTGTTGCATGCTGAGTTTACTGTCGCAAGCTGAGCTTAGCCATTCGCATGTCCCAGCCAGCAACCGGCACCGGCTCGCTATTTCAAGGCGGCCTTGCTAGGTTTACACCTCTCGAGGTAACAGCTCTTGTATCATAACTTCCCACTCTTATGAAGTTATCGACCTGGTAGTTGTCCAGACTGCATCATGGCAGCATTTTGTTCTTGGAACCGTTGACCTAACCGCTCAGATCCTTTCAGATGTTTTTCCACGCATCGCATCACACAGCCCTCTTCTTTTGAGTGCAGAGATTTTGATGTGAAGTCATTCACGCAGTCATCAAAGCATCTTTGCACTAGCTTAGAGTACATCTGTAGGCAAGGTAGGTCAGCATGGGAGGTAAGTCAACATGTAAGTTTCCCCGGTCGCATCTTATACAGTCATGGTTGTTTGCAATGGGGTGAGTTCTATGGTGGAAAAATACTCACACTCATGAACTCTTTCATCTGTTTCTTCTCCATACGTCCTTGCAGCTCACGCTGCTCTGACGGATTAAGCCTGTCAAGAAAGTCATTATTAGCCAAAGCATATCTATCTGCACAATACCAGACTTACGCGTCCATGCTGGCAGATCTGAATCAAGAGGCTACTCAGATTTTAGTGACCTTCTGTCGGGTAGTCTTTATCTGGGAAACGATGCTGCGGTATGTCGTTGGAGGTCTAGAAGTCAGAAAACTCTATGATTTCCCAAATCACACTAATCTCCGGTCGGACACATCGCACTCTTGTGCAATTCCTTTTATTTCGCATTCCATCCCAACTCAACACCAAGCTCAAACGCTGCAGTGTCCTTTCAAGAGCGTAGAGTATAAGTCCTCTTTCATTGGTCTACGTCTACCTCCAATGCCTCACATTCTTTACTTGATAAAGATACCATAGACCGGGAGGCTGCAACATGCCAGACTAGGCAAGGCTTTACCCTACCAGCAGCTCAAGACTAATCCTACCGTGTGACCATCCCCACGAACAACTCCTCGAATTTCATTAGAAGGTCTCCGGCGACCGAGAGAAGCGATTCGAGCTTTCGCCGGTCTGGATAGGGAAGTCACCACCACAATAACCATTTCTCTGCCTATTTAAAGCATTCAACCGCCCAACGGCAGGTCAGCTTGGCGCATTCAGCCCAAATAGCAATTCAACAACCGCCTGCAGCTCTCAGAACACCAGATCTACCTTGGGTCAGGTCGACTTTCCCCGTGCAGCAAGCGCTGGCTTGGCCTGCATTCAGTGCTCATTGCGAAAGCAGACTTCGTGCAATACATAGCACTACACCGGCGCGTCCTAACCGCGACACGCTCACAGGGGAGCTCACGCACATTCGAGACAGCGAACAGCGCATTCAAGGTGCCCGGTGATTTTCTCCATCATACCCTGCGATTTCAACCATACATCCTTCACAGAGGGATGCGCCGCGCTACAGCTGCCTTGGTCAGGTGAAGACGATCAGAATCTATTTCGGGAACAACGTCGATCGAACGCCTGTTCCGTTCGAGCATCTGCAATCTATTACTCGACCCCACAATTGAAACTACCCACTTTCGAATACTACAAGCATGGCTGGGAACGACATCCAGGCGACGACAGTCCCTCCTGCCCAACAGCCAACGATGGCTTCTCCGCCAGAACATCCAGCGTCCCCACCCTCGAAGCGTGAGCTAGCATCTTGGTGGAGGAGGTTTCGAAAGAGGGAGGCAGAAGGACAAAGTGAGTCCTTCAGATTTTGCTACATCTACGATCCTATTCTCGATTCCCGTGTTTCGTTATTCTAAGGAAAAGAGCAATGTTATTGAGGCGAACATCTCTGAACAATCTAGAAAGATTTCAGTGTATAACCTTAGGGCACGAGAGAGTTTCTCTGCAATTCCCCTAGTGAGTGTGGGAGACTTGTGTGAGATTAGTCCTACGTTGTACTGCTTGTATACATTCGAGACCCTCATTCCTGTTCCGTTCGCAAGGCGCAAGTGTACCCAAAGCTAACACGTCCCGTCATTCTAGTACAAGCTCCAGTTGGTATTTTTGGCGTCCCGTTGTCAGTTAGCATCAAATATGCCAACGTCGCCATATCTCTCACAAACGACGAAGGCGAGAGCTACGTTTACGGATACGTGCCGATTGTCATAGCGAAGTGTGGAGTTTTCCTGAAAGAAAAAGGTATGGATACAGGGTCGAATCATAGTCTGTAATCGCGGCTTACGTTATGCTGTAGCCACGGATGTTGAAGGCATTTTCCGACTCAGCGGCTCTTCGAAACGGATAAAAGAGTTGCAGCTGATCTTTGATTCCCCTGATCGATACGGCAAAGGTCTCGATTGGACAGGGTACACAGTCCATGATGCTGCAAATATTCTGAGGCGGTATTTGAACATGCTACCGCAGCCCATCGTGCCGCACGAGAATTATGAGAAATTCAGAAGTCCTCTCCGAACGCACCAGGCTCAAGCTGTCGGCGACATAGAAGCCCAAGCACAAGATGCCGGTGACTTCGATCTAGAAAAAGCCATCACCACATACCAGAAATTAATTACAGAATTGCCACCCCTTAATCGTCAACTGCTTCTTTACATACTCGACCTCCTGGCTGTTTTCGCATCCAAATCAGAACAAAATCGCATGACTTCTCCCAATCTAGCAGCGATCTTTCAGCCGGGCATGTTGTCGCATCCAGGACATGACATGCAACCCGCAGAATACCGGCTCAGCCAAGATGTTATCATCTTTCTGATCGAGAATCAGGACAGCTTTCTTGTAGGTATGAGTGGAACGGCGGTGGACGAGAAGACGGTCCGGGAAGTACAAGGAGGTGTCCAGCGTCGACCCATTACCCCGACCAAAACGTCTCAGGCAGGTCTAGGTAGGTCAGCTTCGAATGCTAGTGCTGGCGCAGATAGTCTACGAAAGCAAGGAGGCGTTCGAAGAAACGTGTCCGTCTCCTCGAAGAACTCTAGGGCTTCAAGCAATGTACCTAGTACTGGCTCGCCAGCCCCAGGCAGCCCACTAACGGCTGGGACGCCGACTGGCGGGGTCCAAAGAAGCAACACAGTCCCTTCTCAGAGATCTCCGGGTATGTCTTCAGGTCGATTCAGAAACGCCGAATCCTCGGCTCCTACATCTTCCAACCTTGCACCAACTGGTCCTCTCGCCCCTGCGTCTCGATCATTGTCTCCAGCGTCCAAAGTCGTCCCACCGGACTCAGAGGCTCGCTCTCCCACGATCGCTGCATCTACTGCTCAAGCTGTTGAGACCCCTGGAGCGCTCAAACCTGTAACAGAAAACAAGGAGCCGGATGTTAGGAAACCGAGTCGAGACAGAGCACCAAGGTCTAGCGAGAAGCTCACCCTTCGGACACCAGAACACGGAGTCACCACGACGATAACGGCTGGCAATTCTGCAACACCAAGCCGAGAGCGCAAGAATCTATTCTCGAAATCGCCTTCGAGCGACAATGAGCGTAATAAAGACGTTCGACAGCCTAATAAGCTGCGAAAGAAGCGCATCCCAGACATTTCTCCCAATGCCAGTGCTCAAAGCTCGACCAACTCATTGCATGCGACTCCAGAATCGCCAGCTACTTTCTACACCCCCATGCCTACGCCTGGAGCCGGGACTCGCTTATCGAGCGATCCATTAGCAACCGCCCCTCCAACGTTCTCCAATACCGATGCGACACCCTCTCTGGAGCAACCGCCCAGGATAGGTGAGATGGACAAGCTCAGCGCTTTTCATATCTCACAATCTGGCAGCACGGCCCGTGAAAGTCCAGTCATGAAAGCTTCCAAGTCTCCGCCCGGATCTCTACGTTCAAAGGAGTCCGTAACTGAAGATTCAGAGCTCGAGCACGTAGACAATCGCACCGAGGAAAATAAAACCAAGAGACGCCGTTGGAGACTCTCTTCTTCCACGGCTAAACCAAGCAATGAGAAGCGCTCTGCCACACCTGCAGGTTCTCGACTGGGCTCGAGTGCAGTCGCCGAGAGAAGCACCACCTCAGTCACTAGTGAAGGCAAGCCTAGTAAGTCTATGACGAAAGATTCGCACCAGACGCAAAAAAGCACAGAGGTATCAACATCATCAGGCCTTCACAATTCGAGCAATGAATCAACACCTTCCAAAGAGAGGGATGCGATTAGAGAGAAAGAAAGTGGCCCTGAAGACAAGGAGAAGAAGGGGCCGATGAGCTGGATTAAAGGCAAAGTTGCCAAAGCCAAGGAAGATCGGAAAGAGCGCGAGGCTGAAAAGGAGAGGGCCAAGAGCCCCCCACGCAGCGGTAGTGACCACGCCGCCAGCAAACAGAGCCTGGGTGCCGTTGCACAGGAGAGTATGCCGAACCGAGGGACCTCTCCCGAGGTCATACCAGAAGTCAGTGAGGAAAAGGCAGCGGAGCCCATTGCTCCCATCGCGAGAGAGCAATGACACTGGAGAGGTGGACGTGGTCGTATTACATGGTTCCGTCGATGTTTTAATATACCAAGGATTGCTGCAAAATTTACAGCAGACAGGGACGAGCCGCGATGAGTTGGATGATGATGGATACCCCTTTTTTTTCGATAGGACACAACGTCTCTAGGATTGTTAACAAGAAATTTTTCCATACTATGTTTATTAAACTGCAATGCAGGCCGCGCTTTCGTAGTACATTCCTCTACGCACCGTTCTCAGTCTAGGAGAAGAGCCTGCCGATCAAATTGAGAGATATCATCATCGCAAGTAGTATCCCTTGCCAGAGGTATACAACGTGGACAATCTCAATTCCTACCAAGCGTTTCTCCCGATTGATCAATTTAATACCGAGAAAGTAGGGTAGATCACGATTGGACGTCACAGCTACTCCACTTTGGGGCGGCTCAAAATAGTAGCGTGTAGACGCTAGTGGCCTTGGCACATCGTATTCAGCCTAGCCGATTTCTCCTTCCAACTTTTGAGAGCAAACAATTTCATGCACACACCTTTCCCTACTTGTGAGTGATGAATTGAGACGTTCATCCTCAATCTCTTCTCCTTGTACAAAGCAATCGTGTTTGCTGTCCGTCACTCGTTTCCTGGCAGCTTTGCATTGATCGGATCGCCTTGGTGCTCTCACACAGCATCACCTTCGCTTGGCGCTGCGACCTTCGGCCTCCTTCCCCTCCTTCACATCACCGCGACACATACCTGCTCTTCTGGGCAAAGAGGTAAGGCTACTCCTCTTCTTTGCATTTCGAGGCTTGCACCGCTGGCGGGCAAAGTGGCAGATCTTTGTTACGAAGCTTTGGGGGCCGACACCCTGGTGGGAACGGCAGCGACTGTGCTTCCTGTTGAGGCAAACTGTACTTGACGCTGATCGCGACCGACTTAGATCAACTTCTTGCATCTGCGAGTTCAGCCACATACAACTCACGTCGTCCGCCGGATTGAGGACAGAACATCTTCATCATGTTCACCTTTCGCAACATCACATCCGCATCCCTACTCGTCATCGCTCTCTCCTCATACGTTTCCGGACAGAACGCAGGAACGAACCAGGAGACCGCGCGAGACCTTGAGGCTTTCCAGAAGCTACTTGATCAAGTCGATACGCCGTCTCTACACGAAGCCCTTCATAGCTTCTCTCCTAAGAAATACAAGCATGGCGCTTTTCCAGAAGACCGGACAGCTGTGGAGGTCATACATAAGGAAGAGCCGTCTATCGCCACCAGCATAGTCAACCTGGCGAGACGTCAAAACAGCGAAGTTGTCGACCTAAGCAAACGCCAGGTCGCCGACAATGGTACCGCGACCACGAACACTCCAGCAACGCCTAACCCCCAAACGACCGCACATTTTCCCACTCCAGTCCCTCCTATATCTGAAGGATCGACCATAGAGCTGGCGTCGACGACTGAACCATCCAGCACTCCACCCACCTCTGCCAGTGCCACCTCGAATGGCACTCCAGTCCCCTCTGCCACATCCGCCACTTCAGCCGGTGCAGTTAGCTCTTCAGCACCATCAATCGCATCTTCTACTCCAAGCACAACCGCCAAATCCATTTCCCTCACAGCCGGTGAACTCATCACCACGACCAATGGCGTCGGTTTGACCATCATATCCACCGTCGGCGGCGGCGCCACCACCATTTCTCCCTCAGGAAAAGGCGTCACATCTACCAACACGCACCAAGCAGGCCCCCATACGAGTTTCGTCGTGCAAACCTCTTCTCTTCCAGATGGCAGCAAATCCATCATCACTGCCGTCACTGTGGTCGGCGCAGGAGAAGGCGCGGCGGATACGCCGACCGGCACCGCGGGCGTAGGATCCACATCCGCGAGTGCGAGCCCAGGCTTGCAGACTGGAGAGGCTGTGATGACGAGGGGATGGGGCAAGGAGATGGTGCTCGTTGTTGGAGGGGCGGTGGCGTTCGCGGGTATGATGTGAAAACATCGGGCGTGAAGAGTGTGCATATACGATCAAAATTGCATAGCGGGCGTTTGATTCCTTCTCGAAGCGTACATATGAAAGCACGAGGCAATGGCTGCAGATAGGGTGGCGAGCGTAGGTGGAGAGAGGGGACGACGAGCAGGAGGTTGTGTGTAATAATTGAAGTCGAAGAAAAGCTGTAATCTATGATAAGCCATCTACATCACTCTCTCAGCATGTGCATATCTTCGCGCGAAATCGTGCCTCGCTGTCATGCCAGTCCAACCTACCAGGAAAGATGGCTGTAGCCACTTTCGCAAGAGTGTCAGTGGAGCTGAAAGCATTGATATCGTTTTTTTTTGGATGACGGTTAATCCAAGTACCTGGTTCTGGCTCATCCTGTGGACATGATGTAGGACTTGCCTCTCTCTATCTCTAATTCACTTGGCCCCTAGACAGGGTCTGGACTTCGCTATCAGACTCTCGGAAAAGAGAAGAAGAGAAAGATGACGTGAGGCTAAAATTCCCTGAATGGATTCAGATAGGTAATCGTTTCTTACGGGATTTGGTGCAGGATGTTTCGGGGGATCTAGACATTATGTATCAGTGCAATAAGTTCTCATTGTATGTATCACAGGATCAAAAGTCTCGATATGATGTACTAGTGTAACAAGTTCTGAAGATATTCATCACAGGATCACAAGTCCTGGGTTCATGGCTGTAAAGAATGTTCACGTGATCGCGATTAAGGGGGGTGACATTTTCTTTGATGATTCTAGTGAGGAGAAGCGCTCTTTGCATATGGGGAATGGAGTACCACATGGTATCGGCTGAAGCATCAAATAGACTATGCGCCTTCGAACAGCCATAGGGGCACCAGCTCAAACATCAAACGAAACAAGGAAATGACAGAGACACAGGTCCGCTGGTTGATGCAATTTCAGAACAGGAAAATGAATGTCCAATAGCAATAAGAGTGAGCAAGAGCGAGCATTCCTCCATCGCATGTGTAGTAACATAGAAAACGCTCACCACAATCCGCCCAAGCCAGGTCTAGGATCGATCTCATCCGGCAGACCCTCAAGCTTGCGGATCTGTCGACGCGCAAACACGAATTCCCTATCATTTCTACAGACAGGGAGATTCTGCATTTCGTCTGGATAGACTTCTTCGTGGTTGCCGTCACCGAGATAAAGGTCATCATCTATGGCCCAGTCGAAACAGCGCTGTACGACCGAAAGCACAGTGCCGCTTCGTTGTAGGAAATTCCTTGTATGTGGCGGCCACTCGCTTTCGGCAAATTCAAGGACGTTTTGGGCGATGGGAAGCCTTTTGGCTTGTAAAGATTCGGTAATGTACCCGAGAATATTGACGAATCCTTGACGGACCGACTTGTTGGTTCGGAAGTTGCTTCTCAAATCTTGGGGTAGATGTTCCTCCATAGAATCGTACCAGTTGTGTAGCTCGGGATGCCCTTCGGCTGTGCCATTAACAATTTCGTGGTGGTACCCGGCCTGGAACTCGACAGCAAATGCGGTTCGTGGACTCAGGAATCCGCAAATGCACTCATGGCATGTGCAGCCGAAGGTAAGTCTCAAAGATTCGATGGGAGAAGGGTTTGCTAGCCCTTTGAGCTGGCTCAAGCAAGCCACTTGATCTGGGTTGAACCCGGCAAAGACATCGTACCTGACCCACCGCAGCTGGCCGTGATCTCGGTAACTTCGTGACTGTTCGAGACGGGTTTCAAGCGCCTCGAGAGGTGTTTCTCCTTCAAGGTTCCTGGCCACCTGCATTGTTAGAGCAAAGGGCATGGCCAAAAGCCAGCTCAAAGCCGTAGCTTTGTAGTCACGTGCCACTATGTGTAGGATGTTGCTCCCCTCTCGGTCGGTAGATAGCCATGAGGATTCTGCGGCAGGATGTGACTCGAGGCGGCTTTCTAGCGTTCGTTTGGTGTCGGAGTCGTTCGCTGACATAAGAGCTTCGTTGTATGGGAAATCCTGTCCCTCCACTTTCGGACCATATCGTAAGGCTGCAGGGCGTTTGTAATCCTCATGTGATGCCAAAAGACGAGATGGATGATTTGGGTCCTTGGCAAAGCCGAAATATGGGCTTGAACCGATACGGCGAAATCCCATAGCCCTCCAGAAGGCTTCTAAGGTTTCCCGCTTCTTCGTGTAATATGCGTCGCGTTCTGCCTCCGAAAGTTTATCGGTCATATCCCTGACATCGCGGGTATTGAGAACAGTTGCCCACACCAAGGCGAACTCACACCCGGAGGTCGTTGGCTGCGTATCGTCGGCTTCGGCCTCCTCATCTTGACGAGCCGAGATCGTCTGTGCTATCTGCCAGACCTCATCAAAAGCTTTCCTACCAAACCCTTGGCGTTGATATTCGTCCCGGACCGACATCTGCTCAATCAGAAGGATGCGACCACAATCGAGCTCAGGACCCCACACGCCTGTCCCCTTCTTGACTGGATGATTCCGAAGTTCCGACCTCAGGTTTCCCCAACGATCAAAGATTTCAAAGGCACAAGAAGCCGTATCGTTCGTCGGCTCTTCCATGTCACGGTGGAAAGTCGCTCGGATTGGCTCACGATCGATCAGCTTCGCTATGCAGTACCCGATCTCCGGTGCATCTGGGTCTTCGCTTTGCTTGATTGGGAAGCTTATATTTTTGAGCCAGTGCTTAAACTCTTCGTCTGTTTCGCTTTCCGGATCTTCGTCTTCCATGTCATCAGGACTATTGAGGAGCTCATCGTCATCTTCACTGACGTCGTCTTGTTCCGGGTCTGAGCTCAGCGTGTCCCCCTCTTGTGCCGTAGTCACATCACCAGTGTCGCCATCGTCATATCTGGGCATTTTCTCATCTGGCCCGTCTGGAGAAGAACTTCTCGTGTGCTCAGCCCCACTGGCGTCTCGCTTGCGCTTCATTCAAGTGAGTCGGAGTATGGCTAATCGATCACTCCAGTCTTCAGCTAGCCCATACGAAGATTAGGTGGGGATGGGTGAGTGTAAACAACGAACATAGCTGCAATTTGCAGAAGGTTTAAGTAATCACATTGTGAACCTAATTCTGGGATGTTTGCTTTCTTAGTTATTTCGAGCTCAGTTTCAGAAATGAGGCAGCGAAATCCTTCGGTTCGGTAGCAGGGACCGACGACCAGTGACATACGAGAGACAAGGGTGATCTCATTATTTTTGGGAGGAGACGACTAGTCGAGACATGAAATCACTCATCTTTAGCCTGAGGCGAAGTACAGGTGTTTGACCTTGACTTAGCGCCTCAGAAAACGCGTCTACACTTACTCCGTTTCGCCCTTGCCTCAAATTGGCTGTTGTGTATGTCAACGGTTCATTATCTGGGGATAAAACAAGACTATATGAACGGGATATCGCTTCAGTCAATGCATTCAAAGCGCCCAAGGTCAAGGGACAGGCCTTCTCCCCCTGCTGATACAGTGCATTTGATGAGGATCAGGAAGATCTTTCCCGATTCCATCCGACGGTGGACTTTGTCATGCGAGTTGACTCGGTCAAGATAATGCTTTGTCCAGACTATCTCTCGACTTAGATCCGATCTCGAAGGCAGATCGTCTGTCTACAATGGAGTATTGCTGCTTGAAACACTTCGGGGATGTAAAGGATTATCATGTACGCCGCTGGGACACTTCAATGACATCTCTGGGCATAAGTGGCTGATCCGTGGCAGACACGAGAAACACCCTTTCCAAGAGAGAGCTACAGATCAGGCTGACTGTAGGAATTCAAGACGGTGGCACACAGCAACGCTTGGTCTGCGAGGCTGATTCGGACTCCACCCCGCCAGCTGTCGTGTTCAGCTTTCTCGGGCGCAGAAGGCCTAGCGCCTCGTCCGGCGGCAAGATCGACCAATTGCAGGCCATCTCCACACGCTAGTCTACAATGGTACAATGCTTGGCGTATCTACTCCCATTTTTATAGCCTTCACAAGGTGATGCAAATCACAAGCTACCCTGCATGCCTGATAAGGACGACTTGACTCACTGCTTTGATTAGGCATGCCTCTGCCAATGAATCCAGAGCATGGAACGGCGGCCTCGCCGTCGACGCCGTGATGCGTGCAAGGCGTAGAAGCGATGACACTCCGATCTCCCATATCTCCCCATTTCGTTTCTGCATCCACCCTCCATCACCCCTGATGGTGTCCGAGCCACACAAACTTGCGAACAGCGTCTTGCTGCATGCAGTGGACTTGTCGCTTCTAGCCCGCTCACTGCTGAAATCGCATCTTTTCGTGACAAGGCTGTGGTGGCTTTGGGCCAGCGGCGATAGTACTTGAGGTAGTAGGTCTCGTGTCTCGTGTCTTGCATTTGCCACTTTTCGAGCTGCGTAATCTAACGCGTTGCTTGGTCCATAATGCACATTATAGCCCCTACTAATTATCCCATGTCCCACGGAATGTTTCTTCATTCGTCTTCCTTCAGTCATGACTTTGCCCAAGGTTCAAGTTCTCTTTTATCCCATTTTTCTTCTCGTTCAACTGCCGGCTTTCATTGAAGGCACGGCAACTAATTTTACGCTTGCCGAAGTTTTCCCTCAACTTATTGGTATATCCAAAAACCCAGCCACTGGTCCCAGTTTGAGTCTAGGAGGTCAAGACTTTGCCCATTGCTGCTCATGGGCTATCCATGAGTCGTTGGATATTGATGATGGCGGAGTCGTGCACGGATTGCGCGGTCCGTCATACATTGGGGACGACCTGACGGCTTTTCAGAAGAAGCAATTCCCGTGCGGTGCGCATTATGGAGGTATGTCGGTATGCGGAGCTTTGGAATAATCTATACCCACCTGTATTGCGAAGATGCTCATCATTTCGGAAGGTGACCGAGCTGGCGCACCTTTAGTCAGCGTTCCGTACCGCTGGTGCAGAGACAACTGCCGCGGATGGCAGGTCTCGAAGAATGCGAAGCTCAATGAGTGGATCAGTCCCTTTGTAGGCTTTCTAGTACCGGCTGTCGTCTTCTGCCTTGCGATACCGCGGCGACGCAAACTCCACATTCCAGAAGCTTTATTCGATATCGCCCTCAACGAGATTACAACTCATTTTCGGACGCCGATTATCGCTCTCTCTGCAGCGTTACTCGTCACAATAGATACGATCTCCTGGCTCATGACCATATTTGCACTCTCAGGGCCCATACTCGTCAGTGGCATTTACGAAGCCATCATTGACGCCCGAATCCTTGCATTTTTGCAGGAAAAGACTCGAAACAAGCGCCTAACAACAGCGCAGCGATCTCGCCTTCTATATACGGTTTTGGTAGGCAATTTAGACATGCTAAACGTTCAAGAAGACGAAGACCGTGACAATGACCCTCTCAGTCACATAGACGGTCTTCTGGAGAAATTGGAGCGCATTGAGATTGGATACAAGCATCCCCACGCGGAAAGGAGTTGGTTCCGGACGAAGGCCATTAATAAGACAAAAACACGGCTGCGTGCGATGTTGGCTGCTCAGTACAGTTTTGGTGTGACTGTAGGTGCACCCATAATATTCTTTTGTGGCAGTTTCGTGTACACGCTAGTCGATAATTACAGCAATCTTGGTGACAACAATACCAGTCATGCTTTAGGTCAGCATATACGTTCCAAATTTTGATCTGATCACTAACACAGTCATAGCATTCGGAATGTGGTGGATGATCGTACCACACATCGCCATTGTTAGCGGTTTGCTCCTTGCGGGGAATAACCCAAACACTCTGGAAGGCGTAGTTGGTAAGCCCACTGCAGCGCCCCAGGCACCACTTTATCGGCTCTTCGAGCTTTCCTACGATTCTCGATATAAGCCCAATTGGGTATGGCAGCGTGGCAGAATGAAGAAAATTTGGATTGAACGCATTTGCTACGACCAAACCACAGCTCCAGATGGTCTTGCAGCCAAAATGACAATGAAGCCAGGAGACTGGATGGTTGTTGGCTTCTTCGCATATAGCATGGTTTTGATCCCATCGATCCTTGCATTTCTTACTTCATACTACACCCCAGTAGTAGGCCTGTCTTGCCGCTCATTGACCTTCCTAATCTACGAGATTTGTCAACTCTACCTCACAGTGCTTTGGATCTGGGACATCCATTCCACCTACCTTGACTCAAATGGCGCACCACACACTCCCGTCACCCGTATCCCCTGGCTGCACGGCAGCGTGCGCCACAATTGGCAAGCGTACGTTTGGTGGCCAAACGTCCTAGCAGGCGGTGCCTGTGCGATCTTCACTGCGATCGGGGGCACAATGATGCAAATCATGGGCGTGTTCAGGAATTGCCTATGCACACTGCCCGTGAGATATTGGCGCAGATCGGCGTTCGATACTGAATTCCCTATTTCAACAAATTCAGCGGAGGCTATACAGAACGCGGTCACATACTGGAAGGGAACAGGCGTCACTGCGGTCACCTTCTTGGGATTTATCTCCTATGTAGGTTGGTGGTACCAAAGGCGGTTGAGGTATCAGTTCAAGTTGTTGGTTGATCAGATCGATAGCCATGCCGAGGAACCTTGAATAAGACAGACCTTAAAGTAGATGAGGCTTCAACAGAAATCAAGCGGCACACCTGGAACCAGGTTGAATCTCCCCCGATGACGCTTTATTCCTCAGCCTACCGGCCATGAGGGTAGCGCTTTATTCATCATCCTACTGGCCATGAGACGCGCGCCCTTTCGACCGATTTCCTCTAGCCGCATGCCCTTCGACCACTGTCAAATTCAAGTTCCAACCTCATCTAGATACATTATATCCGCGTCACGCCGGCCCCTTCCCCATCTCCAGCGAGATACCTCCATTCCGTCATGTGCAGCTCCTGCAAGACCGCCGAGGAGAAGAAAAAGAACGGAAGACTCAGACAGCAAAAATACCGCGCTAAAAAGAAATTGCTGAAGCAGGCGGCGGCCAGGCTTGAGATTCTGGAGTCTTCCTCCGCCGATCCATCTCGCGAGGACGACCAGCCCGGCAAGGCACCCTTGCCAACCGCCCTTCAGAAGCTAGAAGCACTTCCTGCATATCGTCTTGGACCCCAGCCCAATAGTGACCCATCAATATCACATCTCCAGGATTCGATCGTTAAAGCCGTCATGAAGCATCTTTTTCATTCGGAGACCGCGGGAGACCTTGCCTTGCCCTCACCGCTCGTTATTACCGTCGTAGTCCCGTCGAAGCCTAGGCCGTTGGCCCCTTAGAAGACTGCGTTCGTCATCCGTTCAATGGGGCCCACTTTGATGGCATTTCGCATCCGTCGCCCATAGTGAGAATCTACATCACTCCGAAGTCGGGATAGCGCCTTTGACGCCCCGTCAAGATCGCCTCTATGGCCGAGGTGTTCCCTTCGCCCTTCCGGCTCGCCTTCTACCGTAGGCCTACTCCCAGCGAACGCCCCTTCTCCCCAGCACACGAGATCGGGGCTCAAATTCTGACAGGTTGGATTCGGAGGCAAAAGGGCTTTTGTGACACACGTCTTTTCATTACACTGTATCAAGAGTCACTTACTCGTTTCTGGATTCAACTGTATACTACCACCAATGGAAAGCAGGACGAGCACATAGGAATGTTTCAAAATAGATATGTTTATTGTACAACACTATCTTAATCAAACCTTAAACCACCCATCTGTTCATCTTCGGTCAGACATGCACTGATCTTATCAGTTTCATAGCACCTAGATTGGCTGTTCAATTGTGGTCAAATATCAATGAGGCGCACGAGAGCGCGCGACTTTGGCCCTGAGCAAAAATCCTGTGGATCTACTATCACTATGTAGTTCCAAGTCAGGGGATTGGCGAAGTATGTGATTTGCTATCAGCAACCCAAAAGCGTGACTCGCCATCAGTCAGCGTGAGATTCTCTCCGAAATCGGCGGGATGCAGCGCATCATGACTGGATATTGCATGTAGCAAGGAGAAATCATATTTCGATCCCATTTCGTGGTGATCTGCAGGAATCGATTTTTATCCACATTAGGACTTGACATGTCTCGTCTGCTGCAATGGGGTTGTAGTTTCTTGATCATTGGATATGATGCAACAATGTAGTGGTAGTGGTTTCTTCAGGGATGGACATGCATCCTACTATGCTTCTGACGTTGCTATCGGCGCGTTTCCAAAGAAATAAAGAGGTTTTGGAGGCTAGATATAGACCTTGTCTAGGGATACATGATATATAGAACATGCAATAAATAATCAAGTAGCAGCCCTTGGATCTTTCCGAACGAAAGAAGACAAAGACGCGCAGCCTAGCTTGTGAGTAGTTTACTGCAGATACTTGATTTTGAGCTTCTGGTTCGCTTCTGTGTGGTATTTTTGTATGTCAAGTATAGCGCGTACTGTGGCGTTAGATTATTTAGACGTTATTGCGTCTATCTTGTATGTAAGAGTGTTTGACAATATGGCTGTGGACGGGGACCTGAGGGATTGATTGGGATATGAAGGAGACAGATATGCACGCTGTGGTTTAATGCTCTGGTTCTGTGTAGTGATTCACCTAAGGCTGGTTGTACGCCGTTGTTGAACGCGTGAAGATCAACAGAAAACCAATCTCAATGTACAATTTCAATGGGGAATGCATCTTGCTCACTCGAATCACACTTCTCTCAAACCTTCTTCCCCGCCTCGGCAGGATAGCATTCCTCCGGCTCCGGCAAAACCCAACCCTCATCCCACGCAATAGTCTCGAAACACGTCCCCGTCTTCTCTTCCGTCTCGAAAAATGCAAAATGGTTTCTCCCGAGCCAACTACCCCCCTGAGATAACTCGAAGCCGCGATCTTTGAAGCCTTGTGCTCTTTGTGAGAAGGGGATGTTGTTGCAGTCGTAGGCGATGTGGTGGATACCTACCCATATGTAAGATCCTGTGATCCAAGCTCTATGACGCTGCGCAGGGTAAGACTTTGCAAATGGATGAATCAATCACCTTCACCATGCTGATCCAAGAATTCCTGGAATATGGTCTCACCGCTGACATGCTGGGTGACTTCATAGACCATGGTGGGAGATAATTCGGCGAAGCAGACGCGCATGGTGAAAGCGCTGGGCTTGCCGCGATAGGTTTGATTGGTGGTATTTTCTGGAGTGAATGTGTATACGCGCCATGGGCCGATTCCAAGTTGGGAGAGTCCTTTGATGGTACGGCTGTAGTCTTTGGTTACGAGACAGATCTCGATTGGGTTGCCGAGGAATGATAACTCCAGGGGGGAGGCGGCCATTATGTCACAGGCAGACTTTGGAGGAAGTTTGAGGAGATGGAAAATTTGATGATGGTCGAGGTGAGGCCGTTGAGAATTGCTGACTTGAGGGCTCACTAATCATTTGTTCCGAGTGATGCGCAGTGACGCCCTTAAGAAGTGGGGTTGTTGGTGGCAGAAACCTTAAGAGTCGACGGCTTCACACCACGGGAGCTTCGATCCTGGGTCGCTTCTGAGACTTATGATTGAAAGCTGATGTGGTCGCGAAACTTGTCGTGGCTGATCTGATATATCAGAGTTAAGGTACTAGTGATTTTCCAGTAGAGTATTGTAAATCCCCAGGATCATGATATTTCACTTCTGAGACAATACTGATTCGTAGTTGAAACAGTGCTGTAGTGTGAGAGCGCCTTTCAGCATCCCACCTCACGATTTGAAACCGTCTCCACGTAGGAATTCCTCATACTCATACTCCGGCTGGAACTCACGATAGAGACTATTCTGCTCGTCGTCAGCACGTCGTGATTGGAACATGTAGCCCCTCAAGGAACCCAACATATATGCTTACCGCCTCACTCGCCATCTTGAAGTTGTACTGCGCCTCTTCATCACTAATAATCCTCTTCTCAACACCATTAGCCGCAGCGGCCTCGGCCAGTAATTGCACTTCACAGCTCTTCTCCATCAATCTGAACAGGAATGCAGCTTCGTCGACCGTTTGACCCACGGTGAGTAGTCCATGGTTCATGAGAATCAACCCTTTTCCCTTTGGGCCAAGAGCCTCAGCCATCTTTTCCCCCTCTTGCTCCCCAAAGACAATTCCTCCGTACTGGGCATACACACCTTGCACGCCATAGATGTCGCAAACATCCTGATTCAGCATTTCAAGTGGCCTGGCGAAAGTTGACCACGCCTTCCCATGTATTGAATGGGTATGACAAATGGCTCCCACATCAGGCCTGGCCTTATGTATCGCAGCATGTATGAAAAGACCCGCTTTATTGGCGGGCCTAGTCCTATTTCCACCAATAATCTCACCATCATCGAGACGTAGCAGAATCATATCAGAGGCTTTCAGCATGCCAAAATGGACGCCTAGAGGGTTCATCCACATAGCGTCGCTTTCGATAGGATCCATCACGGAAATGTGACCAGACATTCCTTCTGTGTAGTTGTGGCGGGCGAAAACACGAAATGCGCAGGCCATGTGCTCGAGAATCCATTGTCTCTTCTCTTCGAGGCGCTTGAAGTTAGGTATGCCTTGAAGAGTAAGGCCATGCGAGATGGCTTGGAGTGGGGTAGGGTCTGCCGTTCGGCTTTCACGGGCGTCGTTCGGGGAGTCATATATTGCGGTTGGTGCCATGGCTTTGAGAGTGTATGGCGGAGGAGTCCTAGGTGTGTTCACGCGATCAAAGGCGATTGCTCTGATATAAGTGACATTGTGAGGGAAACTGCCCCAGGACCCAAGCCAGGCACGAGATGAAGTCTCGGCTCGGATCGCCTGGCGGCCGCCGCCAAAGACTGCCACTTTCAGGGATCAGAAGTAAAGTAGGCTGACTAATGGAAACCCAGCCTGATATATCAGAGCTCAAGAGGAATACTCGGATGGTAATACCCTCATTCGTGGCATCAGAAAGAATCTTAAGACGACACCTCCTTTGTGAGTAACCCTCGATTCCTTCCAATGGCTGATCGACTGGAGAATTGAGCTTCTTGATTCTAGACTCTGACGCATTCTCGATCACCCACTTTCCACACACATCTTGAATGTAGATATACATGTATCTTCTGGGCTTCATCGATCCTAAAATCATCCCATCTCCCTCTCACTGGTGCTCTTCAGATGATTCCTGCAGAAGCATTCCTCTTTCACCAACTCTATTAGGATCACCAAAAGGTCACAACAATAACCCTGAAAACCGAACTTCCCAATACCCATTCAAATGGATCCAACCGCCGCCATTGGGCTCGCGGCCAATGTAGTGCAATTTGTTGACTTCTCTTGGAAGCTCTTTCGTGATACTAAAGATCTCTATGAATCTAGTACCGGAGCATCTGCGGACCATGATATTCTCGAGCTCATCATCACTGACCTTGCGGCCTTCAATGACAAACTCACAGCTCCGACGGCTCCAGGAGCTATACCGGATGAGATGAGAAATCTGGCCAGTCAATGCATATATGTCATCGCCGAGCTGCGGGACATTCTTAATAAAATACGAGTTCAAGGTCCTCGTAAAAAATGGAAAAGCTTCGTGCAAGCACTTCGAAGCATTTGGAAGAAAGACCAAATCGACAATTTAGTCAAACGTTTGGAGGCATTGAGAAGTGAGATACAGTTTCATTTGCAATTGATTATAAGGTAAGCCATTTACGAACAGTTACAAATGCGTCTTGGCGTTTGAGTATGCCATAAGTTGGTGCATTGGTATGTACCGTTTACGGTGGCCCAAACCCTAGCCAATGTGTCGGCTCAGGGAATTTAGCCCAAAGTCTGCTCACTCTCTCGGACGATATTGGTAGCAATTTACTGCACTTTTAGGGGCGACAGCCCTGAATATCATCGTTTCATTCTGAGCATTGTCCCTAGCACATTAGTATGCGAGGGTTTCCCGGGGGATAAGTGCACCAGATCTCGGGTAACCCCCTAAATTTTGCAACCTACCAGCATATGGGAAATTTCTTCCTTGCTCAATATGAAGGATCCCGATTCATTCTCAATTACAAAGGGTTGTAGGCTAACTTCCTCATACAGCGGACAGACTTCTGACTTGCAGAGGCAATTAGCAGATCTTGTCGCTGAAAATAGGCGCCTTGCGCTTGATGGCGCCCACCGGCTCGAAAGTCACATCGAGGGTGTTCGTGACATGATATCTCAGATGAAATCCGAAATGGAACATAATCATTCAAAATTGCAAAGCAGTGCTAAAGCTACACTGTCCTCAATGTCTACCGATACAGATGCCATGATGCAACCATCAGAGTTTATGAGACACTTATCAGACAAACTTGCCAGCCTGGCAGAGGAAGTAGGCATAACGGCATCTAATCAGACGCTTCTTGCCAGCCTCTGGTTTTCCAACATAAACGAGAGGCAGACCAATGTGGTACCCTCTCATCAACGGACTTTCGAATGGGTATTGGACCCCTCATCATCAACAAAATTAGAGCAATGGTTACGAACTCAAAACGGTATATACTGGATAAGTGGGAAAGCTGGCTCTGGCAAATCTACTTTGGTGAAGTTTCTCTTAGATCAACCACAAACAAAAGGAGCGTTGAAGGAGTGGGCGGGGAGCAAGAACCTTGTCTCTGCCAGCTTCTTCTTTTGGAATGCAGGGACTGTAATGCAAAAGTCCCAAAAGGGCCTCTTCAGCTCGCTGCTATTCGAGATTCTCCGCCAGTGCCCAAATCTGATACAGAGTGTGTGCTCGTCCAAAGCGAAAAGCTTTCGGCCGTATGAATCACGTCTTGAACCTTGGACTCAGCAGGAGCTTCGGCATGCGATAGATCAGTTCAAGCAAGAATCTGGAGTCGCAGCCCGGTTCTGCTTTTTCATTGACGGTCTGGATGAGTATGATGGGGAATCGAATCAAATCATCGAGGTCCTTGAAAATCTACGGGAGTCGTCAGATATCAAACTTTGTATCTCAAGCAGACCTTGGAACGAGTTTAGAGACGCTTTCGGTCGACCATGCGATTCGCAGTTGGCACTTGAGGATCTGACTCAGGACGATATCAGGGTTTATGTTCGCGATACCTTAGAAGAGAATTCACGATTCAGAGGGCTGAAGGCTAGAGATAGCCGCAGTCAACAGCTTGTGCAAGAAATCGTGGAGAAGGCTCGTGGGGTTTTCCTCTGGGTCGTATTGGTAGTGAAATCGCTGCTCTCCGGACTCCAGAATGCGGATAGGATCCTCGACTTGCAGAAGCGACTTCGCAATTTCCCAGAAACGCTTGAGAAATATTTCAGTAACATGTTCCATTCAATAGATCCTATATATCGAGAGGAGACCGCCCAAGCATTCAAATTTGCCCTTGAGGTAGTGGAACCTCTCTCTTTGCTAACATACTCATTCCTTGACGAAGAGAACCTGGACGCTGTTTTGTCTTCGTCGAACATTAGCTTTCTCACGAAAGATGATATCTTCTTGAGGCAAGATGACATGCGACGGCGCCTCAACGGTCGCTGTAAAGGATTGCTAGAAGTGGCGGGCAGTGAAGAACTCAGCCATTCTGGGCAAGTTCTTGCACCAAAAGTAGACTTTCTCCATCGTACAGTCTACGACTTTCTCATCACAAAAGACCTGCAGCAAATGCTCCACCAGAACTTGAAAGCCGACTTTGAGCCCAAATTGCATCTCTGCAAAGCCTTCCTGGCTCAATTGAAAATGTTAGACCGATGGCCACAGGATCTTCTAGAAGACCTAGTCTTTTATGCCCATGGACTGGAAGAAGGAGTCGGTAAAGCCCAAAGCACCTTGATGGATGATGTAGGCGATTTTTTGTCAAGTCAAAAAAATATCCAACTCGATTACTTGGAGTTCTTAGTACACAGACGGCACCATATTTACGTGGCCGAGTTTCTGGCTAGGAGGGCGTCGAGGACAAAACTCAATTTGACGGCACTTCTTGGCTCTGCTCTAAATCCCCAACCCACTAAACATTTCAACCGTAGGTACGATTCGACAATGATCCGAGTACTCCTCGAAAACGGTGCTCAACCTGATGGTTATTGGAATCGGACAACTCCTTGGGGCCACTTTCTTCAGTCGATGAATGCCACTACCTGGGGAGGCCCTGAAATAGGCCAGATAGAGACTATCGAGGCTCTGCTTCTTTATGGCGCGAGACCCCATTTGCGTATACTCATAGGACAGAAAACAAGGCCGGCTGCAAAGTTGACGGGAAGACCAGCGGACTTGCAAAAGTCAAAAGCCACTGTAGAAAACGAATATAGAACTGCAGACGCAATCCTGCGGCAAGTCTTGGGTGATGTGAAAGCAAATGAACTTCTTGATAAAGCTGTCCCTGCACAAAAATCGCTAATCGAGAGGTTTACGAACTGGATAATATGAGTTTCGTCTCCCCACCAAAGACCTCGAGCGCAAAATCCAGCGAACACCAGAGACCCCGTGCCCACAGTTTCTTGATTGTTCTCCAAATGGTACAATTCGCAAAATGAAGAGCCTATTCAGTCAAAGCAAATCTAACAGTTCTTGACCCGACAGATGGTATCTTTCAACAAATCCAACCGTCGGTGCTGATAACCTACTAGAATGTTAGTCGCTCTAAGAGACGCACACGGTACAATACCGAGACAAAGACGCTTCAAACTTGTCGAAGCTCAACTTGCTTGTTGCAGTTTCCATTCCTCAAAGCCTCCCCGACACTTCTCAACAAGCCTTCGCATCTCTTCCACCATACTACGTTATTGTTAACAGGTCTTTGTTTGAGGAGATTTGACTTACATTTCTCGAAAACCTACACTACCAGAATACAACGCGGAAGCATGCATATGGAAGCGCCTATGTCAAATCGTCAACGCGGAGGGCTTGGACTTTGGAAGGACAAGGCTCGATACGTACACCGAATAAAGCCCGACACGGTCATCGTAATCCTCGGCGGGATCTGCGCTGTGAAAATGACGATGGTAGGCTTTGTTGAAAGCCTTCCCAAATTTGTTGCGTGCCGGCCGCCATGATCCGAGCTCGTTTTCGGTGTGAGCGTAGAAGCAACATGCGTCGTACACCATAGGCTCTTTCGATTCTAGTTCAGTTGAAGCATTGCCGTACCAAAGATCGCCGTGGATAAGTGATGGCTTGATCTTCCTTCCACCTGATTTTAGAGGGCGGAGAAGCCTTGGTATGACTTTCTCGAACAGTGGAACCTGGAGCTCCTCAATCTCCTTGCTTTTACCTTGAGTCTCTTCCTCTAATTCCAACATGCTCTTAAGACTTCCTGCAAAAAACGACTCCTACGAATCATTCCAGGCGTTGTTCTGTCGCAGATTACCGTGATGGGTCGTCACATGAAATCCGTACTGACCAGTGGGCGAGATACTTTTTAAGTGCATTTCTGCCACTTTCTCACAGAACTTGGCGACATCTAGCATATCATCGGCAAATTTATGAAACGCGCAGAGGAAAAAGTGAGTCGAAGGGTTCAACACATACGCCCCCCATGCGATTGGAGAAGGGAAAAAGGCTGGGACTACCCTTTCAATGGCGCTCATGGATTCGAACTCGCCACGCAGCATGCTCTGGCCTCGTGCTCCAGTTGACACCTAATCGTGGGTCAAATTCAGTCGTCTTGGTCAGATAAGGAAATACGGGTCCGCCAGCGGTGGTATTTTGCCTTCAAAAAATAATACATCTGGGAGTTATCTGGCATCTCAACTTCCAAGCGAGCCGTCCGCGTCCAACAGTTCGCTCCATGGGGAAGAATCGCTTTTGGCTTTGTCCCAGTCGGCAGTTCTACTCTATGGGCTCAGTAGCTATCAACATGTAACCTACTCGCTTTCAGATGACCTAACTTGTGATTACTGCCTCATCGATTATTTGCATAGCATCTTCGGGCACATCGATTTCACCCTCAAAGACGGCGGTCGTGGCCATCGTTTGAGATCGTCGTTGTTGTGGACATCTAATCAGCCGTTTGCACTGAGGCTTTCATAGACGCCGTCGGAGTTCTGGGGACATGGAGTGAGGATTGTAGGGGTTGAGAGTTCGCAGAATTGGAGCGGCCCAATGCAACTTCCCGCCCCTCCTTTCTTTTCAGCCCTGCAGGGCCCTGGGCTGAGTACGTGATACGGATAGTGGAGTCAATACATCAATGCATGCGTGTATGAGCTGATTTCATTGAAGGCATTGCCTTGAGGCCGGAGGCTTAGCCGAATGACAGCCAGCGCGTCGCCCATCATAAGAACTCCGACCGCCCTATTCGTATGATCCAATGAGACTGATAAGTCATCTGAAAATTTCAGAAGCCCCTAAGGCCTCAACCTTCTCTACGCTCCTTCAGAGCCTGTGGCAGACCTCGTTTTTGTTCATAGCCTGCGGGGGAATCCCCGAAGAAAGTTGAGTAAGAGCGAGCATCCTTCCTATTTCTAGCCAGAATAATGGCTGTGAAGAGATCTGGATCTTCGTGCTTTCCGGATACATACATTTCGCTAGCGGTCAGACTGGGCTGAAAGTAGGGAGAGCATCCTTAGCGTACGTAATTTTACCTTGAGAGCTGCATGACCCACGTCTTCTGACAAGAGATGCCGACGTAAGCTAGGCAGCAGTTGTGGCTACTTTCACCCAGACTTAAGCAGGCCGACAACCGACTTTGGTCCAGGTTCCAAAGGACGTCGGCTGGGGGAGATGAAGAGACTCTGAGGGATTGCTCTTGTACGATCTGGATACGGTCTCTATTTACTATTCTAATCGATGCTCACAAGTCCTGCAAAAGGGGCAGAGCTTTCTCGTTATGGCAGACGATGCCCTTTTCCCTGAATCTTCGCGAAGAACCTCATCTGAAATTTTCGGAAGCTGCAAAGATGGGTCTATCTACCTCTGGCGCTTGCGGCTCGAAGAAACCCGCCTAGTGTCGCGAAAACGGATTCTGGGGTTTTCTGAAATCCGATCTCTGCGAATCGTTCGACGATTCCGACAAATGAGTTAGTCGACACTACAGAGGTTGTAGAAAATGACGTCTAGCTGAGCTAAACTTTGGCAATATTGAATCCTGTCCTAAGTCTTAATTCCTGTTGTTTACTATCGCCGGAGTTGGGTTTACTACGCAGTCATTAGCGCCACACGAAGGATGCGTTTCTTCCGAGTCAATAGGAACCGCTTAGCATGGCGAGCACAGCCCAACTTTGCGAGGCGACCCTTGAAAGGGAAGAAATTCTCAGCAATGCGGCGGTCGCGTGAGCTTCTCGCAATGAATTCCAGCTGTCTTTCAGCGCGCAATTATCCTAGTTGGTGAAATGTATCATTCCTTGAAGTTGCTCTTGCTGGTATTTTCCGTCCAACTCAGGGATCTTGTGGCTGGGATATCTGGTAAGCAGTACGCAGCTGGAAGATCTGATTTCACTTTCTCTTAATACGGTCGTTCCTAGCTCTACAATATGGCAATAGCTCGGAATCTAGTGCCACTCCCTTATTTGTTGCTTCAAACGAGTCTGCCACCATCACTTCAGCGCCCAGTAGCTCATCGTCGGGTTGTTGGCCATGCCTTGTTTTTGCATCAGAAGGTGGCGCCAACATCCTATCCAAGGTTATCTGGTACGAAACGCCTGTTCCTGTAATTTTAGACACAGTTTCCGTCGTTTTGTCAAAATACAGGAATACCACAATCACTAGCTCATCCACCGTCTATGGCGATTTACAAAGATTGAACGGCAGCAAAGTTTCCGCAGAAGCCTCACTGCGAAACCAATTCTCTCAACTTGCCATGACTAATGCGGCAATGGAATTCGAAAACTACTATGCCTCGATGGGACCTTTTGTCCTAGCGAACGGGACGGACGGTGCGATAGCTGGCGGAGTTACGAGTCTCGCATACCCGACTCCATACGTCGGAATTAATGGTTTAATTATTTTTACATCTTTGTCAAAAGACGGAGCTTCTGGCGAATGTCTCGTGGCTTCGGCGAGCGAGGAAGCCGTCGAGCAAGGCGTTGGAATCGGGGTATCTGGGCTTGGATCAACGACAACTAGCCTGGACTCAACGTATTACTCTCCAATTCCCGGGATGGTGCCTACAGGCAAAGACATTGCCAGCGTTCTCGTGAGCTTCTACGAGAATGTTGGTATGGACACCTCAGCATTCTCAGCTTTTCTCCAGTCGAACACCAAATTGATGAGTGCTTTTCCCATGCTAGCCTCCTGTTTATACCAGCCCTATGGCTTTGGGCCTCCTGCGGTAAAGATCCCGGTGTCTGCACTTACAGCAACAGTCACTTCGACAAGTCAAATCAATGGGAGCCCTCCGGGTGCTCCAGTACCTGGAAACCCAGTGAAACCGCCCATCGCGCCTCATACGACTCCGCCCGAAGTAAATCCCGCGCAGACAGCACCGAGCAACATACCTTCCGTGGCCAAACAACCCCAGACAACATCCCAAGCCTTGCCGAAGCAGGACGTCGGCCATTCCAACTCTAATGCTGCTCCACCCCAGGATCAAGGCCCTCCCGATAAAGCGTCCTCAAATGCGCCAAGCTTAATTCAGCTTCTCCCGAATCCTTCTCCTTCCCAAAAGCATGATGTTTCACCAGATGGCAACGCTGGTGCGCCAACAATCTCGTACGCTGGAGTGGAGATAGAACCAGACAAGTCCACACAATACGACTTTCCCGGGATCGGTGTAATCCAACCTGGTGGATTACCGGTAACAACTCAGAATGTAATCTACTCCTTGGCACCATCCGCTACAGCTCTCCGTAGCAACGGATTCACCGAAGCCATCACAGTTGCTGCAGATCAGCCCTTGCTACCGCCACAGCCGCAGATTCTGACGATAGGTGACTCAGCCTACACAATAGACTCATCCTCCCACTTCATCATAGGCTCGCAAACTCTAGCGCCAGGTAGTCCCGGGATAACAGTCTTCGGTACGCCTGTCTCGCTTGCGTCTGATGCCTCTGTTGCGGTGATTGGGTCGAGTACGACACAGTTCAATCAAGAGATTGTACCTAATATAGCACCAGTCCTGACCTTGGGCGATACGGCTTACACCGCCACTTTATCCTCCGCCTTCGTGATCGCAGGACAGACTCTCACTCTCGGCGGAAGCATTACCGTCTCTGGCACACGGGTAGCCTACCCGACGACCGGTAATGTCGTGGTGGTAGGGGAAAGCACTCAAGCACTGGCCTCGGCCACAATTACTCCGCCATCCACTCCTGCAATGACCTTCGCTGGAAACACTTATACTTTAGATTCTGCTTCGGCCTTCGACATTGACGGCCAGACTCTTACGAAAGGAGGCGCCATCAACCTGTCAGGTGTTGCCTTATCCTATCCAAATACTGGCGGAGATGTGATTGTAGGTACGAGTACGGAGGCATTAGGGAGTGTCATTATGAACGGACTTAGTGAGGGTCCGAGTAATACGGGCTCGAACGCTGCGGCCTTCTCAGGTGGTGCAGATCACTTGGGAGGACTTTCTTGGAAGATGATTGGTGCAGTAGTCGGAATCTTGGGTTTGATATCAGTATGAAGGTTGCTCGTGGATTTGATTATCACAGCGACATCTCATGAATGTATGAGCATATGCTTCCAATTTCCCATTAGCAACGGGAGACTGTAATTAAGAGCCCAACTTCTGCAAATGAAATGGTGTCATGTTCGAATGTCAAGATCTTCAACAACAGGAATAGAGATCTGCTTAATTTGCCATCGCTTTAAACTGTGGTGTGGTGGTCTTACCATCGGCATGTCAGAGGTGGGTGTAGTAGTCTCGTAGCGTCAACAAAAGCTCTGTGTCGATCCATAGAGCGATGACTTAGACACTAGAAGATGTGTTCAATTCGCTGAGCGTTACGACGACATGCAGCCTTATTCTCGAAGAGTAGCGCAGTAGATCTCAAACTGCGATGTGGGCGGAGGAATTTGAAGAAAACTGTGTAATCGTGAGCTACACGGATAGCAGATAATGAATCATGAAATGTAAGAATATATATTAAAATAACGCCCACATATCAATCGGTAATGGCTCTAATGGTCTAGTGGTAGACAAGCTGTCATTCGTAATTGACTAAGACAATAACCTCGTTGCATCATCCCCCGGGTTGACCTGAGGTTTGCGTCTTACTGCATCAATGGTGAATGATACCATCAATCACCCCCTATTATTGAGCAATATCCCGGGGCTCCGGGTTCGATCCTGGGTTGAGACTTTCGAGTTTCGACCTGGGGATGAATAGGGCTGATGAAAAATTCAGTGCCGAACATCTTTTTGCCTTTTATTTGGGACGCGGATATTTAACACATTACTTGTTCCTACTACATCCACATCCTATTTTTCCTGCGTGAGTACAGTATGTGTCCTACATCCACAATCACCTTGTGATTGGTCTAACACAAAGGCAAAGTGGACTCCGGTATCTTGATTAAGCTAATATTACAATTCTTCTATTAAGACTAACTGGAAAGTGTGGGCAGCTCGCACAATGCTAAACACCTACTCACCTTTCCACATAATGCCTAAGACCTAAACAAAGTTACTCATATGCCGATGATAAGTTCTCGCCGTACTTCTTTACGTTAACATCCAGTCTTAGCGATGAAGCGATATGGTACTCAGGGGTACGAGTACTTAGCAGACTCGGAAGACAGATCTATTCGCCAAATAAGCGAAAATGAGCCCGGTCAGTTGTAGCCATTGGCACTTCGAGCTCTTTGGATCAATCGGAAGGCGGATCTAGATGTAAGAAGTCTGCTATGTGGATGCGGGAAAAGTGGGATATGTATGTAGGAACCTGCGATGTACGGACGTTATCGTGCCTGTAAATACTCTGTTGTAGCGTGGTTTTCTCGCGCCCGAGCGGCTAACTCCTCATACAAAAAACTAATTATGATGAAGCCTATTAAACCATAGCCACGAGGTATATAGGTCCTATATTCTATGAGAACTATCGAAATACCCTACTTAATAATTTACTACCTTGCTCCGGTAAATCCTAGGGTTATATATCCGTGCCTAGTAAATGGCCAAATAGTGGTTATGGCTTCGTCGCAAATTCAGCCCTGGAATATTATGAAACCTCAAATCGCCAGCAAAACGGCCGTTAAATAGCTAAATCAGCTATTAGCCACGTCGCACAGCTAGTAAATAAGCTAAAGACCTAATAGATAGAGTCGCTATGTATTAAATAGTAGTATATTAAGTCTATAGCCTATTTACTAGCTGTGCGACGTGGCTAATAGCGGATTTTAGCTATTTAGCGGCCGTTTAACTGGCGATTTAGCTATTCTAGCTATTAGCCACGTCGCACAGCTAGCAAATAGGCTATAGACTTAATATACTACTATTTAATATATAGCGACTCTATCTATTAGGTCTTTAGCTTATTTACTAGCTGTGCGACGTGGCTAATAGCTAATTTGGCTATTTAACGGCCGTTTTGCTGGCGGTCTAGCATTTAGCTATTTACTAGCCACCCTATATTTCACTATTAATAACCCTATAAACTTAGAGTAAAGGGGGGCAAGTAATTCCGTAGGCCATAGTGATTCTATATAGATAATATAAAGTCTATATACCTTATACTCGTGGTCTAATAAGCTATCTAATAATTAGTTTTTTATATAAGAAGTTGGCCGCCCGGCGCGAGAAAACCACGCTACAACAGAGTATTTACAGGCACGATATTCAGGGTACTCCATAGGGCTGAGCCATCACAGCGCTAACACACCATAGCCGACAGCCAGCCTACGAAAATTTCTCCATCAGAAAGTGCAAAATCTTGTCTATTGTTTGGGCGATGGCGCACCACGTTTTCTGCTAATCACAATAGTCAGCAGTAGGAACTATGGCGGCAAATCCAACCAAGCTCGGTGTCACCTTCTTGGGCTGCGGTAATTTGCCCTGTTCAGAGATCCTCACCAGCACTGATACTTCCATTAGGAAAATTGAGCTCCGCAATCCTCGAAGGGATTATCGCATCACTATCAGATCATGCCCTGCGCTTTGCAGCTCCGCCTCAAGGTTCCAGTATCACCCACCCGACACCCATCCAGCCATCAGCACTCATCGCCTGCGTGCGCCAAGAACACAGCGCCACGGAACTAACGAAGAAATTTGCAAAATCCGGTAAAGTTCAAGTCTTTGCAAACGAGAACGTGCGCGGCGTCAAGGAAGGTGCCATCATTATTCTAGGAGTCGAGCCGAGCGTCTACCAGGATGTTTTGGCTCAAGAAGGCATGCGAGAAGCTTTGGCCGGGAAAATCCTCGTCAGTCTTGTTGGTGGTGTCTCGATCTCGAAGCTTAGGGCTGCGATTTATGGGGATAACCCTCTTGCAGTCTCGAGCGAAGAGAAGCAGTGTCAGATTGTTAGGGTGACGCCTAGTACTGCAAGTGCAGTGCGCGACTCAGTCTCTCTCATTATCGAAGAAGGTGATGAGCATTACCCGTCCAGCACTCTCGATCCTGTATACTCCTTATTCCTCCGCGTCGGCAGCGTCAAAGTTTGGCGAGATGCTTTATCGGCTGCTGGAGCGACGCTCAGTGCATCCAGCCCAGCTTTCTTTGCTTTGGCGCTAGAAGGTGCTGTAGATGGCGCCGTGGAGCTTGGTATTGATCGTGTAGAGGCCTTGGAGATGGCTGCTGCGGCTATGCGTGGTGCCGCTGCTCTTGTTACGCGTGGGGAGGAGCCAAGCGAGGTGAGAAGGAAGGTTGCCACGCCTGGTGGATCCACGGAAGCTGGTTTGAAGCTGCTTGAGGAGAAAGGTGATATGAAGAATGTGATGAAAGAAGCTATCGTAGCGACAGCTACCAGAGTGGGTGGGCTGGGGGGAAAGAAAACGGAATCGTGAAGATGATCATATTTGAAAATTCTAACCCTACATGCCGCTATTCTACATTTCGCAATACCCATCCATCATATCAGCACTCTGCCCATCGGACTTTGCAGCAGCCTAAGTAATTGTACAAGGCATATGATCGATATCCGCAACCATGCTTAGCCGACAAGCCATGACAAGTAACGTGCTCCCAATAATCTGTTATCCTACACTGCAGGAACGAAAGCGTCAATAGCAATATTGAAGCCATCTTCCACTTTCTTCACCGCCGGCTGTCCTAGAACAGCCGACCATGCGCGGAGTCACGGAATGGAACTGACGTTTCAACTAAGGCGAGTAATTCAAGATCAAAGTGAAAGCGAGATGCCGCCAACCAGGCTCTTGACATTCATCATATATCGTCCTGAGCGAAGGCTGATTTATCTAAACGTCAGACAAGAGCTCATGTTAATATTCATTGTTTTGCGAACCCACTCACCTCCAGTTGAGATTTGCTGTGCACGCAAAACGGCAGCCATCAACAAATTGGGCTAGGTCGGCCTCAAATAGCTCGTCACCAGCGTTGCTTTTGAGCAGAGCGTCTGCCGCAAAATTGAACTGCATGATCGATTCTTCTAGATACCTCGTTGCATGATCCACGGCGGCTTGCGCATTATGACCATGGGCGACAAAGAGCAAAGGTATCAGGCTATCCACTTGGCCTTGTGCCTAATCAGGTCAGTATCCTGCCATGCGGAAACAGTCAAGAGGAAAACAATTATACCACTTCTTTTTTGACTGAGAGCATATCGTTGCACCTATTCAGGTCTGTCAGCCATATGACGTTGACGCGTTCTTGTATAGTCGAATCATTACTGACACTGAGATTATCGTGTTCGTTTCATCCCAAAGCGATTGCATCATTGGGTCATTGATGATATGCTGTGGCAGGCGTATGTCCAAAGCGTATCTATGTTATTCGCATGAATCAATCTGATGAGAGTCTCGAGTGTGGAAGCGAGACCCACTCTTGAATGGCTAAGCAAACCCCTACAGCACTAGTGCCCATACGACGGCGCTGATACGACTCCACGGACGGTAATTGCCCGCTTAGCTGGACTCGTTGCTCCAACTCGGACATATTGACAAAGACCTCGATCTCTTGCATCAGAATTTTACGCTGCTCTGGCGCAAGCCCGTCAGGGGACAAGCCGTAATCCTCTGATAGGTAAGATGCACTTACCAAGCGTATAGTGCTGGACCATCGCATGACCTACCGGAGCAAATTGTGCCAGGATCGAAATGCGAGATGCGGGCTGGGCGACAGGGATATCTTCAGCTTTGGTCTTCCCATCAATCATGAGATATCCGCGGATGCTTTTCAGTGTAGCCGCTCGAAAGGCTTGTGCCTCCTCAAAATTTGTTGCAAGCTCTGAGAACTCAAGCGAGTCTGTTTCTATGCGTCATGTCAGAGAGAAGGAAAGGCAAAGAGGCGCAGAAGACATGACTCCATAACATACCGTCGTCCCAGGCGAAGAGCTTTACGGTTGAGGATCAGATGATAGTCTCGTCGAATGCGCGGCGCCTAAAACTCACCCAAATGGCAAGATAGGTTGCGATACAAAGCCGCTCAAGTGAGGCATACGGCCACCACATCGCTCCAAAGAGAGCAGGGTCGGCGGCTCCGAGCCGAGAGCGTCGTTTTCCAGGCGGGAAGAGCCTACAAATATCAGACACTGATATTGTGAGATTTGAGGAACGCGCCTCTCCAGAGTCTGTTCAATCTGCAGGCGCAAGGCGGGAATTTCGGGACTCGTCGCCTCGGGCCATGTTTGAAAGAGGCTCTGGAGATCGGGAATCCGAACATGCTGGCCACGCAGGGCATCTACTAGACTTTGCCGTTCGTCCAGGTACAACGGCTCGAGCCTGTCATCGTGTGCAAAGAGATGGGAATGTACGGGCTTCCATGAGGCTATCTGGCCCCCAGCATTCGCCGGCTCAAATGCATAAATCATCATAAAATCTTGTGGGCGAGCGAACGTCTTCGATCAGAGGCCATGAGTTTCACCTGCAGCATCTTCAGACTGATATGATATAAGCGAACCCCATAAGCAGCTGGAGCCTGGACGGCTGAATCCTAGCAAAGGGACCATCGCTGACGTGCATGTGTGCACAGCACCGTCCTATGGAGCTACTTAGGGTACTGAAACATGGGATGGAAAGTAGTCGTTTGGCCATGGCATCGAAGACCCCACTACGGCAGCTTTCGGAACCGGGCCGCACGGCCACATTCTGACATGCGCTCGTGCGCTCTAGCCAAGCCGTTATTCGCACGAGCACGCCACTTTGAAACTCCCCAGCTTATGCACTACCCACGCAATATCAAGTGTCAGTGCGGCGATCAGCTGATGATATCTATCGAATGATGGAGAGTTCCAGCTGAGATCGTGTTGGAGACTGATCTGGGTAGGTCTTTCGCGGAAACGGGAATCGCCAGACCGCTCAATGCTGGCTGCATTATGTGCATTACGAACATGGATGCCTGCAACGGCTTGCGTCCGTTATCTCCGAAGAATGGTTCAGCTTTTGCCATACTTGCTCTCACAGCCAGAGTGATCACAACGTTCTACTTCGTTTTCTTCCTCTCGTCTTTCCACTGTCATGGCTTCAAAAACACAGTTTGACTATATCGTTGTTGGCGGTGGCCTTTCTGGCTGCGTTGTCGCTGCACGTCTGTATGAGGCACATCCCTTACTCTCCATTGCCCTTCTAGAAGCTGGGCCTGATGAATCTCATAATCCTGCTGTCTTATCCCCTGTCCTTTATCCCACATTGCACGGCACTCCCCTTCAATACAGCTACCAGTCTACTCCACAGCCTCAGATAGAGGGTCGTCAGATTCCTAATTGGGGCGGTCGTCTACGTCAGTCTTTCGAAAGATGCCTCAAGAGACCTGCATCAGCGTCAAGAAGCTAAAACTATGCTGCAGTCTCTGGCAGCAGTGCCGTCAATTATGGCGCTTGGACTCGCGGACACGCAGCTGACTTCGACAATTGGAGCAACGAGGTCGGGGCCTCTCGCTGGTCGTACAGTGGACTGCTTCCATTCTTTAAAAGATCCGAGCATTGGCACAACGAAAAGGGCGATGACTCTCAGCATGGTTTCTCCGGCCCAATACACACTTCCTCTGGCGGCCGGGACTATGCTCTTCGTGAGCCCATAAAAGAAGCTTTCTTATCCACGGGCCTTGAATTCAACTCGGATATGAATAGCGGTGACCCCAATGGCGTTGCTCAACTGGTCGAGAATTGGCATGAGGCGTCCCGTCAACATGCAGCCATCTGCTACGATCTTAAAGGCGTGCACGTCATGACGAATACCGTTGTTGAGCGTATCCATGTCGAAAATGGCAATGCTACAGGCGTTGAACTCACTAACGGTCAGCTTTTGACGGCCTCCAAGGAAGTCATCATCAGCTGCGGTGCCCTTCGCACTCCACAACTCCTTATGCTCTCTGGCATTGGGCCCAAATCCGAGCTTTCCAAATACAACATCAAGCAGATTGCCGAATTGCCTGTCGGCCAGCACCTACACGACCATGGCTCCATCAACATTGTCTGGAAATTAAAGAACCCCGACAAGGGCTACGCTTTCGGCTCCCCAGCCTTCAACAAACCCGAGTACGCCACCGGAAACCCAATGGACTGGATGGGAACAGCCGCTGCCCCTGACGAAGAACTGCAGAAAGCCGCCAGCGCCGATGGCTCCACCTTCAAGCCTGGTCCACGCACCGACTACGAGCTCACCGTCATGTACTCCGTCACGCCAGCCGCACCCATGGAAATAGCCCCCATGGACGGCACCAATATCACAACAGGCGTACTCTGCATGTCCACCACCTCGCGCGGCACCGTCACTCTCGCCTCCGACAAAGCAACCGACAACCCCATCATCGACCCCGGCTACTTCACCACCGAGCACGACAGAGCCGTCATGCGCGCCGGAATCCGCCGCACGCTACAAGCAATGGAATCGCCCGCCCTAAAAGATTACATCGAATGCGAGACGCCGCCTCCAGGTCTCCCGCGCATCACTTCCGCCTCATCGGACGCGGAGCTCGACGCCCGTGTCAATGCCGTTTCCTGGTCGTGGTTCCATACCGGTGGGACCGCTAGTATGGGAAAGGTGGTGGATACGGAGTGTCGTGTTTATGGGGTGAAGGGGCTGAGGGTGGTGGATACGAGTATCATGCCGCTTTCTATTACGGCGCATTTGCAGGCGCCGATGTATGCGATTGCGGAGTCGGCGGCGGAGTTGATTGCGCAGGCGGCGTGAGAGGAGTTCTTGATGGCTGGGTCTTGTCTTGTAAGACAATGATGAAGATTTGCAGCTTGCGGGTTAGAGCACTGCATTTAAAGGGACGATCATTGGAAATGACTTGATGATAGAGACCTGGAGACTTAGCATTCAAATTAACATGCTCTTAGGGAGCCCCATTTCTAGCGTCTGCTTGTATAAAGTACTTTTGGGGAAACGAATGTATGTAGGTTGAGTGAGATTTCTAGATAAGTAATTAGTACCAGTATCGCCTCCGTCTCAGCAGTTGACTCGTTTCAAAGCATTGTTCCAGACCGTCGACTGTCTGGATGAGAATATAGGACAGCGAAACAGGAAACTCTAGGGCCGATTCCATAGGTCATGAGCGGCTCTCAAGGACGGTACGTCCTGGCCTATCCCTAAAATCAGCTGATACCGAATCTCGGGTCATCAAATCGCCAACATATGGGATATGAATATACAAACATGTTGATTTTTTGGTTGATTTACGATGTACAGCCTTAATGATAATCTAAACTTTATTATCAGCGCTCACATAAATATCTTTCCGCACATGAACCGCATTCTTCTGCAATTCCTCCGGCAGCTCCGTCTGGCTCGCAGGCCTACTATCCGACCCACTCCCAATATCCACACGGTTGGTCCCATGCCCAGTCCCATTGTTGCCGCTGACCAAATTGATATTGTCATCCAACCCCGTAAGCTTATTACTCTTCGACCCACTAAGAATCGAATGCCTCCACCTCCTCGGCCACAGATTCTCCATCAACGGCCGACACACACACAAACAAGCCACCACGATCGCAATGCTCGGCTCGATCGTCAACCACTGCAGCGCCGGCGCCTCGCTCCACGTGAAATCCTGCTCATCGACCTGCAGCACCGTGACGAGGCGGCCGACGCCGACGCCGATGTCGAAGATGCCGAGGCCGAAGATCAGGGTGATGGCGATTTTGGAAGTGCGCGGCATTTGGAGGGCCCAGGTTGCGGGGATGGGGAGGCACCAGATTGCGAGTTCGATGGCGAGGCCCCAGGCGGCGATGGAGGAGACGATGGGGACTTGGGCGAGGCAGGTGCCGGGGGCGGTGATGTTCCAGTTTTTGGAGAAGGGGGTGCAGCGGAAGGAGACGATGAAGATGGAGAAGAGGATCCAGAGGACGTTGGTTATGTTGCAGACGAGGACTGGGGGGTTGGGGGATTGGGTTAGATATTGTGGGGGAGATGAGATCGATTGGACGAGATTGGTTTGGGGTTTACTTACTTGCTCGGCGGAAACTTTTGGTGATGAAGATGTGGTAGAGGAGGGAACAGATCGACCAGCGGATAAAGCCCATGTTGAGTGCGTACGAATACTGAGCATACACGCCGAGCTTCATGGTATTAGATCAATTGATTATCCTCGCATCTTGGGGAAAATAAATGCGACAAACCTTGCCCATTACCACAATTTGATCAGGAGTCACACCATCCGCAATATGATGACCGAGTCGGCCAATGCATACTTGGAGGATGGTATCGATCACAGACAGGTAATAGAAAAACAAGCCCGCAATGATGAGCCAGTCGTTCAGGGCCGGCTTGACGTGCTTCAGTCGCCTCGACCAGAAGCGGGCGACGACGGCGAGGGTCGCGAGGACGGTGAAGACGACGCAGACGGCGACTGTGGCGCGGGCTCGCTGGGTGGAAAAAGGAGCCGGTGGCTGAGGTCGCTCCATTGTTTTTCTTTGCGATAGGCGTGGCTCATTCAGATCATGGTTCCAAGACCAGACGGATAATGAATGGAGGATGGAAATCGCGAGAAGGGAGAGACAACTTTCCCTGAGAGCATGTCATTGGGTGGGAGGAATAGGACATGTTTCAACAGATGGATGGAGTGCGCTGACTGTATCTTTCGTCAGAAGGGCCGTGCTAAGGGGAGATATGTCTTGCACAATTCAAAAGGGCTAGTGGCGCCATTAACAGAGATTAGGGACGGTGCGCAGAATACTTCTGGAAGTTGTCAATCTCAAAGGGGTCTGAACTCCATGAACATGCTCCAGGGGTAGCCATTTCGTCAAGGACCAGCATGGGAGACTGGAAGCCTCGTGGCAACATTGTCCTTCCTAAGATGGAAACCCCTAGAGCGTGCGGTAAATCAGGCCATAATCTCGCATCAGCCGAAGCATGGCTTTGTGTTCGGAGGTAGATCGTGACGTGGTACTTCTATTGATGGGCTCCTGCGGGGGTGAATGACAGTGCTGACAGGAGAAACGTGCTTCTGCAAGTCCCAGAGCATCCGAATAATTAGTGATCCTGCGTCTTGCATGCCCCTGCTTTTCTCCTCCACACCAAAGGACCAAGCGCTCGAGCATGGATGTTGATCCTTCATGGTAAAGTCGCCGGAGACTCTTGACTGCCTCGTGCATCTGGTCGCACTTGGCGCATAATAAAGACCCAACGATGCCCTCAAGAGTGAGCATGTGCTTCTCACCAATGCGTCGGGCTCAAGCCGCTGTTACATCGCGCTAGTCTACTCTGGTCCACCTGCATATTCAACCACGCATCGAGGCATCCTCCCTCGACCGGCTATAGCTAGGACGAGACACGCGTGACAGGCCCAGGAACTAGCAATGATCATCTCACTCTCCTGCATGCCCGCCTATGCTTTACATCATTCTAATGGCCATGGCGCATTGGCGACTGCAGGCTCACAAGGGAAGGTACGAGTATTGCCGATGCTGGCATACATGACAGCTACGCCGCTTTGAACTCATCATGGCTATCAGCACCGCGAAGGTATCGGTCGTTTTGCCATCCACCAACCGTCGTCTTTCTTTGTCCCCGTCGGTCTCAGACCTCTCAGACCGCAGACCTCCTCATCCGCGACCATGCAGCTCCTGAGCTCGCTGCTTGTGCAGGGACTCGCGTGGCCATTATTCTGTCTCGGCGCATTCAGCTACTCGGAAGACCTGTTCGCTGCGCAATTGATTGGCTCTCACTTTGGGGTGACCGATGCTCCGCTGACATTCGACTATGTTATCGTGGGTGGTGGCACTGCGGGCCTGGTCATGGCCCGCAGGCTAGCTGCCAATGCATCCCTCAGCGTGGCAGTCATCGAAGCTGGAGGTTTCTACGAGTTCGATAATGGCAACTATTCCGAGATACCTGCATTCGCAGCTCAGTTCACAGGTATGTCAGATGTACTTGTCGAAGCCGACTGGCACCTACCTCGGGCTCAAATCTATTGTCTACCTCAAATCTGCGGCCAAATTGAGCTGATGGCCCCAACCTGTAGAGGACTCTGGGTCGACCCAGAAGAATCCATTGATTGACTGGTATCTGTACACGACGCCGCAGCAAGGTCTCGGAGGCCGGGCTCCTCTGTACACATCAGGTAAAACCTTTGGCGGGGGAAGCGCCCGTAACTTTCTTCAATATCAAAGGTGCGTAACTATATTGCATTTGGTTGTTTATGGCTAGTGCTTGAAGACAATTGCTGAGCCTTGGGGCAAGGTCGTCACCGGGTGCGTTCCAGAAGTGGGCCGACGACGTTGGAGACCAGAGTTATACTTTCGATAACCTGTTGCCTTTCTTCAAGAAAAGCGTTCATTTCAATCCTCCTAATGCTGCAACGACTCCTTCTAATGTCACCCTTCCCTACAATGCGACCCTCTTCACGGAGACTGGAGGTCCTCTGCAGGTAGCGTTTCCCGGCTACTTCAACGCCATTTCCTCATGGCTTGGGAATGCCTTTTCCGATTTGGGTTTCGCAAGGCTTCCTGGCTTCTCTGACGGTCGTCTCTTTGGCTGGTCTTACTTTACCTATACCATAGATCCCACTAGCCAGACTCGATCCTCATCGGAGACATCGTTCTTGCGGGAAGCACTGCGCCAGACAACCAATCTAATCTTCTATAAGCAGACGCAGGTGAAGAAGATCATTCTCGATGACTGCAAGACCGCCACGGGCGTCCTCGTCAATACTGCCGGTGTCGAATATACCATCTCTGCCGCGAAAGAAGTCATTCTGTCCGCAGGTTCCGTAAGTAAATTTCTTCCAGCCATTTCGCGCCCTTTTATTGACCAAGCGAGCATTTAGTTCTATTCCCCACAACTCCTCATGGTATCCGGTATTGGTCCCGCCGCCACTCTCAAAGCCCATCAGATTCCCCTCTGCGCCGACCGTCCAGGTGTAGGCCAAAACATGTGGGACAATGCCTTTTCCGGCCCTACCTACCCCGTCAACGTAGTCACCCACAATTCCTTCGCGAACCCCGCCGTCATCGGCGCCGCAGTCGAAAGCTACAATACCGCCCGCACCGGCATACTCTGCAACGGCGGTGGCGACTTCCTCGCCTTCGAAAAGCTCCCCAATGGCTCCATCTCCCCCGCCACACGCAGAGACCTTGACACCACATATGGCCCTGACTGGCCAGACGTCGAATACCTGGAGCTGGACGCCTATTTCGGCGACAAACTCTCACCACCGCCCGCAACCACCATCGGCGGAAACTATGCCGCCCTCCTCCCCGGCCTCACCGCACCCTTCTCCCGCGGCAACGTCACGATCATCAGCAAAGACACCGCTACCCTCCCAGTCATCTCCCCCAACTGGCTTACCGACCCGCGCGACCGCGAAGTCCTTCTCGCCGCCTTCCGCCGCGCCCGCCAGATCTGGTCCTCAAAAGCCATGCGCGGCGTAGTCACCGGTCCAGAGATCTTCCCAGGCAAGAACGTAACTAGCGATACAGATCTATTACATGCGATTGAGCGCAGTTCACAGACTATTTGGCATGCTTCTGGGACGAATAAAATGGGGAAGGAGGGTGATGAGATGGCGGTGGTGGATTCCAAGGCGAGGGTTATGGGGGTGAGGGGGTTGAGGGTGGTGGATGCGAGTGCGTTTCCGTTTTTGCCGCCTGGGCAGCCGCAGAGTATGGTTTATTGTCTGGCCGAGAAGATTGCGCAGGGGATTTTGGATGGCGAGTGAGAGGGTAGAGGCGCGGTGGTACGTGTCTGGTGTCTCAGGGGAAAAAGGAGCGGAGACGGTGTAGATTTTACTAACGTAAGATATCGCTGGTGTCTTTGCCATAGATTGCTGTCCTAAACATCTGTGGGGCTTTACGCCTAGTATTTTCACATATTTCCATTTTTCTTCATCTAGCCTCTATGGACCTAAAGAGCGGACGCAAGCCTCTGAGGATGACTTCATACCAAGACGTAGAGTCCGAGTACCTGAGCCTCTACAACTCAGCTTAAAGAAGTCCGAAGCGCATTGTCCAAGTCCCACTCCTTATCTCAATCTTATCCCTGATCTGATCCAATACTTTTGCGAGACTGCAAAGCCCTGCTATATAATCAAAACAAGTCTCAACTCTCAGTGCCATCTTGAGCCGCCCCTTTCAAACCCAGCGCATCCTCCCGAACGATGGTATTCTACGAAGCAACGCAAGAAAATCATAAAATCGTAGATAGCTAGCACAAGAAATCACACTTCTCCGCCAAATGAATAGATCCCCCATGTGAGTGACCCTGCCAAACGTTGGCGCGCTGAACGCCCACACTCAATCCGTGCCGGCAACGGCGTGACTGACCTCCTTCATCGACACACGCACGCCCGGACTACTCAACTGCGGCTCCCCAATAAAGCAATCCCTACTAGCCAGTATATCTCTCTCCTCACTCACATCAAACAGTTCCAACTCATAACGACGCAGCACACACGCCAACACAATATACAACTGCGCGTACGCGAGATTGATACCGATACAGTTGCGGGTGCCGCGGCTGAAGGGCACGTAGAATTGATTTATGCGCTCGAGGTCGGGGTTGCTTTTGAGCCAGCGCTCGGGGCGGAAGGCGTGGGGGTTGGAGAAGATGGTGGGGGAGTGGAGGATGTGCCGGAGGGACATGGAGATGGGGTGGCCGGGGGGGATGAGGTGGGAGTTGTAGGTGAGGGGTTGGAGGGGGGAGATGAGGGGGAGGCGGGAGGTGAGGAGGGCGCCTAGGCGGAGGGTTTCGCGGATTATGGCGGTCTGTTTTTGGGGGGGATGGTCAGTCTGGGGTGGTGAGAGGGGGAGGAGGGCGGGAAAGACGAACGAGGTAAGGGAGCTGCTCGAGAGCTTTTAATTCAGGCTGGATATCTGGGGTTGGCATGACGGTCGTCAGTTCCTGCATGAGCGGGGCCAGCACGCGGTCTCTGTTCGCGAGGACGTAGTAGATTGCGAGGGTCAGCATGCGGCTGCAGGTTTCGCCGCCGGCTGCGATGGCGACGAAACCCTCCTGGCCGAGGCGCTTGGCTGTCTTTTCGGGTGGTGGGAGGGCGCTGTGCAGGATTGTGTGGAAGATATTGTGGCGCTTGACGGTGCTGTTGGCTTCCTCTATGTCGACTTTGTTGTCTGGGGAGGATTTTTCCTCATCAATGGAGGATTGAGCCGACCGTTGCATATCCTATGTGCAGGAGAGTTAGTACCGACTTGCGGCTATCATCTGGAGAAATTTGGATTTGCACTCACCCTATTCAGCCTCACAACACGACCCAAGGACGGAGCAATGGTCATCCAGAATCCAACAGGTATCTTCAGAGCAATAGGGATTAACCATGGAAATTGTTTACATAGAGGGGTGAGGAACGCGAGTGCAGCTATCGTCCTCTGCCATTCTCTTGCATTCTCCTCGTTTTTGAGCAAATGTAGCGTATTCTGAGGGTTCGATCCATCGAGAGAATGGGCGGCAACGGTATCTGTAGTCATGGCCAGGAAATTGACACGCAACTCGACGTTACCGTCTCGTTCCTGCTGATGATACATGCTAGCGCAGAGTGTCTTCGTCCTCTCATGAATCAATGGCTCGATATCGCTGATTGCTCGTTTTGAGAAGAAGGTACTGATGGCTGCACGGCGTTTGCGGTGGACTTCATGACTGACTGTGCCAAAGACTACAAATGAATAGTTAGGCATCTTCTGCTTGGCTGAGTATAATTCGAGCCAGACTTACTTCCCAACGGGGTCCCGGTCATGTGTGCAGATGGTGGATATTTGTCACGAACGCCTTCGCCCGCAAAGCAGTACAATTGATCGTACCATTCGGGGTCTTTGATGTGAACTTCGTGAGGCGTAACGCGAACAATCGGGCCTTTTCAATTGCCATTGTATGTCAGTATCCCGCAAAATTGTTTACATTTCGGACTAGATGTCCTCAGGCCAATTCTTATTGCAGAAAATCTGGAACAAAATGAAAAAGTTCTTGCTTTCGCAGTCTGAGAGACTTTACCATAGCGTTCATGCATCTTATCGACTTCATACCAATACTGACCCCCTGGCCATTTCAGGATATCATAGTATAACTCGTACCATTGCGTAGCTCTGGCCAGCCAGGGCCCAGGAATCCCGGCCAGCGGGTGGAAGTAAAGCCTGTACACGATCAAGCATATTTCCCGTATGGCTAGCAGAACAAGGCCGGCTACTAGGGACAGGACGAAGGCATGCATGGTGCTTTTAGATTGAGACAGTCTCCCTGTAGTCGTACTTATGCAAAGGTTGGTATTTCAAGATCCTACATGTCACAAGCATTTTCAAAATGACAAGGTCTTGACGAGCAGAGAAGGGAGCGTTTCAAAATGTAGAGTAACGCTTTGCCTTCAGTCTCGACTCCTCCGGGCTTACCAATAGTGGAGTAATGACCAGGATAGATTCCTTGAACTCCAGGACCTAGAGGCTAGAGCCGGCTTACTCCTCTAGAGCAACGCTAATTAGCATTCAGCTGTACTGCTGCCCGCTGGCCATGGCGGGCCTCGACACTTGATACCGTGCCTCACACCACCATCTCAATCCTCTGGCATCATTCGTCAATGACATGCAGATTTTGAGATGCCTGCACACTTGGCATTACGCGCATCTCGGATCTAGTGATGAGAACCTGACGGACGGATACCTGCGTGCCACTGATCTTCCCGCAGATCAGAATAGATGCCTTGATCTATGTTTGAAATGGTGGCCAGTTAGTAGATTGCTAAAATATCGGACTCATGCCAAACGTCGCTAAGGACTGACTCGCTGTTTTTGTCCTGGGTGATCGTCTCAAATTCTCGCAACGGAAGCACGCTGATTGTGTGTGGCAATGCCAATCGCGTCCTATCGTCCCAATCACGCTTTAAGTGCCACGGTCCGCCAAGTACACTAGCGCAACTCTAGAATTCTCTTGGCGCCGGAGACTGCCCCGATCCGGCCTAGTAATCTACGCCACTCGTGCCTGCTTGGCTTTGCTTGCCGATACTCTGCACCGTACTATGGGAGGACTGAACGGTAAAGTATCGTATTCAGTGGCTAGTGTTCCGAATTCAACATGTGGTGTGTTGCAAATTCGCTGTCTCGATGTGATTGCTGTGCCACCTCCAGAGGCATCAAGCGGTGTAAAAGGAATGAGTATGCTAAAGGTCCTCGGTCTAGACGGTTGCCCATTGCAATATGCCTCGCTCATGGTGTACAGATTTCTAAATCTGCCTCGACCCACTGATGTTGAACATGACCGCAGAGTTTCCTTCTCAAGAGGTGCTTGGCTGTTTGTCTCGGCGTTTTCTTTCTGCAATTTTGGAAGATGAACTTTGGTTTTTCAAGCCCAGACCCAAGGACCCTTCTATTCGACCAAAAGTTCAATCGCAATATACGAATGTTTGCTTTCATCTCTGGCTAAACTACTGGCCCGAATGAGCTCCAA
>JAABUP010001696.1_pt1 | contig 45635 bp, 56 predicted proteins | sample 5559201 | NCBI WGS metagenome assembly JAABUP01 (sample SAMN10711887, study PRJNA513373) | rock metagenome | isolation source: Antarctica rocks | place: Antarctica
TCCTTAGGGAATGCTTTGCATGTAGGAAGCAAATCTTGTCTGTATGAATTCACTGAACTGAACTTCTTGTCTGTTGGGTCCCAGTTGCCCCCCAGGACATTAAATATATTGATTGATTGATTGATTGTCCAGAGTGTGTGGGTTCTGTAGCTCACATTTCACTTGTTCCACTCATTGACTTGCTAGACTATGCCTGCTGTGTGTGTAGACACTCAGAATTCGCTGTCAGTGCTAAACCTGAGGTCATATCAATACCAGACTCAGACGCCAGCAACTCAGACTCAGAAGAGGGCATCGAGTATTCTGCTAGCGATGCTGAGTCAATGGAAGGTGTGGGACAGTGTTACCCAGAGCAGTCACTCTCTGGCAGGCAAGAGCCGCCCTTCAATGTCATGCTGACATGCTACACCTTGTTTGAGAGGGACTCAGTGGACCAGCAAGCTGACAGAAGCTTTCTCAAGAGATGGCAGTGGTCGCATTTGCTGCTAGATGAGGCGCATGCAGTCAAGAATGCAAATGCCATGAGGACCAAGCGACTCACAAGGTACGTTTCCAGCATCATCAGGCATATTGGTGAAACATTCAGCAGTGTGAGTTTTTCATACTTCAAGCGTGTGTGTCTGCTTTGCTGCTACAATGTTCTTGTGGCATGACAGACATCCGTAGTTCACATTTGTCCAGGCTTGTGCTCATGACATTGCATTAGTGTTGTCACCTAATGCCCAATTGTTCCATTGGCGTTTGCCTGCAGCATTGTGTGTTGCTGCTGAGGCTACTGTGGACCAGATGATGTGTCAGATGTTGTAAGGATATTCCCCTTGGAAAGCAGAGGTTGATATGGCAACGATGATTGAGTTTGGTGCAGTGTGGCTCAGCGCTGCAAGCGGCGCATCATGCTGACTGGCACTCCACTGCAGAATGATCTGGAGGAGTTGCAGAACCTGCTGCAGTTCCTATTACCGGATGTGTTCAGCAAGGATGAGTTTAGTCAGTCTGAGGATCTACAGGTCAGGCCAACATCAATGCGTCTGTGCCAGTTCACTTGCAGTTGTGCCGATTTGCTGTCTTAAGGCCTATGGCTGTGCCTGCTCGCTCTCAAGTTAAATGCACTTGACATGAAAGCATAAAGGACTACAACCAGGACACATGCATGGCAGTCTGGTCTGAGTCAAGATGTGCATGCTACCCTGCAGCAAGAAGAGGCAGTGCAGCGACTGACAGAGCGTATGAAGGCTGTGCTGGGGCCCTTTGTGCTGCGCCGCCTCAAATCCGAGGTGGCCAGTCAGCTCACAGCCAAGCAGCAGCATGAGCAGGTGGTGGAGATGACACAGCAGCAGACACAGATGTACCACAAAGCAGTGCAAGACCTCAGAGGCAAGATAGGTGCAAAGGCCACAGGTGTGTTTGCATGGTGTCTCGTAACAGTCAACATGCTTTCTCACCAGATCTGAGTGGTCATGGCACCTGACTGCCATCACCAGATTGTACACAATTTTGTTGTGTTTGATAGCACAACGTTTCATCATGCACTGACACTGCTGCTCAGCAATGGTCAGCAATGAATGCAGGAAAAGGCAGGAAGGCAGGATCAGAGGGGCAGGCCATTGTGAAGCATTTGGGCAAGCAGCAGGTCAATAGTCTGTTCACCCACCTGCGCAAAATTGCTCAGCATCCGCTGCTGGTGCGCAACTTGTTCAGCCACGCCCAGGTGCAGAGTCTTGTCAAAGTTGCTCATCAAAGGCAAGTACTAATTTGTAGAAATGTGCATGTGCGCATGCATTCTCAACAGCTAGCCAGTCCATATCACAGAAGGATATGGAGACACTGTAAAGCACTTTGTCATCAGTGGCAACACTCCTAGTGCTATTTGCATGCATATTGATCTGAACATCACGACGTTTGGAGTACTCAACAGTGTTGCCAATCACAACTGAACTTAATAGCCTGGTCCCAACTGTACATCTTTTTTGCATGTAGCTGCTGTCAGTTCACAAGCGTAGCTTCCTGAATGGCTGTATGTTTACATTCATCGGCTATGCCAGTGTGTATGCAGCATTTGTGTGGCAAACACACAATAGAGCCACAGAACTGCAATCTTACAATATCTGCATTGCCTCTGTGCTGAACAGTCCCATGGCTGCAAATCTGCCTCAAATGCTTTCTATGTACCACCAGAATCATGATAACTGTTAATGTACCATGGCATTTCTGTAAAGTGAGCTTACTGTATGAGTTGCAGGCAAATATTTGGAGGTGGTTGCAGTCAAGCACGCATATCTGAGGAGCTCACAACATACAGCGATCACAGACTGCATACCTTTGCACTACACAATGGTCTGAACAGTTTTGTGCTGGAGGATGCTGTTGTCATGTCCTCTGGCAAATGTCAGCTGCTGGCAGGTCTGCTCAAAGAGCTGCAGGCAAGCTGATCAGGCTCATTGTATGCTGCTTCCACACACCACACCTGGCAAATGAAGGATTGAATACCCTACACTGCACGGGCTTGGATTGGCATCTCTGCCTGCATGTCCATATGATCCTTTTTCAAAAGCATGTAAGCTTGCATGAGTCTACATGTGTGTACACACATGTGCGCATGCATGCACACAAATATGAGAAAACACAATATCATTCATGACTTTCCACAGATCAGGCGTCTCCAGCATGCACATGTCCAGGCTGCCATGCAAGGCTGAGAAGCTGGTGCTGCAGGCAAAGGGTAGCCGAGTATTGATCTTCAGCCAGTGGACCTCTGTGCTGGACATCTTGGGCTGGCTGCTGGAGATGATGGGCCTCACCTATGTACGCTTGGATGGCAGCACTGCTGTTGCTGACCGCCTCTCCACTGTTGACTTGTAAGTCCCACTCTGTGCTGACTCCTGCAGTGCTACATAGTGGCACAGGCTGGCATCTTGTTAAGAACACATGCATTTGTTACAACTGCAAAGTATGAACAGTGACAGCGATGCATGGTGTACTAAAAATTGGCAGAACGCTGAATGATGTGCAAAGCCAGTCAGTCGTCCTGGCATGAGATGCTGCCATATCCTTTGCCAAATTGATTTGATGTCAGGCAATGTATGACAGGCTGCTGTTCTTGCAGATTCAACAATCCTGCCAAGGGCATCTTTGCCTTTCTGCTATCCACTCGTGCAGGAGGACAGGGTCTGAACCTGACAGGGGCAGACACTGTCATCCTACATGATGTTGATTTCAACCCTCAGATCGACCGCCAAGCTGAAGACCGATGCCATAGGCTTGGCCAAACTAAGCCAGTTCATGTGTATCGCCTGGTGAGCAAGACTGTCTGCCTGTGTTCTCATTTACCAACCTTGCCAAAAGTCACTTTGCAGACGAGTGCACCATGCAACAAAAGTCCTAGACCTTCAATCCTGGAGTGAACGTGTGTCAACAGACACTATCTTGCAACTGTTGTTCAAGCAAAGACGCTGTGCGTTTATACGACACCTGCCAAGATGCTACATTGCTGTTTTAGGTCACAAAAGACACAGTAGATGAGGGCATACATGCCTTGGCCAAGCAAAAACTCAAGCTGGATGCTGCTGTCCTGGAGGGCATTACAGCTGGCAGCCAGAACAAGCAAAACACTGCTGCTACAGACGCTGTGCAAATGGGGCAACTGCTGCAGTCTTTAATTGCAGGGACTGGCACAAAAAAGCCTCTGCAAGAAAATGAACAACAAAATACTGTAATTGCTATTGACTGAATGTGACACAGCAAATCCAATCACACTTGAGGGTTATCACCGTTTGGTGTTTATAACCAAACACATGAATGCGTGCAGAAGATGGGTGTCATCAGTGTGTCCAGTACATAACTTCATGCAACAATTTCAACAAGTACGGTGCAAAAGCCTAGTACCATGCACATGATACTTTGGAGACCCTGCTGATACACGTGTAACTACTGATACACCTTTTGAGCTTGGCTCTGCATGCGTTGTGCTTGTGCTCGTGGCTGGTCAGGACTGTCAGCCTTGACCCAGAGTCAGCAACAGACCTTTCGAATATTGATCAGCAGCTCCTAAGTTGGAGTTTGTGTTTACCATGACGGTGAAAATAGCCTCTAAGGTGCACTTCAATGCATCGTGCAGCCTTCAACAACCCAGCTTGACTGCATATTGTATCACAATATCTCTGTAATCCAGGCATGTTACCAGGCTCTGCAAATCTTGGGAACGGGTATCTCAGATGTGACACATCAAGGGACATGATACTCTGGAGACTTTTTAATGTACCACAATGCACTTTAACAGAACAGAGAAGACTGCGACACGTGATTTTTATGCTGTAGTGGTTTGGAATGGACACCATCTTAAGAGCTACAGCACCACATATGGCAGCTTGAACCTCACACTGAGTCTTCTAAATAGATTTCCTCAACCAAGTTTTCATTGTCTTTAAATTTGTGCCAAACCTCACAACCTTTACACTGTAAGTAGACAAGCCCTTTGTCCCACCCATGAGGATTGACAAGCCGCTCCGTACGTTCACCTAGCAAACAGCAGACAAACTTTGCAATGTCGCACAGCAACTAGGTGCTTATGAGCAACAGCAAAGCAACGGATATACATAGGGTGTGCAATTGAGCACGCAAACCAGCGTACCGCATCTGTCACACGTAAAGGTCACTCGCAAAGACCGTCTGCTCCTGCTGTCCGGAAACTCGGGCGGGAAATCTGCAAAGAACAGCTGTCTTCTTCTGCCACAACAAGACAGACTGTAAGCCTGAAGACGCAGATCTACTACCTGATTCCTTACGCGGCTCGATGGCAGACTGGCATGCGTACACCTGAGCAACAGGGTCGCGGCGTGCTGTGCAAACTCGACAGCATCTATGAGCACGGGAGGGAGTTCGGGGTTTCGCGTGATCGATCCGACGCAGGATGCAACGTGCAGTCGGTACCGATGGACTGGCTGCAATCATCCGCATGACGTAGCAATGGCGCAGGCCCTTGCGAATAGGCTGCAGTGCTTCGGGCGCTAGCGTAGTTCAGCTCCGAAGCCAGAGTGGTGTATGAAAAAGAAAAGAAAAGTTTACGCTTTTCAGCGATCAAGGCCTCCTAAGTTGGCAGCCCGGAGCTGTGACCATAGGCCATAGCCTAAAGCTAGAGTGGTTTAACATCAAACCCTCTCTTCTTGCTCAAGACGATCAGTTGAGGGTCTTTCAATTTGTCCTAGACTGCCTTGACTTGTTGCACATTTAGCCTCTTGTTTGAGCCCACGTGATCAGCCTAGTTGAGCTAGCATACCTGTAATATTCTCTCTCTCGCCAAATTGTCACAATTTCAGCCGCCACAGCAGGCCCACAAAGCCAATGAGTTGCAACTTCCGGCAGGGCGTCCTGTATTAGAGCGTACCAACCTATTGCATAATCAGGGCAGGAGGAACATCTGCTGATTCAGCATCAAAAGCTTGCAAGTCAGGCCCTACATGCCAGGGAGCATGCACTGTGGCAGCTATGTATGCACACATCAGCCTTGAGGCATTTAGCACATGTTCAGCAGAGCAGGCGTTTGAGACATGCGACTGCTAAGTGCTTTCTGTTCCAACAGCTGCAGGTTTGCTTGATGCATGCATGAGCACACCACATATCACCTAAGCACAGTTTGATGCAAGGTCAAAAAGATCATACACAGAAGCATACAAGCTAGGCAAATGGTTAGTGAGGTACAAGACCACAGGTCTAGGATACAAGACCAAAGATCTAGTGCAAATGTGACAGCAAGGCAGACATATTTTGGTATTTCAGTGTGCACATCATACCAGGAATGCAACAGTCTCATGACCAGCAACCAAGGCTCCTATGTACGATCGTTGACCTTTCTCTCTCTATTCATGCTGAGTGCATCTTTGATTGATCACTTCCTGTTCATCTGCTGCTTGTCACCACATCTGCTGCTTGTCACCTGTGAAACCACCGACATAATACACCCCTTCAGCTCTGAGCTTGACAGGCTCTCAATGATCATGGCTCCTGCAGAATTGAGCACTTCAGCTACGTTATCTTGTAGCCACCTGTGTACTCTGAATGGATTCACAGCAACAAGATTGTATGCAACTGGTGAATCTTGAATCTGGGTAGCGATGCTGGCAGCAACTGCCATGTAAAACTGCCGACGAGATCACTCATGAACCTGTTGAACTTGAGCGCAGGCAGGACAGCAGATGGCACCATCATGCAAAGCTGCTATCAAGCTTGGTGACTGCAAGTATTCCAATGATTGCACATTGCATAGCTGACCTGACAGATATTTAACCATATGCAGCTTTTGATTTATGCAACTTGGCAGCTGCAGCAGCATCAGAAGCTGATGTATCTGCAAAGGCTTGCCGATCCCTGCTGCTTCTCCTTGCGTCTGGGCTTCTGCTGCCATGCGTGTGCTCTTGCCTGCTACTGCTATGATGTCTGTCATGATGCCTACTGTCCCTGCACTTGGCATGTGTGAAAACATAATATACAGCACACACAGCAGATTCTGGTCAAGGCAGTTACAGAGTCAGCAGTCACTGTTGAACAAATGCTGCATGTAAGCCATTCAGCGTCAACAGCCTTTGAGTATGGTCCTGTTGTGATAGTCATCACAAACATGCAAGAACAAGTGCAGATGTGGGCTCACCTGTGTGCCGCGTCTCTGTCATGGTGTTGAGGAGAGCCTCTACCTCTTTGAACAGATTTGTAGCTCACACTATCTCTGCTGCTCTGATGCCTATCACCCTCACTCCGTTTAGAACGTGACTCATTTGCATGGTCTCTGGGCGGTCTTGCATCTATGTCATGAGCTGGATCCCTGCACATGACAGAGATAAATGAAAACACCAGTGGCACATTTGCCGGCAGGACATTCCCTGCATGCAAGATCTGCTCTCAAGAAGATCCCCTGATACATGTTGCTTGATAGCTAGCGCCTGACTGAACCACCTACTCAAGGAACAGCATCACATGACTTGCAGATGATGATAGCAGATGCAGGTCCTATCAAGCATTTGCATTACCCTGCTGTTAAGCACAAAAGTCTAATAACAAGCCTGACTAACAAACATCGTGAGGAAGGTACATAACCCACCTGCTGCAATAGCGCTTGCTGTCTCTGTCCCTGTTGCTGTCGCGGTCTCTTTTCCTGTCTCTGTAATGGCGCTCATCTGCTTGTGCATAAGGTGCTGCCTCTGCAGGCCGCTTCTCTGCTGCAATCCTTGTATCCCTGGAACTGAGACACTGAGATGCTGTACAGACACTGAAACTCTGATACATGGAGAAAGCTCGTTGAATTGTCAAGTGAACATAGACCTTGCTAGTAGTAGCTACAGATACACAGAAAGCAAACTACTGCAGCAAATTTGCAGGTGTGGCTTTCAGCTGTGTGCATGATGTTGACTGAGAAAAGCCTTTTCTGGTGGCAGCTGATGCTCAAAACTGCTCATGTCTGCCTGAGAAGGAGAAACTTTACCTACCTGGAGCGTGGGCGCTCCTCTCTTGTGCCATTGTACACATTCTTCATGCCAGCGCCAAGGCCTCTGCCTTCCTCTCGGGCAGTTGCTCTGTTTGGCGCTCTCTGCCCGAAAGCCACAGACAGAGATGCCTTGACAGATGCAGGTCTTCTGTTTGGCTCATCGAGTCCCCTGCGGTCAGGGCCGCCTTGGCCGCCATTGCCAAGAGCCTTTGCAGGCAAACCCATGCCACGTAATTTCCCCACCCACTCATCGTTTACAGGTTTGGGGATGCGAGGGAAAATGGTCTCAAAGTAGTACTGCGTTGCAGAGCACAACAAACATGGGTATAGCTACTTGCTAGACACAACTGTCAGCTGCAAACACAGGAATTCAGCAACTTGAGGTACAACTCACAAAAGCACCAACACAGCAACAGCTTGCTCAAAGTAGGAATGTGTTTTGAACCTGCATGTCTACAGCCTTCAGTGCGCATCAAGCAAAGCCATCAGCCACCTGTGCCCCACAAACATCAGACAAAGCAAGTACACCAGATTCATGTGCAGCAGAGCAGACAAGCAGATGTGTTTGCAAGTGAAACACAGAGGCAATGTGCAAACACCAATGCAGTGCAAGCAAATAAACTGATTACCAAGCCGAGTCAATTCTATACCTGTTCCAGGAACACATCTCGAACATAATCACCAATTGTGACGGCAGTACCATTTTCCCCACTAGGAGATATCTCCTGCAGCAGAGAAAAAATCCTGCATGACGCAAAGCTACAAAATCGGTTCTTGAGCAGGACAAGTTGCTTGATTTACCTCAGAGTCCTGAACATATGGTCTTAGCCATGCCCACAGCTGCTTGGGGTCTCCAACATATCTCAGATACAAGAACCCAATCTGCAGAATAAGTATGATATGACACGAAAACAGGTCGATGTACTGCGCCTGCAACAGAGGCTGAGGGAGACCAAAACCAGCCTACCTACCGCGCGGATATATGGAGAGTCCTCGTGTGTGAGAAGCGCGTCCACTTGCTCTTCACTAGGCTGCAGCTGGCAGAGCCTATAAAGCAGGCCAAAAGCGGAAGAAGCTCCCCTGGCGTTGCCACTCATCCAGGGCTCCACATGTATCACATCGTAAAATATCTGATCTACTACCTCCTCCCAGGTCTGCAACTTGGCACACGTGTTTCTCCAGTACTCTGAGTCGACGATGTTCTTCCTGAGAACAGTCTCTATGTTGTAGGTGCTCCTGTTGCCGTGCTGTTCCATGACGGTCGACTCTTGAGAAACTCGACACGCGGACTGCTCGCACTGTACTACAGCATTCACAGCATGGGCCAGCTCAGAACCAGGCCAGGGCCGCAATCTGCCGGTAGCTTTGCTTGCTTGCCTTCCGTAATTCCTATGCACTACATGCAGGTGCAAATGTACGTCGCCCGACAGAAAGCACGGATTAATGACGTGGGGTGGCAGCTGATGTCTTGTTGTCCCTCGATGCGCAGATCGAAGCCGATATCAATGTTGATCCGATATCAATGGCCATGCCACATTATGTTGGCACATGCAAGATGCACAAGGACCCTCCAGGTATGCGTTTCATTTATAGCTCTATGACCAGTTCCATGCGCTCTGTTCCCTCATGATTAACCAGTTGCTCACCCAATTACTACCAGGGATGGATGCTTTGTTTGCTGCTGCATTTCAGTCTGTGGGCATTAATGCTAAGTGGACCCAACATAGCTGGATCCTGAGGAATACGGCAGCCGCCATTCCTTTGATTAATGCATGGAATGCCATCTATGCATCACACTCAGCTTCACTCTGTAGACTGTACACGTACGACTTTGAGCGCTTGTACACCAACATTCCATCTGGTGATTTGCATGCGAAAATCATGCAGCTGATTGGTAAGGTATTTACCAGCCACCCACAACATGCTGGCATCAAGATATGGGACGAGGCGCCTGCAGTCTGGCTCACAGCAACACAGATGCCTACACGTGATTGTGATCGTCATGGGACCGGTTATGCTGGCAAGTTCTTCATCTATGACCTCGACACAATAGCTGAGTTCCTTCGGCACTTGCTAGACAACATGTATGTGCAGTTTGGGGACCAGCTATTGCAACAGGTCATAGGCACTCCCATGGGCACAAACTGTGCCTCCTTGCTGGCAAATTTCTACTTAGCCATGTATGAGCTAGCCTTTCTGGAAAATCTTGCCAACCTGGCAAACGACGCAATGAACCTTCAGGCTAAACACAGGCTAAACAAATCCTGTTCAGCTTCCTCATGACTGGCCGCTACATTGATGACTTATTAAGCATCAATAACCTGTATTTGAAATTCCTGTTGTATACTAATCAGACTTTGTTCTATCATGATCTGCATGGTATCTATCCGGACACGCTACTGTTGAAATTTGCACATTCAGGTACTGAAGTTCCCTTTAGGGACATCAGCATCAGGCCCTCCGGCCAGGGAACCCGCCTCACTACAGTGCTGTACAACAAGCGCCGCCACGAACCCCTGTCATCCCTCTTCATTATCAAATACCCACAGATGTCCTCAAACATATCAGAGACAGCCAAATTCAATATAATAACTAGCCAGTTCCACAGATTCCTCTCCATCATTCTGTCAGAGGACAACTTCGTCACCAGTATGGCAGATGTCATCATGACGTTATCTAGCAAAGGCTACCCCATATATGAGCTGCTGACAAGGACATATTTTCTATGCTGGCAGCACCCAGAGTCATATAGCATCCAGGCAGACAAACTGATCACTCAAATCTCTACAGCAGTACACAGGCTGATGGGCTGAGACACATGGCTGTGACACCACACTTCATGTACACTACTTGTATCACCATGTTCATATAGAGTGATATACTATTACTTACTATGACTATGACTAACGCACTTTGCTTTGTTTATGTGCTTTGGCTGCTGCCTTTCCCGACATCCATGCAGATGCTTCCTTGGGGCTGTCACATCTGGCATTTACGTGCATACAACACTAAATGCTTTTGCTTGGTGTGGCTGCTCCTTGGCGGTGTTTGTGGGAGGGTGGTTTGTCTTGGTCACATATACTTGGCTGTGTGTTTTTTTTTTTGATGCTGCTTTTCCTGTGATGTGGGCATATGTTATATTTTTATATACTTTGTGTTTTGGTGTGGGACCATGCTTTTTGGGATCTATTACTAGCATACATTTGTTTGTGGTTTATACACGTCATTATGACAGACTACGCTCTGCACTTAATTTCTGGCTTGTTTTCCTTTCAGCTTTGGATGGCAGGGGTATGGATATTATGGCAATGACTGACTACCGTACTCGTACTAATGATCCTCGCGTACTAATGTTCCTCGCGCTCCGCCAGAATAAAATTTAATCGAATAGATCCTCATTGCATTAATTCTTATTTTTAATGCACCTCGGACAGCTGGCGAATTGTTTTAATGACTTTAATGATGATATCATCGATCGATCAAGCAGTCTTACCAGTCCAAAACGATAGCACTGCAACTATCACAGTCTTGCTACAACAACAGCATAAAGTCCCAAGGCAGGCCCAATTACCTCAGCAGTTTCATACAACCTGAAGCAACAATCATGTGCGGCAGCCTCCAAAAAAAGACCAAAGATGTTTACAAGCAACAAAGCAGGTCTCTTGCTGCTCATCAACATTTGCACTCCATTTGCTACTCATCAGTGTCGTATGAGGGTCCTTCATCAACAGCCTGGCTGCCACTGGGTCAAGTTTGCAAGCGCAGGACCGCCATTGCAAGGTGCTATGGGCTTGATCACAAGCTTAAGCATGAGCAAGCTTTCGCTCAAAATCGCGGTCTTTTGAGAAAATACTGGAATAATTTTAAGAAACATCGGAAGACGATAATAATTAATGTAATGCTTTTATGTCGGCTCGGCCTCAGAATAATTAATTATTAAATCGAGAAACATTAGTACGAGTACGGTATTGCAGACTTTATGATTTTGTGTGAACCAAATGCATGAGGTGGTTTCCTTAGGGAATGCTTTGCATGTAGGAAGCAAATCTTGTCTGTATGAATTCACTGAACTGAACTTCTTGTCTGTTGGGTCCCAGTTGCCCCCCTGGACATTAAATATATTGATTGATTGATTGACAGTACATCGCTCATGCCGTTTAGTGGGCGAAATCGATAACAAGACTTGATAGCGCATGGCCTGGCCGCACTCCTACTGGACTACTGGAACAATAACGAACCAAGTCCTGGTAGTTATTTCAGAGACCCTGCATAGTCTTGACAGACTGATGCTGCAGCAGATCCGCATGCACTACATGCGTTTTCTTAGTGGTATGAATTTGACGACCAATTCCCGAAACTGCACTGTTCAAACTGCACTACATGCGTTTGTTGTGCAGACATGAGTGCAGCTGTCCAGGCACCAAACAGACTTATTGCAGGAACAAAACAGTGCAAAGCCTGGCGGTGCTACAAGTACTGGACTGCCTGATCGAGTTTGTAAGCAAAGGGCGACGAGAAACTTGCTGCAAATGCTAAATACTGAGCACCAAGCTCAGGCTTCAACAGCCACCCAGGCACAGCGTCTTTAAATGGAAAAGCACATCAGCAGCAGCAGTGGCAAAACGGTGACAAACAAATGATCCTTTCTAGTCGCTCCCTTGGAACATGCAGTCTGGGAAAGCTGCTCTAGCTTCCTCAACTGTCTTCTTTGTCTCACTGTCTTGCCAAAAGTTGATGATCTCTGTTGTTTTGTTTAGCAAAATGATCTTGTCCCTGCAATCAGCATGACGTTTGGCATGAATTTGCAGTACAGACAATCACCAATGTCAGATCTGAGTTGTGTATCAATCAATGAGTGACATCAGTGCAGTGCAGTGCAAATCAACCAGATACCTGGATATACATGCAGCATGTGTATCACATGCAAGCAACACCAAAGGGATCAAAGGGCATGTAAGGCACGTAACTCCAATTTGTCAAACAACTTGTCAGCCTCAAGACACCCGATAATTGTCACACACTTTATGCTGACTGTCTGCTGTCCTATGATCCACATTTCATCAATGTTTTTGCCAAAGATGACAATCATCATCAGTGAATCAAATAAGCGCCACAAAGAAATTACCGCTCTTGGATCCATGGCTTGGTCTCCAGTGTGTTCTTTAGCTCCTCCCAGGCATCTTTGCGAGGCCAGAAGAAGTACTCTGTAACTGGACTCCTCTTTGTCTGCAGCGGGACCAGCCATGCCACATTGTAAGCCGTGAAAGCCATCAATACACTTCCAGCATGCATTCCACAAGCAGCAGCTTTGCCCACATGCATGTTGGGACGTGTTTGGCGAGACTACAACAGTAGGCTGTACGATGCAGCACATGACTGCATTGATGGTCTGACAAGAAGAAGCAAAGGTGCTGTGCACACGGACTGTAACAAGCACTACCTGGTCAAACAGCTGGTCTACGCTGACAGCTATGTTCTTGTCCAGCCATAGGAAGTTGAGGGTGAAATGAGCAGGGCCAGGCTGCTCAGTTTCTGTTTCCAGCGCTGCCAACTCTGCTGCCACATGTTCCTGCATGAGAAGAAGCTGCAGTCAACTGCAGCTACCACAAGTCAACTGCAGCTACACTTTGACAAACCCTCAAGTTGCAACAAATGCTCCGTGACATAGGTGGACAGCCATTGAGGCCCAATCAATGGCTGCGTGTGCTGCAGATTGTAACCTTAGGTGGATTGCTGCAGAGTGAATGCTGGCCACATTCGTACTCAGGGCATGGTCAACTGGCACATGGCAATTGTAAGGGTCTGACCAGCTATAGTATAACCTGGTGTGCTTGCAATAAGCACATCTCAAGCACATTTTGCCTGCAGGCATGCATGCATGCAAGCAAGCAGAGTAACAGCAAGCTCACAAAGGACAAGCTGATGCAAGCGACCGCCTGGATCACCATCAGGACTACGTCCCAAACACCTGAGGTGAGTACAGCGTCAATGAATACCTCATGAGACTCAGCTTCCAGACCTCGCTCCATTGCCTCCTGCACCTCCTCTTCTTGTTCTGCATCCTCTATCTGGTCTTCCACTTGCAGCTCACGTATTTTGTCTTCGTTGCCAGCAGACGTCAAGTCCTCAGGTGCAATCTGCCATAAAGCAGCAAATTACTTGGCAACAGTATTTCTGCAGCCATCAGGACTCAAGCAGACAGTTCACCAAAGCTCGTGAATAGCATATATGCTGTCCACCACAAAAAAATGTGTAAGCAATTGTGCTCTCAAGTCAGCTCGTATTACACCACCGTACTACACTAGGTGTTCAGTTTGCTTTTCACACCGCCAGCAGCTCTGCCAGTGATGTCAAAGCCTCTACCTGTGTGCCTGTGGCATGTGACAAATGCCGCTTAAGCTGTGCCTTCCTGCAGGCGCTGTGAGGAGCTTGTGCCAAAGCTTTTCTGGCAACAGTCTGCAAATTCGCCCTGTTCGATTGTCTGGTAGTGTGACAGCACTGCGGGTATGACATCCGGAAAACTCAGCAAACATCGTCTGGCAGCATTAGCTTGACTGGGCAGGTGAACACTTACTTGCGATCCTGCCCACTGAGCCAGAGCAGTTGTGTAGGACATGCTTGCGGGTTCAACTCGGTGTGCTGCCGCAGACGGGGACGCACTCTCTAAATCTGAGGCTTCTTGCAAACACGTGGGAACGACTTGCACAATGCAAGGAGGTGCTGCAAAGTTCCCCGTAGACCCAGGCGGCATTCAGATAATACCCTTAACCGAGAGAAATAAGGTTATGTAGTAAAGCGGTCATGTGGCAGCCCCTGTGCGATATTTGTCAACGAACGAGCCACAACACGAACGTGATGTGTGGAAATTCAGTGCAGTTTTTGTGTGGTCAGCGCGTCTGTCAAGACAAGCACAATCTGCGCAACGGACACGCCAGATGCACCTCAAGTAGGATTGCTGGTCAAGGGCTGTCCAGGTTCATTTGCTGCATTTAGCACTGTGGCACACCGCAAGCACAATCCGCCATGCCGGCGGTTTGATACCTCTTTACCCAACTAAATGAGTATAGCAGGAGCTCAAGTGCTTCAACACAACCCTTTGCCAGTGAAAGCATGCAGACCTTTGGGTTGTGCCTTCATCACTTCCCGGCAGCGGCATTCCGTCAGCAGAACCACCGTTGCATGTCAAGCACGACAATCTCGACTTTGCAGCTTTCAACCGCACGCAAGCGACTCCTCCAAACAGCGTCGTGCGCAACACTCGCAGGTGTTGGTCAACGAACTTCAATACGCACTCACACTCATGTTTATGTAGACTGACTGGCCAAGTTATAGCTGCAGGAAGGGTCAGAATTAGCCAAGTACCCACGTCAGCGCATGGGCCTTCCCATGAGGCTGCCACTCCTTCTTAATACATTAGCCGGCACTGCTGCAACCGTAGGCTGCTTGCTGGCCCTGCCTGCTTTTGCGGATACAGCTGCACAGAGTGTTGAGCATGTTGCAAAACAGCTGTCCAGTAGTGATGGTGCAATAGGTAGGCTAGTGGTAGATGTGGCAGCGCACAACATCACTGCTTGCTCTGCATGCCTCTCCATAGCAGCCTTCCTGCTGCAGGTTCGTTGGGCAATGAGGCGTTTCGAGAAGGACTGATTTCTGGATTTCTGCTTATACTGTTTTCTGAGTTGGGGGACAAAACATTCTTCATAGCAGTCCTGCTAGCTCTGAAGAAGAATAAAGGCTTGGTGTTTGCTGGTACATTTGGCGCCCTTGCTGTCATGACTGTCATATCGGTGAGTACGCAAAGTACGACAGCATCAAACTGCAGTGATCATTGCATGACACTGAATGATTGACAACCCCATCAAGACATAAGACATGGCCTGTCTGTCAGATCACTCAGCACTGACTCATACACACAGCCCACAGGCAAGCAGCAAGGACAGGTAAGTGTCAAACATAGGTTTTACTGTTGAGGCCTGCAGTCATGTTGATGCCGTTGATACACAGTCCATGATACTGATGACTCAACCATATTACTGTAGGTGGTTCTGGGCCAAGCCCTTCATCAAGTGGATGAGCTACTGCCCAGCTCCAGTCTACCTTTTGATGACATTGCAGCTGCTTTCCTGCTGGTGTTCTTTGGTATCAGAACATTGCAGGTCAGGCCCTCTTATGCGACAGCATCATGTGCCCGGGGCAGAGATGGTCCACACTGTTGTCCAGCACCTAAACACGTGCCTGCATGGACAACTAGTTGTGTTACTGGAAGTGAAAGCTTGGTATTACATACTGGCACTCTTGACATTGGGCATTACACATGTGCTGCCATGAGTCAACGCAAGTGTAGGCAGAGCATACCACACATTGTTGCTCAGGGTATGGTGCTTCACCACTATTATGTTCACCAGCATCATCATCGTCTCTGATTGCTCGCTAGCAGGCCTGCATGGCCTGCCTATGTCTGTTATACAAGTGCCCACATGCCTAGTAAGTGCATTTTCATACTGCTGTGTAGTCACACACAATGGCGTGCAGGAAGCTGGCGAGGCAGACACAGCGTCCATGGACGAAGAGCAGGCAGCTCAGGAGGAGGTGGAACGCTTGGACTCTGGTACGGCCTTTTACTTGAGCCATGGCTTTGCATCACTTCTGTTGATATACGTGGGAGTGGCTCTGCATGTGGGTGCAGGTTTAAGCAGCTTGCCTGTACGTTTTGATTGTTGCACAGAAGCTGACGTCCAACATTGCAAAGAGTCTTGATACGGTGTAGATCATGGAGTGCTAAGTCTAAGCATTGCACTTTGATCACAGACTCAGCCCATGTATATGTATCATGTTCAGGTGCCGCCACTGGACTGCTGCTGTCAACCTTTGCCCTTGTCTTTGCTGCTGAGTGGGGGGACAAATCGTTCTTGGCAACAATAGCCCTTTCAGCTGCATCTTCACCAGTTGGAGTGACCACAGGCGCTGTTGCTGGCCATGGCGTGGCAACATTAATTGCAGTCTTGGGTGGTTCTGTTTTGGGGAAGTATCTTAATGAAAAAGTAGTCCAATATGTTGGTGGCTCCTTATTTCTGGTATTTGCAGGTGCTACTGTCTTGGATATTGTCAGAACTATGTCTACCTGACCTCAACAAGATTTGTTTGTCCAACAGCATGAGGCGTGAGTACGTGTACAACGGTGACAACAGCGTCAGCATTGTTTATTTAATGCTCAATCAGTTCTAGAAGTCAGACCTAAGCATGCCTGTGGGAAGGCAAAGGCTGCCTTTGTCAGGTGTTCCGCTGAGCCGTTTGTCGATGGTTGGCTCTGCAACTAGAAAGTGCAGATCCATTTCACCGTCTGGCAGCCTTAAGGCCATAAGCTTATGCATATCCATGATATGGAGAAGAGCAGGATATGTTTTCAGGTGGAAGTTTTTGGCCGTCCCAGAGAGTTCACTGTAGGACAGTCTGTCTACCAAGCAGCAGAACACGCAGCATTGATTTCACACAACAGCACAACCATACGCATTTGACAGTCAGCTCTCAAAGCACCAATGACAGCTCAAGTAAATGTCGTCTCAATGCCATTCATGTGTGCTATGCATCGCACCGGCACAGACTGGAAAGCTCATACTGATAAGCGATGCTGTAGAATGCATCCTGACATGTGTTAAGCAGGCAATCGTCAATTGACGCCATCAGGTAAAATATGTCAGCCACAGAAGCTGAATGTGCAGTGTAGAAAAATGCAGCAGCACGTATGTGATCAGAATGAAATGGAAACATTGCTCTCACAAACCTCTTGGTCGTTTGTTCTCTGAGCTGACTACATTTGTGTCGCACGCAGTAGGCTACCTGAAGAACGGAATCAAAAGATACTCTGAATAAAATAGCTTCCACACGAGCATATAGCAAGAGGTGATGGACTTAGTATCTTGCAGATCCACTTGCTGTGCTTGCTTCAACAGAAAAGCGCCCAGGGCGAGGTGCACGCCAATCGTGACTAGCTTGCTCCACCAGACCTGCAAATGCTGAAGGATTTATAGAACTGACAACAAATTCTGCTGGTCAAGAACAGCCAGGAGAGGCAGCAAAAGGCCAAACATGGATCAGGCCTCTTGTGTTCAGACCTTAGTCCAATGCGACACAAGAAACCGGCCTGTTTGCAGCCGATGAGCCTATGAAACATTGCGCACTCACCCCCGTCAGACCTTTGCATACTAATCTGTGTTCCAGGTTCTACTTGCTGATATGCTGATGTCAAAGAGCAACTTTTGCAGCTGAGGTGCAGAAGCAAGAGGGAACCGCTGCAACTGTGACAAGCATCAAACCTTTAGCACAGGATGCACCATGTTACCTGGGAAAGGGCACCAAGGCCAATGGCTCCAGCATAAGCAAGTTCAAGAAGCATGATACAAGCCCAGAAGACCCTCTTCACACCCAGCTTCACACTCAGAGTTTGAACATCAGCCTGTATCACACAAAGCTGATCATGCACCATTTCAGCAAAGCTCCTGCTGCACAGACCCCATGCAGTTTACACACAAGCTAGGATGCTTCAATCAGTGCACGCCCTGCTTGCGCGATCAAGCGGATTTGTCAGATGGAGGATACTTGTACCATTCGAAAGCTTGCACTCTAGACCAGCAGCCCCAACAGAACAATAGGGCTGGTCTGCGCAAGCTTGGCAGGATGTGAAGGCTACCTGGCTGTCTCCCTTGACATCAGGGATGTCTTTGAAGAGGGCAATGACAATGGAGAAGACTAGCATGAAGCACATGGCAAAGACCAATGGCCATGTGAGCATGACTCGGCTGCCATGCAGCACCTGCTGCATGTGGAAATAGAAGCCTAGTTGCACCATGATTGCCCTGCACACACACAAGTCAGCCAACACACCTGTTCATCTGGAGGTGCCACATGACACTGTAGCCAGGATGTGACCTGCAGCAGGGCAGCCTTGCCCAATATGGGTGATGCAAGATGCAATGGCCTGCATGCTGGGCATACAGTGTACCATGTTTCACACGGAGAGTGAAGCCTGCAAACAAGTGCATCGAATCTACATGCAATGAAGTTTACCTGACACAAAGGATGCACCCCATTGCCAAGACGGGGTACTTCTTCCATCTGAGGAAGGGCAAATCCACCGAGTAAGCAATGCCCAAAAGCAAGCTGCCCACCAGTGTGGCTAGCAATGGGGGTGAGCCAATGTACAGGCCAAGCAATACTGCCACCAGGCCAGTGCCGACTGCTACGCTGATGCCTGTATTGAGGGACCAATCCCCTGATGCTAGGGGCAAGTAAGGCTTGTTGACCTTGTCTATGTCTACGTCAAATATCTGGTTCATGCCGACAATGCAGATGTTCATCAGCAGTGCTGGTATCAGGGCTTGCAGCAGACCAATGGCTGCTTGGCTACCAAAGTCACCAGGGCCCTGCACAAGGTTGCATACGTCATCAAATGTTCACTGCAAACTAATCATGCATGATAAGACAGTGCACAGGCCAGCTTTCAGACTGAACACTGCTTTGCTATATGTAGTCGACACTGGCTTGTGCAAAGCCTGCAGCGGATAGTGAAGTTTGCGGATGCTCAACAGGTCATGACAGTCAGGGCACTAGACATGAGAGGGTGGCAAGAGGTTGAGACACGTACCATGGCTAACAGTGACACTGAGCATATGCTGATGAAGGTACCCAGCATTGTATGAGGGCGCGAAAACTGGTATAGAGCTTGTAGATTGCTGAGGACTGCTGGTACCCCACGCTGAAGGGTATCGGATGAAGCGTCATCACTCCTACCAAATCGGTCAACTGCTGATGCTGAGCACCGCAATGATACTGAAACAGAGCCTCGACAGGTACTCTTGCTTAGCTGACTGAGAACACCTGGACATAAGTGCATGTATTTGTACACAAGTCAAAATTAAACAGCAAGGTGCAGCATGTCCGCTGCGCACCTGGCGCTCGACTAGATAAACAAATCAGGCCGGGATTTTGGACAAATTTCTGAGGTTGACTGCCGGCAGGCACGGCTGCTTGAGCTGTCGCGTGTGATTGACTGAGTCGAGCAAGCCTCCTGGCGTCACGCTTGCAACGTCGTGCGGAAGATCGGCATCTCGCTCGAAGATAATGAGGTATGAGTCGCGCAGAGTCAACGATCTGAACGTCTGATGACACGGGCAAGGAGACTTGGTGCTGCAAACCCCGCATGCTGGTCTTTGCGCTCGATGCTTGCTGGGCGTACAAGTCCACTCACAGCTGATCACACATCAGATTAAAAGATCTTTATCAATTCTCGGACAGTTTGTAAAACACAGTCCTGGTTTGCGTATGCTATTCAAGGCAACGCTGCGTTTGATCCAGCATCTATACCCTGTCCACCGGCGTGGGTGCTGTGTACGGCAGAGAGGTCGTCGATCAGCTCTAGCGACTAGGGTGCCTGCCGTCAAGGTGTGCCATCTTGTCGCTCATCTTGCTACACAAGGTATGGCCAGACCGTCAGACGGCCAAATTCAGACAAGCATGGATTGGTTTACTGTGGCTGCGTTTGTGGGCCAGAAATAAAGGAAAATATTTCCGCGTTCAGGAAGCTCTCGCTGCAACATGACCTTGGTTCAGCAGGATCTGCTAGGCTGCGCTGCAGGGACTGACAGTCTGTGCCGCTGCAACAGCAGAGAGTCACGTATGTGCTCGCTGAGTGCTAAACAAACTGTACCTTGTTGATCAAGCCTGCGGAAAGAAGCGGAAACCACCGGAAAGTGTAATCTCGAGGAATGAGTACAGCAACCGCACTTAAGTTTCAGAACGACGCAAAGCAACTGGCTGCAAAACGTCTCCAAGAGCGTAAAAAAGGCCTTCTTGTATTGGTCTTGAGACATTTGGCTGATTTTGGCTACAAAGATGCATACAAAAGGCTTGAGGCCGAAGCTGGCGTAAGCCTAGATCAGGTGATGTATGCGAATCTGCCACAGCTGTTGAGTATGCAAGGCTCTTCTCGATGTGTTGTGTCACATGGTTGCTTGTGTCAGGAGTGTGCATAGCTATGGTGCCCGTTTGCTGCAGGTGGATGCTGCTCAAAACCTAAGTCTGCTGTCTATCTTGCAAGATTATGAGGAGCAGTTTGAGTTCAAGTACGGACGCAAGCCGCAGCTGCTGCAGAAGTGCAATTCACTGGTATCTTCTGTTGTTCACCGTCACAGCTGTTACCAAATTAGATGAGCCCATGACATGGCCAGTCCGAAATGATATCCTCTTCCAGCTGAATTGACATGAAAATGTGCAGCCCAAGGAAGGGGGTATGCAGGAGTCACAGCCTGGACAATATATGAGTGGTGCAGCTGTGGCTCGCGACAGGCGCAACCGTGGAGCAAACAGACGCAGCACAGATACAGCGATTGGCAGGCATCATTCCAGTAACTCCATTCGTGTAGGTGCAAGACCACTGTACAGCTTGCTGCACTGCTACCGGGATAATGACAAAGTGAACATGCAGGCTGCAGTGGACGATGATGCTGCTGGTAGAGCAGCTGTACAGGCACCAGTTGAGAGCTTGGGTGTGACTGGCTTGGCGATACAGGCATCTGGATGTACCTCAAGTGCAGGTGATCTTCAAGTTTATCGCAGGGGTACACCTGACTTGCAGTTGCAGTCTTTTCTTCTTGTCATGCCTCCGCCTCTGCAGAGTGTTCAGTCAGCACTGTGTGTGATATGATAGCAATTGATACCTTGGTGCAGTTTGTCCTGCAGAGGGTGTCTGCATGTCTACATGACATCGCAGAGGCCAACACGTGATGCTTAGGTCACAGTAGCTGCCATAGAATGATTGAATGCCCTGTTTGCTACTGAGGCCATTGCCGCATCAGCTCCATCTACAAAGTACCACTCAGCATGGCAAGCATTGCAGATGGCACGCAACTTGATGCTGAGGATGGGGCTGACCAACCGCTCATGAAGCCCTTACCAGACCTGGGCAGCAGCGAGCTGCGCGAGTTGGGCGCTGCCATTACTCAAGACATTTACACATCCAATCAGAGGGTTTTATGGGGGGACGTAGCGGGTCTGGATGGGGCAAAGCATCTGCTCAGGGAGGCTTTGGTCATGCCCCTGCAGTTTCCAGACATATTCACTGGCATTTTGGCACCATGGAAGGTGATTGTGCACTGGCCAGCTGTATGCTTCAAGCTGCAGCCGTTCTTCCAGTGTTGATAGCAGGACTCAGTTTGCTAAATGCACCCAAAGCCAAGGCAGGAAGTTTTCAGCGTCCCAAAAAGGCAGCACACTCAGAATAGGATTTTTGCGCCATGTGCTGCAGCTGCTGAGGGGTGTTGCCTACTTTTGGTCAGACGCCAAGTGTACATGTTTTCAGTGCAAATGCTTAGTCTTCACAGTTGATAGAGGAAGTCGAAAGCCTCCTGATGTTGACCACATTGCCTATTGCTGGAGAGGCCTGCTGAACGCTGGTTTTGCAGCTGGATAAGTCGATGCAGTGCCAACGCTGTGTCACTGCATTGCCTTGAGTTGTGCAGGGCATTCTGCTGTATGGCCCTCCTGGAACGGGCAAGACCCTGCTGGCTCGCGCTGTTGCTACTGAGTGCAAAACCACCTTTTTCAACATCTCTGCCTCCTCTGTTGCTTCCAAATGGCGAGGCAACTCAGAGAAATTGGTCAAGGTATGCTTAACCCCTCATTCAGCCTTGTACACGTCATTGCACTGCTGGTGTGCCACCTAGAGTTATTGCTCAAAGCTACTAATTCTGTCTTTGTATGCAAAATGCATTTCCACTCAAACACCCACCATCATAAAACAGGTTGCAGCTGCTGCATGTCTGACCACACATCACACCCGGTACGCCATGCACGTCCAGCAGCTCTTGGCATTTTCATACACCAACGCATGATGTGCCTGAGCCATTGCCATGCTTGAATATCATGCTGTTTCAAAATGTACATGTCACAAGCTGACTACAGCTGTGCAGTTTGTGAGGTGTACCAGTCTGCAAGCAAGGATGCATGCCATTGTAAGCTGTCTCACCTGCAGGTGCTGTTTGAGCTGGCTCGCTACCATGCTCCCTCCACCATCTTCTTGGATGAGATTGACGCATTGATGACAGTGAGGGGTGCAGAAGGGGAGCACGAGGCTTCACGCCGTACCAAGACTGAGTTTCTCATCCAAATGGATGGCTTGGCTCAATCCAATGCTCAAGTCTTTGTGTTGGCAGCCACAAATCTGCCTTGGCAGCTTGACTTGGTATGTCTCATCATACCCCAAACCGAAAAGCCGACGCTGTTAGGCACCTTTATGCAGGGAAGCTTGCTTCACGCAATCTTGCCAATGCAACTCTGTACGACAACTATTACATAACTGTCATTTGCAGTCCAGGCATCTGCTCTAATAATGTGTGTGCATGCCCACCATATTGTAAGTACTGCATCTGTGGAGTAGGGCTACACTGAACGGCCACACTTCAATGTCTCAGTTGCAATTTGGCCATGCAAAGAATGAGGCTGGTGGCATGCATATTTGCTATGATGTAAGGTATGCTTCATTACTTTTATGTCTGTAGGCATTGTTGCGGCGGCTGGAGAAGAGGATCTATGTGGGTTTGCCCGATACAGCGGCGCGCAGTCTTATGTTCACAAGCTTGCTCAAGGACAGAGGCTTGAGCACTGAGAAGCTGGGCCACCTGAGCAGTCAGACAGCAGGCTACTCTGGCTCTGACATTGCCTCTCTCTGCAAAGAAGTAGCCATGCGGTGAGTGCGTTCTGCCTGACAGCGTATTCTGTATGCCAGCTGCCTGCATGACCTGTTGCAGACCACTTGTTTTGGACTACCTCTGTGGTCCCGCAATGTGATCACAGATGATGAGCGCTGGTCTGATTTGCTCTTAGTGTCACATGATGTTCATCGGCACTGCTTACTTTGAGTTGGCGATCAGGATATTTGCACCCTGAACTGCTTCATAAATCATACAGTTTGGGCAGGCAACCAAACTTTGCAACTCAAAGCATTGTTAGGAGCCTGCACCTGCTCCATCTTCAGTGGACGGAGGGCTAGGTGTTGTCACTGGTTTCCTGCATTAGAAATGCAAGTGGTGCTGCATCTGCAGGCCTGTGAGGAGGTTTATCGCAGACATGCAGCTGCTAGACAGCCACGGTCTGCAAACAACCCAGGTCCCAGGCAGCATCACTGCTCAAGACGTCAAAGACGCTCTGCTTGCTTCTAAACCTTCAGCATCTTTGCATGAGTCTAAATACCAGGAGTTTGGCAAGCAGCATGGTCATGCAGCAACCTGATCTCGACTCAGGAGCATCTGTGTTAGTGTGTAAACTTGGAAACATGCTGGCATCCTCGTGGGCATATGCATCTGTAGAGCAGTCAGGCATGATGCAAGCTGATAATGCACATGGTGATGCAACTTGGGCTATGCTTCTAAAGTAAGTGCCACCGCCTATACACCTTGTGCCAGGTGTATATATATATTCACAGTGTTAAATGCAGAGTCATAGACAGTCATGCTTGGGGCTTGTACTGTCAGGCTCTAACTCTACAGGAAAATCTGTGCATACAAATTGATAACGTCCCCAACTGATATCGCATTGCTTCAATTCTGACAGGCTGGCACGACACTAACACCATGAAATGCAACAAATGATGCATGCAGCGGTATGTCGGACTAATCCTGCTGACAGACCATGACAGACAGCGACAGACTCAACTGTATTGCCCAAACATTCTACTGGTCAGCGCAGCCGTCAAATTGGCATGCATGCTGTCACAGCAGCATATTTGCACCCAAACGGTTTACTGACCCCAAAATGCAAGGTCTTCGACTTGACAGCCAACAAAAGCATGTTGAGAGCCTTGTCAAGTAGGTATCTGAGTTGTGGGATTCTGTGCAATGCCATTCATTTGGGCCATCAAATTGGGCACCTTCTGCTGCAGCTGATCTAGGGAGTCTGTCCTGTAGTCTGGACTTGTGTCCTCGTCATCTGCTGTCTCTTCCTTGTTCCCTCGTGTCAGTGCTGCACACACAACAGTAGTGTAAGCAGATTGCCCCAAAGACTAATGTAAATGCCAGTACAGCATAAAACTTGCTTCCACCCAACCTTAATGCACATAATTCTGACCTTGTCTATCATGCAAATCGTGAACTGCAGCACAGCACAGCACAGCACAGCACAGCACAGCACAGCGCAGGAAACTTACATGAGTTGAACAAGCTGAAGCGCTTATCCCTGTTGACCTGTCCTGCCATGGTGTCCCCTGCTGGGACATCCAGAGCAGCCAGGTTCTCCAGAGAGCGACTACTGTAGCCACCAAACCTGCTGCGCCTAGCAGCTGTAGCAGACACGGTGGGTGTCGCCAGGCCGCTGCTGAAGCCTGTTCCGCTGGTGGAGCTGGCGGAAGAAGCTGAAGGTGCCACTGAGGGAGTTGCGCTGCCCACCTGCATCAAAAAAAGGCTTTCAGCTCCACTCTACTTCTTCCAGGTCAGCTGGCTAGCCCAAATGCATGGCGTCATGCTGGCAGGAGAAGAAAATCAAGGATTTGGTGGAAGATCACAAAGCCCGCCATATCCACAAGGCAGACAATAGGTGATCTGCCTGCTCAGCTTTTCCTGGACATCGCCTATGCAGGGCTTGGCATATTGTTTCCACGCATTAGGAGAAGATGAGGGTTAGGGCAAAACCTTGACATACTGGCAACAACACTGTAAAGATACAACACACGTTCATGTCAAGCCAGCAGTGGGTTACCCTGGAGACGGCAGCCTTGATGGAGTCCTTGAAGGCACGCAAGTTGAGCAGAGCTTGGGCCTCTTCCTTCTGACGCAGCTCATGGCGGTGAGCTTGCCGGGCCGCCGCTTCCGCCCCCCTACGTGCTGCAGCTTCTGCTGCTGCTGCTGCTGCCGCCTGCAATTACGTCACCACACAAACTGAACCAGCCACACTCTTTGATTTATCAATACAAGAATACAGATGCTGTTCAACCCATGTGGAAGCCTCCATCAGGGGATTAGCAGCGCAGAGCTGTATCTGTAAAATCAAAAGCAATATAGTCTCCAAAGTGATGACATGAGTCTCACCACCGTGTAAATACTTGACAGGTTCAGCAGCTTCAGGCCTGATCAGCATGCCCAGAAACCTTCTAGCACAAACAGCCCGGACATGAGCGAACCCACTGACTGTCACAGCAACAGACATTGATAACAAAACATGCATGGCCTGACAAGGAATGGTCCTTACCGAAGCGTTGGAGCCAGGCACTCTGAGGCCAGCACCAAGCTCGCTCATGATGATGCCAGACTTGCGCCGCGCCCGGCCCCCACCCCCGGGCGCCCTAGGTCTATCTGACGGCCCTGCACACACCAACCAAATGCGTCTCAACCTGTCTTGCTGAGTAGTCTGACTGAAGCTTGTCATGATGTGTTAAATACAACAATGATTTGTGCATTGTTGTTTCAATCATGTGAGCTTGGACACATCACAGCGCAGTCTGCGCACTACCTTACATGTGCTGTTGTTGCGCACATTTGTGGTCATGGCATACCAGCCAGCGCACGCCGTGTCATGAAAAGCAAGGCACACAACAGCTCATGTGCAGTCTGCTGTGCAGAGCGCCAGTGCCATCACCACTGTACATTACTTGTGCTTCAGACACACCGACACCAATGCTGCTATCTTCAGTAATATAATAAGAGCACTTACAGCTGATGTGTATCGGAGGTAATGTGTATCCTCCAGCAACATGCAAGAAAGTGTAGGGCTTGATGGCATGGAGTCTACTCAAGGTTCACGGTTTATATAGCAATATAGGATTCAGCAGTGGTGCAAAGGATACCTGCAGACTGACCACCATCCCTTGCTGGGTCGCCAGGGCCGCCCATGTCAGACCCGGAGGGCCCAACACCGTTTGTCTGTATGAGGCCAGCCTGCATGGCACTGTCAAGGTGGGCTTGCAGGGCTGCTGCCTCCGCCCCTCCTTCCACCGCTGGGCCCCCATCTGGCGCCTGCACACCCCACCAGTCTGTCACTGCAGCTCTGCCATGATGTCGGCATGATATTGTAAAGTATACCTAGTGATGCAGGAGGACCTTGCCAGTACAAATGCAACATGCTGGCACCGCTCTGGAGCCTCTTGAGAGGCAGTGACGTTCACACAAGATGGCTGGATGGAAGCACACCTGGGCCATAGCCTCCAGGTTGAACTGACTGAGGGATCGTTGGAAGCTGGTCTGGCGCTCTGTGATGTGGCGCGCTACATGATCCCGGTACAGCTGCATGTGGCGACGCACATAGGCCAGGTCCAGGATCTCCTGCAGGCTGGGCCTTGCTTCTGGCTCCTTCTTGATGAGCGCCTCCACCAGCTCCTTCAGATCGTTGCTGTAGTGCGCTGGAATTGGCGGGAACTTCCCACTGCAGCATGGGCAGCAAGGGACGTTCACTAAATGACAAGTGTCCTGCAGGAAGATGATGGGGGCAGTGCAGCAAGTGTCTTTGCCAGCTCCTTGTGCATACAGCAACCAGCGAAAAGGTCCTCCACCAAGCTTTCAAAAGAATAGCAGGCTCGCTCATGCTCACACAGCCCAGATTTGTGATCAAAGAAACACCTCTAGCCTCGTGCTCCTTAGATATAAGCGCCTGTGCTGGAGCCTTGAGGTCACCGCTGGTGGGCTGACATCAGCAAATCCTTGCCAAGGCAGTCATGCACAAAGTAAAGGCCGGTGCAGGCCTTGCACAGTGGCTCTCACAAAGCCAACAGGAACATCAGGTATGAGTAGCCCAGAACAAAAAAGCTTGAGTTCCAGAAAAAGTACAGATAACTTCACCCACACAGCTGTATAATGTGTTTGTAGACCTGGTAAGCGCTAGTGATGTGCAAACAGCATGTGCACTGGTGTTCACCAAGATGGCAGTAGTGATGGGCAAGGGTGCAGCAGGGGTGGCCCAGGGTGCAGCAGGGGTGGCCCAGGGTGCAGCAGGGGTGGGTACCTCATGACCTTGACGGTGATGGCTCCCAGGTTGCTGGCATCAAAGGCCTTCTTCAGCGCGCACATCTCATACAGCACACATCCAATGGCCCATACATCAGTCTTGCCATCGTAGGCCTTACCCTGCAGGTAAACACAGGGTGGACAGAGGGTAGACAGGTGGTAGACAGAGGTTACAGAGAGGTTGGACAGAGGGTAGACAGGTTGTAGACAGAGATTGAAGAGAGAGTGGACAGAGGGTAGACAGGTTGTAGACAGAGCGCATACACTGCAAGGTCCGAGTGATGTTGACAGTGAGCTGGATGTGGTGCTGTAGAGGGGCTTCTGTTTGGTACTTTGGCAGCATGCCGAAGATACAAGCATACCGTAACACACGTAGCGAGACCATCACCAATCAACAGACCATAACAAAGCTCAATGCATGGCAAGCTGAGCATCACATGAGGTCACAACTTGTTTCTGCCTGCAGGCATGACCTGACCGGTTGTAAGCCACACTGCTTGCAACAGCTGCTCGATGCATAATGCGTGACAAGAAACAATATCGATTTTGCAGTATGAATTCACTCACACTAAAAAGCAGTTCAGTGTGCTTCCAGGCAAATGAGAAGCGACAATGCCAAGCAAGGTGACTAGCTTGATAGTATACAAATTGTGCAGAAGATGACCTTCAGGATTTCTGGGGACATGTAGTAGGGCGTGCCAACCATGGTACGTGCTACATTCTGGTTGTCCCCCAGGGCCTTGCTGATGCCAAAGTCACCCAGCTTGACAATGCCATGAGCTGAGCAGAAGATGTTGTTGGCCTTCAGGTCTCGATGGATGATGCCCTGCAATTGAGGGGCGCCGCATCAGCAGCCATAAGACTGATGTCAAGATAGACCAGCAGCTCTTCAGGGTACATAAATATTACTTTTCTTAGGAGGAGCGCCTGTTTCTTAGTGGAAACCTAAACTCAACAATGCCTGGGGACTGATATCAGGCGTTTCTACATGGTGGAGATGTCTGAGGCAGGTATACAGGATGGTAGACAGCAGATGCAGGTGTGAACAATGCGACAAACAGCTGAAAAGGCATGAGGACCGATGGACAAAGAGATGAGTTGCGTTACTCATTTGGCAAATTCACAGTGACCAGCTATATATCCAGATCAGGCACTATATATTATGGGCAGCAGATTGAGACCCTACTACTGTTGCTTGCAGCACCACCATGTGATGATCTCTGAACTAAACTCCTCATCTCAGCAGTGCTGGAACAGTGCGAGACACAACAGACGCATCAGGACATGGTGTGCAGCTCAGTCAGGCACTAGAGTCAAGAGTTAGCCCTACCTTGCTGTGAGTGTAATGCAGCGCTAGGGCAATCTGCACAAATTTGAGCATGATGTCATCCTCTGGAAGGTACCCCTTGTACTTCTTGATGGCTGAGTCAAGGTCGCCTTCCTGCACACACCACAACTGCTGTCTTGAACCCTGTTCAGTTCATTTCTGCAAATGCTTGTAATGCAAGAGATAGCAGTGTCAAAGATGCATAACACCATCCTTTCAGCTTCATGGGCTTGCCTTGGGTCAAGCACTTGTTGAAAGTTCAAGATGGGGCAAGCACAGAGGCAGTGACACATGCTTTGCTGGAGTGTAGATAGCCCATCCAGCAGCACGATTTTGCAACAAAGCTGCAAGAATTTGTTTCGATCACTGAACTGTCAGGCGCCTATGAGACCATACACTTGACACAAGCAGTGACTCGCAACACTGTCAAAAGATGTCGGGGTTGTCAGTGTGGCATTTTGCAGCAGCTCATGTGAGCAAGACAGGTTGCTGAATGAACAGCAAGCACACAAGATGCTTCATGTGGCCCATGCCCAAGCCCATGGGGCCCAAGCAGGGTCACCTGGCAGAATTCCATGATGATGTGCATCATGTTGCGCTCCTGGTAGCACTCATAGTACTTGACAATGTTGGGGTGGTTCAGGCTGTTCAGCACCTTCACCTCATTCTTGGCCTGCAACACGGCTTGCGATTGACGGTTGTTACATACACAATGGCATTTGATAAACTGGACAAGAGAGTTGTCGCTGGCTCAGTAGGCTTGATGTACTCCGTGTGCACAGGAAAGTCCAAGCAGGAACCTACAGCATCAGGGTACATCACAAAACAAGACCCAGCTTGTGTGGGGTCAGCCTTCAAGAAGTGAGCCTGCTTCCATGCTCTGTGCATCTGAAATCATGATCAAGGTTGCTTCTGCTCGGATGAACAGTTTGCTGCATGTGATGTCATGTGGCAAGTAAGCATGAGGGGTGCGTTGCTTGTTACCTCCTCAATAGCTTTGGCAGACATCTTGCTCTCATGCATGATCTTGACCACAAAGATCTGGTTGTCACGTCGCCGCCGGCACTTCAGGGCTTTTCCAAAGGCACCTTCTCCCAGCTCCTCTAGGGTCTCATACTGGATGTAGAAAGTGCCCCTGATTGCACAAGCAAGCACACTCAATGGGCAAACTCATGCCAGGCCAAAAGCTAGGCTTGACTCATGGCATGAAAACTATTGGCACGTGCCGTACAATTATTGTTTTTGCTTGGCAGCTCTGCTTGGCATCTGAAACACATAGCCAAGTTGGTTGCTAAGCCAACTGTGCTGTTACCTTGCCACTTTCAGCCTTGCATGCTGTCATGAGGTCTTATCACGCTTGCATAGCAAGTGAGTCATGCCACAGAAGCACAACCAATCTTGCACCACATGCTGTTTTATGCTGCTCAACATCAGTTCACAAAGCACTGTGTGTGAGCTGGACCCTAACCAACAAACACATAGACCTGTAGCACACAGCAAAGCTATGGACATCTGACCATTGGTGCTAGTCTAGATACTTGCACATGCTTATGGACCACCAATGACAAGGCGTGTGATATAGAGGGCTGCACTGACCCCTTTTTGGCGCCTGGGGCTGCTGCACTGGGTGTCCAGGTGGGTTCCTTGGGGGGACCCCGGCCAGCACCCCCCAGCGGGCGGGGCCCAACAGGCTTCACTGCTGCCCTTGATGCATCCAGCTTGAAGGTGCCATTGTTCCACGGCTGCACCAACAAAAGCTACTGGACCAACCTCTAGTGCTAGAAAGGAACCATACTTACCTAATCAACATCATGCACACCAACCCATGCATTTGCATGTAGCAGCATGGGATGCGCAGACAGGGCTGAAATCATAGCAAGTCATCACAATGTGCTGTGGCCAGTGGCATACAATGTTTCATTGACTGATCAACCAACAAACCAATGACTCAATCATTTTCTTTGTCTTTGAGAACCATCCAAGGGTTCATGGAATGTGGAATCAAAATGCCGACAGGGGTAGTGATGGTGGCCACCTGCATCTCTTCCTCTTCATCCTCGTATCCTTTGGCAGAAGGTTGATCCTGGGAGGCCCCGGGCTGAGGCCCAGACCCCAGCTCAGCAATGACCTCATTGGCCAGGGCCTGCCAGCCTGTCAGGGACCCCATGTCCCGAGACTGACCAGCACCAACTGTCCCTGCTGACTGTCCCTCTTCTTCCTCACCCTCCATCATTATCTACGGACAATATAAGCTGCCACCTTTACTTGACTGCAGAGAAGCCTGGCTGGGGAGGTGCAATACATGGAAAGCAGGGTATACTGCAGCCCAAGTGCAGGCAAATGCACCTTTGCCTGCTGGACCCTGCTGTCATTCATTTACTTGTTTATCTACAATGTGTCTTCCCCAAGGGTAAGGTACATGCATCCCTGACTAGCTGCCTTTATGAGGAGCTTCCCCGCTTTCGTGACCAGATGTGAACTTGTGTGCCAGCACACAGCGTCTCTCTATGTCTGCAGTGACATCCAGGAGCTTCACAGGCATGTGCTCCATGCGATGCAATCATGACTACACATGTCAGCATGATGTGCTGAGAATGCATAAGGCGGTCTGGCTATGCAGGAAGGTCACCGACCAGAGCAAAAGCATGAAGGGCCGTGAAGGTACCTCATTGGCAAGCGCCTGCCAGCCGGTGAGAGATCCCATACCCCCACCCTGATCTTCATCTGTCAGGCTTAATGAAGCATCAGGAGCCAGATCATTGCGCTGCACATCAGTCTCAGGAGAGGGCATATCGTCGGCAGTGACATGCTGCTGGGGTACACCCCCCTGAGCAAACACCATGGAGCTGAAGGCCTGGTAGGCCCCTCTCTGACTCCCAGAGCCACCCCCTGACCCCTCTCCCTGCTCCCGCCTGCAGGCAGGCACACTTGCGTTGGTGTTGATGACGACGCTGAACGTGAAGTTTGCAGTGAGTATGGGATTTCAAACTCTGTTTCTGCTGATCCCAGTGGGAGCTTACTCTGCTCCTGCATCTTGCATTGGACATGCAAGACCACTTTTTGCTGCTTTGCATTTGGGACTGCCCTGTCAGTGAGCTCAGTGAGTTGCAGGTGAGCGACTGCCTCCATACAGAGTGACAGGCAGCAGGAGCTCATAATATGATGTCCTCACAACATGCAGCATTCAAATGCACTTGCAGCAAGAGAGGGGAGACAGTTAAGGGGACGAACTCCATGCAAGCATAGTGGCAGGCACACTGCTGATGCAATGAAGTACAGCAGTGTGGATTGTGGGTTTATTACAGGCCCCCTTGTGACGCCCAACCAATCATGCTTTGCATATAGGTGGGCAGCATGAACAGAAGGCGGTGTGGCTAACTATTTACGCCAGATGGCAAAGGGGCTTACATAGAGAAGATGCCAGACATCTTTGCATCTGCGTTGTCCTCATCTACTGCATCTTGCGCATAAGTGGGTCTGTTAATGCTGCTATGGGCTGCAGGCATATACATGGACCCAAACTGAGCCCTCTTGGCAAACCCCTTGGATTTGCCAGCATTCATCTGCTTAAAAGTCTGCTTGCCAGGGCCATTTGGGCCCTCCAGGGCTGCATTGCTGGTGGAGGGAATCAGGGGCAGGGGCTCGGTAGTTGGCGCCCCTGTAGATCCCGGGAGACTGGTGTCAGATTCAAGTACTGACACACTGACACCGCTAGCAGAGGCTGCACGCTTCCGTGGGATGACACCTGGGGGTAGAGGGGGTAGGGTGACCTTACCCCCCCTGACCGCGCCATCTAGGCTTGAGGTATCGCGCTGAGCTTGTGCCGGTGCAAGGCTGAGCTGACTAGGCAAGCTTTCTGCAACGTCCAAATTCAACTGTGGAGGACTGACTGGTGACCCATTGGCGTCAAAGCTGCCTCTACTACTGGCAGTATTGGCGAAGGCACTCTGTGTGGCTGTCGCTGCTGCCTCAGCTTTCTCCTTCTGATCCTTTGGCCTGTTTGAGGCCTTAACATCCGCCACATACTCTTGCAATCCCTCGTTGCCTGATAAAACACATACAGGTTACGGTCTTGCCTGTAGATCCAAGACACGCTGCTGAAGCTACCAGCAGTCTTTTGTGCAGGCAACAAGATCTTGCAAGTCTTGTACACCTTCAGACTTGATTTGGAAAGCAGCTGAATTATCCAAAGGCGTCTCTGTGGGCTGACCCCAGGTATCAGCCCTGTCTAAGTATATAGGGTCCCCAGTCTGGGTGGGTTGCCCCGGATTGCCAGGAGCGACACCGGTCTTGGTGCTGTTCGCAACTTTGACTGAAGTTGGGAGAAGTTCAGCTGCAGGACTTTGAGCGGATTTTGACTGTACACAACCCATCGCTCAAAAGTGCACGATTTTCAAGCGTCAGCAACAGCAACTCGTAATTTGCACGAACTGGCAATCGGATGTTCAGTAACGCTGATCCGAGCGAACATCGTATAAGCCTTGTGTGCGTATGGCCGAAATCGTTGCTATACCATCAAGCCTCCACAGCGCGAGCGGAGGCAAAGGCGGACAGCACACGGCTTCAAAGTCAAGTGCTTCGAATGCAAGCAATGCAATGTCTCCTGTCGCCTCAAGTCTTAGCTACATAGATGCAACGCAGGATGCAACGTTGTTTCACGAAACCTAAATGACGATGACGAATCCCACGACGAACCGCCAACAAAGTTGATGGGTGGCACAAACTTAGTGGTGGCATTATGGTGCTTTTGCTCACACAGCAAGCATATCTAAATTGAACATCACAGCATCCGAGAGCCATAAGCATTGTCCACATGACGTTTACTCTTTCAATTTGCTACACGCTGTCTACAACATGAAGCAAAGAGGACGCATTGCTTGACAAAACTCGGTGTGCGCCACAAATCATGTATTGATGTATTGGCGCTTCTTGGCTCGATTATTGATGGCATCCACACCACTGCAACTGCCATGTAGTCTGCTGCTCAATAGACTTGACTGGTGACATATTTGCATGACAAAGCATATCTTACCAGATGGGCAGACACGTATCTGTCATATGACATCTTCACACATGGTGCTACGTTCTCCACCTGGTGCATGTGTCCAGCAAGATCTTCTCAAAATTAAGTCTAATACCTCATATAACAAAGAAGGCTCTCAAGAAGGCTCTACAGTTTACACGACCCAACAAGAGACGAAATATATCTTTGTACATGTAGATCTGTAAGCGGTAGTAGTTTCATGCTTCAGCGACCATGACCGTTGCTAGTCGCATCTCGCCTGGCGCTGCTTGCACGTACAACCTATGTGAAATCTGTCGCTCATTGCTGGCACATAGGCACTGTGTAACCCATTCTGTACGTAGCGCATTCCCCCACGCTGAACAGTCGCCACAATGTTCAAGACTGATCAAGCTGTGCTGAGATGGGTCTGTTGGCTGACGACTCATCAAGGCATGCACCACAAGCTTCTCCTGTTCATGAGTAACTTGAATGCCTGCTTGCATTGCTTGTGACTCACCCTGCATGAAAACAAATGGATGTGCTTGATGCTACGTGCCAATGAGCAATACACAGCCTCAAATGCTTGCTTTGCATGCAGAGGCCTATTATGCCGTATGTCATAGCATGTTTAAATTGCCTTGCTTACAACATTTGCACCATACATGCCAACAAAGTTGCAGCGTGATGGCTGCAAGCGTCTGCAGAGCACTCTTCAAATGGGCAACTTGGCAAATGTCATGCTTGTGAACAAAAAATATCTACCTGCTGCCCCTCAGGAGTCGGACTCAGCATAGTATCAGAAACCTCATCTGCTTCTGAATCCCCATTCACATGTTGCGCAGGGGACATGTCAGTTGATGAGTAGGACACAGGCAAGTCTTGCGGTTGCATTGCAGCTTGAAGCAGTTTACTTGCTGCATCCGGGCTCCCTGGAAGTCGCCTACATCCATGACAGCATACATAACAGGCTTAGACTCCCAGCATGCGGCAAAGAGGCACAACCCCACTAGTCACATATTTCCCTCTGCATGATAAGACAAGCACAAGGACATTGCTGTGCACAACCAACGGCTGCATGGTCAGGTGAGCTGTGTGTTCTGTGCCGACATCACCATCAGACAGCCAAGCAATTGCCTAATTGTTCAGTAGATGATATTTTGTGCTGACAGAAAAGTGTGGCTGCATGCAGACATGGACACAGACATGAAATCAGTTGCGTCGCTATGTCAGAACAAACAGCATATCACAAACACGGCTACCCTTACACATTAGCTATCCTCTCTTTGCAACATGCAACATTGGCAGGCAAGCATCGAGGGGGGCAGCCAGGGGAAGCGTGTGTCACAGCTGCCCTGGTGAAGAGGCGGTGAATTGACTAACCTACAAAGGGACTCTCCAGCCACCACCACTTGCTCAAGCTGTTGCAGGGACTGCACCAATGCAGCAGCTTGCTCCTCCCGCAGCTCATCTTGAGCAGCCTCCTGCTCATCCTCTTCTTCACTGGTCACAGAGGCAGCAAGGGTTCCCCGGGGGTGACCCCTGGGTCGTCCCCTGGGGGAACCAGAAGCCCTAGGGGTCATTTCCCCCTTCAGCCATGTGCTGCTGGCCTCTTCTAGGACGCTGCTGGAATCCTGCTGGAACCTGTGCAAATGAGCAAAAACTTCTAGGCATGCAAATAGTCTGCCTAGCCAATATAGGCTGCACTGGGAAGACTGCTGACATCTCCATCACAAACATTGTAGGCAGGTAGATGCCCAGAAGCAGCTGATGTAGGACATATAAACACATGCCAGGAGTTTTAACAAGGCATCGTTGCCGTCAGACAGGAAGCCTGACCCAAAAGATGTCAAGGAAGGCATGAGTTGGGCTATACAAACAGCGCCAATTCAGCACAGCACATGGCCCCTGTTGAACAAACATTCATCTGCTAAGCCCACAGCGTCAATTGCAACTGACTTATGTATTGCGCTGCCGTCTTGGGACAACAAGTAGGCAACTCACTGGAGGAACTGTTGACGGGCAGGCAGCAAGGCAGCACCATCGCAGGCAGCCAACATGGCAGCTGCGGCGACAGCTGCTAGGGCCAGCAGCTGATCCCAAAGGGCCCTGGGGGGCACTTGCTCCAGGTCATGGAAGACACGCTCAGCTTCCTTCTCAGCATTCATGAGAGGCTCCTGCGCGCTGGCTGCCCTGCCTGCTGTTGTCTGCCACAGCTGCTGCCATACGTTGCCCTGTGCAAATCTAACAATCAGCAACAGAGGAATGGACAGCATACAAGCGGTTGCCTCACCTGTCAGCTCAACCAGACCCTTCATAGTGTCCTGCTGCTTGGGTGTTGACCAGTCCTGAGGTGTTGTATGCTTGTCTTGAATGCCAGAGTGCACTCAATGCACGTCATTGACTTGATGACGGAAGATGCATTCACATCAGGAGCTGAAACATCTGCACAACGTAGAAACGCGTTTTCTCTGTCCCCACGCGTTTCTGAGTGTAAAATTCCACTGTAGGACGGACGTTTCTGTAATTACATAGACGTTCAGGGACTGAAAAGAGCTCCCTGTGTGTGTCAAAGAGCCATGCTTGCACATGTGAGCACAGAGCAGCAGTAGCCTTGAACATGTGCACGAATACCTGGTGTGGAAGAGTACAGCTGTCTGCCAATGGAAGCCTCTCCTCATGCACAATGCAGCTAATCCAGCATAAAATCCAGCAGTCATCTGCCACAAACAAGCAGAGACCTAATGCCAGTCAGTTATTTCTACAGTGTTGGCTCACCTGGTGGGACATACGGTCTGACAGCATGCCCCCCTGGGGATGGGAGGGGTCAGGATGCCAGTCCTTGGGGGAGTGCCAGCGCACAAAGTCAGCCAACTGGCAGGCAGGGTTGGCAGCCTTGAAGGCAGCCATATCGGCCTGGAGCAAGCCGCCCCCTTGCAGGCGCGCTCTGGCTGCTTGTTCCATCTCAGACTGATCTGCACAACATGCTATCTCTGGATTTAAGGCTGCAGTGACAGACCCATGTGAGCCTGAAGCACTAGGTACCCTTATAAGAGCAGCATGGCTGCTTGTGTCATTTTAGCAACAGCCGACAACTTGTATGGCGTAGTTCCTAGGCTAAGCTGGCAGGAGTGAAGACAGCCATGTGAGCCTACTTCAGCCCTTTAGCTTGCAGTGAAACCCTTGCAGACTCTCACCATGTGCTACCCATCAAACCTGCCAGTACATTTTGGATGTCAAGGCAAAAGGCTGCTGTGCCAAGATGTGGGGGGTAATTTTCCAACAAGCGTCTATTTGCATGCTCATCAATTTCAGTGTCATTTGCCATCAGCAACTCTGGCTGCTTGCGGCGCTCCTGACTTGCCACGCAATATTGTGCAGCTGATTCATCACTATGCTTGTGTAACAATGTAGTTTCCCCAGCTGATCAAATCCATTGACAGCAGTGCATGATTTCTGGGATTGTGGCTGCCTCAAATGTGTGAATGCTGTTGTGTTTGTCAACATACATTGTTCATTCAGCATGCTGCAATGTGTGCAACCCACCAGTTGCTCAGCCTCAGGTGGACGTGCATTGTTCAGGCGATCATTTGTTAATCAGCCGCCCAAACAATGCAATGTGGCATTGGTGTGTCTGGGAAATCATGTAGAAGTGCACTCACCTAGAGCGGCCAAGGCAGCTTGTCGCTCCAGCAGCATGTCCTCTGTCATAGCTGGTGCCTCCTGCATGTATGCACACTTTCCCTCTTCACTCAAATGCCAGACATGACAAGCATATGGTCACAGAAATGCAGTTCAAGGGTGTCAGCATGCGTGGCTCATTTTATGAATACAAGATGGGCAAACTGTCAGCGTTATGAACTGCGTATGTATGGCAAGGCGCACTTGCTTGGTGGCATGTGCAAACACGTGTTGTTGTGATGACAGGATGGTGCACCTGTGTCTCAGGGATGTTGATGGGTATGGTAGGGTCAGCTAACAAGTGCAGCGCTGGAGGGATGCCATCAACCTCAGATGAGGCTTCGTGAAAGTCCTCCATGTCGCCAGAGTCCCACCCTTCCAGACTGGCATTTGCTTGCATGTCACCTGATGTGCTTGGCCCCGGTGAACGCACAGCCTGCGCAAGTATGAATTGCATGTGCGTTTACATGCCAAATGGCAATGAAGGTGCAAGGACAAACCACGGACTGAACATTGCAGCTGCTTTTGAAGGCTGACAGGCCTGCAAAACATTCATCCGGGAAGTGCAAAATGGCATAACACTGTCAGCCCAAAAAGGAGATGCAGCTTCAGAAGGAGCTTGTGGTTGCTCATGGGAGAATCACATGACAGGAAGTCTGTCAAACCTGTTGCAGGCCATGTGCTTGCTGGATGCACAGGTTCAGCATCTGCAGCTTCTGATGCAGCACACAGCAGCTGAAATCTGGCCGAGGCAAAGCATTGCCATCAGCCTCTGCTCTTGCTGCACTGACAGCTGGCACAGCAGAGTCCTGTTGCCTGTTTTGATGGTGGCGTGATGTGCATGGCGCTGGGGCCATTCTGGGCAGCAGGCGGCCCTGATCCCAACAGCCCTCACGCAGGTAGCGCACAAAGCGCTGCCAGAGGCCTGCTATTGCTCTGGCATTGCTGAAGCACATGACATGCAGAGCCAGCCTGTACCAACATGATGTCAGCTCTCCACCCCCCAGTCAGATCCAGCAGAAGCATGCAGGGAACACTGCTGATGCTTGTCCTAGCATGGTAGGAAACAGTAGTATGGCAATGAATTTGATGCTCTGCACTGTTCAGATCCAAGTGCAAGGCAAGGGTGCAGTCTGACAGCAACAGCCATAGTGCAACCACCTACATTTCACCTAGACTGCTGCATGAGTGCAGAGCCACAAAGCAGGCAGCCGCATGTTGCACACACTGGTCGCATCATTGCTGCATGGGAGATGGTCAGCGGGCCTGCTTGCCTGACCAGCAACGAATCTGCAGGCGCCGTCTTAGGGAAATGCAGGTGAGACAGATCCTGGGGAGCCTTCTGACTCTGGACCCCGCTTCCAGCTGTCTCGACCCTCTCTGCCCTTGGAGAGTCGTCCTGGAAGAGATCAGCCAGCACCCTCTGCAGGTTGTGAGGGGGCGAGGCTTCAGGAGGGGTCAACCCCTTGCGCTCCCACCAGTCTTTACCTGCCAGATCACCTGCACATGACCAAACATCCCTTTCAGCCATGATGCACAAGCCGATTGTCTGATACAGGCACTGCTTACTCCCTTTGGGGTTGAGTGCTGGGAGGTGACATGCTCGCAGGTAGTTCTGAAGCAAGACCACAGGGCATGTAAAGCCCCTGCACAGATGTTTGTTACCCTGGCTCATCAGAGAACCCACAGGCATGCAGGTAGTCCTCTAAATGAGGTGACATGCTGCTGTGAGTTTTGAGAGTGGCTCCACGCCGCTTGTGATTTCACGCCCCAGACTCGACTTGACACGAATTACAAGGAGGCAAAAGGCTTGAGGGAACGCCAGGCGCTAGGCCGGTAGCCCTGTCATGGTCATCACACTGCTGGAGCCTCTGGTGCAGATTGCGCAGTGCAGTCTGCCAGGTGCATCAGAGCAAATTGGAAGGCAGGTACGTTGAAGGCAACATGCACAACAGCACTGAGATGATTGCTGGCCATGCTACAACAAAGGCATGCTTTCTGAAAGCTGCACCTACAGCCCTTGCAGTGCTTGCCATGCGGCGTGAATGCACCAGGTTGGTAAGCATGCTAGTGAAGGTATCGGGCTCTACACCACTGTCTTCCCAGCTATGCTGCAACTGAGCTGAGTTCTGTGACAGGACCACGTTGGGCAAAGCAAAGATCTTGAGATGGTCCCTCTTCACCTTGGCCTACAGTCAGCAGCAAAATGATTATAAATCCGCCAGGATTTTGACACATGGAAAGTGGCATCCGTATGTTGTAGATTATGAATGCTACAAGCCGGCACAGCTTATCCAGCCTGGCTCACCAGACCAAGGTGATCCAACGCACAGCATGGTGGAGCCTGATATGCTACATCAGAACTCTAACATGAAGCCACAGGCATATGTGGTGTGCAACTGAGCCAGAGTCGTCAGCAGGTGGATTACAACAGATGCGTACCTTGGATGCGTAGAAGGTGTGTGAGGGGGCCCTGGAGGCAGGAGCCAGGGCATGCAGCCGCCAGCTGCAGGCTCTTGATATGGGAAAGCCCTCTTCCTGCATGGCTTGCTCAGCTGGTATGTCTGACCACAGCATGTCCAGCTCTAAAGAGCCTGGGGATCAAAACACTTGCTGGCTTGCTGTGTATTGGACAGACAGTGTGCATCGACAACAAATTATGCTGTGGTAGTTGCCCAAGAACCGCAGTTTCACGTCTGGCCTGATTCATTGTTCAGCTCACGAGAAACGCACTCACAACCTGCGCTTTGATTCTCAACGAGCACACAGGCCCACAGTCATGCTTTTGCAGTTCAACAAGCAGACTATGCTCATCTGCATGCATTCTCTTTGACGCCATGGCGTCACAGACAATCAGACAAGAAAGGCTCAGGAAGGGTGCAAGAAATGAGGCAACAGATCACAGCAGCGCACTGACCAACAGGGTCGACATGACTGGCAAAAGAGCGCCAGGGAGCATTATCTGCCCAGTCATCCGGCCACAGCGCTAGAGGGTCATCATTCCTCAGCATCTCATCCTCTTCTTCCTGCTCTGCAAAACACAGGCACAAGGTCGTCATTCTCACAGCATGGGCCACACAAGACACGGCCTCGTTTGCAGATGTGCATCGGGGGAGCATGACACTCATGCTGCATGCTGACTCAGGCAACTCAAGCAGACAGTACGTCAATTGTCCATGTGACAGCAGTCTGCATTCTGTGCTGCATGCACTTCCTTGTGACTTGGTTCACGCCGTTATGTCTGCTGCTTGGATGAGCGAGCCTGCCCTGCGAAGTAAAACAGCTGTTTCACAGCATGTAAGGATCTCCACTCTGATCTGATTACAGTCCATTGATGGTTAATGGTGCAGGCACCCAACAGCAGCTCAGTCGTGCATAGTAAGGAGAGTGGAAAAAGCATTGCACACCTGCAACAGTCCTGGGAAGCTTGTAGGAGCATTGCATGGACACTGTGACATGGCAAGCCGCATCAGCACTGCCATGCGCTGACGAAGAGGTGTGCGCTGCTGAGGCAGCAGCTAGACAGGCTTGACTGGCAGCCAAGCTGTGTGGCATCAACTGCTGAGAGAAGAATTGCAGCTGGCCTTCCACCTGCAGGCAGTCAGAGTCAGATAGATCACTGACTAATACTGAGGAAGTATGCCAACACAGGCAGTCTGTTTACAAGCTCCATATCTTTGCCTAGCGGTCCAAGGGCTTTGACTTGTAACGCCACTTGACACTTTCAGGCAGACACAATGCAGCAGGGGGGGGGTTTGATCGCAAGCAAAGGGAGTGTCATGAAGCTGGTTGTGTGCTTGTCAGAAGACGCGCAGATGCAACATGCTCTGCTGCTTCTGGTGTAGCGCATGCCATTGGCAGGCAATGCCACATTCTGTTTGCACAGAAGCCAACAGCAACTGTAGCCCTGACGCTGATAGAAGGTGTCAAGGGGCACTGCTGGAATTTGGCAAGCTTCTGCTAAAGTTTTGCAATCCTCTGCTGCCAATGTTGCAGCAGGTTCGCCTCCCAAAGCTTGAAACTCTGGCAGTTCTAACTTCAGAATGCAGTTGCTGGCACAGACCTTTTGTTTGTGCAGCACAATTTATTGTTCCTGGTAGCGTTGGCTGCTACTGCTGCTGCTGCTGCCAGTAGTCTCCTGAGCTGTGCTTATTATCTGAACATGCACACATTCATGTCCTGTGCAATGCACAAAAAGGGTTCACCTGCTGCAGACGCGTGGGGTTCTTGCTGAGGTGGATGCTGTCTGAGTCATAGTGTACAGTGGCCAGCCCAGCAGCCCCGATACCCCAATGGGCATCCCTCAGGGGGTCATGCACAGGCAGAAATGCAGGCCAAGCCAGGCGGCAGTTGCTCAGCGCAGCTGCCAAGGCACTCAGCAGAGTGCTGGCTTCCTATATTGCATTGCCTGACTTGAAGCACCTGTCATGCCTCTGCTTGCAGAGACTACCGGTATGATCAGCTGAAAAGGCACAGATGTTGTTTTGACAGCTGGGACTCTAAGTACTGTCTCACGACAAGCAATGCTGCTACACGCTGACATAGATGTGCGCATGGACATAGGGACAGACAGTTGGCACTGCTGCATGTCATGGGTCAGGATGAAGGTGTTACCTGGGACGTGCAATTTGCAACACATGTATGAGGTTAGTGTTCAAAATGAAGGCAAGCAAAACGTGTGCACACATACTTCCAAGACTGTGTTGCAGAAGCACATAAATGGCATGCACTTGCACCTGATCATTCAGAATCCGTCTGGAATAACTATTTGGCTCCAGAGTGACATAGGTGGCAGTGTTGAACCATTGCTGCAGCTTGCGGTCCTCAGAGTAATTGCGAGCCAGGCTGCTCCCTGCATTGCAGTGTAGAATATGCAGCATTTACAGTGCTGATTAGCAGAGTGTTGTTGAGCTCTGATGTAAAAGCTGTTGGGAGGTTTTGCTGCTGCAGAATTCCTTTTACAAACAAATCTGTATGTGTGACATGCAGTGTACTTGAGGGTGACTGTGAGCGCATTCTGACACCACCTGCAGGGTCATGCTGGCGTCTGTCTGGTGCTTGCAGGTTTGCCTGCTGCTGGTTGGTGGATGTCCGATGGTTGTCTGTGAAGTATGACAGTGTGTACGGCTCTGACCGGAATGGCAGCTGGTGACTGACCACTCTGGTTTGAGAAGGGCCGTCTAAACTTTCATGTTGGCTGATGCTCTGGTGCTCTTTCCTCCCTGCAGATGGGGTGTGTAGGTATAGGTGGTAAGGAACAGGCCTTGCTTAGGCAAATTCAAAGGGAGGGAATCTCTGACCTGGCGAGGCCCAAGATCGGAAGATTTGTTCTAGCGATGCCACAAACCTGCAAAATGCAGGCGTTTGAGCCCTGTGCGGCTTGCATGCAACCAGGCACAGGGTTGCACGAGCAGTAAAACTGACCTTTCCCAGTGTGTTGCGACAGTGAAGTCTTGAAACTCCTCCACTGTTTCAGCCATCGCTCAGGCACATGCGCAGACGTCAGTGCACTTCTGCTTGATCTCTTGTCTCTTGAGAAGCAACAGCCTGAGCAACAATGTTGGACTCTGAATTGGTCAACAAAGCTTTGACTGCGCTGCATGATATGCTGCATCTGCTTGGGCACAACGCCTGTCATGTCATGACCGGGACCATCGTTTGTCCTGGAGATCGCCTTGCAGCAACGGTACGTCCCTGGTATCCAGCATCTTGCGCTACCCTTTGTCAGCCCACGAGCATGCATGTGTTGCATGCAGAGCGAGTTTGCTGGAGGTGACGGCACTTACACCAAAGATCGCTTCGTTTTTGCCTCCTTGACTGGTGTACGGACAAACATATTTTCCAAGGCAGAGGGCTCTGAAAGCGTAAGCTCGTTTGACCAAGTGTATTAGCTTGTCTTGGGCCAAGTCACAGTCCACCGACTCGCATTTGCCTTTGGTTGTGCAGAAGCCTGTCATCTCGGTCCTGAAGCGTGGAGCTGTACCCTTGGTACCTAAGAAACAGGACATCGTCACTGCAAAGGTCTGCACTGGTCTTGCTTTCTTGACTCCAGCTCCACTCTGAACATTTGGGCCGCCAACCATCGACTCTGAGGGCGCTGACCACTTCATTCACTCCACATATTGTGATATCGTTCTGTGTGGAGAGAGGCAGGCAGCGCCCTCAGAGTCAGTATGGTTACTGGCCAAGCGTTTGCAACTCTTGGCAGTTGCAATTGCTGGTAATGTTTATTTGCTCACAGCTGCATTACGTCTTCCTGTACAGGTCACAAAGATCACTCCTCGCCTTGTGGCCACTGATATTCTATGCGTTGGCAACCGACCATTACCTGATGAGAGGTTTCAAGGCGTCATCAGGTAATCGGTTGCATGCGCGTCTTGTATAGACTCTTGAACTGCGTGTGATTTCAGCAGGTCTAGCTCAAAGTCTTTGACAATGATGGCACTGCATTGACTGCAGGCTAGAAGATGTACGGGCAGCAGAGATTGACAAGGTCCAGATTGCCTCGTGCTTCAGGCCAGGGGACATAGTCAAAGCGGAGGTGGTGTCCTTAGGCACATCAAGGGACTATTACCTCTCCACAGCACAGAACCACCTGGGTGTGGTATATGCAAAGAGCCTAGCAGGTAGTGCTTCTGAACCCAATGCTGTGCAGCCCATCTGTGCTGCTTCACACAGATTCCGCTGAAGCAGTCGGTTGGTGGTCTGTGCAGTTCAATCTGACATCAAAGTACAAGCGTGCCTTTTCCTACCACTGTCCATGAGCGTGCTGCAAAGATGTGTACAACCTTTTGAATACTGCATGTCATGGTGATAGCAACAGTCGTTGACTCATGCTTTGCTAGCGTTGTGCATTTGAGCAGTAAGTTGCTGGGTCAACAGAACTCGTGCATCTTCCCAACTTTGCCTATACTGATAGTGTGAGCAGCAATGTCCTCCTGGATCTGGTGTTACCGTGCAAGCATATTTTCAGCTTGTGGCTTCAAAGTGCAGGTGTCCCAATGGTCCCTGTAAGCTGGCAAGAGATGCAGTGTCCTCAGACAAAATCCATAGAAAAGCGCAAGGTTGCAAAGGCCTGACCCAGGTGCGTTTGGGCTATGTGCAGCCAATCACCTTGCACAGGGCTTTGTCCATTGTTGCTGTGTAAGCTCATCATGTTCAAGTTTACCAAGCATGGCTGAAAATGTATGTGGCAGCTTTTGTATTTGCAAGACACACAGCTTGTGCAGATGTGCATGCAGGAACGGCGGCTGTGCTTGCACTGCATCGCTCAGGCATGGGCTGTTGGACAATACTCCATGTCAGATTCAGGCATCTCCTTAGCATGACTATAAGGCACGTGCTCAGGGGGCTTCTGAAGAGTCTCTTGAGCACAACAGCGTCGCAGCAGCGACAGACTCACTATACTGATCAGGTCATATCAGTCACAGGTGCAACGTGACATAATGCTTAAGCGCTCCTGGCACATTTTGCTAGAAAGACATGCAATTTTATGGCTGCTTGGATCATTCGAAGCTGCTTGGGGCTAATGTCATGGTACACACAACTGATTGTGCGCCATTCTGCATAGTGAGTTAGCATGTGCCATGTGTTACGGGGCTGAAGCTAAAAGTCTCATGCCAGCGTGTCCAGGTGCTTATTATTCACCCTCTTTCACCATGTCGACAACGTATTACCATCTGGTATCAGCACAGTCCAAGCTAGCTGTCAGCAGACCAACGCCAGCATGCATTTCTAAGCATGCAATGGAATATGATTGCTGTAAAGCAGTGCATTTGCAGACACAGTGGTGCTCCATACATCAACAAGCAAAAATAGCAATTCTGAATCAGCAGGGACAAAATTGGTGAGCTTGCTACTGCTCAAAACAAAGCGGTAAACCTCAATCAGGTGTTTGGTAAAACTGCAACGTTGTGAGAAAACTGTGACATCAATAATAGACAGGATGTCGTAATATTTTTGACACGCCCAGCAAACAATGGTGCAGCATAGTTTGCCTCACTGAGAACTGAACTCACAATCCTGAGCGTGTCTGCTGGAACAAGGCTTTGAAGTCTTTGGTGACTGATCCCTGCCCTTCTTCCTTGGATGCTAGATCAAATCCCTTGTTGACTGCATCTTCCAGCAGAAGAGACTGTACAACCACCTGCAGCAGCACCAGGTGGCATGCTCACA
>JAABUP010001697.1_pt1 | contig 45605 bp, 80 predicted proteins | sample 5559201 | NCBI WGS metagenome assembly JAABUP01 (sample SAMN10711887, study PRJNA513373) | rock metagenome | isolation source: Antarctica rocks | place: Antarctica
AAACTCTGTTTTTGCGGCATGTAACATACACAAAGGTATACTTCAGGACAACCGAGCACAACATCCTTGAGCTTCAGCCAGAGGTAACTGGCATCAGCAGCTGCTTTAACAAACTCAACACGCTGTTTGACACGATTAGACACAAACACACCAACGCCTCCTGAGTGGCGGCCTTTTCCATCACGTACAGGTCTACAAGCTGAATAGTGGGAAAGCATTAGGTCTTTCATGCTCAGTCAGCCAGGTCTCAGTCAGACAAATGAAATCATGACATGACAGGTGTGCTAACGACTCAGCTTGTCTGATGTTCAACAGAACACAGGAGAGGACCCCCAGTTGTCTTAGTCAGTTGCCTTAGTCAATGCCTGTTCACGTCATTCACGTGTACCCCGGATGATGCCTTTCGGCAAAACGGAATATTTTCTGCGCTTAACAGTTGCAGTGCTGACGGGACTTGGCAACCGGACGGAAGTGTGCGCCGACATCGTAAAATACACTTGTTCAAAAGGGCAAGACTCCGGACAGCGCAAGGTGAGAGCCGGCGAATAGCGTTCTCGTGTTTCAAAAGTCACTGTGAGTGCAGTGATTTGTTTCGCTCAGGTTCATTAGCGCATCTGTTGCTTTGGACGTCAACCCATATCTTTTTCCATGCCATCATATGGACGTATCATGTAACGGGACCTCTAGAGGGACCTTTCGCAGTCATGCCGCTCAGTCAAAAGCCGTCTCATGTCTGATTAGGGCTGCAACTGAAGAGTCCGCGTCCACTTCGACATGAAGTCTAGCGCGGTGCTTGTCCCCGGGCTGCTGCTAGCTTTTCTTTTCAGCTCATGTGTCTCTGCCCAGACGCGAGATCTGCAAGCGGTGAGCACTATTAGCCAAACGTCCATTAGCTGGAACAGATCCGTAACCGGCGGTGACCCCCTTGCCAAGCTCCAATTCAATGATTCACGCTTGGCCAACACTGCAGGTGGTCTTGACCCCAGCCAGGTACTTGTTTTGGCCGTGCGTTTCGATGTTCGCGTCTCTTATTGTCAGTCGTGCTTACTCATTATATGTGCCCTGCACCCGATAAACCGCAACTCTGTTTCAAACGTGTGATCAACGATGTTACAGTCTTACACACCTGACATGTTAACGGTGCCATAAGCAGGTTGCCTTTCTTGCAGATCCACCTTACATACACTGGTGCCACCAATGTGACAGTGTCCTGGGCCACTGGTGAGGGCATCGTCACAGCCTCACCCGTCTCTGCCTATGCTGCTGAGGAGGCTGGACCCACCAGCATGGTCTGGTATGGTACATCCTCAGGAAACTACACCACCAACACAACCTCCACGCTCATCACCTCATACACCCAAACCTACAACTTCTCCAATGCTAATCCCATTCTCAACTACTCCTCCCCTCTCTTCCACCACGTCACCATCCAAAATCTGGCCCCCAGCACTCTGTACTACTACAAGTGTGGGGACCCCACATTGGGAATGAGCCAGGAGCTCAACTTCACCTCTCCTCCAGCTGTGGGATCCACCAGCTATCCATTTGTGTTGGGTGTTGTGGCCGATACTGGTCTCACTCCAAACACCACTGTTACCATCCAACATCTGACTGATGCCAAGCCTCAAGTGTGGACCCTGATTGGAGACTTCTCCTATGCTGATGACATGCAGACCAATGGTATGCTTGCTGCGCTGCGGCTTCCTTACTGCGTTCTGGCATGAATGTGCAGCTCCGTCAAGTGTTGATGCTTCTGCCATGAGCGTTAAAGTCATGTAGTTTCTTCAGTGTATGTACGCATCTCAAACCTGATAAACCACATGTGCGTATGCAACATTTGTAAGTGTACCATTGACACTCATGCTGGCTGCAAAATTGGTTTGTTAGCGTTCAGCTGTACTGAAAAAGCTGGCTTGTTTATTGCAGGAACCACCATCGTCAGCAATGGAACTTTCTTCAGCTATGTTCCATCCCCCAGTGGCACTTACCAGCCCTGGTGGGACATGTGGTACAACTACATGTCAACAGCCATTCTATCCAGGTACTGCATCTCATTCATGCGTAGTATGACACTGAACTCTGGCCAAATGTCTGACGCACTTCCCTGTGGCACATGCCTGCCTGAGCAAACAGAGTGTGAAGCATAGAGGCAATACCAAACAATGCAGGCACTGCAGCAGTGCTAAAGTCTTGCCACTGCTTTGCTACTTCTGGCCTTTGGGCCATGCCCTTCACCCTTAGCTGCAGCCTAAAGCCTTGCCCAAGCCTGACTCAAGCCAATGTAAATTTACCATTGTGTTGTGCCTGTGCAGCATTCCTCTGATCCCCAACCATGGCAATCACGAGCTAGAGCCCCAGTTCAACGGCACCTACGGCGTGGGCCTTGCCAACAACACCCAGTTCCAGTCATACATTTCGCGCAACCCTGTATCTGTGTTGGCCAATGCCAGTGGCTCAGACAGCCCTCTGTGGTACTCTGTCAGTGTTGGACCAGCTCACATGATCTACCTCTCCAACTACGCCAACTTTGCTGTCGGCAGTGACCAGTACAACTGGTTGATGACCGACCTTGCCTCGTAAGCCTCCTCTTCTTCTCCGCTTTTGCTTCTACTTTGCCTCTTGCTCTTCATCATCTTCTTGTATTGGGTTGGACCATCTGTTGTGGTCGTATTTGCTGATGTTGTCTTCCTGTCGCTCGACCTTTCAGCCTGTCAGGAGCTGTCATGCTAGCTTGAACATTGTGATGAGGCTTGATTATGATACACTCCGGCAAGACTGTCTTTTGTGATGCAATCAAACTGATATTGATTGCTGTCAAAGCGTGTTTTGCATTGCAGCTTTGCAGAATGTATGACTGTGATTTCATAGCCAGACTAATTGCACTTGTGATGCCTGTTGTGATGCCTGCTGTGATGCCTGCTGCAGATTCAACCGCAAGACCACCCCTTGGCTGATTGCGACATGGCATGGACCCTGGTACTCATCATGTAGGTTTTCTTCAGTCCCTCCCATGTCTGCAATGTGACAAGCAGCTTGTTTTTCTTTACATGTACATGAGCATTGCGTGCAATTTGCATGCCATCTCTCCAATGCATTGATGATGATGCACACATCCCGGCTGCGTGCAAAACAAGTGCTGATGCAAGCTGAAGTGTGTTGTGCACCTGAGATGCTCTGCCTCGGGGGAAAGCTGCACATGTGAGTTACTAGTACCACACCGAGTTTGCCACTGTGCACGGCAGCTTGGCCATCTTCTACACAGGTGTTTGGCCGGCAGAGCTGCTTTGCTCATTCAATGCATGTACTGAGTTGTGCTCCTACTTTCCATGCACTGCCAATCTGCCTTGTCATATGTGTCATATGTGCATATTCTGACTGATTCTCTTGCAGCTGCTGGTGAATGCGTCACAGGATGGCATTCTGTGCACCACAAACACAACTAACATGCAATCACCTGCTGAGGAGTGTTACAAGTGATGTGACTGTTGCAGACACCTCACATTACCTGGAGACTGAGTGTATGCGCGAGGCAATGGAGCAGGTGCTCTACTCAAATGGTGTTGACGTTGTCCTCAATGGTCACCTGCACGAGTATGAGAGGACCAACCCTGTCTTTGTAAGTCATCTACTGCCTTGCCTGTTGTGCGCATTCAACACAGCTGCAGAGGCTAGCTTCACATCATGCTCTGCTATGGCAGAGCAGCTCAGAAGTCCTGCATCACTGCATGCCATGCTTGCTCCAGAACTGCATTTGCAGGTTGACGATTCATGTGCTGTACTGCTACCAACCCTGTATGGCATGCTTTGCCTGTTTCCCTATCACTTGTACTGCAGACATTCACTGCCATTAGGATTTGGTCTGCATGGAAGGCCGCAAGGAAAGTGAGTCATGTCTGGTTGATGCAGAACTTCACAGTTGACCAGTGTGGACCTGTGCACATCACCATGGGAGATGGAGGCAACATTGAGGGTGTATGTAAGTGCCTTGCTCTTCTCTACTTGGATCTGCCCTTGCCCTGTTCCTCCCCCCCTCCCTCTCCAACCTCCGCACCCCAGGCCCTCAAACTGCTGCATGGTTCAAGCTAGAGGTTGATACACACAGTGTCATGTTTAGCTGTGACAAAGACAAAGTCAATATATGTAATTGTTCAAGTTCAAGTGATTTTCTGGTTATGTTTTTTTATTACCTTAGACTGCTGAGCTTGATGTTGCATTGCACATCTGACGCTGACATGTCTGCTCGCTGCAAGCTAACTGTTTATTGACATACTAGAACACCTTTTCCTGGGCATGCATGGCTGTAACATGCTGTCCTGTGTGCATGCTGCAAACAACAGCTTGATGGAGACATGCTGAAGCCCCTGCACCTGCTGACAACCTTATGTCTGCCTAGACCCTAAGTATGATTTGCCTCCTGCAGACAAGACCTTTGCAGACACACCAGGCTACTGCCCTGCCCCTAACACAACAGTCCCCAAATACCAGCCTGGAGGATTCTGCCCCATCTACCCTTACACCAACAGCACCACTGGAGCGCCTGCCTTCTGTGCTCCCTCCCAGCCGGCCTGGTCAGCATTCAGGGAGCCAACCTATGGTCACGGAATCCTGACCTTCATGAACAGCACCTCTGCCCTGTGGCAATGGAACCGCAATATCGACAATGAAGCTGTCATTGGGGACTCTGTGTACATCGTCAGGCAGATGACATGCGCCAACAAGTTGTCATTTGCTGCGTCTGCACCTCCCTCTGCTGGGAACCTGACAGCCACCGCTGGATAGGCTGCTACTTCAGGACCTCAATCTGGGGGCCAATGCTGAAAATACTCAACACTTTGGGCAAGCGGTCCATGACATCGTCAGTCGTAATGCACTCCCATGACGGCTGCATTATTGCCCATTGGGGTTTGTAGTGATGCTGGTGCCACAAATGCAGAAGTTTTGACTGGCACAGCCATCCAAGGTATATATAGACAAACATTTGTAGGAAGTAAAATGGACAAAAGTTGTGACCTCCCTTGACTGGTTTTGACCGGTTTGCAGCGTCTCCTGTGTACTCTTGGCAACATTTCGTTCTTGTCACTAACTTGCTCTGCAGCAAGACCTGTTTTGGAAACGGCTGCTGACCCTTCTGTGTTCATTACTATTCATATTGTTCAGCCACACAAGGGTTGTCAGCAACATTAGACGGTGCAGGTGTCGCTTGTACTAGCTTTATTGTGTGACGAGGACCCATATCCATCAGACGTTTCTGCTGCATCATTGATGTCAACTGTAATCTGCCTAAGAAAGTCAATGCCATGTTTTGACTGGCGGTCATCAGGGGTAGTAACATGAGGGCACTGATTGCACATGACGAACCATGCGGAATTGACGATATCAGTCATGTTATGATTGCCTGAGGGCAGGAGAACAGAACACGAGCAATGACAAGAATGATTACAAGCCAATTTTGTCATCTGTCACTTGTGGCAAGACTTGATGCAGCGACTGATCGAAGCCCAATATACTCCCACCCGGCTAGTCAAGGCGGTGTTGCTTGAGCTGGAAGCTGATTGCAGCTAAAACAAGTGATGTCTTTGTGTCGCAAAGAGCAGAGTCCACCTGTTCGAGCTCAGCTGCCAGTTCCCTCTGGAGATTTGACAGCAGACCAAGCAGATGTTGCAGTCCTTCTCTGATTATACAGGTGCAGTGCAAACCACCCGTGCCACTTTGTCGCTACAAAGCTGGTTCAAGGTCAAGATTGTGTAATGACAACCTGCTATTTGAGCTGTCTAAACTTTCTCTGGCCAACCTATCTCTGGTTTAGCTGTTGTTGCTGCTGCTCCAGCTCCAGCTGCTGTTGTGCCAGCTGCCATTGCTATTCTGCCAGTTGCTGTTGCTGCTGCTCCAGTTCCTGTTGCTGCTGCTCCATTTGCTGTTCTTGTTGCATCAGCTGCTGCTGTTGCTTCTCTATTATAGCTTGCGAAGACAAAAGCTGCTGCTGTTGTATGTGAAAGTGTAGCTGACTCAGCAGCAAGAGCTGGCAGGACTGACTAAGCATATCCTGTGTACCAAAACAAATATGACTGTATGGCAGGATTATGGAGCAATCCAGTATGATTGGTTTGTGAATGAGCAAAGCATGCAGCTGTGATCAGGGCACTGCCATCCAACACATATACCTGTGCTGAAAGAGCTTGGCTGGCCTCCAGTGGAAGTCTGCGTAGCTGATTGTCCTCTGCAAGATGCATGACTGGGTCAATACCCTGCACAGCAAGGACTAGTGATCATCCAAAGATCTGTTGATCAGCGATCACGCTTACATCTTGTGAACACATGTATACTTGTGACCCACTTAAAGAATAGCTGCATGCTTACAGGCAAATCATCATCGCCCTCACGTGGCTCTTTGTGCTCTTGCAGTTGCATCTGAACAGGGATATCTTCATGGGTGTGGATGGTTTCGACTTGTGCAGCTATGACAGCAGCAACCTTCTCAGGACTAGCCTCAGCACCAAGGTCTTTATTGATGAGTTTGGCCTCCAGTTGTCTCATTTGTGCAGAGATCGCCGCTCAAACCGTGACCTGAAGGATCTGCTTCAGCTTATAAGTATTTACCTTGAATAGGGATTCGTGGTAAGCGTCCATCTCGTGTGCCCCATAGTATGCAATCTCGATAGGCAGATCGCAAAGGAGATAATCCCGAATGACACGAGCTCCAACGTATGCGTTAGCAAGCTGTTTCGTTCCCCCACAAGGAAACACTATGCCTTTTTGCTCCTTGATTTGTGAAATGTCGTGCAGCGCATATGCAGCATATGTGTCCTTGAAGACGTGCCTATCCAGAATGATACGCTGCAGCTTGGTTGCAGTGGCAGCTGAATGCACAACTACGAGTACAAACAGCACCAGCCAGGCATCGCGAACACAAGGGCCCTTCATGCCTGCACCAGGTTCTTTGCTTCACTGCCACCTACACTGATTAGATTGTGCGGACTGCACACGCATCAGCAACTGACACGGACAGCCCTAGACAAGATGCAGATATAGACGGCGCTAGGCCATGGCGACAAGCACTGCATGACATGATCATGAGTCGACTGCAGCAAGTTTGAATTGCTTGAAATCACTGACTCAGCAGAGGTAACTGTGTAAATCAACCGCTCATAATGTAATCACTCTTGCATGTCTGAGCTATGATCAGCAGACATTGGTACATAACATTGGAAATCTTACACAATGCAAAAACAGTACGGCTGCAGCTTACATATGAGATGTTGCGAAGGCTTACTGAGACTCAAATGCTATTTTCTACAGTGCTCAGGAGAATTGCAATGCCCTTTGTGATTCAGCAAGGTCACTTGTGATGCAACACATTAACTTGGTGCTCCCAGTGCCAGCTTCGATGGTTTCAATGTGTGGAAACCTGTAACATAGCCCTCCATCTGCAAACAGCAGAAACAGTGGTGATTGCAGGGCCCAGAAAGGCTGTGCTGAAGTGCTCTGTTGCTTGAAAGAAAAGGCTTGCACCACCTTTTGGCGCAGCAATGTTTGAATATACTGAATGCATGCATCAGCTTCATCGTGACCTGGCAGCAAACCCTTAGCAGCTCTCTATATGTGAAGCACAGTAAATGCATATGAGCCTCAAGGATTTTGCTCTGTTCCAGGCAGCAACCACCCAGCATGGGAATAAGTGATGCTATCAGAGCCGCAGCACTCACATGAGATGCCGCTGGGACAAGCATCTGCGAAGCAAACCAGGACCTTACCTTTGTGCAGCAGACTGGGCATTTAGCATCTTTGCCATCTCTTTCAACCAGCTTCTCAACACAGTTCCTGCGGCACACTTTACCATGTTAGCAAGCCACAGTTACACCGGCCTTCACTCCACATGTAAGCAATAAAGGATCTGAAGCCAAACTCCATTGGCATGAGACAATGAGCACTACTGCTTGCACAAGGCAAGCAATGGCAACAGCAAACAGCTTTTGTCTCAAACGTGCCACCATTGAATGCTGTCATATGGCATCAGCTTGTCAGCTGGTTGACGCCTTGCTGCTTGTGCGGGATACTTGGTACTTAAAACAGCCTTGGCATACAGTTGAGCAGCCAAACACTCACTTGCATGTGGCCTGGTGGCCACACGGCAAGGAAATGATTCCCCTGTCTGCATTCCAGCAGATGATGCATGCATCGCCGGCACAGTTCTCATTGTACTGCTTCACAGCATTGCTGGAGAGGAATAGGAGGTTCTCCAGGACAGCATCAGACTCAGGCTGCACCACAGCTGTTTTGCTCTTGATCGGCTCAGGGAAATCTGGATCAACAGGCTCAGGGCTCTCAGCAACGCCCTTGGGGTCAGGGGTGTCAGGGCCATGTTCCTGCCCCTGCTCCCCAGCTTGTTCAGCATTATAGACCGGCTTAGGTGTATGATCTGCAGTGTCACCATGCACTGCTTTCAGGGCAACGTGACATTGATTGTGGCCCTCATGGGTGTTGACAACAGCCTTGAAACAGCAGCAGCAGCAGCAGGTGCTCTGTCAGCTCTATGCTCAGCACAAGCTCTGATTGCTCTCACAACATGCAGAAGTGGCTTGGTGGTAGTTGGCGGTGCATTTGACTCCAGATGTGAGGCTTGTGCTTGTGGCTACTGAAGCTTATAGCAGTGCAAAAATTAATGCTTGTGCGGTGCATATTATGACCTGCTCTACAAGTAATTCTGCCTCACAGGCCACGCATTGACACAAAGCATGCATGCTTTCCTATGATCCTGACAGACATTTTGCACAATGCAAAGTTGCTGCAAAATGCACTTCCACCCGCTGCGCATCCCAAGACTGTACCAGCCTGTTCTAAATCATGTGACACTTGAACAACACATGCAAGCACTTCTACAGCAGGGCATTACCTTTCAACCCAGGGCGGGGCTTTGCAGGGATGGCCTCCTCCAGCCTATCACCATCAATGACAGCAGCTGAGACCGCCGCATTCACCGCAGCCCCCGCTGCTGCGCGTCTGACCCCACCCTTTCTGGCCCTCGGCCCAGCAATGGGTGCATCAGGGGCCTTCACAGGCACAGCAGCTGCTGGCGGCCGTCCAGTCAGTCCCCTGCCAGGCTTACCCTTGGTGTGCCTCACAGTTGTGAACTCTGCCGGCTCAAAACCATCCTTGGCATGCTCATTGGCTCCCTCAGCAGCTGCAAGTGCCAACAGAGTTGCAGGTGCTTGATGATGCAGTTGACTAATGATGACACCACCAGTAGTTGAAGCCTTGCATGTGGTTTTGAGACTGCAGCAATGGCAGCTGAATGGGAGGTGTGAGTGCAATTGTGCTGACTGCTTCTTTCAACTGACCTGCATGTAAAACTGTCACAAAGCCCATGGTACAGCGCAACATTCAGGGGCTGCTGGAAAGAATCCAAGCATGTACAATAAAAGCTGAGCACACAGAGCAACAGTGCCTGTCCAGTGTGTCTGAGGAACAGCAGTTGTAGACGTATAGTATAGGAAGGCTGCCTGACTTGGCACTCTTCATTTGAGGGACAACAGCAACAGGGGTCTCAAGCTCGATGTCCTTACCCTCAGGGATATTGGGCAAGTCTGCTGCAGCATCAGCCTCTGATTCATCGTGACCATCTGGAGTCTCATCTGCTGCTGCCGCCTGAGAGGCTTTGCGTAACTGCTTGCGTGCCCTTTTGTTGAGCACAGGCCATGTGCTGTCGTCTTGAGCCTGATCGGGCAATCCCAAGTGTGTGTTGCCATCAGCCCCTGCCTGAGCCTGGCCAAGCAATGCAGGGGGCCTGATGCCAACAGCCCCTGTCTGAGCATGATCAGTTACTGCAGAGGGCTTGTTGCTGTCAGCCGCTGCTTCAGCCTGATGACGCACTGCAAGGGCGAGATTGCCATCTATCCCAGCCTGGGCCTGATCAGCCACCAGAGAGGGCTTGCTTGCAGGAGCCCCAGGCTGAGCACGGCGAGGCCCTGCAGGAGCCTTGTTGCCTTTGGCACCTGCTCGACTAGGCTTAGCTGAGGGCTCTTTGCTGACAGCCTTGCTGGGTTCTGCCCTGTGAGCCTTCAGCAGGTCAGGCTGCTTGTCAGCATCAGTGTGCTGAGCCTCTTTGAGCAGCATGACGGTTGACACATCAGCCTGGGATGACAGCCCATCTGTTACGGCTGTTTGTTGCGCTTGTGGGCTCTTGGCCATGTAAGATAGCTCAACATTGCTGGTCGGGATCAGGCGCTTTGCTGCTGTTGCTTTGACGACAGCCCAACGCCTTGCTGACAATACTGCTGAAGTTGTCAGCTGCCAGGACTGATGTATCCAGCAAGGAACGCATTTTTTGGGTACAGCCGATGCTGGACAGATTGCTTGCCACACTGACACGAGGCTTGGTGTCACAGAGTTTGCAGTCAGGACAGCCATAATACCAACCCCTGATCCAACAGCTGTGCCCATTGCTTCAGAGCAAGATGTACTCCAACATTGAGTGAGCTGGCTGGTGGCGATGACAAAGTCAACAATCAGCAAGCTTCTTGCTTTCCAGCCGGGAGCTTTCCAGAAGACCATGCACCTGCGCTTAGCGCTGGACAAAATGCACCTGAACGGCGAGGTGAGTAGCATGAAGGTGGACAGCGGAATGTGAACCACAAGCTCTGACACAAAGCTCCACAGCATATCCTTGAAGACATAGCGCAGCACATCTGCATTACACATATGCATTAGCGGAATGTCAACTGGTCAATACAGGTGCATGTTGGCGCATCATAGGCAACCACATCTCATGTTAATGGGAGAAAGGAACTCTGGTTGCAGCACAGAGCATGTAGACATCACTGACTACAGATGTCTATTTTGCACAGGTGTGGAATGCAGCTCAGCTGATACATACAGACATAGTGCCAACTCTGTCAGAAGGGAGAACGAATTTTCCTCTGCCATGCGCGACAGTGCATCAGCATACACAAGAGCTTTGCAGCGCAATGATATGTCAAGCACATGGGTTATACACAGTGATGAGTTGCAAGCTTGAGCAGAGTCTCTGTACCATCGCCTGACACCGAAGCCTCTGTTCCCATCAGATAAGGTATCTCAGGGAGACCATCCAGATCTACTGACTTCTCTGTGTTGGGCTGCAGCACCAAGCCAAAATCAATGTGCTTTCAGAGTTGACGTTTACACAACGTCCACCAGCAACTGTGCATGTGTAGCAGCAACAGGCAAAGAGGCTGATGCAAGCTGCCACAACCTTTGGAAGACTGCCCATCTGCAGTAATCTGCAGCGCACTGCCTTTGTCCAGTTGTGTTCAGGGCAGATGCAGGCAAAGCCCAGCAATTGTTGCAATGCAATTACAATTACACAATTGTAGAAACAAAGGCTTACTGGCAACTCCCCCATCCTGCCGGTGTCCTCTGCATATGCCCGCATGTGAGGTAAGGCAAATGACTGCAGCAGCGCGCTCCTCTTCAGCTCTTCTGAGACTGCTACTGCCTGCCTCACGCTGTCTGAGATGCCACTTTTGCTGTGACTGGGCCCCATCCTCATCCTTGCAAGGATGCCGCCATATGCTGCAGGCAGCAAAGGCGTTATGATTCATACAAACACAGCTGCTTGCAATTTCCCAAGCTGAGGTGTATGCCCATGCACATGATGCACACTGGTGTGATGAGATGCCCCTTGCCAGCCACGCCAAAATAGTGGCTGAAGAAGGCACATCCTCCACGTCACATCATGCGCTGGAAGAACCTGTTACTTTGCTGTTGTGGGTCCTCCCACAGAACTGGGTCAAAGATATTGCAGACATGTGGATGCCACACAAACAGCAGCAGCTTGCGCTGTTTGTCTACAAAGTTGCAACGCATGTTGACTTCAGTCTTGCTGTGATGTTTCTGTGACCTGTTTCTTCCTGGTCTTGCTTGCCTCAACTGAATTGGCACGTTGCCAACCATTTTACACTGACCAGGTGCAGACATATATAGACCTGATAGCCTTGTTCAGCATGACAACAATACTTGATCATAACTATCTGCAATTATAGCCGTACCTGATGTTGCATAGTACAGTGCCCAGATGGCTCCAGTTGAGTGCAGCTGTATCATAACAGTGCTAGGGTGCGGAATCATTGCGCAGAGGCTGTGCCATGCCGACGACCGCCAATAGGCTGGATTGGTCGCATAATGGTGTACTGCCAGGAACAGCCCGTGAAAGCTTGTATGACGGAATCCTGCAAGCATGCAGCTGCTGTCAGAAAGAGAAAAAGAAAGGAAAAGTTTACGCTTCTCAGCGATCATAACGGCAGCCTAAGGCGGCAGCCCGGAGCTGCAGCTGCCGTCAACCAGATATAACAGCATTCCTGAGTAGCCAGGTTTGCTACTCATGTTTCTTGGCCGCAACATGCAGCAGTGCAGGTTGCAGCTGAGCTTTGACAGCATGTTTTGCACTAGCAACAGCACATCTGGCACGACACAGAGCTTGACAGACCATGTCTCACACAGACTTGCTGATGAGAGGGCAGCATGTGAAAACTAGACGTATGATGCATGTTGTAAGCAGCACACATGTTTCAGCCATCAAGTTGGAGGTACATGCATCCTTGGAAATGCTGACTGACGCTTGCTCAGTTTATCCAGTTATCATAACTTACCAAGCACAGTAGCCCAAAAGTTGAGACCCATTCCAGCACTGATGTCATTTGCCAGCTTTAGGATGAGACCTAAATGTGAAATCTCTGTGATCTTTTGCATTCTGGAAGAGCAGAGGACCCGCAACTTGCTCAGGCTTTCCTCTGTGGCCATACTACATAGGAATTGGGTGCTTGCTACCAGTGCAGCTATTGATGATGCAACTGATTGCTTTTCACGGCATGTCATCAGCAGATACTTCATGCCTGCACACACAAGGAATTGATTGAATGCCAAGCCAGCAAGGACAGCAGATGCAGCCAGAAACCTGTTGATTTTTGGGCTATGCAGTCAGTGCACACCTGTCAAAGGCACATACGACCATTCCACACTGCCAAAGTTGGTTGCAACAATCCAAACAGCAAGTTTGGCTGATCACACTCTGATGGGCTTGCCAGTGCTGTGCCAGAAGCTGCCAGGTATATGACTGCAAAGAAGCTTGTCAAGCTGGAGATGCAGCGGACGAAGCATGTGACAGCTGGCCTCACCTATGTAATAATTGGCTGCATTGTAGGCAAAACTTCTGTGCCATTTGGTGCCTTGGAGGTTTGACAGGATGGCAAGGATAAGGAGAGCCTCTGAGGTTGCAGTGAGCCCCTCATCACAGTAGATGTACAGCCATACGGCCAGATCGTTGGTGGCTTTATGGTTAGCAGCACACAGCAAGCTAGAAGTCATTGTCCCGACCTTGCAACCAAGACGGAATGCTTGGTCGTTGGGATCAAGTGTCGCTGCCTCCCTGCAGCAAACACAGTATCATAAGATGACATGATGCGAAAATTCTAAAGGTAGACACAGGTGCAAACAAGAGGTGATCAAGGCACAAAACGGTGTGCAGTGTCGGACTTGGCGGTGAACGTGACTCGCAGAGGTGCGCGGGACTGCACTTCAGGATGTATTGTCTCAGAACTGGGGATAAATTTGTCACGAGATGCAACCTTCAGTGCTTACACTGAGAGTGAGCTCTTACCCATTGTATGAGGTTGCCTGCGGTTTGTCCACCAGTACTGCAAGGAAATGCAGCAAAGTCGCAAAGCTGCCTGCATTAGAACAGACAAGGTGAACCATTGTGAGCAGTATCACATTGTGTGCAAGTGGTGCAACAGCTGGAGTGGATGTGTCAAGTACTTTGTACTGAACATCAGGTGAGCAGGCATTACAAGATGACCAAGCACAATCAGCAACAGCAGTGATGGCAGCTAACATCAGACATGTAATTTGACAGGTGCGTTTAGCTTACCCACAGCAATAGTCCACCACCAGACATAAGCAGCCCCTGGCAAACGAGCATACACCACAAGGGCAGATTGCTGGGGTGAGTTGCTTGTGTCCTGCTTGACCTGTTTGACTGTTATTGGACAGCCAGACATGCCTGCAATGTCATGTTGCTGCATCCACCAGGCTCTGCACACCCTGCTGCTGTGACAGGCAGAGGTGAATTTGCTGAGGGTGGTTGCATGAAGCGCAGTGGGCTGCCCTCTGCATGGCACTCTGTAATGATTGTCATCACACAAGCCTGGATAGCCATGCTGAGTGTCATCTGTCCCAATCAAAGGGCACAGATCCAGCAAGCTAACAAGATCAGGGTGCAAAGTCCCCAGCTGATAGTCAGCTAGCTCAGGGAACAAAGCTTTGCTTCTTGGCAGCCACGAAGCATTCTGCTGATAGACCGCCGCAGCTTCGAGCTGAGCTACAAGGGTTTTGTCGTCCAGGCTCAAGCTTCCGTCGCCGTTGCTGCTCAAAGTGACTGCAGCTGCTGATGACACGCGGTCAAAGCCGTGTTGATATCGATCCGCTGCGTGCGGCTGGGGCCGCGTCGTGGAATTCAAACTCGAAGGCAGTAGGCCACAGACTAAAACCAGGACCCAAATCAACACAGAGAGGGTCAGGTCGCAAGCTTTGCTGGAGAAGACACCTGTGGCTGAGACACCAGGCTGCCCTTGGTCTGCCAAGGCAACTTGCTGCACTGGTGCGTTGCTATTCGGGTGCGGTAGCCGCTGAGCCTGGCGACGCTTGGCTGCACGGCCCATGGGGGCAAAGCAGCGCTGCCTGTGCTTAGGGTAGAGCTGTCATGCAAAGTTTGACTCCCAGAGTATCACCTTATGGTCCTTGCACCAACTCAATTTTCAAAGCAAAGCACCAGCGGCTACCGTAAGCCGTGCCAGAGGTATCGCAATGGCTGAAGACACCTCAGTAACAGCAGCTGCAACAGGACTGAATATCTGAGATCAGACACTTTGCTATGTGTAGAACGATAAATATGCAAGGCCGTTTCGTTACCGCCCCTGCAGGGCGGCCCCAGCTGGCCAGAACAGAACGTTAAACTTGTGCACATCTTGTAATTGAGGTATGCTGTGGAGATTGACGCTCGTGGCCACTCAGTTTGCCTTTGCTCAGCCTCACTCGACGATGTGGGCAGACATCCGGCTGAGTCCATTCAAACGTCAGGTAACAATAACGTGCACGCAGCTCGGGAGCGGCCCTGCCACATCACACCTGAGTAAGATTGTTTTCGCTATTCCGTTCGTGCGACTTTTTAGTCGTTTTGGTGGCATCGTTGTCAACGTTTCCAGAACATGTGAAGAGTTGTCCTGGAACCGTACATTGATGGCAAAAATATTGTTGGCCAGAAATGCCTTGTTGGTATCCTGGCACGACAATTTGGCCGAGCGGTCTAAGGCGCCAGCTTCAGGTGCTGGTCCGAAAGGGCGTGGGTGCAAATCCCACAGTTGTCACATATCAACCTGTGATGTTGCCTGCTTTTTATTTTCTGACACAATTTTGCCTCATACACGGGACTATATCACATTGCATCTGCTGTATCCTGACACTCAAGCAAGGCTGAGCTGCTCAGTAGTCAGTCTTGATAGCAGATTGTCACAAGGTCTTTTGTGTAATTGCCACCTGATATGTAGCCTGTGTGATGGCTGGCAATGCTACACAAGCCCTGCCAGAAAGCAAATTTCACTTCTGTTCTAATCCAGCAAGACTGTTTGCATGAACAGGACCATCAGTGCAAACTGCAATTCCATGACAACAGACACATTCTGGAACATGCTGGCAAGATGCGCAGTCTGGCTGATAGCATCTGGATCTAGCTGTATCGACACACATGTACAAAGCAGAAAACTGTCTTGAAAAGGTGGCCTGTCAAGAGTCAATCACTGGTACAAGTCATTGTTGGCATAATTGATAGGGACTCCAGGGATGTAGCGCTCTTTGTGACCAACAACTTGCTGCTGAGCTGCCCCAGCCAGCTCGTGCTCTTCGCCAGTGTAGCGTGCCTCCACAACATACTGCACTGACAGCAAGTTTTGACAATGTTGACCACGCTACCGGGCAGGTCGCCAAGTCTAGAAGATCTTTCCTGACAAGCCTGTATGCAACATGATGTTGCATGCACTGGCTTCGATGCAGCACTGCAGGCCATGATGGCCCTCATGCCAAAAGTGTGGGAGGATGCTTGACTGCCATGTGCAAGCATACCTGCTTGGCTACAGGGTGACGCTCTTGAACATAGGTGACTACCTCCTTGGTGACCGGCCTCTCCTGCAAGTCAGACAGCCATTTAGCTTCAGCCCATGCCGCACCAGGACAGAAGCATCTGCGCAACATGCGAGCATGGCATGATTGCCAAGACTTTCGGCCGTCCAGTCTCCTCAACAGGCAGGTTCTGTTTATTCTTTCCCTTCTCAGCTGTGTAATGATGGCATTGCTGGCAAGAATGGCACACGCTCCTGCACTTACTCGGCTCATCATGGTGTGCTGATACAAGCACAACATGAGTAACACAACGCAAAACCTGATGCAGCCAAAAAGCAAGACAAGAGTTGTGATGCATACCTCAACCTGGCTGAAGTACTGCCGGCTCACAGGAGGAGGGGACATCTGCTGACTGCTGCTGATACCCATGTTTTGATTGCTTGCCATGCTTCTGCTGACACCGGCCTGCTGCTGCACAGCCCTAGAGAACTGCTGGGGCGGGGGAGGGCCGTAGTTGTAGCTGGTGGTGGCATTTGATGAGGCTATGTTGCTCTGCTGCATGACCTACATGACAGTCATCTGTCAGATTGCACAGCCCCTGCTTGAGTGCCATCTGGGGCAATAAATGAACATTACATGAACGATACACTGAGGCAAGCAACAACTCATGGTAAGCAGACAGATGCAGCATGTCTGAACTGACAATGTGTGTTGCGAGGCAGCAACTCTAAAGTCTGGACAGGGATCATGCACAAGGCATGAGCTTGGCTTCCAAAACAAGCAGACCATAAGACACAAAGCAGCATTGAAGTCAGCTCACATACTATGTCACACCCTGACACGTCTGAAGATCCTGACTTACTGGCTACCAAGAGCGTGTTCAGACACAAGGCGTACGCACACGCACACACATGTCATGAAGCAGTATCTAATGAGTTGAGCGCTTTATCACAGCTTCATGGGTGCGTTGAGTGGCTGCAATACACAGCCAGGCTGACAGCACACACGGATGCCATCAGTGCAGAGGCTGACCGGAGGTGCTGCGATGATGCGCTCATGATGCCCCAGAATCTGCTGCTGGGCCCCCCCAACCTCATGCTCTTCTCCAGTGTACCTTGTCTCCACAACATACTGCAGTACACCAGTGTACAGACAGTGCTCAGTAGACAAGGTGTCATGCTCAGCGCATGTCATGAACTGTTGTTGCTCACAGCAGGCGAGCCATGTCCAACAAGCATGCAACCTGGAGCAGCTCTGCATTATGAACTGTTTCTGGCACATAGTGCATCACAAGTATATGTGTGTGCGAGCCTTACATGGAACGTATACCAGAGCACTATACTCTACTAGGTACTCGCAAGTTATTGAATTACAATACAGAAAGTGTTGTCACACCCGACTTGCACAGAAAATAAATGCATCTATTGTTGCTGCAAGGAGGCGTCCACTGTGAAGACATGAAACACTCTGGAAACACAGGAGCCACCAAGGAGAACTTACTCAGACCAAGACAGGTTCAGATGAACAGCCTTGTGAAGCATGGCCAGAACAGCTTGCAGGTAGGTGCATACCTGCTTGGCAACAGGGTGGTTCTCCTGAACATACGTCACCACCTCCTTTGTCACTGGCCGCTCCTGTGCAGTGCACCAGAAAGCGGTCAGTTTGTCATGGCATTCTGCATTAGCGAAGGCAATGGTGACACAGCCTTCCCAGGTCATGTAGGCAAACATTCACTTCTACATTGGCCTTACAGCGCAATGCAAAGCAACAGCAGTAACGGGTCTTCTGACAAGCAGGTGCAGGGTGGTCCACCTCAATGTGAGTGAAGTACTGCTGACCCAAGGAAGGGGGAGCCCCTACAGGGGAGGGGGGCCCTTGCTGCCCCATGTTCATGGCACTGGACGTTGAAATGCTCCTGTTCACCAGGGCTGAGTCCTGCAGCGCAGGATGCTAATAATTCTGCGAACATGCTGCCTAGGCGCCATCCATGCTGTTCAGCAACTTTGGCTCAAGCCAGCTTTGTACACAATGGCGAAGATGCAACTAGATGCATGTTGCTTCACTGTCAAACTAGTACTTGGTGATGTTGAATGGGGAAGACGTCATTACGATGCAAGCAAGCATTGAGGTACCTGGTACTGCTGCGTGGGGTAGCCCTTGGGTGGGGACACCTGCCCTGAGCTCATGCTACTGCTAGATGAAGCCCTCTGAGCCTGCTGCATCCCCTGCATGGCAATGTTGCGTCTGTGCTCGCTGCAGACAGCAGCTGTGTATGCAGGGCAGCATGCAAGCCAATGTAAGCAAACAAGGGCTGTTGAAGACAGACTTGATTTGAAGGCTGCAGGACATTAACCTGCAGAATGAGAGGGCACAGAGCATACAGACCTGATACCCCTGAGCAGTGTAGAGGCTCTGGTCCTGCTGCTGGTACCCTCCAGAAGTGCCATACACAATGGAGCCTCGCCCCTGCGGCAATAGACTGTGAGGGGAGGAGGGACCCTGGCTCTGTGTAGGAGAGCCCCTTTGCTCCCCCTGGCTTGCATACGCTTGGTAGCCCTGCAAATTAACATTGCTGCATAATGTTTTGCAATGACAGTGAATGATATTTGCTTGTTGCATGAGCCTACCAGAATACCAGACTTGGGCAGATGTCAAGCTGATTATACGCTGACTGATATGGCAGCTGACCTGGCACATAATTCCATGGATTAAGCATTGTTATGAACCTGAAATGCTGTCAACCTTGCTTTGGTCTATGCAGATCAGTTCAGGCTAGAGCTTCCTACACAAGTCATGTTCAGTTAGCACAGGAATCACACGATCAGAGAAACGGCGCACCTGGTGGACTGGCATGTGTCCTCGCTGCGCAGACATAGGCTGGCTCATGCCGTATGCAGAAGATGCTGCAACTGCAATGGGACCCTGAGCCATGTATCCTCCCTGTGCTGCTCCCTGTGGGCTGCCAAGTTCACCGCTCCAAACCTCAGACCTGCTTCCAATGTTGAGCACAAACACAGCAGTACCTACAGATCATGATGTCGTATCAGCAGTTGCTTGAAAACATAGGAAAGAAACCGACAGGCGGTTACCCTTCTGATAGCCTTTCTTGTTAGTCAGCACAACATTGACTTGCTGTGGTCCAAAGGTGTTAGCTGTGACAATGAAGGTTCCCTCCGCGATAGGCTGATCTGCAATTCGATCGAAAGCTCAGTGTCTGGTTGGTGCCAGCAGGCTGTTAACAAAATTAGTCAGCGGTAACAGACTTTCAACCCGCGGAAACGCCACGGTCCCATACTTTACCGGGAGCAACCATGTGGTGTTCGAAAGCCGTGACTCTGAAAGGTGTGCCTGCTGCGTGGTCGGCCCTGCTTTCCACGTGGAGGGTATACTCGCCCTCCCAGGTGGCTAACTCACCGTGTAGTCTCTCTGCAGATTGCACATGTTGCATTACCTCACTTCACAAGACATTTTGCCGTTTGTCATAAAGATGCCACCAGGTATACCTGGTTTGGTGTGTATTTTGTGATCCCCTTGCTCAAAGACCAGGAAAGGGTGCTTGTGACCATGACCAGCCTGAAACTGGACTTGCAGGCCAGTGTAAGTGTACGCGATGGAGTTGTGAAGGATACGCATGTTTACTTGCAGGCTGCAAAGCAGGTCCCGCCAGCCCTGCAGTGCTGTCCTGCTTTTCAACGCATCCTTGTGTCCGGGTTGTGGAAGCTAAACTTGCTGCTTCATCTCCCTGCTATGCTCTGTATATGTCACATACCGGTAGCGCTCGCACGCGATAGGCACAGTCTACCAAGCCAATCCCATTGCTTCAAAAAATTTAGCTGCATCGATAAAGCTTCACACGCTGCATGAGAGGTGGTGACCTGACAGCACATGCCTTCGGCATGGTGATCAGCTAGTGTGACCGGCGCACAAAGCGAGTGTACATATCATATTGTCTTCTGAGCGCAACGCGTCTCACAAGCTTTGCTTTCCCAGAAGGCTGCCTGAGTGACGAGCCCATGCGAAGTGGACTCAAGCAGTGACCTCACACTCTCAAGCTGCAAACTTTTCTCTTGAGCATGCTTGCTGTCGGGGCTCGCTGTGGCAAAGTCCTCCCATTCGTCAGCAACGGGCCAAACGCGTGTGCACTCCCGCACAGAACTAGTGTGACATGCATCACAGCAGCGTATGGGTACAGCCATGGCTTCAAGACACGTCACCCCAGCAGCACAAGCACTGTGCATTTTCTCCGACATGTGCGCAAAGTGCATAATGTAAGCACCAGGTTCAATCACAGCATTCAGGCCACAAGCACAGCGCAACAGCAATCCCTGCCCAATTTGTCTGGTTCAGGAGCTGGAGGTCTTTTGCCAAGTATGACTCTCAGTATTTCTCATCCTATTGATCCTGCATATGAAGATTGATCTGACTGTCAAACTTCTACAGGGTTTGTGAATTGGGTCAACACAAGCAAGCCCCCAAAGTACCTTTGGCGAACGCTGGCAGCACTACTCATGGGAGGCCAAGCGCTGGTCAGAATACTCCAAGGTAGGTGTTGCTATGGCTATGGCACGTCAAAGAGCCTTGAGTAGACATACAAGAAATGCCACTGTTCTTGCTGTATGCAGGCAAAGTCCATAAAAGAAATACGCTTGAGCAGCTCAAGCTGGTTGGGCCCAACACTCTGTCTGTTGCGCTGCTTACAGCTGCCTTTGTGGGCATGGTGTTCACCATCCAAGTAAGCTACACTCCTTGTATGCTTACACACTTGGACACACCTGGACACACTTGAAAGCTATGCAGCTATTCTGTGACACGCACGCCAAAGGTACAACCGTCTCTGACCATCAACCGCAATGCACAGCTGATACAAAAGCCTCTGCAAATGGGAACCCTATTTGTGCAATGTACAGCTGATTTGCTTCTTTGGGTGTGCAAGCTTGCATGTTGTAATGTGTGGGTGGCCATGCAACGTCAATGTTGACTGTCACATGCAGTTTGTGAGAGAGTTTGCCAAGCTTGGTCTGACGCGGTCTGTTGGAGGTGTACTGGCCCTGGCCTTGTCCCGGGAGCTCACTCCTGTGGTCACATGCATCATTCTAGCAGGTGACCTTCACTAGGTGTTACTTGCATCTGTACCCCTCCATTAGCTGCATGTCCTCACGTGCATAGCATGCTGCACTTGTCTGTGCAAGTAAGCACAGACAGACAGCGTCTCTGCTGCACTTCCTGCTACTGTTGCTTCAGTAGCTGGCATAGCACAGTGCAGAACCAAGGACACCAAGGCAGTAGCTCCTGCTCGCGACTGCAAATGGTAGTCAAAGCGCGTTCAGTCCGACTTGTTTTCCATTGGACTGTCGGTATGCCTACTGCCAAAGCAGGCACTTGTTAGGAGTTCACGCTTGTATGCACAACTTTGCTTGCCAGCTACTGGCAGATAACGCACAAATTCAACATGTACACACCTGTGATCTGCACCGTCATGGATCCTTTATGAGCTGGCGGAGGTAAAAGTACAACATAAAACACACAGCATCATGACACAGTGAGGCCTGCCACAGGAAGGGTGGGCAGCGCCTTTGCTGCTGAGCTGGGCACAATGCAGGTCTCTGAGCAGACCGACTCTCTGCGTGTCTTGGGGACTGACCCTGTAGACTACCTGGTGTCACCGAGAGTGCTAGCATGCATGATTGCTGGACCGGTGTTGAACATTATGTGTTTTGCAATGGGTGAGTTTGCTGACTGTGCAACCATGGGCCGTTCATAAACAAATTCAACATCCTTTGGCCTGGTGCTTTGTTTAGTAGGCGGCAGCATACAGCATCAGCGGACCCTGTCAAGTGTGCTATCAGCATTCTGCTGTCAAGGTTGTGCAAGACGCTCACATGCGCATTGCTCCTTGTGCCAGACATCATGATCGAGACATTGATTCCTTATCTGCTGCATGCAACATGTGCACATGCCTATCCAGTTGTGCAGTAACTGGACTCAATTTGTTGTGAACATACCAATCATACCACCTTATATGGGGAGTATGTCATGCAGGGTTAGCTGCTAGTGTTGGTCTAGCTGAGACAGTGTATGGCGTTTCTGCCAACGTCATTCTGGATTCCGCCTGCCGTGCCATCACGTCTTGGGACATAGTGACCTCATGTATCAAGTCCTGGGTGTTTGGGACAATCATTGCAGTGGTGCGCACCTTTCTTTCTGCCCATGTGCCTGTAGCTGGAGCTGTTGCTGCAATGTTAAGTGATGCGTTGAGCTGTTTCTTTGCACAGTGCCATTTCCTTGTGTTTGCTTCCATGCTGCATGTACAAAGCTCAGCAGGCAGTCCCAGCTCATTGTAGTTTACAGAGCAGGCTCAGACGATACACCATATGTGTCAATGATTTGCAGGTCAGCTGTAGCTGGGGTTTCACTACTACAGGCGGTGCCAAAGGCGTTGGTGAGTCGACAACAAGTGCAGTGGTCATCAGTCTGGTCCTCATTTTCATTGCAGACTTCATCCTTTCCTTCTTGTTCTTCCAAGGTCAAGGGGATGCCTTGAAGCAGTGCATGTGATGAAGGCAACGCAGCCTGAACTTGCTCGCCTTTCACTTCTTCTGAGGAACGATGTTTTTGAAAAACTTCACGCCTTTGGTGATTGGGCTTTCTGAGGCTTTGTAATTGTAAAATGCCATCTCCAGGTTTTCTGGGGTTGGTCTTTGCTGCTGTCGTGCTATGCATGTGTGGCCCCGACCTGCCTTGACAAAAACAAACCATGGAGATGCCGAGGGAGTGCCTTTGGCGACTTGTTTGAAGATGATAGCGTCTGTCTTGAGGATGAACCCCTGCATAGTGAACAGATCAGGCAATGCATGGTTGTAAAATGCACAGCCATGCACAAGGCTGGCTGAAAGGCTACAATGCTTCTGCAGCAGATGGATCACCCTGCGTCAACATGAAACAAAGCTGACAATCAAGGACCCCAACAGTGATGCAATCAACATGCACTGCAAGTCATGTAACATGAAATCCCGTAAGCGCAGATGCATTGGCTAGTGCATGCACTTACCTGAATTGCAAGGGGCAAGAAGCTGTAGACTGACTCAAACGACTTCACAAACGCCTTATACTGGGAGTCAACATTCTCAGGGGTCCATTCAGCGTTCAGCAGAACAGCAGCTCGGCCTCGCCATTGAGATAGTAGCACCTCCACCTTCTCAACCTGTACAAATGACAAGCCCCCTTGAGGTGTGCAACAGAGGCCACCAACACCTGTTCTAAATGCCACGTGCTCAGCCTGTTGCACACACAATGACAAGACAATCCACATTCTGACTAGCACAATGCCATGTTTACAACTGTAGAAGCAGCCAATATGGCAGCAGCTGTTGAAATGACCTGATCTTTGGTTGGCCCAACTAGCAACAGCATTCCTGATATGCCATCCAGGAAAGCATCTCCAAGGTAGATGGCCTTGTATCGGGGCTTTGCATGCTGCTGAAGTTTTTCTGCTGCTTGAGCAGCATCCTCGTCAGCAAAGACAACAGTCAGCTTGTCAACAATACCGTTGGGCAAGCCTTGCAAGAGGTCTGCCACAAGTTGTGCCACCTGCACAAGGGAAGCACTGCAATGTGCAGCCATGTATGAAGCAAATGGGACGCTGACTGTGTGATGACTCTAAGGCCAACAGCTTTACAGCAACAGTGCAAGGAGACCATTGGCATGTTGCATACCGCCGGTGCAGACTGATCTGCAACAGGTACATCTACAGCTAGCTTTTTGGTGCCAGTGCTCTGAAAGCCTTTGCTTTTAGGCACAGCTGTACCAAGCTGGGTTGCCAAGGCATCAGATGCTTGCTTGATCTGTACAATCACAGGCGTCAATAGCAGCTGTTGCTGGCCAGCCTGACCAACAAAGGTACCAAAGGATACTTACAGCTTGCTCTCTGCTGTCTGGGAGGTTCTGCGAAAGCTGCTTTGCCTCTGCCTGAGATGCTGATGATGCGCTGACATGCACTGACCGACTGGCAGTCTGCAACACACGTTTTGGATCGCCTCTCCCCAAGAAAACTGGTGGAGACTGCCTGCATGTTCTCAGCTCTTTCAAGTTGTAAGTGACTGCTGTGAGTACACTGCGGGACACTTGGTGCCGACACAGAGAAACGCTTTGACTGCTGCAGGGCAAGCCTACTTGCATGCTGCCCTGTGCGCGTTGGGTTGCACACGAGCCAACAATGCTCCAACATGTACCGTAACGCTTACAACATGTCCTGCATGTTGGACCAGTTAGGAGCCAACATGCCCCAAATTTTGGGGCACAGCCCAGCCAGACGCGAATTGTGAACACCTTTTGAACAAAAACATGACACACAATGCATTGCATCCTCAGGCGTGGTTCCCGAGCTCCTGCTCACACACGATCTCTCAGGAGTGCGCTTCAGAGTTTATTTCAAACATGCCCCTTGCCAAGACTGACATGGAAATTGGCTTGCAGGTTGATGAGTATGCGTTCTCAAGCCCTGACTCCAACCTTCAGGCGACAAATCATAAAAGAGGGTGTTTTGCTTGCTCTCTGGCAGCGTTTACAAGCTGTTGGCTTGTGCAACATAAGAAACTGCTGATTTCACAGTCTAAACATATGTCCTTCAACACAAGTCCTCTATTGGACAGACCAATGCATTGGTGGTCTCCAAGAAGCACGCACGTGAGGAAAATATACGTTGCCTTATACTGTATCAAACCACAAGTGAAGCAAACATGTCATCTTGAGTTTTCATAAGATGCCCGACACGCAGCTAAGTACAAAAAGTGCATTTCATAATCTGCACCACACCATTGCCAACTTTCTTGGGCCAGACTGCACATTCAGACTTTGTCAAAGCAACATCTGCATTGTTCATACCTTCTTCTGGTATTCGTTATTGACTTCATACGTTTAGACAAAAAGCTGATTTACACAAGATCACCAGAAGGGATCCTCCTGAGACTTTCTGGTGTTTTTGCGCTTTGGTTTGCTCTCAAACCATACATCAGAAAGACCATCATCATCTTGTCTGGGTGACTGTCGCAGCTTCCCGGGCTGCATGCGACCTGGCTTCCCAACTGCATCTGCAGATTGCCATGCAAACCTTGATTGCGCATCATCCAGTATAATGTTGTTGATGGTGATAAGTACCTACCATCAGCAGCTGGCTTTGACCAAACCTTAGTGGCAACATAGATACCAAACACCACTGTTCCCAGCGTTAGAGCAACCTGCAACGCACCAGGCATTGCTTCAAATAATGATTTGCGACCTGTGCAATTGCCATCAAGCAGCAAATAAGATTCTTGTGATGTTGCTCATAGCAATGACTCACCCCCAGCAGGCTTTTTGCTACACTAACTGCTAGCAAAACCAGAGCTGCCTTGACAGCAATCTCCACCTGCGCTTCACATGCGCGATGCGCCCTGTGCGACATCTTACGTTGCAAGATGCCTTGTTTTGCCAGGCAGGATAAAACGCACCGTCCCTCGCTCGACATTGCTTGGTGCAAGGTCAAAAGCTATGTCAGTCAGTTTGTTCCCCAAACTATTTGCTGCCAGCAGAAAAGGTCCAGCAATGGATGGGACAAGGCCAGCATTTCTTCTGGCCTGCAAAGTGCTTATGACTTTAGCCTAACAACAGTCTGAATTTTGGCTTTGTGCTAATGAGTGCATACCTGACTGCTCCAGCTATTTTCTTCGTCAAACTCAGCTGACTCATCATCATACCTGGGACTCCTTGCCATCACAAATATAGCATGTCTGCTTTGCCTTCTAGTGCTACAAAGTCTGGTAGGCCTTCTCAACAACACATTCTGGCACAAGTACTTGTATACAGGCAAAATCGATTGCGGCGTGCAAAACCCATTGCTGTTGCTGTGTTGACAGCACCGTAAATAAACCACGCTGGACGAAGTGATCATAGGGACAACTTTCATGGAAAGCTGCACCCCAACGAGTGAACAGCAAAGCTACTAGCAGTTGTGCGTGACAACACGGCAAGCATATCTCATGGACTGAACTTGTGGGGGGTTAATATATGAGCCCTGACACAGGTCAAGCTCTGGAGCCAGTTTGTAAATAGGTTCCTTCGTCACTCGATGGCTTCTTCTTGGTATACTTCTCAAAACGTCTGTGGGTCGTAACTTCTTTGTGAGTAGCTCACAGTCAGTACGATCAGGTTGCGGGGCCAAATACTGCTTGTAAGTGCGCTTGATTCAGTCCTGTAGATTGTGAGCGCAAGCACGCCTCGACACAACTGTGACCGGTTTGCGGAAAAGCTTGAGGGAGATTTTACCAACATCTCTCGGCTGTTGTGACCAATCAATTCCCATTGTCAAGCTACCATTCATTATCCAATCTCTGGTAGCTTTCACTGCTGAACACGACGTCAGGCCGTTTGAGCAACCCTCTGATCAAAGAATATAAAACTCCCACACCATGTGCTCAAGCAGCTGACACTCCCACGACAAACTCCAGGGGTGCAGCTGGAGTGCATTTGGCCCACAGCACAAGCTGATGGTGAACCCGCATCCGTCTCATACGGCAGAGTTTACAGTAGACAATACTGTGGTACAGATCCCCACTGACGATGAGGCCCTTGCTGCCCTTCTAAGCAGCAGTCACAGTGAAGATGATCATGATCTCATCAATGCAGTCAAGCCTTCTGAAGCACAGCACAAACAGACTGGTTCAGACCTTCGACAGCGTAACAAGACAACAAGCAGTGCTCAGACGTCCACCAGCGATAAGCCTGTATCGCCTGGTCAGCTGGCAAGGCTCATCAAGGACTCTCCATTCATTGACACACAGAGTCCGATGACAGCATTTGAGGTGTTCAAGATCATCACTCTGCTGCCGTGGACGTTCTTCAGGATTATTGTGGCCACTCCTTGTACACTTTTAGTCTGGCTTTCAGTCGCCCTGCTTGTCTGGGGACATCCAATCAACAAGCCTCTTCCCAAGTGGAGACGGAACTTCCTTCATTACTGGCTCAGGTATGCTGTTACCACTGGAACTTTCCCTGCATAACTAAATCAGGAATGCTGATGCAATTGAACCCTTGCCTGCAGCACAAGGCACCATAAGGCTTCCTTGCCCTCTCATCAAGTCTGTGATAGCTGTGCACCACCCAAGACACAGTCTTAACAATGCTTCTGCATTGCTACATAGGTTTTGGACCACGTTGTTGGTGAGGCTGGGGCTGCATTTTTTCACCATGAAGGTCAACGGCAAGGAGAACATTGCTGAAGCGCACACTGTGCGACCAATTGTAGTTTTCAACCATGTATCATACCTTGATGGCATCATCCTGGCTTCAATCTTTGCCCCAACTGGCATTGCAAAAGCCAGTGTCGCCAGTATGCCTTTCTTTGGAGTTGCTACCAGAGCCCTGCAGTTTCTTTTCATCTTGCGGAGAGGGACCACAGATGAGCAGAACAGGCATGTCTTCAGCGGCAACCCTGTTGAGAAGATTGCAGAAAGAGCAGTTGACTCCAGGCAAGGAAAACATCATTTGTGTGTGTGTGTGTGCTCCTGGGAGCTGATGTGTGTCACTGCCTCGTGTGAGTTGACAAAGGCTCACTGACCAATTTTCCATCAAGAGGGCCTCAGATTCATACTGCGCCGCCCAATCATTGCTGTCAAGAGCTGCGTAGGTGACACTTGCCGTGCGATGCTGTCCCCGTGTAGCTGACAGTCTTCAAGCACCATTGCATGAGGCAGGCTTTGCAGGTATCCACCATTGACCATGGTACCTGTAGACGCAGTACTGCACCCAATTCTTGTGATTAGTGCAGCAAGCGTACCCAAATTACAAAACCTACAGTCCCTTTGATGCTTTGCAGGTATCCCCTGTTCATTGTTGCCCCTGAAGGCACCACCAAGCACAGGCATTGCCTCCTGACCTTTGCAAAGGGGGCCTTCGCCACAGGCCTGCCTGTGATGCCGGTCTTACTCAAGTACCGCTCTGTCAGATTCAATCCAGGCTGGGGCATTGTGTACACTGCATGGCACTTTTTCAGAGTGTGCAATCAGTACGTGAATCACTTGGAGGTTGACGTCCTTCCAATCTATAGGCCATCAGCAGGTATGATGCCTGGCACACAGCTGCATTCTGCCTGGGTCTTGGATGACAGCAACAAAAAGGTTGAAATGCAGAGCTGGTTCCAGTATGTTGCTGTGCTTGCAACTCTGCTTGTACCAACCCAAAGGACGCACAGCTAGCCTGCACGCCACTACAGACATGGACACATTGTAACCTGTGCTGCCTTTTCCATTGCCACAGAGGCTTGTGAGTGTGCTGGTGTCAGAGAGTGTGTTGGTGCCTGCAGAGGAGCGGCAGTCACCAGAGCTGTATGCCTCCAATGTGCGCAAGCTGATGGGCGAGGCCCTGGGTGCTCAGCTGAGCACTCACGGCATCCCTCAGCAGCAGGCCCTCAAGCGGAATGGCATCTATGTGGACTGGACTGGCAGGTGTGCTTCTGCTCTTCCTGGATGCACATGATGGTGACAACATACTGCCTGAGTGCTGTGTGCCAAATCAGTTACATGTACTTGGCTTGTACAGTTTTTGTTACATACCAGGCAGTTGGTCAATGCTAGCCTGTCCGTTGTCTTCACACTCCATTGCTGCATGCTTGCACTTTGCAGCGCCAGATTGCGGCAAGTCAGGCTTGTGGATGTGAGGGATGCTTCAGCTTGATGTACCCATTTTTGTGGTGTCTGATGCAAAGTGTGCGGTGCAGGTTTATCCGTCAGCGCAGGCATGGACAGCCGACTCCAACACATGTGAAGGCAGCTGCACCGTTGAATCACAGCAAGAATTCATGAGCATGCATGAGCCTTGATTTTTTGTATGACCTGCCAAGTCTGGCCACCACTGCTTACACCAGAATTGCTTGTGTTGTGTTGGTGCATGAGTACTGAGCTAGCATCGGTGTGTTGAGTTCCAAACCCCATCCTTGGCTATCAAAGTCAGTTTGTAGCAAATACGTGGCTAATGCCAAAGAATGGGACCGTACGGTCTGTGACTTATATAAGACTTTGCATCTCAGGGATTGACTGACGTACAGACTGCAATCACACATGAGAACCACCAACATTACCTGTGATGAGTAAATGGCTGCAAGTCTACAGAATGAAGCATAGCTTCACATGATGCATATCATGCCATTTCTCAAGTGAGGTGCATTGCTTGAGGACGCCAGCCAGTCAGGATGTCAGTATTGCAAACAGTTGTCATCTGAATCTTGAAGCCTGAAAAGCAAAGGTTGCGCCCTTCGCGTTGCTTCAGTACAAGCCTGACTGTGATTTAGCGTCCCTGCCATGACCAATGACTCAACCCTTATAGCTCCAGTGTTGCGGAGCAGGTGTTCCATACAGCTCGATTGGATTCTCTATTGCATGCTGTATTCTGGCATCAAGCGTCTCGGGTGTGATCCATTCCTTGCTGTCTTCTAGCAGGTCATCTTGCCTGCGCCAATGTCATATCTCATGCCACACAGTTAACAAAATTTGCTGGTCTCATTTACTGCACAACTCCTGGCAACTCAGCAATGCAGCACTGGCAGCTACAGCCATGTAAGAGCAGTAATTGTGCCTGCTGCAGATGCCTAGAAGCGACTAGGTAAAGACACGAAGCTCAATCAATGGCCTGTATGGCTTTTGAAATTGGCCACGCACAATGGGCAGGTGGTGCAAACACACTGGTGATCAAGGCAATTAAGTAATGACAGCAATGACATCATGCATGCTTCACCGACATTGACAGTTCATGCTCATTGCAGCATGAACTGTCATTGCACATGACATGCAGGACGAACATGTCCACAGGCACACACCTGCGCGACTGGAGGTCTGCATATATAGCCTCTGTTGCAGCTCGGAATTGTGCAGCTAGAGCTTGCCGTTGAGCCTGCATGTCAGTCAGATTCAGACCGATGTGGCTTTTGTATGCATGAACTAGAGTGCTACAGTGTATGTGAGTCGGGCAAGCTGTAGCATAATAACTTTAATGGGGCATGTTCTGGTTTACACTGACAAATCTGGCCTTGCAGTGCTGCATGACAGCTGCAGGCCAGACACAATACGGCAACCTTGACATTGCATCACACACTACCACGCCCAGGCAAGTATTGTACCTTGCTTAGTACACCGTCCAGCAATAGCAACAGCACCATGGAATAGAAAAACCTACCAGCTCTGCAATCTGTAGCCGCCGCTTCTCTTCATGTATCTGCATTCTGAGCTCCTTCATTTCAGCCACCTTGCGCCGGTGTGCTTCCATCGTCACTGCTTTATTGGCGTCTTTGATTGCCTCAGCTTTAGCTCTGGTTGCTAGCTTTTCTGCCTGTTGAATCTGCCATTTGCGACGCAACTTTCGCATATCTGCTTCATATGTAAGTCTCGCGGTGTCTCTGGGGCTAGATTGGGTTTGTTGAGGGTCAGCTGTAGTGTCAGCAGAAGCAGAATTTGCAGTTGCTGTGCTGGGTGTGTCTGCAGTACTGAAGCATCGCTGAGCCCATATGTACTGCAAACCCTCGAGGGGTACTGGAATACTGCCACGGCAGCAGCACGGCTTGGTCAACAATTCTTTGGCGAAGCGGGCCAGTCCAGTACTTTGCATGCCACGCCACAAGCTTGCGTAGACGCTATCACTGCGTCTCTGTGGCTGAGTGTGCAGCAGACTAACTGCAGAAGGACAGTGACTTGTCTAGAACCAGTCGAGATTGCTTGTGTATAGCTTGGCTGTAAAGAAATTTCACCGATGTCCGCTGTGCAGACTTGCAAGTATATAAGTCTCGACGGGCAACGGGCAACGTATGCACTTTTGGGTGCAACCCGTAAATCGGGGGATCTGTGACCTTTGGAAGTCGCGTACGCTATGTACAATTATGGCCCGCGCTGGCGGTCTCAGCGCATGAAAACTGCACTACTGGCGACGGACCCTAAATTAGGGCGTAGGTCGCAATTGTGGCAATTATGACCTGAATTTGACTTTCGCCACAGCAACTGCAAGAACAGCAGCAAGTGTCATGATGCAGAGTGCGATCACATTTAGTATGCTAGTCAACGTCGAGGAGGTTACACTTGAGCCGAACTGAACGCACCATCCTGCATATCCAGTGATCTAGTTCAGATATTGCATGCCATGCATGCCAAGGGCTGTTTCAGCGGTGCAGCGTTCCCCTGCTTCCAGTCCGCGACATTGCAATGCAAAACACCATCAGCACTGTCCGCGCACAAGGCATTGGTGTATAAGCAGACATGGCCTTTGAGTTTCCTGCACCGACTCTCGATCTGTCGAGGAAAAGAAGGATCAAGACGTCCACGCACCCGAAGTCTGTGCAAATCGGGTGGACCTATGCCGAAATCTCCGGCTGAAGTAAGGTCCGCTCATGAACACGCAGCTCGGCAAGACTTTCCCTTGTGACCGAAGTCTGACCTTCCAAACTTCCTACTGAGCTTCAGGTGCTTTGCGAGGGAACAATTTCATAGTGAAGTGGATCACAGACGCCCAGATGCTCACCTCAATCTTGCCAAAGCGTGTATGCTAATTGCTCTTGAGGAAGAGGCTGCAATTGAGGACGAAATGCTACAAAGTGGCAGGGATGAAATCACATGGCTGAAAGTGTTGTCTGAGGACATCCACCAGCAAGACAGTGCTGAGCGTGAGCAAGACGTCGAGCTACATGTAGTCAACAGGCGTGTTCAGACACCTTTTGCCTTCCATTGTTGCATTGCCAATGATTTGCCCATGCCATTGTTGCCTGCTTGAACACATTTTACTTGCTGAGCTTGCTGCAGCAAGCTTACAATTGTTGTCGACAACACATCAGCAGCTTGTATGGCATTCAAAGTCTTACCTGCTATGGTGCATCCTCTAATCAGAAAGCCAAAGCTATCTTGAATCGTGTCCTCTGGGTGAGATTTATTGCATATTGCAGTATTGGGCACAATGATGCAGCATGTTGGACAGACGATCATGAGCTGAACAGAGCACCTTGTCCTGGATGTTCTCATGAAGTGCCTTGTGGATTGCTCTGACAGGGAAGTGGGTACAGCATCAAGCTGGAGCCTTTCACGTCTGGATTCCCTTGCAGAAGAGGTCAAGTCATGCTTCATGGCACAACATACATCCTTGCCTGATCTGCCACCTGGCCCCAGCAGCAACCCCCACAGTCACCCCAGCAATACGCAGCAGAGCGACTCCACCCAAACTTCAACCGGGAATTGCAATCATGCCCCCAGCAACAATTTTGCTGCTGGTGGACGTTTTGTAGCGTCAAGGCTAGTGTCACTACTGCGCTCACTGCTGGGTTCATCACCAGTCATTCCCTCATCCAAAGTTTCAGACAATACCACACTGACTGACAGGCAGTGCTCACACAGCAGTGCTAGCACCAGTGAATCATCAATGAATACGAGCTCTACAAGTCAGGCAAGGGATGCTGACAGGCAGCCGGCTGTGTCAGAAACAGGACAGCATCACACCAGCGGTCAGAGTCCAGTAGCAAACAGGCCTGTCGCAAAAGCCATGCAGGAGTATCCTATGCAGACCTTTGCAGCAATCAACACTGTACTGTTTGAGCGGCACGGCTACAAGCGCATGCAGATACATGGCAACCCCAGGTGTGTTTGGCGGTGTATTGTTTGTACTATGTGTACAACTGTTTGTTGTATTCAGTGACCGTACATTGGTCATTATCATTAAGTTGCAAGCAGCGATTGCTATAAGTTGTGTGATACATGACCGTGACAGCTTCATCTTGCTCTCGTATGGGACAGTGTATTGGTGATGCTTCATTGACATGCATCCAAGTCTGTTCTGCATGGCTGTAGGGATGCACAACTGAGCAGTGTTTTGGACAACGGAGGCGGGACACCAGCAGCGCTTGCTGTATTGTACATGGAAGTGGCCAGGCGCTTGGGCATTCCCATGGTAAGCCCGTCACCATCTCATTCTCGCCCTCAAGTACACAGACACCTGTGAAATGCGTTTTGTGGCCAGTTCAGTCAAATCAGATGGCAGCATCAATTCACTATGCTACACGTGTACGTATACATTTTGCTGCATGTGTAAGACTGTGAACAGAATGTCATGTATGGTGCAAGCATGCAGTCTGATGCTGTGTGCTGAGCATCGCCCCACAGGCATACAATGGAAAAGTGTGCAGTGGGCATCACAGGTTGCACAGCCATTGGAAGGTGGACGAGAATGCATGATTTGGCCTGAGCATGGCTTGTTGAGGGCTGGAGGTGAATCCTTTGTTATTGATGCCTACAGTCAAGGTGCTATGTACTCCATGACTGAGGTGCGCGCAATAGTGATGCTCTTCCTGATGTGTCTGCATTGTTATCCAGGCACGACTGCATGATTGCACAGCTGTCTGCCCTGTTGAGAGCGACATTTGCGGCAAGAACATCTTTGCTGGTGCCGACAGCTGCACCGGAGAACTGCACATGTGCCATGCTCACAGTCACAATGACAGTCTTGCAATGTGCCTCTACATAGCATAGTTTTCAGAGACTCAAATGTAGACATGTGTGTCCCCCTTAGGTTCAGGTGCATACAGCATAGTGTGTGCAGCTGGACCGACTTCTGTCTGCTGAGAGCGTATTGAGATGCTCAGCAGAACCCTCATCAAAGCATGCAAAAGCTGTACCATGCGACGGATGCAGCTCTGGTGCCAAGATCTGCCGTCATTCAGATCAAAAGAATGCAGGGTTGCTTCTTAGGTGGCTGAGCTCTTTGACCTGGGTTCACCATCCTCCTGCGGCTCTGCCTTGACCCCAGTTAGCAAAAGGGAGCTGCTGGCTGCATTGCTGGCAGCCCTCAGAGACTCCCACTGGTGTAAGGCAGTTGACTGCCAGTCAGAGCCAGGCCTGATGATCCCCATCACTCTGGACGCTGCAGCCAGTGGGACTGTGCAGCCCATGCATGGCTTTGACATTGCGCGAGCATTGGCAGCTGCTGAAAGGCGGCTTTTCCTGCTGCCGGACTCCAGGTATGTTTACCCTCTCTTCCACATGGTTGCGCATGAAGTGTTTGGCCGCAAATGATTTATTTTGGAACAGTTTGGCTATCACTTGTTGGACACATATGCTGTGCCGTGTTTAGTCATGCAGGCGCAAGCCTATGTAGTCATACAAGCTGTTGCATACAATGACTATCAAGATGTACATGCTGTCACAGACACATGAAAATGTGCTAGCATGACATGCTCAGCAATGCCTGCAGGTGATGCATAAGTGTGATGCTGGTTTGATTGCTTGCCTCTCTACTCTTATTTCAAATAAGTTATTTGGCATGGAACTCAGCAGTTGTGAGTGTGCATGCAGAGAAGTGCAATTGGAGCATGCACTGCTGCTGTACTTTGCTGGGCAGTGGGATGAGGCATATCAAGAACTACAGCTGTATAAACAAGATGTTGCACAGCTTGATAAACAGACTCTTGACTCGACTTTGGCCAGGATATCTTGTCTACTGCATGAGAAAACCACTTGGTAACAGCTAGATCAGATTCTGCTCTGCTGATATAGGTTTAACCATGTCAGTAGCTTCCACCCCTAGACCACTGACACAACCTCCAATCTCAGCTCTACATGCGTTGTGCTTGCTCGTGGCCGGCCGTTGGGATTGTCAGCCTGGCCCTAACAGTCAACAACAAACGCCATGATTGCTGTCTCAGCAGCTGTTCAGTCAGCGGTTTTACTCTCCATGACTGTAAACATAGCCTCTGAGATGCATTTCAATGCATCACGCAGCCTGACACAACCTTGCTTGACTGCATGCTGTATCTGCTGCAATTATAGAAATATAGGCAAATATGTATATTTCTATAATCCAGGCATTTTGCTAATCTCTGCAAATTATTTTATCCTTGGGAACGTGAATCTGAGGTCCAATCTATCATGGATCCCAGCAGTTCACCAGCATAGTTGCACCGGTGCGGCAGATTTTGAAACTCGGTGCGGCGGTGCGCGCACCCATCCCTGTTGTTGAGCAGCCATGTTGCATCAACAGTCTGTAGAGCAGATTTGCCTATGCATGATCTGTAAGGCAGGTTTGCCTGCAAGGCAGGTGTGTTGTAAGGCAGGTACGTTAAAATGGTGGGATTGCCTGGAAGGTTTCAGGCAGCATCTTGTGCAATGCAGGCGGCGCCTTCAGACGTGCTGGCAACTCGAATCAGCTCTCTGGTGGAATATGTGACTTACTCCCTGTACTGCAACGTCTGCCGGAGCTTGTTTGAAAAGGATAAGCTGCTCTTCAGTTTCATGCTGTGCATTTCCATCAAGGTATTTCTCATTCTCCAATGCCTGCCTGAATCACCGCTGCTTATCCTTTGCTTCAGCTTCATGCTGTGAAGCTTCATCAGGTTGTTCCTCAGGTTTCTGTTTGCTGCTGCCTGTGTTGCTGCTGCACTTCTGGTAACAGCAATCGATTTGCTTGACTACATGACCAAGGCTCTGTGATCTACAGAGCACATCAAGCTGTCTGCTGCCAGCAAAGTACAGCTTGCACACAGGGACAATGGGTTGCTCAGAGCACGTCACTGCATGCATAGTGCCGGCTGCTTCTTGATTGCAAATCTTGCTTGTCATGGTGACCAACTGTATGTACCTGACCCGGAGAGAACATATATGTTGAATGAGCAAATAAGCTTTTGTCATGGTGACCTATGCAGGCCAACATAGACAACACAGTGGACATGGAGGAGTTCAGATTCCTGCTGACAGGGGGGATCAGTGCAGGGGAGGTGCCCCCTAACCCCCTGCCCTGGCTGGGGGATAAACTTTGGGCTGAGATGAACCGGCTATCCAGCTTCCTTGGCTTCGTGGGCTTTGCAGAGGAGTTGCACAAAGATCCAGTCAGTCCTTGTCTGAGGGCGTGCTCTTGTGTCAGGCCACATGACATGCATCTCTACCCTTGCAACAGCACATTTGCAGTTGCTGTCACTTTGTGACTGCATTTGCCAGTGTGCGTACTGGAACACAGTTTTGGAACACATAACACTGTCCAGCAAAACACGACACAGTCCAATCTCACCCATGACTCAGTTGCCCAGGCCTCCTGATTAAGCTGTGACTGCAAGAAGCTGTTGCAACCCAGAAAGTGATGATCAGGTGTAGTGAATGATAACAACGTTTGCAGGCTCCATGGAAAGCGATCTTCGACAGCACCAACCCTGCTGAGCAGCCCCTGCCAGAGCCCTGGGAGCAGAACCTGACCCCTGTCCAAAAGCTGATGGTGCTACGGGTGCTGAGGCCAGACAAGCTGGTGCTAGCTGTGCAGCGCTTTGTCCTCAATGAAATGGGCTCCAAGTTTGTGGAGGCTCCTCCCTTTGACCTGGACAAGTGAGCTCATGCGCTGCATGACCTGCTGCTGCTGCATTCCTTGCTTGCATTTGCCTTCAGTATGCTGTGGTGCCGCATCTTCTTGCTGGTAAAGTCTGGCTTATGCTGCATGTGCACTCACCAGCCAGAGATGCGTCATGTTGTTGCTGGCGAAGTCTGCTTGTGGGAGTAAATGCAGCACAAGCCCTGACTGTGCCTTGACTTGTCTGGTCTGTTGATGTGCGCAGCGTTTGCTTCCACTGCACTCCACGCATTATCGTGACACCACAAAAAGTGGGTGAGGTGAAAGATGCATCATCGCTATGTGCGTCGCAGATGCTACCAGGACAGCACGTGCCTGACCCCCCTCATATTCGTGCTATCCCCTGGATCAGACCCCATGTCAGGCCTGCTCAAGTATGCTGACTCTCTCAAGGTCAAGGTTGACTCAATCTCCTTGGGTCAAGGCCAGGGTCCCAAGGTATGGCCCCAGCAATCTATGCCAGCTATGTCACAACTCAACGCTTGTTTTGTTGTAAATCGCCGACAGGCTTAGACTTGCTTCCATGTGTGCATGTCAGACAAACTTTACTGCCTGGTGCCACTCATTTGGTTAAACACAGCAGACCTCATGTACTTTCTTTGCTGCCTGGGGAGGAAAGAATGTACACAGCCATAACACACATGCAATCACACAAGCAAATAGTATAAAATGCACTCGACGCTTTGTGGCTTACAACACACACCACAACATAGGCCCCTTTACAGCAATGACTTGTGGCCATGCATTGACCGTTGCCTTTGGGGTCTAATAGCTCTAGCGTCAATGCTCAGCAGTGAGTTTAGACATCTCTTGCCGACTGTGACGTGCTGCTGATGCATACACTCATCGTTGCCTGCAAGTGCTACTTGCACAGCTCTACAGGAACCTTGTTGGTTACGTCATTTGTTGATTGTGATGCGCTGCTGACGCAGGCTGAGAAGCTGATCCAGGCAGCAGCAGGGCAGGGTGGCTGGGTTGTCCTCCAGAACTGCCACCTGGCAGTCAGCTGGATGCCCTCCCTGGAGAGGCTGTGTGCAGGACTGACCCAGGAGACCACCCACCCAGCCTTCCGCTTGTGGCTCACATCCTACCCCTCACCCCACTTCCCTGTGGCTGTGCTGCAGAATGGCATCAAAATGACCAACGAGCCACCTAAGGTGGGCTTGACACCTTGAATAACTGCACAGTTGCTGCAACAGTGCTGTCGACAACAATGGACTTAGAGCACCACCATGACTGTTGACTGGTTTGACATGCAGTCAGTGGGCTGTTGAGGTTTGCTTGTCTCATGGAGCTCATGACATGCTGATATTGTAGCAACGTTCCTGTACACATCTTGGCCTGGCAGTGATAGCAAGCACATGTAGTGTATGAAAGTTACTAATCTCTACAGTAAGAACCATAATGATGACAGCAATACATGGCAGTATGAGAGGTAACGCCAGTAGCATCTTCTGATGTTGCAGTCTTGACATGTGTGCAGGGCTTGAGGGCCAATCTGATGCAGAGCTACCTGAATGATCCCGTCAGTGATCCAGCCTTCTTCAACAACTGCCAGCAGCCAACAGCCTTCAAGAAACTGCTGTTTGGGCTGTGCTTCTTTCATGCTTTTGTCCAGGTGAGTGTGCAGGCCATCAGGCGTGCGGGGCAAATGTCAATAATAGCACAACAGTTAGTCTCTGTAACAGCCTTTTCTGTGATGTCATCTGCTGACATGAACCTGGCCACGGAAAGCAGTATCTGCTGCATGAACACTTGTATGAGCAGCCTACTGTGATGGGGATTTGACTCAATTTCTGCTGTCTCTGTGACCCTAAAACCCTTGGCTACAGCAATACAAATCTGTACATTCATTCAATGCATGTTTACCCCTAGGGCCAGGTACGTTCAGTCCTGAGCAGCTCCCTATGCAAGGTCCAGTTTTAGCGGTCAGCATACCAGCATACCAACAATCAAAAAAACATGGTAATATGCAGGAGCGACTCAAGTTTGGGCCGCTGGGCTGGAATGTGCAGTACCAGTTCAGCCTGCCTGACTTTGTCATCAGTGTCAGGCAGCTGCAGATGTTCCTGAATGAGTTCCAAGAAGCTGTACCTCTCAAGGTAGTGCTTCAAAGCTACCTACTCATGCTCACAAAGAGGTCATCAGTGAAGTTGATGTTTATCAGCAGATACGCACATTCCATGATTGGACTTTGCTGTGAATTGTGATTATAGGAGGCTCTCTTGCATAAACAGCCACAGCAAACATGCCATGCGATTCTTTGGGTTCAGACAGAGATAGAGGTGCACAGATGTACTGCCAGTCCAACTAGGCTGATACGTGTGGGCCCAACTAAGCGACAACGTGTGCTAAAAGTCAAGGCAGTTTCAAGACAATGGAAAAGCTCTCAAATAACAAGGATGTTCGCTTCCAATGCAGGCCCTAGCTTATTTAACAGGAGAGTGCAACTACGGTGGCCGAGTTACCGACTCACATGACCGCCGCACCCTCACCTCCATTCTATCCCTCTTCTACACCCCCGCCATCTTTGACCCAGGCTACCAGTTCAGCCCTTCAGGGCTGTACCGGCCGCCCCCTGATGGAGACTACCAGACATACCTGGAGTACATTAAGGCGCTGCCTTTGTCTGCTGACCCTGAGGTGTTTGGTCTGCATGGCAATGCAGACATCACCAAGGACCAGCAGGAGGCTGACCTCATGCTCACATCATGCCTTGCCATGCAAGGTCTGCTGCCGCCGTCTTGCTGCATGACTTGCTGTCATATGCATGATCCTTAGTATCAGCATTGGTGTTGGCACTTTGTCACTGTCAAGACTCTGGTGTTCTGTGGCTTTGCAATGGAAAGTCTGGCCTTGAATGTAAAACTCGTTCATCAACAGATCTGATGCAGTGTAGAGCCTGATTGCAGTCTACCTGAACAAGTCACAACATAACAGTGTCCTCATACTCGGCCATGCTGTCCCTACAACAACTGACCCTATTAACAATTGACGTCGCATGTCATGATAGATTGTCACATGTTATGCTGTCTGAAAGCTCCATAGCTGCCATCTGTCCACCAGTCGGTGTGTTGTCTGGTTGAATGTGACCCAGCCTTTGTGCTGCTTCAGGGAGCGCAACAGCAAGTGGCGGCACGAGCAGGGACTCGCTGCTGACAACTCTAGCGGCAGACATTGATCTGAGGCTGCCTGGCACCTTTGACATTGAGGCTGTGCGCTACAAGTACCCTGTGGACTACAATGAGAGCATGAACACAGGTCAGCAGCTCGTGCATCTTTTCTGCCTGGAGCCTCACAGATCAAGCTTGCATGAATGCGGGTCCTGTTTTCCAATTGAGATCCCGAGGTGGCTTTGTTTGTCATCCATGTTCTGCTGTGACAGACAGCAAGCAGCCTGCACATTTGCCAGCACTGAAGCATGCAGCTGTTATGTGATGCAAGCCCGATGCAAGCCAAAGCATTTGCCATTTGAGACGGAAACATCTTGGAATGTAGCAATATTACCACGTCAGTGCTGTTTGCTCTGCCCAAATGCTTCCAACACCATCAACCACTCCTCCTGACACCAACTCCCCTGGGTCATGCACTGGACACGCAGTCTGACTAGAATGCATTGCTGGCATCAATCACTGTGGTTTTGCTCAATAAAGCTTTGAGTACAAACACCTTGGCAGGAGGGCATTGCCTAAGTACATGATGTGCATGATGCAGTCTTGTGTCAGGAGCTGGTCAGGTTCAACGGGCTGGTGGAGGTCATCCACGCCAGTCTGAAGAACCTTCAGAAGGCCCTCAAGGGACAGGTAAGCTGCATTGAATTCACTGTTTGCCTTAAAAGCCTGTCCTATGGGCATGTCAAGCTGACCAAGCTGCTGTGAGTGTGTGACTGCTACTCTGTCATGATATCAGACAGCACAAGCAGTCCCAATCCTGTGAACTAACCCCAGGTGGTAAGCGGGCTGTCTGCATTGGCAGGGTTTGATTGCCAACCTGAAACCTGTGCATGCAAGTGTCCTGTCCCCAATTGGATGAAGGCCAGTCATGGGCAGTCCTCTCAACACCAGCCTACCTGCCGTTGAATGCATGTTGAGAGGGCAGCAGCCTCAAAGTCTGCCCCAGGGCAAGCGACTCACATGGGCCAGCCATGTGTTTTCAAAAGGCCTGTCAAACCCTGTGTATTGCAAAGCTGCTCACGTGATCCTGTGTTGTGCAGGTGGTGATGTCAGCAGATCTGGAGCAAGTAGGCAACGCCATGTATGATGGACGTGTGCCATCTCTCTGGATGGCCAAATCCTACCCGAGCATGAAGCCTTTGGGCAGCTACGTCACAGACCTCATAGAGCGCCTCAACAGGCTGAACAGATGGATTGAGCACGGCCCCCCGGCTGTGTTCTGGATCTCTGGCTTCTACTTCACGCACGCCTTCCTAACAGGCGTCAAGCAGAACTTTGCTAGGCGGCATAAAGTGCCCATTGACACTGTGGTCTTTGACTATGTCTGCATGCCGCCGGTAAGCTAGCATGGCATACATCTTGCCCAAGTTTGCAACGTGTCTTTAGGTCTGTAGCTACCTCAAAATATTCGGCAAAAGCACATACAAGCACTGCTTGCAGCCCTCATGCTTCCCCCAAGGCATGCTGGGCAACTAGGATTAGACAGAAGGCTTTCAGCATGTCAAGCGGCGTTGCATCCGATTGACCTTTCTTGTAAATGGCTGTAGGGTGAGCAGACAAACCCGCCATCAGATGGTGCATACATCTCTGGAATGTATGTGGAGGGAGCCCGGTGGGACTCTGAGACAATGATGCTAGCAGAGTCTTTGCCAAAGGTGAGCATCTTGCCTTGTGTCCTGCCTTGTCACATCAAAGCCTCATCAGCCAAAAGCAGTCAGGATCAGATCTCCCTCCGCAGACACCATGTGTTGAATGCAGTGTACTCTGACTGTGCTGAATTTCTTACAACACATCTTGGCAATAAAGTCCTGGTGCCACATTTCTGATGACGATCATGTGTTGCTGCAGGTGCTGTATTCGGCTGCACCAATCATCCACCTTGTACCATGTCAGCAGTCAGAGTTGAGACAGTTTCCGCATTATGAGTGTCCTTTGTACTGTACGCCTGAAAGGCGAGGTGTTTTAGCTACTACAGGGCATTCTACCAATTTTGTTATGGACCTTATGATTCCTTCAGATCGTCCGCAGGACCACTGGTGCCGCAGAGGTGTAGCTTTCCTGTTGAGTTTAGCTGGTTAGCCATTGTAATCCTGCCTGAACTGGGCATTACTGCCTAGAAGTTCTGCATGGCCGGAGTTCATCTGTGCAGAAATATTTAATGTACTCAGTTGACAATGACATTGCATGTTGACTTAGACAGGCAAGTTGCAGATGTTGCTCCTGCAGATTGGCACATGCTGCATGACTGTCACTGCATCAGACTATATTTTCCAGGGATAGCGCACACCTGCTGCATCAGCAATTATTATAGCAGCTAGCTGCTCCATGAAGCAGATACCTCAACGTTGTCACACTGAGAATGAGGCGGCCGCTTGCCAGCTTTGCACTAAGAGTTACACTATGAAACAGGAGTGTCAAAGGGGAAAAAAAACTGTCCCGAAGAGAGGAGGGTGTACCGTAGTTTCAATCACAACTCTCTGAGCTAAGGGCACTTCAATGTTGTTGAAAGTTTTGTGCACATGCTCCGAAACCAAGCCCTGGCTGAGCGCTTGGCGCCAGAGTGTTATGGTGCTAACTTGGACCAAGTTACATCTCAAGCATGACACTGCCTCGCTGGGCACTATTAGCGAGGCAGTGTCATGTTTGAGGCCAGCTATTGCGGCCAACGTACATACAGCTCGTACAAGGTGTTGATCACAGGCTACTTGCACGACTTTTGAATTGCGTCTTGACTGACACAGTACACTGTTGCAGTGGCCCGTACGCTTACCAGAGCAGGTAACGGAGAAGACGTGTCTGTACTCACCATTCTTCGAAGCCTGCGAGTATCGATGGTATGGGACTTGTGGATCTGTCAACAGAACAATGTTGCAGTTCTATAACATTTGGTTGCAGAGGTCTCCTGAGTGTTTAGCTCCGGAACCAATCGCTCACGGCCGATCCAAGAATTTGAGCGCCAAGGCTTCAACTCAACGCTAGTTACATGAAGAATAGTGCGTTGCGCAAAATATCAACGATCATGCAGCACGGGCGCTGCAGGCTCGTGCATTCTCAAGTTCGCTTGGGTGGCGTACTATCTTCATGTCGGAGTCCAGCGTGTTCAGAAAAGCAGTTTCTCGCCGTACTTATGGCTCGTATCAGGTGCGGTCGATGAATTCGCAAAGGACATGTGAGATTGGTTGCAGTGTTTATAGGCATTTTGCAGTGGTGGGCGAGCCTTCCCAAGGCGCACAACGGGAGATTTACGGTGCACTCTCCCGTGTTCCAAGCCTGCGGCTACTCATGGTGACATAGGATGTCTGCAGCAAGTACATGATGGTCCACAGTAAACTCTGATGTGAGCTCCTTCTTACCTACAGAAAATTGACGCTAGGTCCCCAACACAACAATACTACAAATGAAGAATTCGCCTTCTACCTGAGGTCTGTGGACGCTTCACTATCCTGTAGCGTTGACTTCCAGCTGTGGATCGTGAGTCATCACAGTACTGATATCTCCCAAGAAATGGGTGAGGTATCTTTTGCCACTGTAAAATATGTGCTCCTGTGGGCAACTCAAGCTGTTGGTTTTCTGTAGAGGGTCAAGCATTTTTTGCATGATTCCAAAAGCAGCTGGGGCTGGGCAGATTTCTTGCTGAGGGACAAGGCATTGAGCCCTGCAGCTGGATTCATCAAGAATGGCAGCATGCTTGTTGGCGTTAACATCAGTTTCCTTTACGATGCAGACCAGGTGCTCAGTCTGAACACCAATGCAATCTATGTTGTTCTATGTGAGTCTCTGTTCACATGTAAAATGCACTCACAACATTCACCACAGCTTACGTGTGAACAGAAAGAATGTCCACTCTTGCTCCTAATCTTTGCAGGTACACAAGAGACACGAGCGCTCCATGGACAATGCCTTCACACTGGAAAGTACACTCTGCAATGGCATCAAGGCAATTTATGAATATGCCCAGATGAGTGACGTCATACTCAAGGCTGGAGGCACTGAGGTTCATGCCCACAAGGTCGTCTTGGCTGCGCACTAAGCCTCTTTCAAAGCCATGTTTCAGGCAAGTTGTTGCGCCAGGCTAGTGCTGTTTCTGCCAGCATGCCTTGGGTATCTTTCTTTTGTGTGGTTGTTTCTGCGTACACGCTTGGGTGTTCTAGCTTCTGCCTTGTGTCATTTGCTGCTGTGTGCAATGGAGTCAATGCTCTGGCTTGTATCATGTTGCATTTGCAGCTGTCAAAGGCAGTGCATGAGTCACCAGATTCTTTTCAGAGAAGCATGCGCTGCACCTAAGCAAGGATATGCTACGACAGCAAGCAAGGATATGCATAACGCATCTGCTGTGAGACAAGCTTGACGACGCTGACTGCCATCATGGGAAACTATACCTGCTCATACTTGTGTTTCCTTCAACCAGTGTTGATGCAAACTCATTTCTGATATGTTTTCCAGTGTAAATCAGTAGTGAATGATACTCTGGCAAATCGTGCAACACATTTTCAGCCTTTTGAGTCAATGGCGATGCCCTTTTTCTCATGTGCAAGTGTATCTTATGGCACAGGCCAACAAGCTTGTCAAGAAATTGCATGTGGCTGTGCAGTCAGGAATGCAGGAAGCACACGAAAGCACAGTGGAGCTCGGCAATATTGAAGGTCCAGTCCTCAGGCTGCTCATATCCGCCATGTATGGAAATTACAATCCTGAGTCACTTGAGCTTCTAGTACCCCTATTTGTGGCCGCTGATGCCCATCAGGTGCGCACACTTGTGTGAAGGTGGACTGCATCTGTTGCGGCACCTGCCTTGACAAGTGGTATTCCAAATGCTGCTGCCCACAAGTCCACAGCCAGTGACTCCATGCCACAAAAAGACAAAGTGTATGCTCAAAGGCTTGGGTCTGGTGTCATGTGTTTGTTAATCTATCCTTCAGCTCCACGGTGAGACTACCTAGTCAACAAAAAGGCGCATAATGATGTCACCCAAATCTGTGATGTGTGTCTACAGGTCAAGGCAGCGCGTGCAGTATGCCTCAAGCAGCTCATCAACAGCATTTCCATTGAAACAGCTCTGCAGTATTACTCCACTGCAGATTTGTGCACAGAACACAAGCTGAAAGATGCATGCACATCCTTCATAGCGAAGTCTGAAAACAGGTACACATTTTCAAGCATCACTTGACACCATCAATTACTCATGCAGTTATTCCATCCTGTTATGCCTGGTCACTTCGGCAATTGTGTGCATGTGTAACCTGGCGTGCTGATTGTGTAAATACACAATTGTGTGTGGCATGTAATGCTGACCAAGCCAATCACCTGAACCCAATCACTCAATGAAGCTCAGAATCATGATGTTGCATGCAGTGCCTTGGTGGCCAAGCAGCCTGCATTGCAAAAAATGATGCGGGAGGATCCAGAGCTGGCGCAACAATTATGGATAGCTCTTGTATCAAAGCACAATGCAAAGCAGTAGGTCTGTCTTACAAAGCATGGAAGAGGAGGTCACCCGTATGCGTCAGTGCCTTCAAGAGACTGGCAGTTTTCCTGGCAGAGTTCCAGATTTGTCAATATTCAACATTTATAGTATGTATGTATGACAAGCAGAAACAAATGTAGTACTACTGTACTACCAGCCACTGCTGACTCCATGAGTGAAGTACATTCGTTGATTCACAGACATGTCTTCCGGGACCAGGTACGTACAGTCCAGAGCTCTCTGTATAAAGCCGTGTTTTGGTAGTCAGTGTAACAGTCAATGTAACAATAAGCAGCTTGCATGGTGACAGCCTCTTCAATGGCCACAGGTTGCCTGTGGGATCATCCATGACCTCTCTCTTGAAGACAGGGCACTTCAAGTCAATTGCCATTCCTTCACTGATGCCTGGTGCAGCAACTGCAGGTGCAAACCATTGCACCTCG
>JAABUP010001698.1_pt1 | contig 45572 bp, 66 predicted proteins | sample 5559201 | NCBI WGS metagenome assembly JAABUP01 (sample SAMN10711887, study PRJNA513373) | rock metagenome | isolation source: Antarctica rocks | place: Antarctica
AGATACTGGTAGGCTTTTGCCTTTGACACAGCAGGTGCCTAGGGAGCAACGCCACTGTGTTTTCTGCGCTTCTGGTTTAGCAGAGGATGAACATCATTTTGTGTTTGATTGCCCTGCATATTGTGCAGATTCACAAACATATTTTGGGGCCCAGCCCCTACACTGTCTTCTTTTTTTACTCTACATGATCCCAAAGTCATAGCTAGGTTCTTGAGGGAATGTTTTGAACATAGGAACACCCTGGTGGCAGCACAATCTGGACATACCCTTTAGTTTAGCTTACAGTGCGTCAGCTGTGAACATTAATGTTTTCATAAGTGCTTTAGGACATTTGGGTATCTTTGTCTGACACTTTCAGTCTACTGGTCCAATGGTCATGGTTGGCCCCAACGACCTTTGAAATCTAATGAATGAATGAATGAATGAATGCAGCAGCTGCTGCCCACTGATGTGTCCTCACAGGTAAGCATGAGCTATATGCGTTGCCTTTGATGCTGACGTGGCTGAGCAAGCTCAGGTGTTGACTTGTTTGCTTACAGGTCAAGGCAGTTAGTTTCTCTGCTCCTAAACATAGGGCCAGTCTGTTTGGCTGGCTACAAAGGTCTACTCCAGCAGCTGCTGCAGCAGCTGTTGCCTCCATCAATGAAAGGGGTCAGGAGATCGTGGCACATTAGATGGTGTCTTTTGTCCACCACGCTGAGCTCAGCTATCGCTCCACGCAGAAGGGTGTCATAGTACAGGTAAACATCTGTTCTCAATCCATTGTCAAGATCAGGCTGAGAACAGCCTGGCAATAGCATTTCATACAAAGAACATGGCAGCCCTACACTTCTCGTGTGGCTGCTGATTGTGAGTTGCTGGTAGGCAATCAGCTGCTCAGTGTGAGTCATTGCAGATTCTGAGTTTGCAGTCAACCCGCAGCCAAAGCATGCAGCCAAAGCATGCACAGTTTTTGAAATGTTGGGCAGTGCTGCAATCAATACCAAGTCACCTGCCAAATATTAGTTTTTGTCATGATGTCAGTATTAGTCTTTAGGTCTGTGCTGCACTCTTGCAGCTGTGGTCTTATCTGACAGAAGTGATGGGCACATCATTGTACAAGCAAACTGCTCAGCAGAAATGTATGCAGATCTGGGATCACTTCACAGGCTGAAAAATTACATTTTGAAGAGCCTATTTGCGTTTCATGTCTTCTTCCACCACCATCAAATTTCAGCAGCAGATTGGGAAAACTTATGACTGACATCTGTATCAAGTCCTCATGCACTGCAATGTTTAGACTAGAGACAATCAAAGGCAACTTTGAGATGCACTACCCTCTTGTGCTCATGTGTCACATGCAGCAATCTTGGGACAGAATGTGGTGAAGTGCAACGGCATGAGCATAATGCTGTGCTTGTCACGCAATTCATTAGCGTAACACAGGATACACTCAAATAAGTCTGTTAAATGGCACTGTTCATGTACCTGAGATATTCACCAAGGCAACGCTGGTAGAGTCAATCACATCCCTGCAAAGACTGACTGTGCAAGGTTTGTTTTACAGAGGCTAAAGCTGGGCCCAATGCTGATCAGGGCTCAATGCTGATCATGATAGGGGCCAGCCTGCTCATACCCGTCTTTCTCCTGCTGGGCCTGCACAGGGGCCACATTCAACAGCCTCTGGGCAAAGTACTGCCTGTCAGTTTCTGGCACAGAGGCAGCTGCACTTGCAAGATCTGTGGAAGGCTGAGTGCTCTTGTTGTCATAAGAGATGGGGCGAAAACGCAATGTCAGTGCTTGTATCACCAATACATTGCTCAAATCAGGTCTGCCTTTCTTTCTCTGAGGCTTCAAGTCCAATTGTGCTTGAATGAACCTGCCACACAGCATGACTCTTAGCTGCAAAATTATTTGCAGGGCTCAAGTCACCCAGCATTTGAAAGTTGGAAGGACTATTACATGTTTCAAAGATGGTCACTCTCTGATCCTAGAGGTATGTTCAAATATATATAGCACAAATGTAGCATGCTTACTGTTTGCCATGTTGCTTTGTATGTTGCCTGACTGTCAAACTGCACAGCATAGTCTGACATCAGTCGCTGATGTGCAGCCATCATTTTGGACGCCCCAATGACATTGCTATGGGCTTTGCAGCAATTACCCATGTGGTTCCCAAGCAGCAAACATAATCATGACATGATTGTACACTACTTGGGTAAGCTCAAAGTCTGTATGAGCTTTCAGGGTCTGGTTTGTCTTGCAAACGAGTTTGCCCTTTGCTGACAAATGCAATGCACCTTATCATACCAATGCGGCAATGTGGCTTGGCAACGTGCACTCAGCTGCTGATGTCACATGCTGAACCTTTCATAGGCAACAACTGCACCTCATGCGTGCTGGCCTTGCACCTCACAGGTGCACAGAAGGAACTTGATCAGTGGCCGGTTTTTTTGGAGCTGATGCATTTGATGCCATGCACATCCCTGCAGATCTCCTTTATCAGCCCAGACGTGCCAAGCAACCTGGACGGCAAACACAAGATCTTCACAAAACAGCAAGGAAGCAACCTGTCAACTGATGCTGTACAGACAGCCTGTACAAGCTCAGACGGCGAGGCTGTCCTTGCATCTGACGCAGCTATGACAAACAGCAGCTGCTATCTCAGTCATGGTGAACAGAAGCAATTCAGCAGTGAGCTCCACAGTCCAAGAGATGATACAAATGGCATGCATTCTGTTATGTGGTCAGCAGACAGTCAACACCCTGCTGCAAAAGATGCTGCTCAGTTGGCTCAGCCTGCAAAATCAGCAGAGACCATCTCTCAACAGACCCTGCAGCTCAGCTTTCACATAGGCTGCTACCATGATGTGGCCAGTGACATTCAGCAGGAGTTTGGGAGACCTGATCTGGTGTTTGGGGCCAATGCTGGTGTGTCAGCACAACCTGATCGAGCTGGTGTACATGCGCATGCACAGCTGCATGACATATGTGATCTATGAGGTGTACGCTGCTGGCTGGTCTCAGTGAGATTGTGCATGTTGCCTGCCCGCTGCATTAGCTTACTGTGTACGCAAGTGCTGTGTTGGGTGTCAAGCCTGCCTTGTGGTAGAACACCGTGTTTTTAGAGATAGTTCTTCTTGTGTTACATTCTTGCAAAATGCTGATGCAAATTCTACCAGACTCGGTTTACTTATACGAGGAGAGGCAACGTTGATTAGCATCAGACCTCTGGACCGGATGTTTTCTGGTTTGTGCAGGTCTTGCTGCCTATCCTTCCTGGATATCAACCTTGCAGCTGCTGAGTCACCCAGGTGCCCCTGCATCCATCTTCACCGATTTCTGTGAGGAAGCAGCATTTCAGGGCATGCGGATGATGCAGGCTGTAGCACAAGGGCCTATGCACTGGATGCCTATCACTGTCAACCCATTCAGGAAGCCACTCAGCTGTCAAGGCAGAGATAATCACCTGCCAAGCTACAGCAATGCGTTCATCTTTGGCATGGCCCCAGTTGCTGAAGAGCACGAGTAATTTGTACAGATCTGGTACATATGAGTGCATTGGAATCTACGCAAGTGCAGAGTCTGCAGTCAAAATCCTCTGGTTGTCATGAGTTGAATCAGATATCATGATATGTTGATCAATTGCTGTAGCATACAAGGATGGTGATGTATGTTTCATCATGCTCCTGTACAGCTTGACAAGCATCAATATAAAACGTAAAGCATGTTGTTCTTAGAAACTGTCTTGCATTCATCGGGACTGAGTAACAAAAATGTGTGCCACACATGTCAACAGCCAACATTGGCTGAGCAGTCCTCGAACTACCTGCGTAGGCAGACTCCATCTTCTAGCTGAAATAGACTTTCTTTACAAGCTGAGAAACAGACAAAGCAGTTTAGTTGAAGAGTTTTGCAGTTCCTGCGTACACGTACCTGAACTAATGAATGGGAGCGAATCACATCTCTTGCAGCGTTTGTGCTGCGTGATGCCTCCCACATGCATATGCAATTCACAAGGCAGCCTGGATTCGCCCTAGCCTGGTCTTCAAGAAAGACAGGCGCTGATCAACATCCTCCAATACCGGAGGAACTAATGAGTAGTCATCCCTGACTGCTTGCAATTGAGACACACACATCTGACGAAACACAGGCAAATCCCACGGTCAGATTATTAGATACACTATGGTCAGCAGTCAGGCAAGTAAGTATGTATATCTGAAAAGATGAGGACCAGGCATGCCCAAGCAGCTCAGTATATCAACACAAATGCTGATACAAACGTCGAGCATGCATGTGCATGCATGTATGTGCATGTATGCACGCACGCATAAGCATATGCCGGGTAGCACTTCATGACTTCAGACTGTACAACATTTTGCTGCCCGAAAAGCATAGCATGTATTACAGAGTTGCTCGAGCAATATACTCGTTGAGAAATACGTATCATGATCGTTGCATCACCAGACGGCAGCGTGCTGCCATGTGGAGCAACGGTAAATGGGAGTACAAGTGACGCGAAAGAAGCTCGATATTGGAGCTTCAGGCCTGGCTTCAGCCCTTGTTTTGCTAACATGCACGTCTGGGTGTGCTTGCCATATGTCAGCCTCATAGCCTGGTTTCGTTGCCGTGCTCGCCTGACAGGTGTTCATCTGGGACCGACCAATTTAGCGTCAGCCACGTTGTCCAATGTGGAATCTGGTGGAACTTGCCAAGAGATTAAATAAGGCACAGCAGCATCGCATCCTGCCACTCCAACGTTGCAGGGATCAGACTCAGCAGCCTACAGTCTTTGAGGAATCCAAGCTTTGCTGGAAGTCTCGGCCATGTCGGTTATCAAGCTCGCCACCGTGCTTCTGTGCCTTCAGCTTCTGTCTCACGGCGTATTGGCGCAAAGCAGTGCAGCTGCTGCGACCGCCACAGCTGAGTCTACACCTTCACCCACACCCGAGGGATCCTCTGCGTGGGCTTCGGCTATCGCTACAGCTTTGAGCAGTGGCAACACGCAGGCTGCAGCCACCGCCATCGCTGCTGCACAATCTGCCGGACAGTCCAATGCATACGCTGCAGCTTTTGCCCAAGTAAGCTAATGATCGTACACACGGCTTTCTGCGGCCCGTAGGAAATGCCCTGCATGCCTTCTTTATCGGCGCTTCCTGTGCAGGCCAAATCTTCAGGTGCTTCAGCATCAGCTGTAGCTCAAGCAATTGCTCTCGCCGGACAATCCAACTGCGCGGCTGCAACAGCAGCAGCATCTGCCGCCGCTAGTTCCTACGTTTCTATCGCAGCATCTCCACCACCTGCCTCTCCAGCTTCAGCACAGGCTGTTGCGCAGGCTGTCACGAGCGGTAATGCGAACGCTGCCGCTCAGGCACTAGCAGGTTCATCAGGTTAGCTAAGTTCTGCGTTGTGCATTCAGCAGCCTTATAGCAACACAATTTGTCTTGTGTCACTGCTGCAGCGGTGAGGGCTTGTGCAAGTGTCATTATCACAATGGCTGTAGGATAGCTGCAGCATGGCTCGCGGTCACGCCTTACCGCTGCACTGCAGTGCAGCTGCTGCACTTGATGCTACATCAAACACAATGGCGTTGTGTTATGTCATGTCATGTCAACCAGGCCCGGTGCCTGTGTCATGCAGGCAATGCAAACGCCGTTGCCCAGGCCATTGCACAAGCAGGCACTTCATCCAACAGTGGCAATGCTGATAGCACGGCATCTACAGTGGCACAGGCTGTGAGTCAGGCTAGCGTGCCCGCCCCTGTCCAGTCCTCTGCCTTTGCCCAGGCCATTGCACAAACCTTGGGCTCAGGCAATGCACAGGCATCTGCCACCGCTATTGCTGCAGCACTTTCTTCAGACCAAGCTGGTGCAGTGTCACAAGCCTTCTCTCAGGTCTAAACCACCTCACTGTTGAGTAAACAGTACACAGCCATAGGCATATGGATGATATGTTCCAGGCACATATGGTATTCCGCATGATATATAGGAAGACCAGGTTTGAGACCATGCATGCTTGCCTGTGCTGAACACAGAGCAATATATCTCAAGCAGTTGGCTTTCAGTGGGTCAATGCACTTCTGCATCAGTGACTTGCCTAACACTATCAGATTTTTGATGAGCAGTCGCCTGTCACAGTAGACCATGATCAACAACAGGTTATACTGTATGCAATGACAGTCTAAGGGCTTTCAGATTGCATAAGGCTGCAGTCCTTTTGGTTGCGTAACTTATCAGGTAACCAAAAGTGTTGCGCAGGCCAAGTCATCCAATGTTGGAGCCAGCCAGGTGTGCGCTGCACAAGCTGCAGCTCAAGCAGTCAGCTCAGCAGCTGGTACAGCAGCTGCCCAGGCAATTGCATCAGCCTATGGTGGTAGCACCTGCTCAGGCCAAAGTGGTGCCAGTGCAACTGCTGTGTCTAGTGCCTCGTCAAGCAGCAGTGGAAAATAGTTGTAGCCAACCTTGAGGACCCTAGATTAGCAAACGCTGTCAGGCATATGCATGCATGCAAAATGGAGTCACTTCAGGTTTAAGCTTGTTCAATCGACAGTGATGGATCAGCATTCAATGCAGCAGGTTGCTTGGGAAGTCATAGTTGCATGAGAAGGAACGTGTTGGTCAAGCTCAAGACAAGACTTTAGCATTGCATAAAGGTGCCGCAATTAATGACACCCAACCCTGATGAGTTTGTAAAGAATGCTTACATGCAAGAATGCGTGATTCTCTCGGTGGTATCATTGCAGCCCAAGCAAACTTTGTTTGACGACCTGACAGTGAAAACCTGACAGGCCATACATCTTTTGGTCATGCTTGCGCCTGCTGGTGCCAGAGGTCTTGATCTGCAGAAGCTGTTCGTTTGCAGTATATGCCCAAATGCAAATCTTTGATCCTGACCAAGCATAACAACTCGAGCTGTGTCAAAGCACACTCCCTGGCAGACCAACAGTTGCAAATCAGCACTCTACACTCCATACAACACAGCAACAGACAATGAAGAAGAGTCATAAAGACCATGGAATGCATCGAAAGGACTTTGACTGCTCAAGCCATGGACATGTTCAAAATTGTCTGGTGACCCTTCAGTGTGGCAGGGACATGGGACGTCTGGGTATTAAACTATCTGTCTCATGCATTGCATCTAAGCTAGCAAGGCTGTCAGCACTATCAGATCTGACATGGATGTGATCCATGGATGGTGATGTGGTCAAGCGCATTCCTCCAGCTGATTCCCCTTTTGCAGATTTCACAGCTGCTTTTGCCATGGACCCTGCACAACATGGAATCAACATGCTGGTATGGCACACAATGGATTGTGCACAATATGGAACTAAAATGATGATGTGGCACACCCTGCCGTTAAGAGTCCAATTAATGATGTCAGAATTGCAGCAGCAGTCTCCTGAGGCCAGTCAATAAGATACTGTAACTGACAGTCTGCACAGCACCTGTGTAGCTGACATGTCAACTGCCATGTTGACTGGTGCCGGAACCTCAGCAGAACTTGAAAGAAGGGATTGTGATGAACACAAGTGTGGCGAATTACTGCAATTTGTCCACAAAATGCAGGTTGTTGATGCGTACCACAATTGTTTTTTGGGAGAACTATGTAGGATGGTGATGGACATAATGCTGCTGGGGAAAAGGGGAAAGGCTTCTTTTAGGCAGAAAGCAACATGCATTGTGCAAGGCTGCCAAAGAAGTCTCAGGCAACACACATGCATGACGTTCCATGTGGATGTGGTACACATCTTGTGTTTTGCATACCTTGTGAGAAGAAGATGTGCATGGAGATGAAGACAATTGTGACTCCGATGCAGAAATTGATGGTGAGGGCATGCCCAAACAGGGCAGCTGACATGAGGCCTGTGAAGATGGTGGCCATCGTGGAGGAATACTTCTTCAGTATGGTGTCAGCATACTTGAAGAAGAAGGATGACAGAATGCCTTGCAAGGCGTTGTTGACTACCAGAAGCATGGTCACCTGCAATTGTGCAAAAGATGTGACGCCATGCATGTGGTTCCCAGAGCATAATGAGTCTACTCAGACAGATTATATTTAGTCTGTTACAGACTAAATAAATAGCTGCACTAAATAAATGGCAGCATGCAGATGCCAGTGCTGCTTCCAGATACTGCCATTCTTTGTCTGCTTGTGTTGAGCTTTCATCATGCTGCAAAGCGCACTGCACGTCATGCATCTATCCAATGTGCAAAGTCAGTTCAACGGTGAAAGCACAGCGGCTCAAGCCGCTAACATCAGCTGCCTTGATGTAGGCATGTAAGGATGCAAGCATGTGAGGGATTCAAGCTGCATACAAATCCTGCTTGATGCACAACATGCCTTTCTGCACATGGGCAAGGAATCACAGTCGGCCGCACACCTTTGAGTGACCTTTAAATAGCTCTGAAACAGACTGGTGACCCAGCACCACAAGCAGAGCCAGCCCAACAGTGTTGAACAGCAACCCAAAAAAGTACAAGTAGAAGTTCTGTATGTGCACACTGGTGTCCATATTCTTCTTCAGGGCCATCTCGTTGTAGACAGAGGCCAGACTGGGGATGGTGATGCTGCCTACTGTGTACACAATGGCAGCGCCAAGGACGTTGCTCGGCAGGCTGTTAGTCGACCTGGCAGCACATACGCCTCCTGTCACTATTCATACTACAAAGCAAAAGCTAAGAGAAAATGTGTGATGCATGCCTTGTCTGCACGACTTGTACAGGGGGCTAGGGTATAGGGTACAGGTATGCTTGTAGGCAAACTCTACAAGGTGCTGCCATCATTGCTGCAAGGCACAATTCCAGGTGCTTTGCTTGCAACAGAGCATGCAGCATACATATATATAGCAGCATACATACATATATATATGACAAGATTGATGGCTTGGTGTGAGCACTGTGGCGCATCCAAGCAGCACGATGAGCATCAAGATATATGAGACTTGACATGCAAGCAAGCTTGACGTACAACAGCTATATGGAGCAATGTTGTTGATGTATCAAGTGCTGTGCCATGAAGCAATTGCAGGCAAAGACTGTACAGACATTGACTTGCCAAGAATATGTTGTAGTGTGCAGCAAGCAGGCAAAGAGCGGTGACATGAGTCGGTGCAAAGCATACTTCACCCGCAACTGCTGAGCTGGTTGACAGTGATGCCGGCCATGAGCAACACCAGAGCCTCCCACTGCCATATTGTGAAGTGCCGCTTCAAGATGAATCTCATCAGCAGCGCAATGACCAAAATCTGCATGCAGCTTTGCAAGTCTGTGCTTTGAAATGCCGTCTGGAAACAAGCTCCATCAGCAATGGTGGATCCTGTCATCTGAGAGGTAGAGAGTACACAAGTCCTCATGACAATATAGGCACAAAGATGAGGATTTTGCGTCATACCTCTGAGTGCTCAGCTGCACAGCACAGCATGGCTCAGCAGCACAAGGCACAGCACAGCAGGCACAGACTGAGCTGTGCAGGGCCTGGTCTAGGTACTGCAATGCATGGAGACAGCTGCATGCTTGGCCACTGACTGATATGCACTTGGCCGTAGCTAGCATACAACCACTGCGAGTGACTCCTGTGTGCTGCCAGACAACAGAAGTGTACCTTCAGGTTGCTGAGCATCTTGGCAGTTGTTGGCTTGAAGTACAGTTGCATGGCAAATTTCAGATAGTTATTCACAGAATACAGCCCAGCAGGGACTGCTAGCAGCCTGTTATGATGACATTGGCGCAGGAACATGCGCAATGACTTGAAACCTGGAAACCCTGCTTTGCCCTTACCCTGCAGTCAGGCAGAACAGGATATCATGGCAGCTGGCAGAGTTAGCATCAAGGTTTAGCTTCCAGCGTGATGCATCGAGTGACGTCAGCATGCCGTGCCAGCAATTGTCACTGGTATAAGTTTAACACCAGACATGATGCGCAAGTATACAGGTGCTCAGTTTGGCATGGAAGTAAATCGTCAAAAAGACTTGGTCAAGCATGCAATAGGCAGACATGTAGCAGCTTACATAGAGGACCAACATTGCAATGGCAAAGGTGGTCTTGACAACCTCCACCAGGAAGTTGATGCTGACAGGATTAAAGCTGAATTTTCCTTCTGCATTTTTGCTCATGTGTACAAGCACCGGCTGCAGACCTGAGACACACCGTGTAAGGGTGTGACGTCTATTCCAATGGTGCCTTGATTGCAGTTGTCATGCAGCCACTCACTGCTGCAATAATTTCAAAATAGCAGCGGGGTGAGAAGCTGTAACAGAGTAATTAAGCGGCCAATGTGTGTATGCATACTGGGCAGTCAACACGTTGTGGTTGCTGACTTCAGGACATGGTGCGTACAGCTCTACATTCTTCAGAGGGAATGCAAGAAGAGAATATGATATACAATGAACAACGCAGGTGCTGCTGCTATGCTACATTCTGTACCTATCAGAACACAGTCTCCACACACAAGCCATATCTTCCACACACGATTCTGGCTTTTTGCTGCCTGTTCAAGAGGCTGGGAATATGCCAAAGTTGCCTTCCCCTGCAGAAAATGTGCATACAGAATGTGCAACACTGCTATGCATGTGACAGCATACATGTAAGGCTTGCAGTGCAAGGACGTGGCTGCAGGCTGACCCGTGGTGGTTGGCTGGTGAAGATGGGAGACACCATACGCCCATTGGCAGAAGCTGGTAAAGGCGGCAATGCTGCGCTGCCTCCCTGCAGGGCAAGCCTTCTGTTGCAAAACTGGATTGCAAAACTTGCAGCAAGCCAGTGCAAAAGCTTGAATTGCAGCCAAGTCAAAGCTTTGATAAACATGCACTTGCAGCACTTGCTACATAACAGATAGATAAGTTATCTCTGTTAGACATATCACCATGCTCCTGTTGTGGTGGTACTATGACATTTACGTCAGCTTCACTGCCAGGGAACGCTCTGTTGCTGAAGAGGCCCGGAGCTTCCAAAGTTCCAGGATTTAGTATTAAATCTTAGAACAGCTGCTCTGCTGTGTGTTGGGGGTACATGCTGAACCGGATCAGTCAAGTTCGGTTCTGAGGGGGTTGCATGCAGTGCTGTGTGAATGAGCACCGAGTTGATAGAACTGTCGAGGTCAGCCCGTGAAGTTGACCGTCAATTTCGAGCTGTTTTGGTCACAGATGCGCGTTCAGTCAGGGACTTTGGTCATTGATCAATCAATCAAATATTTTACAGCAGCTAGCCTATTTGACTAAATTGCAGTTTTTGACTGAGGGTCAGCCGTCATTTACCTGTACTTTTTCTTCACGTGCTTGACAATCCCTTCACTGATCCGCCGCACAACTCAAGGTCCGCCCAAGCCAGGGCTCTGTCATGCTCAAGTGCACTTCATCTTGCAACTTATACGCCATTTAATCAAGTAGGTGGCATACAAGAGGTTGCTGCGTACGGCCACGTGATATCATGAACCCGATGAATTATGAGTGCCCTGAGTGTACACTTCGATGTCGGCTATAATCATGAGTGCCCTGCGTATATATAGCATCTGTTGAACTTGGAGCGATACAGAATAGATGAGCATAGCATCTGTGTGTCGTCTCACATTTGCATAAGCCCCCAGCTCATGTGACTTCTGTTCAACAATGCAAGTCTTTCAGTAGCAATTGCCAACTCGACAAACCATACTATGGTCAAGCACCAAGACTCCTTCTTGATAAAAAGCCGCAACCTGATGCAGCAACGATTGTCATTCCATTTTGTTGCAGAAAGCAATCAAGCAGAAGGTCGTTATTTCCGAGGCAGTCGTACGACATACAAGTATCAATTCACACTCTCATCCAGTAAAGCATCAGGTACAACCACATTGTCATCTGAGACAAAACATGTTTCATCTTGAATGAGGGCGGGACTTGGGTACCCAATGCTATAGCTAGTGGTGGTGTTGAATCGTTGGGCAGCATCATCACTGTTGCCATCACCTAATTTCTGGTACAAAACCAGAGAACACTTTGGCCAATGCCCGATGATATGAATTGCTATGACCTAAACTCTTAGTGTAAACAAAGGACCTGCATGCTTCAAACAGTGCATCATTTGGTGTATGTGTGTTAGTAATGTAGATCAAGTCAGGCTCTTGCCACTCATATGCCATGTCGCTGTAGAAGTAGGCGGTCACACCAGTGGCCTCAAATGGGAAGCTGTCAAAATCCAATTCCACAGGAGAGATGAGGGGCTCTTTCTGATCCACTTGCCAATCTGCTGATTCAACCCACTCGTTGCTGAAGGGATCCCTTCGTATGTCCTGTGTGCGGCTAACACCCAAGCAGTACTGCCTATCAGCAACCTTGTCAGCAAACTTGATGTACAAGTCTGCCTGCATCCATTTTGCATTGTGCATCAGCTGAAAGCAATAGTCTGCACACTGCCGCATTTCAGCCGGACTGATCCCCTTCTTGCTTGACAAACCCAGCCTGGCAGATGAGGAACAACAAACAGCTGTGCTTTTGCCCCACCCGCTATAAGGTCTGAAGTGACAAAAACTGGCTGGAGCATGGCTCAATTTCCTGTGTAGCTGCTCTTTGCTGAGCATCTGCTCTAGCGACATTTCGTCGTCTTTATGCTTAAGATGACCAAGCTTGCGCCCACTCCAACCTCTTGGATCATACTGAGTGATGCAAAGATGGTATTGTGTAGCAAGGCAGGCATGACAGTAAGTCAATGCCATTCAACACACATGCATCTTCCAGTGTTCTGTCCACTGCCTGACGGTCAGCACGGCAATACCCTCTTTTGTACTGGACTGGCAGAAATCGGTACACACGCTTGCTTGCTTGGGACAAATGTAATTGGCTGCACAAGTCCAGATTCTTTGCAATGTGCTGAAGCAGATGCAAAGGCAAGCTTGCCAGACTGTATATATGGTTGTCTACAGCCTTTTCCTGCATGCTGTACCTGCAGATACAAAAGCATGTCGGTGTGCCATGTGTTTTCAGAAGACAACACCTGACAGCTTTGAGGCCTCCTCACAGGCTTTGATATCGTGTTGCAGGTCAGCTGCTTGATCTCGATTTATTTCCCGTCGGGCTGATGTTCTGATGCTTGACGACCTGCAAGCCACTTTTTGTCTTGGCTTGACATTCACAAATTGTTGAGAACCGAGCGGCAAAGGTTGTTGCACGAGCGCGGACCTGAGTGATCTGGTCGAGCTTTTTCAAGCACTTCTAAGTGCTGAACCTGCGAGTACAAAAGCAATTTAGGGCGTTGGTGTTTCCGCAAGATGTCATAGTGACCATCAGGTTTGCAAGTACACTGCCTCACAGTTCTGGGTCCCGTGTTGCAGATCAGCTGCTGGGTCTTATTTTCTTTCTTGTCGGGCGAATTCCTTAGACTTACCGACCTGCAAGTTACTTTCACACTCTGACCTCTTGATTTCATACACTGACCTTGATTTCACAAGCTGTTGAAAAGCGCGCGGCAAAGGTTGTCATATACGCTGACCTGATCGAGCGCTGTATGCAATCACACACAGAAGCAGGCAAGCTTGGCTACGCCGACCGCTCCCTAAATTAAACGGGGTTATGTGCGCAACAGCAGCTATAGCTGTTCGTGGCTGATCTCAAGGACAAGGACCTGCATCTGGTTTGTCGTCAAGCGTACGAAAGGCTGCCGTTGAGCGTAGTATGACGTAGCAAGCTCCGAAACCAAATTGTTATGACGGTGCGACACCATGTAGGCTGTTGGGCGCCTGAAGAAGCTTTGCGCAGGCTGACAAACCAATGTGTTCAGGCTGGCTGTCATAGACTCAGCCACCCATCCACGCAAGCTACAACTGTTGCAATCTTTTGAGCACCGAGCAAAAGTCAATTGCCCTCTGTCAGGATTGAACGACCTCCGGATTTCTCACGCTGTGTGTGTGTGTGTGTGTGTGTGTGTGTGTGTGTGTGTGTGTGTGTGTGTGTGTGTGTGTGTGTGTGTGTGGAGACCGACGCGCTGACCAACTGCGCTAAGAAGGCAGCTGCTGATTAGCTGAATTTAGCTGTACAACAATCATAATATCACGGCTTCATCCGCACCGTTTTGCAAAACCGCAACATGGTTCTGCGCACGCAAGACTAGTCTGCACTGCCGAGCTGCACTGCACAGCATGCAAACAAACTGTAGTAATATAAAGCTTATTAAAACGCCAGCTGTAACAAAATTTCCGTTTCATTTACCCTTTCCCGCCACCTGCAAACAGCTTGTGCAGCTCTGTCGCTGGCGGATCACTGGTGCGATCCGCGAGTGACGAGTGTGAAGAATGATGCAAGCATATGCGCGACTGTGGCAACTCCGGTCAAGGCAGAGCTGAGTTGCGTGATCAGCGATGGAGAGCCACAGACTCAGTCAACTGCGGAAAAAGCTGCAGGCTCTGCAGTATAAAGAGGATCTCGATGACAGCAGTGCTCCTCTGGTGGACAAGCTGGTCACAGACCTGCTTCACACGACCGATAGCTATCGTGATTTGAAGCTGCAAGTGGCCACCAAAGCGCAAGAACTTGAGGATGGGCGCAACAAGGTTTGCAGCCAGCACACACCAGATCATTTAATGTATGACTATATGTCTCAGGCGGACATCCACAAAGCAGGCCTTTCATCTTGCACAGGTGGAAGGGCTGACGAGAGATGCAGGCCGTTTGGCTAATGAGAACAACCAGCTGCACTTGCAGCTGCTCAAAGCTGCAGATGTTGCTGACAAGGCAGATAGGGATCATTACCAGCAAGTCAAAAAGCTGGAGGGACAACTGACTGAGCTAGCTTGCTGGAAGCACCAGACAGCAGGCCGTTTCCACAGCCTTGAGCAAGAAAATGCTGGCCTTCGCGCCAAGGTTGAAGAGATCCTCAGATTGGGAGAGAAGCATCCCAGACGTGAGGTCACCTCCATCTGATTATGCTGCAGGCATCATCAACCTCTAGCTTGTCTCAGCAGCTGACTATGTCGTGGACAGAAGCAGAACTCAGGTCATTGTATGTCTGCAGCGGACGCAAGGCTCATCGACGCTTCCTCTCGCATTGCTATATCTCACACCATAGGTAAGGTGTTGAAGTTTTGCACACCTGCTGGTCCAGATATCAGTTTGCTGTGTCACTGTCACTCTGTCCTTGTGTGCAGAGCCGAAGCCTGCAAACACTGCGTCAGCTGCCCTGCCAAATGTCAACTTGCTGAAGACAGCTGATGGCAGGTGTGTTGTCAGCTCAGCTTGCATGCTTTGCTAGCATCCCTTGCTCAAAGTTGTGCCCTTGTGTAAACTCATACTCTTGCATAACCAATCGATCATACCCCAGATCACCGTCAATCCCCGTAAGCGCTGCTTGTGATGCGACAATGCCCTGTCATGTCTCTCAGTGCAAACTTGCAAGGCCTCACAGAGCTGGTGCAACTTGTACAAGCAAGCAGTGTGGCATTTATAGGGTGGCCACTCTTGAGACTGGCCTGAAGCAGAAGCAGCAAGAGCTGAACCAAATGCATGAGCAGCTCGATACTCTGCAGGTAAAGCGCTTTGATGGTTTGCATCATCACAGCTTTGCGCAGATGCACCTCAGCAATCCAGTGCCAGCAGCAAGATGGGCAGGTCAGGAAGCAATCCTGCCTGAGGCAAAGCATTGTTACTGTCATGCATGCAGGCAGTAGTCAAGCGACGTGATGGTGAAATTCAGCGCCTTGCTGCAAGGGCAGAGAAAGGTCCTGATGCAAATCAGATGAACTTGCGCTTTAAAATTGAGACAAATGAGAGCATCATTCTGCAGCTCAACTCACAAGTAAGCCATTATGGGGCCAGGCTATCAAGACCTAAGAACAGCTGTACCTGGTTGCTGCCTATGTTTGCTGGTTTGCATCGCTCTTGCAAGCCTGTTGTACGATGAGACTCATGCAAGGTCAACACAGTGCAGGAGCCAAGCATCTTTTGCAGCATAAACTGACTCCTGCATCCTCACAGGTGGATTTCATGACCAGCCAGATGTCAGAGATGCAGCGTGAGGTGGATGACAAGCTGAAGATAGAAGCTGCATTGAAGAAGGCAGAGCAAGCACGCAAAGAGGTGTGTTTTGCGCTGTCCCAACTAGCTTTATGCACATCCTGTTGAGAGCACTGCCACGTCATGATTCCCTGTCAAGCATTACAGAATTTAGCGCCTGCCCTCCTGTCATCAAGTGCCTGTTCACGATATTGGAATCATGGTTGCCGTGCCATAAGTGTTAGACTGACAAACATATATGCATCATCTTGAACCACTCCATTGCCAAGGCTTGCATCTGGTTCAGGCTGACATGAAGCTAAGAGGAGCTGTGGAAGAAAACACCAGCATCACTCAGGAGATAGCTGGCATGAAGGTCACCCTCATGAAGCTGCAGACCGAGAGAGTGAAGGCTGGTGGCAGGGCTGCTCATGAGGTCGATGCTGCCTTGGCCAAGGTGATGTTGCAGAGACAGCTCCTGCTGGGCAGAGAATCGTTGTACATGCTAGCACCACCTCACACTCATGCGACACTTGCGTCAAACATTTCTGCCACTTGATCACTGTCAACGCAAACAAGAGTTGTCAGGTAGACCAATTAAGTCTGTGCACATCACTGCCTCTGAAGCAGATAAGAGCATCAACTTTAAGTGAGTAGACAGCTGCTGCTTGACCATGTCATCTTCAAAGCACAATACCAATCACACCATCGCAGCCCTTGCTGTCTCCACCATGTGTCAGCCCTGTGTTGGCTCATGCATCACAGTTGATGTCACTGCATGCAGGTGATTGATCTGAAGGGAGAATTGGCCAATAGCAAGGCTGGTCAAGCTGCCATCAAGCAGGCAGTGGACACTGCTGCAAAGGAGCACGCAGCCAGTATTGCAAGGGAAAAGTCCCTCAAGGTATATGTTGGCGCTGCTTCTTGTCCACTGTCTGCACGTAACATCAAACTGCCCAAAAATCAGTCATGCCATGTTGTGCAATCTTCCTGGACCACCTACATCTGCAACGTTTTCTTCCTCAAACCTATGGCCTACATGTAACACAAGGTGTTGTTTCCAGTGCCCGTGTCTTGCAAGTTTGCAGCAAGGCGCAAATGGCGCAGCATTTCAGCTCTTGTCTCTCTGAGCTTGCACACAGATTGCAAAGTGCTTTTTTGTGCAACAACCAATGCTGCCCGTCAGGATGACATGAGGCAACTCCAGAGCCTTCTTGACAGAGCTCGCAGCCAGCATGACAGCCTTCAGAGGCAAGTCACAGACCAGACCAGCGAGCTGGACAGCTTGCGTGGCAGCTTGACCTCCAGCAGGCAGCAGCTGACAGCTTCTGAGCAAGAGCTGGACCGTGTAAAGGCTGAGCTGCGTATCCAATCGGCAAGCTTCCAGGACATGCAGGCTGAGCGCGAGTTGACTCAGATTGAGGTGAGCAAATAGTCCCAGCATTGAGCACTGCATCATCAGTATGTGACCATTGACAAGGTACAATGCAAGCAAACTGCCCTGCCTGGAGTCCACAAGGAGCTGTCAGTGCTGCCATCAGTCCAAGGCAGCTACACTTGGCCTCTGCATGAAAGCAGCAGCTTGATCATCCAGAATCAAGCTGCTGTGTGTCGGAGCATCCTTGTGAAGCACACTGTCCACAGCTGTATGCTTGCTCAGTGCTGTGCTGTCTCAGCTGAGCTCCCTCATCAACATATGTCCATCTCCTGTTCAGGGCATGTGTGTCAGATTGACAACTGCCTGTTTTGCAAAACATGGGCTGAGGCCCTCATGCAGAAGCATCACAATCACATGTGGAGTGTCTTCAGCTGGCACAGGCCACAGCGCAAAAGCATATCAGCATCATCTTGTGCACCTCTTCCCAGCAAAGCCCAGAGTATAGAGATACTTTGCCAAAAAGGTGCTGTGCTTGCAGTTGGCAGAGCTGAGGAAGAAGCTGGAGGAGCTACATTCCACTGCCTCTGCTGATCACCTGGCCAAGGTGGACCTGGAGAGCAGGCAGCATCGGTTGCATGGGGACAGCTCTCGTCTGGAGAAGCGCCTGGCTGTTCTTGAAGCTGACAGGGAGTCTCTCAGTCACCAGCTTAAGGCAAGCTGCATCCCAGTCTGCCTGGCCGTCTGTCTGTTCTTTTGTCTGTCTGTAGGCCTGAAAGAGAGCCCTGCAGTGACCAAGCCTTGAGGCAAGAAGCTGCATGCCTGCTTGTGCGAGATGTATATTCATGGCAAGCTTAGATGCCTGTTCATTGAATCTCGTTGCTGCATGCATTGTGGTAGGATATTTCAGAGCTCAATCGCCAGCTGCTGGATAATGGGGATTTGCTATTGCTGGTGTGATTACCAGGCTGTGTGAAAAAGTCAGCTGCACTGTTTGGGCATCATGCAAGCAGCAGGTCAAGAAGACATGCAAACTCATCAGCGGGCTTCTAAACTTCACCCATGACTACAGTTCCTTCTGTATAATGTTGGCTCTGCTGCTTTGTTTCCCCAACCTGGATTTGCAAAGAATGCAACACTTACTCTCATGCCCCTGGCAATGTCTGACCTCAAGCTGGCTTGGACAACAGGATGCGGTTCAAGCAAAGGGGCAAGCCTCAGCAGCACTGCAGCAAGCCCAGCAGCAGCAGGTCCAGACCAGCGAGCATCTGGCCTTGCTCAGCAAGCAGCTAGCAGAAGAGAGACAGCAGGAGGCTGCATTGTCTGCAGACGTGGACAACTTACAGGCAGAATTGGCTCGCTACAAGACACAGGTCAGCCTGCTTCACAGCGTTTGCACGTAATGCTTCGATCAAGCAAGGCACCAGTACTGGACACACGCCGTACAAGCTGCTTTGGTTGGCCAATTCACTGCTCAACCACACTTATGCAGCTTGTGGATGACGCTCTGTTGCAACTGCCTGCAGTATCTAGAAAGAAAAGAAAAGATGTCGCCGTTAGGCGTTCACATAGGCAACATAGGGAAGCTTAAGGTGACCCCGAGTTGGGCCCAAGCTTCCCTTGCAGTACCTACTTATATTGGCCTGTCGTCTTGCTGGGAACACAGACAACCCAAAGTGTTTGATGCACCAAGCCACAGGCAAATAGCAATGCCCACAACCCAGTGGTTGGTGTGACAGCATCACGCAGTCACCCTATGCATGTTGTGCCTGACCCATTATAGGGTTTGTGCACAAGCAGCAGCTGTACATTGATCCAGGTCCCCTTGGCTGAGATGCTTGCACATCAGGATCACTTAGACCAATACAGTAGCGTCTGCTCTGACTGCCTGTGCTGTGTTGCTTTTCAAGGTGTCCTAACTGCCGTGTCCAGATCACTAAGCAGATGACTGTATTGAGATGTATGATCGCCTGCCAGTGTTGAGGTGCCAAGCTAATGGCATACTTCAAATGTTGTCGACCAAATCTCTCCATGTTGTATCTCTGCGTGTTGTATCTTACCACCTCTCTGATCGTTGATGTAGGTGGAGGTGCTACACAGCGAGAAAGAGGTGCTGGAGGAGGCAGCCGCCAATGCAAACGCCAGGATGCAGGAGAACAGAGAGGCTTTGGCTGCTCAGACCAAGCAGCTGGGTCAGCTGCAGTACTTACCACCCAGGCTGCAGGACATGCAAGAGCAGGTATGCCCTCCTGGAAAGTCAGAAAGCGGGTCATCTGGCTGTTATTCTCTTCATTGCTCCTGATCATGGAAGCTTGCAGCAGATCAAACTCTTCACCGCAGCAGTATTGGCATGCGCAGATACCAGACTGCATCCAAGCAATGTAAATATCAGCGCTGTTCTGGTTTGCACTAGTTGCTAAACCAAACCATGCTGGGGGCATTGCTTATGACAAAGTCAAGCACTGGCAGGTACCACATGCGGTGGTAGTTATGCATTACAAGCAGCCTGTGGTGACATCATGCATTTCTTGCTGAGTGCAACTCTGCCGTAGCAGGAATACTCACCACGAGGGTGTGAAGCTGCCATAAAACAGGGTTGAGGTGATGCAGGTGCGTGAGTACATGGACCGAATGGTGAAGGCAGACAGTGATGCCAGCAAGGCTCAAGCAGACGCCAACAAAGCACAAAAGGCTCTCAGGCAGCTTGAGACTGATGTTGATGCCCTCAGGTGAGACAGATCTGCATCTCGGCTCCAATCATTAATTGGGCATCGGGGTGGTTCACCAATGATTTGCGATGCATCAAAGGAAAGAGGCTGCTTGCTTGTTGATGTTCACATCTTGCAGGGCTGCAAGTGACTGTTAAGCGGCGTCTATTAAGCTTGCCTGAGACCAACACTGTGTCAGACATGCTGTGACCTGTGTTGGGTTGTGTTTGCATGGTTGTTGATTCTCAGGTAAGGTTGCAGATCAGTGGAAAAAAATCACATATGCGTTGAGGACACATGATCTTGACATGCCGTCAAGTCAGGTCAGGTTACAGGTGGAAAGGGTACAGTGGAATGGCTGCAGGCGGTCACTGGATCAGGCAGAGGTGGACAAGAGCAAGGTCAGCGAAAAGCTGCTGGATGCTCAGCATGAGATCTTGCACCTCAAGTCTAGTCTTGAGGTGATGCTTGCAAACACCTGCTCAACATCCTCCAGGAGACAGCTTTGCTAATTGTGTCTTTGCTGGTGGGCTATTTGCAGACCGCCTCAGCTTGATCTGTGCTCTGGCCTGTCACATAGCTCACAAGATGATGGTGTTATGACATATGCTGCATATATCACTGCTGTCATGCATTCTTCCCCACACCAGCAAAGTCTGTACTTGCTGGGAGGCTTCAGGCCATCTCAAAACACTCAGTGGTGCTGTCAACCAGTCTTGATCAGTGCAGATCAACTGTGACCATGGCACATATGATGGTGTGATCTGGCTGGTGAAGACATCAAAGAATAACAAAGAGTGCCACGTGCACTGTCTTGCAGACATGGGAGTCCAAGGCCAAGCACGCCTCCAATGATAAGGAGACAGCTCTCAAGCAGGTGTCAGAGCTGCAGGAGCGCCTGGATGCCCAAGGCAGCAGTGCACAGCAGTCCAGCCAAGCCATCAGAGCCATTGAGCAGCGCACGGCAGCACTGCAGCGCCAGATGAGTGTCAAGGTGTGTTGCTGCAGCCTTGCCTGCCACTTGAACCTCACGTGGTCAAGCACGCACTTCATGACTCTTGCACTGTGCCGCTGCTGAAAGCTCAGCACTGAGAGCTGTTTAAGGCCAGGTCAGAGCCTCACGCTCCTGGCATCAAAACCCATTCATTGTCACCGTGTGAACTGAGCTACCTTAACCAAAGTTAACAAGTATCTTATATCAAAGAAAAACAAGATATCCAATTTGTGCATCCTTAAAGAGGTTAAACATGCGTCCTCCCACTGGATTTATACAAGGTTCTCAAACTATGGAGTGTTTGGTCAGTAAGACAAGGTGAGCTGCAATAGCAGCAACTCAACCTGTTTCTGCTGTTACAATTGTGCATGCTGTGTCTGCCAGGATGAGGACCTGGAAGCGCTGAGGCAGCAGCTGGCCGAGAGTCAGCAGACAGCTGAGGCACTGCGTGGCTCAGGCGTGGAGGCTAGGGCACAGGCACAGGAGTATGGCGAGCGTGCACGAAGGGCAGAGACTCTGAACCAAGAGCACAGTGCTGATCTGGCTAGCCTCAGGTACTTGGTTCTTGACTGCACAAGCTCTTGCCTGCTTGGCAGCAAAGGCTTGTCAGACAACGTGTTACGGACCTGGTACAGGTTTGCACAATGAGCAGCCCTGTAGTCTTACAGCAGATCCAGAGCTGCTTGGTGTATGGCAGCTCGCAAAGCCATACACCAGGCATTGAAACGCCTCCCTGCAGAATGCCTTGAACAGCTCTCACAGCGCTCCAAACACTGGCATGTGCCTAAATGTCATAACTGCTGGTACAGCATTTCAGCAATGGAACATGCTTGCATGAGCAGCATGTCTCATTGCTGTTCTGTAACACATTGCTGGGCATAAAAGTGAGTGGCTGAGCACAGCTGGGCTGTCTTCCGCACTTCTTTGAGTGATTGCATCAGCAGACATGTACCCGCATGAGCCTTAAGAAACTGGAATGGCATGTCAGGCTGATGACGTTGTATGATTCAGGATAAAAAAGCGTTTTTATTATTATTATATTATTATTCAGGAGTGAGCAGGAGAGGCTGAAGCACAGGGCACGACAGGCTGAGGACCATGTGACAGGGCTGAGACGCCAGCTGGATGATCGATCCCGGGAAGTTGAACAGTTGACCACCCTGTCACTCAAAGGAGACGCCACTCTGCAAGAGTATATGGCTCAGCTCACGGTCAGTATGCTAATTATGCCTGAGTCAACTGCACAATCACTACCCCTACCTCCGGGAAACAAATCAGCTGGAGCACTCTTTCTTTGGAAAGTCTGTCAGCTTTGACCTGGCTTGTGATGAACGGCAAGTGCGTAGCATGCTGCAAGGCATCTGAGTGGCTCAGGTCTCATTATACTGGTTTTAGTATAATAAGACAGCTCTTACTTGCCACGCGTCCTGCCACAGATATTTTGACTGGCAGGCTACTTTTGAGAGGGCCATTATAGAACTGCTGTGGATGCCGCAATCAGTCACAGCTCCAACTGTGCACACTTATGCAGAGAGTCTCTTCTGAGGCCAAGGCCGCAGATCTACACTCCTCAGACCTCCAAGCAGAGCTGCGCCATCAGCAGGAGGTTTCAGAAGAGAGGGATGCCGAAATTAGAAGGCTTCAGAAGGTACACTGTTCAGCTTCACATGTTCAAAGGACATTTTACGGATTGCATAGTACCTTACCTGACAAGCTGAACTACAGGAGCTATGGCTGGAACAAGACTTGCTGATGTCATCTCATACAGCACAGTAAGCGGTGCATCCTCTGGTACCTGACTTGACTTGTTTGTTTGTGATGTTTCAGACAGTGGAAGCAATAGATTCAGAGAGGGACGTCCTGCAAGCTGACTTAGACAGCAAGGCAGAAATGGTTGCCAACCTGACCGAGGAGCTTGAGCTGGGCCACCAACAAGCTGATGATGCCAACAGGTACATACGGCATGAAGTTGTTTTGGCAGCATGATGAATGCTAGGTACAGGAAACACTCCTGCTTTGTGCACTATCCCCAGATCTGGAACCATGCACAAGAGTCATGCAGGGACCTGCCTGCATGCTTTTAGCACCAATTGTGCGGAGTGATCTAATCTCAAATCATGCTGCTGCATCTACCTAATGCAAAATTAAGAACATTATCTGCAGTTGCCTTTCAAGCTGCAGTTGCCTTTCAAGCTGTACAGCATTTGGACCCGCAGTGCCTGTGTCTTGATTGCACAAACTGTACTGCTGAAACGCCAAGCATGCAATGTGCCGACAAGATGTATAAGCGCATGATAGCTGTGTGATTTGCTCTTTTGGTAAAGTCCCAACCAGTGACTGCCACAAAAATGCTGCAGCACGTTGTACGCCCATGCATGTTTCACAAGTCACATGTTGACTTCTTACTGGAAATCCATATTTGTGAACAAGTTGCAGAAATTTGTACGTGCTGTCTGCATGACATGCAGGGCCTTGGCTGTTGCTGAGGGGGAGCTGCAGCGAGCCGGAGAACAGATTGCCGAGTATCAAAATGTCAACAGAGACCTGGTTGCACAGGCAGATGACAGTAAGCAGCATCTTCAGGTGAAGCTCCACAGATCTGCATCATGCTCCTGCTGTTGTCTCTACACACAGCACAACACAGACATGCAGCATGTGATGAATATGCACACCATAATCAGCCCGCTGGCCAAAGCTTGTGCACCATGTCTGTACTGAGAAAGTGCACCACACAGGCATGTGAAGGGGAGTCCAACGCTCTGAGGGATGAGTGTCGTGCCATATCTGAAGACCTAGAGGTGCTAGTCAAGGAGAACCAAGTCGTCAACCATCAGCTCACCACTGCTGTCACTGAAAGGTATGCAGCAGACCAGAGGGTTGTGCTTTTGATTTACAACATGCATGATGTATCAGCAAAGCACATCGCATGTATGGACAGAAGATGACTGTATCATTGGCCAGCATGTGATTTTGTGGTATAAGGCAATATCCTGAATGCTGCAGCCTTTTGGGGTGCTGGAAATTATGTACCTGTGTGTGCTAGTAGTAAGCAGACGGCGTTACTCTGACAGCTGCATGACATTGTGTGCCTAATTGCGCTATAATTTGTCAGCCTGCACTTGTAAGACCCTTCAAGCTGTACTGTGAACACTTCAGAGGCCTCCATGTAGCCACACGACCTCTCAAAGGCAACAGAGTACAATGATCACCTCGCGGCATCAGCCCATTGCCAGTGAATCACTTGAAGATACTCCCTGGATGTACTGATGTGCAGAGCGCGGGCGCTTGTGATAGTGTGAGTGTGCTTCCTCTTTGCAGGGATGATTGGCACGCTGACCTACGGTCCACCAGGAGCAAGCTGGCTCAAGCAGAGCAGCTAGCTAGAGCAAAAGAGAGTGAAGTGGAGGATTTGCGCAAGGCTTATGAGGTACTGCAAGACCATCACCACTAAATAGCATGTTTCTCATTGCTGGTCCCATTGTTGGATCAAGAGCTGTGTTTTGCCTGGTCAACCCTAATTTCAGCTCTTTGCTAACTGCTCTTTGAGGCTGCAGCATAGCAACTACATGCAGGCATAGGCAGCAGAATTGCCAACCTGCATGTTACTTTTGATAATGCTTTGGGAACATTTAGAGCCTGTGCTGTGCTGTGCTGTGCTGTGTGGGTTTGCAGAGGCGGGTGGTTCACAGGTTGACGATGCCCTGCAAACAACCAACAGTGTGCCGATATCCCTTGCAGATCCCATCAGACAAGAAGCAGCGTCTACATACAGGGCATTGCCCAAAGCAGGGAATTGTATCTGCTGCCCCTGTCACACCTGAAGTCTTGTCTCTGCATTGCAGAGCTTGGCAGGCGAGAAGCGGCGGCTGCAGAGTGGGGTGGCTCAGCTGGAAAGGGAGCTGGTGGCTCGGGAAGGGCAGCTGTCTGGCCAGGCTGGGGAGCTGGCTGCCCTTCAGGAAGCCCAAAGGGATGCGCATGCCCAGATGAACCAGTATGTCATGGACCTCCAGGTAAGGACCAGCTGAAGCTGTCTGTGTGTGCCTAGCTCGGCTCTGCAGTCTTACTTGGAAGTGTGTTGTCCTGATGACAGTGATGAGTATATGGCAAGTTGCAACACCTGCATATCACCTGCATGTTCCCATCCACAACATATTGATCCATCTCCTCACCAGGACAATATGTTGTGGACAGGAACATGCAGGTGATATGCAGGTGTTGCAACTTGCCATATACTGATACACCAGTTGAGCTGGATCATAGCAATTTGCTGGTTGCATGCGCTTCCACCTGCTTGCCTGCAAATGATGACCTGAGTCAGCTCTTACACAAAAATGCCTTTCCCTGATTAAATAGTCAAGCTGCATCACAGCAGTTTGTTTATTGCCTGTGCACACACCTGCTTGCCTGAATGCAGAATCAGAGTCAGCTGTTACAGTCATGACACCTTGTCATCTGTTTCTACACTGTCTACACCGGGACCATTGCTCTGCACGAGTTTATCTGATCACACTTGTGTAGAGCGACAAACTGTGCTTTCAATCCTGTGCAATCAATTGTGCAGAGCATCAAAATGTGTACCCACTTTGACACAGTACTTCACGAGCATGAGGGCTTGCTGTTTCAATGCTGCAAAGATAGATGCAGTTCAACATCCAAGCATGATGGCTTAATTGCCAGGCATGCACTGAGGTGTGTGTGTCTGCAGGCAGGGGAGAGGCAGGCAGATGTGCTGAGCCGGCAAGTCAGTAAGAGCAGCACAGAGAGCCAGGACCTTGCCAGGGAGCGGGAGCTCCTGCTTGATAAGCTGCGGGCAGCTGAGCAGGTGCGCCTGTGCCTGCACATCTTTTCAGAGCTGCGAATGTCTTATCATGCCATGCATGCCTATGGTTTGTGCTGAGCAAACATGCTCTGTATGTGATTTGCGGTACCATGCAGCACTTTGTCAAGTCTGTTCATGCATACTGTCCATCAATCTGATGTCAAACTGACCTCAAACTTTGACATGCTTGTGGCTGTTGCTTTGACATGTGAGATGCTGTTACTGGTTCTGCTGTCTTTGCTGTTGTCACTTGTTGTGGATAGCTAAAGCTCCTGCCTATATGCCAACTTGGAACATAGCATCAGCTTGGTAGGGGGCACCAATAGACCGCCTCCACTCCATCATACTGCGCCACCTTGATAGTCACTATGATACATTCACATGTTGCGCCTTGAACATACCCACTTAGCATATCTGTGTGACCAAGCTGTGATTGCAGCTTCTCTTGTTGTGATTTGTTTGTAGACCAGGCAACATGATGTTCTGGTACTGCAGGTGCGCTTCCAGCTGGAGCAGACAAGGGAAGGGCTGCAGCGCCAGCTGGCTGCCACAGACGGCCAGATGCACATCCTGCAAGCCCGCTTGGAAGACTCCCAAGCTGAGCAGCAAGTGAGTGCATTGCAGTGCATGTGCTTGCTGAGAGCATGTCAAGAGATTTACTGGGATGATGCCAGTCTGCATGTCATCATGTCCTCAGTGACTCGTTTTTCTCCTGCTGTCTTTTATGGTGATCCGGCATGCTTTGGCCCACAGCTGTTGATATGCAGCTGGCCGCCATATTGTCGCAGCCTGTGCATAGTTCTAAATGTTGGTGTCATTTAAGGGTCATCATCAGCAGTGGCGGTGCTGGACACATCACTGAGTCATTGCAATAGTCAACACACTGCATCAGTCACACGTGTGATCAGCAGCATGTAATGCAGCATTGGTCTGTCAGTCAGCACTACAGCATCAGGCGACAACCAGACAACAGAGCTGCCATCAATCTGCAGTGTCACTGCACTAATACAGCGCATCTGCTCGTTGACTAATTGGTACAACACTTCAGCAGGTCTTGCACCAAATGTTGGCTTTTGAGGTCAATACAGAGGACTGTTGGTGATAGAAAGTGCACTTCCAAAGAGTCAAAGCATCTTGTTGGATGACCAATCTGCTCTTGCTTGACATCAGGCAGTGCAGCACAAGCTGGCCTTGGAGGCCAACAGAGTCGGCGAGCTGGAAGGGCTGCTGTCAGGCATGCGCACCAACCAGTTCAAGAGCACCTTCAGCGAGCAGCACAGTGCAGACAAGGCTGGCAGCCTGCAAGCACGCAACACCCTGCTCACGCAACAGGTACGCCAGGCTGCTCATGCATGCACCACCCTCCTGACCAGTTTCTCATGCCCTGTGCTGTGCATTGCACAGCATACCTGCTCCCACCTCTGAGACTTGTCGCCTTTGAGTCCTACCTTTGTTGTGCTTTTTCGACCATGCTTGTGAAAGCAGCAAGTGACAATATGCAGCTAAAAGTGCAGGGTCACCTGCATGTGGGTACATGTCAGGTTTGTCAGTTGTACAAGCAAGGTCACTCTTTATGCAACTGGCTGGGAGAGACGCCAACTGCGCAGTCCTGGGAACTTCGCATTTCCTATGCTGTCTCATCTGGTGCACACATTGGGCTTGAAACTATTTCTATGCTGTCTCATCTGGTGCTGACTGAAGAAAGGAGCTAGGATCAAAGCCTGTGTGTACAGGTGGCAAGCCTGCAGAGCCAGGTGACAGGGCTGCAGCACACAGCCTTCACTCAACAGGCTCAACTGGAGAGGGTGAACCAGGAAGCCCTGGCCTTGGGCAATGCCTCAGCACAAGAGCAAGCTGCCCTCAGGCAGGACACTCAGGCCACTGCTGGCAACCTGCAGGGTGTGGAACAGCAGAGGTAACAGCAACATTGCAAAGATATGCCTGCAGTCACAGATATGCACGCAGTCCCTTGCAAAAATATGTGTGCATCACAGGACGAAACGCTAGTGCTTCTGAATTAGCAACAATGACACCTGGGACAGGTGGCAATGGCTGTGCTTCTGCTGTAAATGCATCAGGCATTGATTGGTGCTGAACCTCAAAATGTGCAGCATCGACATTCTGTACCACATCAAGCAACTGTGACAATATCAGCGAGGCCGATACCACCAGTCCCAACAGCACCCAGCATGATGAGAGTCGGATTTCCAACATGTGCAGCAAGCTTGACCAATGGATCTGGACAGCCTACACAACATGTCTGATACTTGTACCTGGTTTGTCTGTAAAAAAAATGGTGCGGTGGCCTGCCCCACAAGACCCTTGTTCCCAGGGTGCACTTGCAAGGGCAAATGGCCTCCCTAGAATCTCAGCTGAGCCAGTCACAGAGGACAGCCGCAGACCTGCAGTTGCAAGTGTCAAGCCTGGAGACAGAGAGGCAGCAGCTGGAGCAGGCCCTCCAAGGGGCACACGCAGAGATCCAGACGCTACGTGGCACTGCTGGGTGAGCTTGTTTGGTTGCCATGCACTTGCCAGGTGTCAAACCTGCCTGCTGCTGCGCATTATATCAGCCACCATCACCTTGGACCCCTGCCAAAGGGACGATGCGGAAGATGTGACAGTAACAATCGGCAAGGGTGCTTAATTCCCCTTCTGTTTTTGTGCTCCAATGCTGCCCATACATGTGAGACCAGGCCCAGCTATGTTGTTTTGCTGGGTCGAAAGATGCTGCATGATCTTGCCACACCCATTTGCCTAACTCAGGTTTCCCTGCTATAGCGTGTCATGCTGATGTGTTCTCTGCCCACCGCCAGCTCTCATACAAACAAGGAACGAATGACGCAGGTTGAGGTCTGGTACCAGCTTGCTGGAGATGAGCACATCGGGCACAGGGGAGCTGCATGAGGCACTGCAGAGGGTGACTGCAGAGCTAGAAGAGGCCAACAGGGAGCTGCATGACCTGCGTGAGGTAAAGCCAGTTGCACTGGGAAACTCATCAAGCAAATGTCCATATTCAGTGTTGCTCACACAAACATTCCGTGTGTGCACCTAAATCAACAATGCCATTGCCAGCGTCCAACCATCAGATTGCCACATGCACCTTGCTATCAAGTGCCGTCTATGCTTGATACCATATGACAGTCGCAGCGCTCTTTGCAAGCCAAATCTAACATTGGCATATGTTGCTACACAAGGTGACAAGCTGTGTTGATTAAAAAATGCTGTGGGTGCTGCTTGCATGTTGCCTATTGTGCAGGCAACAACAGATGTGTGCCATGCAGGAGAATCAGCATGCTATGGACCTGATTGCCAAACTGGACCTGGAGAAGGCACAGCTGCAGCGTGCCCAGGGTTCTGGCTCAAGGACAATACCTGCCAAGAGTTTGTCTCCTGGGAAGAGCCTGTACAAGGCCTTTGGGCAAGACAGTGACAGCACCATTGTTGCAGAGCTCCAGAGCCAACTGGAGCAGGAGAAAGCCAACAGGCATCGGGTGTGTTACGCAATATGACGTTGCTGTGCATCCTGCATGTGATCATGCAGATGACATCATTGGCCTTTTGCAAGTAATGTGTGAAGACTCAGTCACTGAAATGTCAGCTGCTTTGCGTGAATTGTCTATGTTGACTTGTAAGCACATGCAGAACTTTAGCCATTACTGCATGTGCTGTACCACAATGTGTTTTGCAGGCAGAGCGAGATTTCAATGACCTTGTTGAGTCCGTGGAAGCAATGCAGCTTGGCACAGGCCTAAACGATGGAGGCCAAATTAGCTCTTGATGAGGAGCGCCATGCTAGCTGTAATTTTGGCAGAACATGTTGACCAGCCGACAGGCTTGACTCACATGAGATCTATGACATCGCAGAAGTCTGCTTTCGTTTGAAAACATTTTTGCACTGAGCTTGTTGACAAAATCGCCTATGAAATTTTATTGCTCCTATACTGATGTTGGCCTGGGCACATGCATAAACTGTCTGCATTTAACTATCTATGTCTTTGCTGTGAATGCACACTGCACTCAGATATTCGAAGTGACATTTGACAGGTGAACCACACAAACCACCAAAATATGACAAGGCTATATATACTGTTGTACAACCCTACAAACACAAGGCAGGAGCAGTTCGCCCGAGGACTAGTCTGCCTTTGTGGCATCCTAATCCTGGGAAACTTTCCGACGCTTTCTAGCCCTTTTCTCTTTGGGTTCACTGACGACTGCTTCCTCAGCTGGTTTGCGCTGGCCTTCTTTTCGTTTCTTCTTCTTAAACGCCATTGGGTTGGGTCCCTTTGCTTGGTTGTGTCTGTAAATTGAGGTGTTGATATCTGGCTTTGCACGGCGCTTGGCATCCACGACTTCCTTCAGCACCTTAGCCTTCAGGTCTGAAGCTTGCAGACCCTGCTGGTCTTCAGCAGCCTGTATACAATGCAGGACAGCTGCCCAGATGCAAATGCTGCTTTCTGATGCACCTGAAGTATGTGAGCATGCAGTGTCACAACAGCGAGGCACATAGCCCAACATCTCCTTAGGAAACGTGGCTTTGCACACATGTGCATGTGCAGCAGACAGTACGATGGCATGCAACTGTGAAAGGTGATCACAGCAGCAGTTCATTGTTGCTTTCATGAGTGGCAAAGACATGCTTGCTGTCTTACCTGGTTGATCACCTTCTCTTGTTTTGCAGATGGCTGTTCTAGGTGCAAGCCATTCACAGAAACAAACATGGAGGCACCTGCAGGAACTTTTGAAATGGCTGTACGAAGCTGCTTGTCTTGAGTTCCAACAAAGAAATGCCCAGCATTATCTTCACCTGTGAAGAAGTCCACATCAACACATCAAATTGCCGCTAAGGGGTGAGCACAGAATTTGAGCATTTACAAAGCGTTACCAATGAGGGACCGCAAGCAGTCTGCAGTCGGCTCAGCTTTGTCGTCATGTCCACACTTGTACAGCTGTATCTTTTTGCATGCTTTATATGTGTCTGCATCCGCAAAGCGATGTCAGTGCAGCCGTAGCAGGCTTCCAGCAGAGCTGACCAGGTGATGCAAGGCAAATCCAGCACACCTGCATAATCTTTTCCTAATGCCTTGAGCTCATGCATTGCACATCGAGTCGTGAACAAGCGGACTTGTCCACCAAGCAGGCCTGCAATAAGGTCTGTAGCCTCCTTCAGACTGCAGGAGCAGGAGATATCTCGTTCTGAGATGGAGAAGGTCGCTCACACAGCATCATGCAGCCGAACTGCCAGGCTGAGTTGCTGAAGCAGTAGTTTTTTACTTACTTTGCTTGCAGCAGTGCATGCACAAAGCTGCTGTCCAGCACCACCTGCACACATTTAGATTATCAGCTGCAGCTTTTGTAAGGAGACTGGCTAACTCGCCCAGTGTGTTACAGAGCTCGCACAAACAAGGACCCGGAAGCGCACCTTGTAAGGCTCTCGGAACCCGTGGTGTATTTTGTAAAACTTGACTGCACGTCGAGTGTGCTTGTGCTTCTTTCGCCGCATTGTCCAATTGGCAGTCTGTTGTCACTATAAAGTACGGCAGAAGTACGCTGTCGCAGCGGTTGGACCAGGGTTGGACTGCAATGTTGTGCAGCGTTCACGGAAGGTATACTTACGCCTGGCGCCTTGTGTTCCGTGCCAAATGTCGCCCCTGACTAGCTCGGGGCATGAGCAGCGCATATTGCTGTTGTGGGTGCCGGTGTAGCAAAGATCGAGAAAGGTATATTCGAGAGTGCCCACAACGCCACCAGCAGTCAGCTTGTATCGAACCCGCGCTCCTGATCCGTTCATCGACATGGCCGGTTAACACGATCAGCACGTCTACCGCCGGCAGCCCATGTGGCACTGCCCCTCGTCCCACTTCTGCGCGGCTGAATTTTGTTAGGGCAGCAAAACATCCTGGTGACGATCAGACTTGCCAGCGATGCTGCGCAAGTCGAGGTCCTGAGCGTGCGCAGGACCTAGCTGTTGCGCCGAAGTGTCGACACGCTTCACTGATACGCACAAACTGTACCCGAAGCCATGTGGGTCCTGGCGCTCTCGCTCTCCTGCCTTGTTTGTCAGGCTTGGACACAAGTCCAGGACCAAGAAGCCCCTGCACTTACACAGCCTGACTACACGGTGTACAATACAAAGTAAGCATTGCTGCGGTCACTTGCCCCATGCATGCTATTTTGCCAGCAATGGACTTGGCCAATGCAGCAGGGCCATATAAGTAATGCCTCATGCCCTTATTGCAGAGACCAATTATTTCATAAGGTGTTTGATGTCGTGGACAAGCATCCTCTTTTTATGGAGGTAAATCTATGCGTTCCCATTTGATGTGCGCAGCTATATGCCATGCTGCTGTTTGACAAGACAACTTGCTGCAGGTTGATGAGATTCCACTTGCTGTTGACGAATACGCTGCAACACTGACGGTAGGCTAGTTGACATACATGGATGCTGAGTGGGACATGCAACAACAGCTTGCTAGTGAGGCATTGAAATGAAAGCAACACTCTTGTGTAACAGGTGGTCACAGTTGAGCCAGGGGGACTATCCAGGGACCATGACGACAAGATCAGGCTGCTCATTGTAAGCATGCATTGCAAGCTAGCACATGGCCTCAATGCACTGTGAGTCAGCGCTAACATGCTGCATGCCTGACAGCCAGCTGCTCTGAGCATGCAACCATTCAGATGTGCCATACTGGCTGCTTAAAAATCTCCCTCGTCACACACTTCTTTGCAATTGCAAAGTGGAAATTTGCTATGTGTGGTTTTTTCCTGTGTTGTCTAATGTCTGTCCTTGCTACAGAGCTTTGGTGAGCATGGCAGGGAGCTGATTACTCCAGAAGTGGGATTGCGGTTGCTGGAGATGCTGGGTGACCTGGGTTCTGAAATGGAACACGGTGTGCAAGCTGCTACGCCACAGCAGAAGCTGCTGCAGCGCACTGTCTTCAAGGTACTCTGCACCATGACTTGATGCTGTTTTGGTGGGCATGCACAGCTCAGGGTAAGCTCTGCACAATATCTGTGCGCAATGTATGCTGATGTGCGGTTGCCAATTCTAAAAACACTCCATGTTATTGGTCAAAACGCCACTCGTCAATACCCACCTTACACTATAACAGTAGTAACAGAAGGTAACAGGCGTAAATGGCTGCTAGGAACAGGTTATTGACCCTAGCGACACACCGTGTATCAGCAAGAACATCTCCAGCATGCAATGACTAAATTCAGCTTTGAGTGAGAGTGAAGTTTGGGGTTTATCCTAAACCCTTGACCCATGTAGCTCTTAGACAGCGAAGGAGGAAGAGTAGAAGCCACAGCCATTACTCTGCCTGTGTACACTGTTGTAGGGGTGACAGACTGTTGAAAATTGATGAGTCTTGATTAACAATTTCTTGGCCACTATACCTCCTCGGTGATGCTATGACTTGGAAACACGGCGTACTACATACTGTGTATTTAGTATTATGTAGGCTGCAACCCTGTACTGAACTACGCAGATTTTGCCCTTGGAGAATGCAAATGGGAGGAAATTGGTTGAGTCAGGGCAGCTGTGTGAGCGCAAAAATGGTAGGGGGGTGGACCCCAACAGGAACTGGGATGCCCATTGGGGGTTCAAAGAGTCAGACTACGACCCTGCTGAAGAGTACCCTGGTGCTGCCCCCTTCAGGTTAGCCATCTGTCTTAATGTATCTGTAATAGTGTCTGTCTGCCTTGCTGTCTGTCTGTCTGTCTGTTTGTCCATCTGTCTTTCTGTCCAGTCGCCTGGGCGTCTGAGGCATAATGACACAGGACTGCTGTCAGCTCAGATGAGGACTCAGAATTCTGGCAGGCCTTGACTTGATGTAGTGAGCTAAGGATTGCCTTGCCATAGTAGTGCACTCTGTGCATTTTGCAATGGCAGACAGCCGCCCGGTGTCAGTTCAAGCTGGCAAGGAGTGAACTCCGTGGTTTGTGAATTTGATGCAGCGAACCAGAGACTGCTTTGCTGCTGGCCCTGACAAACTCCTTCCGGCAGCATGTGTGGCTCAACATGCACTCCGGCATGGAAGCCCTCTTCATGCCCTATGATCACCTGGCAGAGATCCCTGAAGGCCCTGGAGCACAGGCCAGCTTGCACATCCTGCAGCAACTCAACACGTGAGCCCGTGTTGCTGTTCCCTGCTGCTGACCATGTAGTCTGTTGTTTCATGTCTTTGTTTTTCGTATCAAAAAATGGTTGTTTTGCAACATTAAATGGTATTCTTGATACTCAAAAGGATACCAACAGCCATTGCATGCGTGGTGCAGCTTCCCTGATGCCTGCAAGTGCAGTCTCATAGGACAGGGGCATTGGAGGCACGGGCGCACCGGCCCCTTTCAACATACAGTCGCAGCTTGTCATGTAAAACCTTGACATGCAAAGTGCAAAGCATGTCAACAACATGAGTGGCATCATTGCACTGCCTTGCACTTGTCTTCAGCCAGCAATACCATCTCTGGGCTCTTGCAGAATGAGCTAGTTAGGAGTGCATGCATCCAGCTGTCTGGGTAACACAGGATGAAACAGGGTGTTTAAATATGCAGGCTGCACTGTGGGGGCCGGTGTGCAGTTGGGTCTGGCGGCAAGTCTGTGGGATACTTGGCCCATGGCACTGCTACAGACTACATGTATGATGTTGCTGGAGTGCCTATGTCATTCACATGGGAAATCTTTGGTGACTTGAAGGCAGACTTCTCTGACTGCTTCAAGATGTTTAACCCTATAGATCAGGCAACGGTCGAGGCGACTGTAGCGAATTGGGCAGCAGCAATTCTGAGCCTGGTCGAGTTGCTGCCAAATCACCCTGATATCGCAGCCATGAATTTGACACCAGTTACAAAGGTGCCGGCAACTGGCTCAAACAAGACAGCAGCTATGGCTGTGACAGCATCAAAGCTTAGTGCTGAGGAGAAGGAATCTGACCCTGCATTGGCTGTTGGCGGGAAAGACACACAAGTGCATGATGGTGCCGTACATGGAGGGAGAAATGATGCCATGTTGCAGTTGGCTGGCGACATCAAGGAACCTGCCTCAGAACATTATGATCTGGATGGCTCTGTGCATGAGAATGTCCTGAAGAGTCAGATGTTGCATGCCAGTGACATGCCGGGATTCAGTTGGTTATATCTCCTGCCTGTGACAATTTTACTGCTGCTCGTCTTCCTTCTGAAAAGAGCAAGAATTGACCGAACGCCATGGCTCAGAATGAGGCACCGAATGGTGTGATAAAGTTGAGATGCATACCTGTCCATTGGTTCTGCCAGCTCAGTCAAAGGGGTAGTTGGTATGCTTGCTATCGAAACAATTCTGGTCATTGCACCCAACAGGTGCTTCCTGTTATTGTCATCGTCCATATAACAGTCTGCGAGTGGGTTGCAGCATGCAACATGATGCAATGATGACAGGCAGCACACAAGATGCTGCGGCACAATGAGCTGTCACCTGAGAGGAAGTAATGTCACGTCGCAGAGAACAACGACGAATTGCTGCAGTGCAGAAATGTGTAACAAGTTGTATGCTTGAGCAAGTAGCATACAGCAGTCTTCTTTACTTTCTCGATATTATGATGTTGACCCTAATCACACCTATGTTAGATGTGGCACGTGCTTGCTGCAAACGGGATACATATAGGCTGATACTTCAAGCTCAATCAGAGCATTACCCGAAGGTGTTGTATGATTGCTCTTCTCACCAGAATTAGACACAATCTGCACTCTTGTGGATATTTGGTACTTCTTGGCATATACTTGTGTAGCATTTACACAAAGCTTCAGCTGCGGGCAAAACTGACACACATGCACCTGTACTAGCAAGCAATTAAATGCTGTTGAATCATAAAATTGGGCAAGCTGCAGACATACACAACCATTCGTTTGCACTCAATAACATTCCTGAGATGATTCGTTCAGCTGCCACATGAACAACAAACAGCATCTGCTGTAGATTCATCACAACATGTTGAAGGCAGGAGCCTCCTGGGTTAGGTATTGCAACGCCACATCAGCAGTGTTAGTCAGGTTGACCCCAGTGTATGCTGAAGTGAAATTTGCCACGGTCTGTGTTCCATTGGACACTGCAGGCACCGCATTGAAGATGGATGTCTGAGCCAGATACAGCAGGCTTGCAATGTTCTCCTGCACTTGTGTGCCGTTGATGTTGCCACTGCTGGGCACCAAAGCTGCCAGCTCAGTGTTGATGGCAGCAATGACTGTTCCCACTGCTGTTGAGACCGGATCCTGCAGCAACACACAACCATAATGATAATGATAATGATAAAATCATGATAACAAGGGTGATAATGATAATGCTAATGCCAATGCCAATGCCAATGACAAGAATGCTTTCCCATTAATGAGCTAGGTATGTGCAGGACAAGTCCATGGTATGGATCATATGTCATCTCATTGGCCAAACAAGGCCGTGAAGTCTGCTGAAATGCAATCACTGCTCCTGACTTCTGTTTCACATCTGTGTGAAGTCAAATGCAAAGCTGTCTGGCAGGGAAAGGCTGAAGCATGACACAATCATAACAACAGATGGCGGTGAGCAACATGCAGATGCAGCAGATCACAAGTTATGCTAGTAACATCAAAAGGCTACAGTGCATTAGAATGCAAGCACAGCTGCCCTGACACAGAACGCATGTTTGGTCTGATGGTCAAGAGCATGGAGACATGAGCGTACCGTGCTTGTGCTGTTAGCTGCTTGCAACAGCTGCCTCCTTTCTTGCAGCAGCCGCCTGCCAAAGATATTGGTCAGAGATGAGACTGCATTCAGGACACCGCTCACTGCTTCATCAGCAACTTGGCTGGCACTGCTTGCTGATGAAGATGCAGCGCCTTTCACAGCTGAGTCCAGTGTGTTGGCAATGGTTGTTGCATCTGTGAGACTCAGGTTGCTTGTGCTAGATGCACTGCTGCCGGATAGAGATGCAACTGTTGTTGCCACTGAGGGCACCAGCACTTGGAAGACCTGTGATACACCCTGTGTAGCAGACAGCAGTGTGGTCAGCAAGCTTGCCAGTTCACGTTGGTGTCATACTGTTGACAGCCACACTGTAAGCAGCTTTGCCAGTGACTATCATGCATCCATTCAGCTGCAGGACATGCCAAAAATGCAATGATTGCCTGAACCAAGCTGGCTGCCCAAACCAGTGCATGTAACTTGGCATGAATTGTCACACACTACATTGTGCCAGGAACACAGCAATGTGGCTACTTTTGGCTGTACTTTTTGCTTCTGCAGACCATCAGACAGGATGGGTCAAAATGCTCAGCAACATCCAGTTAACAGCGGGCAGTGCTGTAGTGTATGTTCAGGGCTTGCAGCACAAGCTTGTTACTCTGCATCACAGATGCTGCTCTGAGTGCATCCATGCCTACCTCACAGCACATTGCAACACAGCATGCGCATACAATGAGTGCTGTTTGCCACTGCAGTATGCTTGCCTATCACTGTGTATGATACAGTAGAGGTTCGTATGATACGGTAGGGGTGTGTACGATACGGAAGGGGTGTGTATGATACGGTAGGGGTGTGTATGGTACGGTAGGGGACATACTAGTTGGTTGCATACCTGATCAATGGCTGACACTGAAGAGTTTGTGCTGTTCGCCACTGAAGCTACCCTCTGTGCAGCCAGGGCCAAGGAGTTGAACACCTGAGCATTCAGGACCTGAAACTGTGCACGGGTGGGGTCCTGCATGACAATGAACAATTGTTACGCGGCAAAGCTTGGCAGCAATTCAACGGCAGCAATTCAGCGACTCACGAGCATTGACCTGATAACAGACATTGACATAGTCACAGACATTGATCTAACAACAGACATTGACCTAGTAACAGACATTGTCTTAGTAACAGACATTGTCCTAGTAAAAGACATTGTCCTAGTAACAGACGTTGACCTAGTAAGAGACGTTGACCTAGTAACAGACGTTGTCCTAGTAACAGACATTGTCCTAGTAACAGACATTGTCCTAGCAACAGACATTGTCCTAGTAACAGACATTGTCCTAGCAACAGACATTGCCCTAGCAACAGACATTGTCCTAGTAACAGACATTGACCTAGTAACATTGTCCTAGTAACAGACATTGTCCTAGTAACAGACATTGTCCTAGTAAAAGACATTGACCTGGTAACAGACATTGACCTGATAACAGACATTGTCCTAGTAACAGACATTGTCCTAGTAACAGACATTGCGGTAACATGAGATGCAACGCCAAAGCTTGTCAACAGAAAAGCTTGCCACTAAGTAGTTCTTCCTAAGCACAATCCCCAGCATAAGGTACTGTAGCACAAGGGAAGTAGATAGCCTGAAAAGCCAGGCATTTATGATACTTGTGTCTACAAAACAAAACAAAAGCACACATGATGACAAGTGCAACAAGCATCACAGTCAAGACACCACAGCTGACAGGCAGTGTGTATGCTCTCGTCAGAACACATGCTTGCAGCATGTGACAACTGCTCCAGGTCACATGGCACCCATGTGTTGCATGCGCTATATGAAACGGGACCTCATGCAGGGAGCTACTCAGGCCTGTAAATACCTCACTTCAGGGAAAAGACATTTCTTATGAATGAATAAGTGCATACATGCAACTGCATTGAGTATAGCATGTCTCAATGATGTGTACAATCCAAGGTGAGACATACCGAAAGGTTGGTGAGAGCATTCAAGTATGGTGCAGCTGCAAGTCCAGCAGGGTTCTTGACACTCTCTGACAACAAGCTGAAGAGATTGTCTGGTGTGCTGGCGCCTGAGGCTGACAGCACAGTCTGTATGAGAGATGAAAGCGTGTCCACCTTTGCTACTGCTTGACTTTCGGCACTGGTGATGGCATTGATGACCATGACAGCGGATCCTGTAGGCAATCAATCAATACCTTGATGAGTCAAGCAGTTTTCCGTATTTGCATGGAATCAAAAAGGAAGTCAGCCAATTATTTCATTCGGCATCAATTCATGCCAGGCAGTGACGCGAAGCAGACCTGTAGGATTCAAGGCCGGAATTGACGCATGAATGGAAAGCGCCGAATTGATGTATTTGAATTCACGGCACGCGATATGACTCAGGAGATATGTGTCACAAAGAGTACATGTCAGAAACATGCATGCGATACAAAGGCATGTTGCAGCATAACCTGCACTAATAATGCACAAAGCCATGTGTGTAAAGAACAAACGTGGCAGAACAAGCATTGCAGGTCCAGCCACAGAGAGTGGCTTCACATGACGAACACACAACCCATTGCTTGCCATTGAGTCGGTGCATTTGTGAAGGTCATGCTTGTGACAAACTCATCAGGGGCTGCCAAGCAAGTGCTGCAGCATACCGGCAAGTGTGGCAGAGACACCCAAATGCCTGAGCAGGCAGACAAGTGTACATACCATTTGCAGGGACCTGAGCAGACAGGGTGAATGGTGGTGGCTGGTTGGTTGCGGTATCTGAGCAATTGTAGACAGTGCCATTTGTCACAATCAGGCGGCTGGAATTGGTCTGATTCATGGGGATGGTGATGCTAGCATTGACAAGCTTTGTAGAATCCACTGGAAACGAGAAGCTTCCGTTGCTAGCTGTCATGGTGCTGCTGTTGGTGCCATCTTGAGATGAAAGGACCACCTAAATTCGACACAGCACCAACACTGAGATGTGTGCAAAAATGCTGCGTGTCCCTTGACACGTGAGACATCACAACAGTGTTGTGATCACACAAGATGAACAGCCGGGAAGACCAAGATAAGTGGGAAAAGGCAATATGCCGTAGCGAATCCTTGGACACGCAAGATACAAGCCAAGCTAGCCTGGTGTGACAAAACCACATGCATATATTGTAAGAAGTTGCAGCTGTGTACAAGACCTAAACCTATTTGGCTGCAAGAATGCACGGTTTAGCACGCAAACGAGCTCGGTCACCCAGCAAGCATAATCACAGAATTCTACAACGAACTGCACGTATACAGAGCAGAAGGTGGCGCAAGCACGGAGTTGCCCATAATAGCCACCAGGCGGCAGAGCGTGAACATGCAATTTTTCCTTACCTGACAACCCGCCAGGTAACCGGCGGCGTACGCGACGCCCTGCAAGCAGGGACTGGTGGTGCAGTTTGACAACTGCACCAGTGGGGTCCCTGCTGAGTCTGTCAAAGATCCAAGGCTAGTCGCGGCCTGAGCACCCCAGCAGAAGCCTATAAGCAGAGCGACAGGCAAACCGTGTTTCGCGTTGGTTATCAGCATAACTCGGAACTGTCACAAACACCCAACGCAAAAAGGAGAATAGGTCGGAGGTGCGCGATGTTAGGGAGGGAGCAGTATGATGCAACTTCATCTTACTTTCGGAATCGAAAGCGTAATAGCATGACGTCCAGCGCCACCTGGCGTAATTACATTACAGTGCGAGAAGCTGTTGACACTTGTCGAATTCGTCTCTAAATTACAACCTTGAAGCTCTAGGGTTTACACTTTAAGCCAGGTGTTGAGACTGAGAGCACTCGCTGCAGTGTAGCCGCTAGGATGAACTGAGACCTAGCTGCGTCCTTGAAAAGCAAATCAGAAACAACTTTGAGACATGCTTGGCTCTCAGGACTGAAGAAGCCGGTGGCTGACCTTAGCAAGATGTCTGCTGGCGTTGTCAGCAACGTGCCTCCTCCAGCAAGGAGGAGTGGCCAAAAGAGACAGCGTGAGCAGACGCTGCTGGAAGAAGATGAGTGGACAGATAGGATCGAAGCTATTATACAAAGAGACTTCTTCCCGGATCTTCCTAAATTGCAGAATAAGCTTGAGTGGCTTCAGGTAGGCGCAGAGCCTTAGCATAGACTAAGTGCAGCCATTGCAATAAAAGAAGTGCACCAGCTTGCATAGCTGTGCAAGATCACTTGTTTGGAAAGCGCATGGTCAGGTCTTACTGCGAGCCTGGCGCTTGCAGGCTGTCAGGAGTGGAGATCCTTCTCAGTTGCAGCAAGCACAGCTGAACATAGCCCAGCGCCGGGCTGGCATCAGGACACCTGTAGGAGCAACTCCAGCTGGTTTTGGCACCCCAGGGGCCAGCTTACTGAGAACTCCAGGAATTGGCCTGACACCAGCTGCTGCCACACCTGCGATGACGCCCAGGCTGGGCATCAATGCAGGTGCTGTAGACACAGGAACTACCATACAGCAGTAGTGTCAGTGCAGTCTGCTTTGCTCATGTGCAAACGCTTGCGCTTGCGTCAAGTTAGCTGCATGGGTTTGCAGATGAGTCAGCAGGGCTGCTGCTTTGCATGCTTAGCTGAATGCCTGTCCTGTGAGATCAGCTCCTTCGTCGTATGTGCTGCAGAAGGTAGAGTAGTGTCAGATGGCCCCAAGGACCCAACCCTGGACAAGTTCTTTGCCCTGCACAACAGCGAGGACAACTCTGACTTCAAGGAGCTCATGAAGCTCTCACAAGAGCGTCAGCGCAAAGCCAAGCCATGGCTGTACCAGGATCACAACCCTCCCAAGGACCATCAGCTGCTGCTCACAAACGCAATCACTTGCACACAGCAACAGCAGTCTGCAGCTCTGCCTGCAGCACAGTCACAAAGTGGCATGGCAAGTCCTGCAGAAATACCTCAAGAGGTCTCTGGGACAAACAGTCAGGTGGTTGTGTATCAGGCTGATGATACAGCTACCATGAAAGACGCAGACCGGGCTGTGCAGCGGCCAGCAGAGCCGACAGATGGGTATGGGACAACAGGGCAAGAGTCTCAGACCCTACTCAGCTGGCCTCACACCAACAAGAGTGCTCTGTACTATGACTCCTCTCAGCGTGATGTTGTGCCATTCACAGAGGCAGAGCTGGCTGATATGGTGCAAGGGCCACCCAAACAGATCAAGTACTCTGCCACCCGCTTCCCATCTGACTTTGACACTACACAGCAGCCCTCAAAGGTACAGTCTGGAGTTTTCTTAATCCAATACCTTGGGCTTTGCAAACGTGACTGACGTGTACATGCACCTTTGCTTCAGGAGCATCATGCCTGTCTGCAACAGCAAAGCTCTGGTGTGTGAAGGCTGTCACACATGTCTTACCTCATGCGCTGACTTGGGTGAACCTCACCAGGAGCTGTATGATGCAGTTGCTTGACGCTCTAATGCATTTGCGTATCACACAAACCTAACATAGTCGTGCACATCTTTGTTGCCTTCAGTCATGTTGCTTATGAAGCAGACTCAACCAACTTAGCATCGTGAATTGCAGGCTGAGGGCAGTCAACAAGGCGAAGCCCTCCAGCAACCAGGGGTGGTCAGGGGGTATGGGGTGGTGAATACTCCAGCCTTCACACCTGGCCCAGAGCAATCCCCCCTGATGACTTGGGGTGACATTGGCAGCACCCCCATCAGGCTGGATCAGGAAGATGACATTCATGTCAGCACATCCACTGGTGAGTGTGAAGGCAACTTTCTTAGTTTTATACCAGCAAGCTGGGTGTCCAGCTAAATGCTTTATTGAGTGTATTTCCTGCTCCTTTTCATCTCTGCTGCTGTGCATATTATGACTGCCTTTCAGCCCTACATAGCATGCTTGTGGTGCCTACTGTTCCAGCAAGTTGCTGGTCACATCTTCATTTGTTGCGAGTCTCACTTGTGAACATACATGCCTCACATGAGGTATACATCATACACCGCCCACAATCTCTTGCCAGAAGTTCTGAGGAGGGGGGTCTAAGTTGGTAAACTTGTCTTCGTGTTTCTGTCATTTTTCTCTTTGCAGCTTCTGGAATCCAGCACTGCATTGCAGGCCCAGCCTTCAAGATGGCAAGCGTGCCAGCGCGTGACCAGCTTGGCCGAGGCATCGCTCAGAAGGCAACTCTCTCCCTAAAGCGAAAGGCAGCTGCAAGGGCAGGCACTCCTTTGCCAGCTGGCCTGCCAACTGGCAAGCGAAGGGGGCCCGGCACTCCCCTTCCCATCTCTGCTGCTGGCAAGCGACTGGCATCTAATTTGAGAGGGGGCACGCCTGGCAACGACGCACAGCTCAGAGCCAGCTACAAAACACTTCCTCTAGGCAAGAACTCTTGCCCTGTCAGATGCCATTGCTGTATTGTGACTGGACAGAAATGAGCATCAGGAGTCACTTTGTGTGATGCATAGCTGGTGCACAATACCCTTGTGTGCTTGCTTGAGCTTTGTGGATTTGGCATCTGCATGTCGGCAGTCTCTATGACCTTGAGGGGCCCATAGCTGTTAGGTTGTCAGTAGGCACAAGTCAGGTCGACTGCATATTTCAGGTGGACTAGCCAGCATTGTGGCCTGTCCACCAATTTTGTTGCTGCAAGGTCCACTTCATACCCATCTCCAAAGACAGGGGCATTTCCGCAGCTTGCACAGAGGAAGTGGCAACTGTATGTAGCCTGCGCAACAGGCTTCTGGCCAAATTTGAGCCCGCACATACTCTATCAAGCAAGCTCATGTCAGTTGGTTGACACTCAAGCTGGTGTTGCAGGTCGCGCAGGTTCTGTGCAGCCCTCACCAAGAGCTGGTGATGGCTTTAGTACTCCTGTGGTGAGCAGCTTGCACAAGCACCCATCAGCAAGCAACGTTGTTCTGGAAGCAGTGCGGGCACGCGCATTGGCAGCACATGCCTCAGGCAGCAAGGCCGAGGATAAAGCAACAAGTTTGACAGACAATTTGCTGAATCTTTAACAGAGAGGTTGCTTTGTAAATTGGTGGCTGCGTAGCAGCTGGTATAATGTTCTAGCAGAGATGTTACCTGTGCATGGTCTGTGAATTAGTCAATTTTCAGGTATCCAGAATGCTGTTCACTTGCACCACATATCTAGCAGTGTAGTGGCTCGATGCTGTTCAATGAACTTCAATTTGAAATACGTGCTGGCAATAACGTCAAGTGTTGCAAATGCAACGTCTGCTGCAAACAGCACTCGGTACAAGAACACAACCTATGGTGTGCACACGTGCACATGTCAGCTATGCAAGTTCAGCACGCACGAAGTGCACAGCTCACCCGCAGTAGCAGAGCAGAACTAGCAGCATCAGTGCTTCAATCGTTTCTTGGTTCTCTGAACACAATGCCAACAAACTTCAAAAAGCTATCAAGGTAATTCAACCCCTTCAGATCTTCCTGAGGGAACTTGACAGCTCGGCTGGTCTCCTTGACATTTTGAGGCCAGGAAATTGGGCCAGAGCCGCCTTGCTCTGTACTTTTGCTACGCTGCGTTTGCTTGTCTGTGCCCAGTTCTGCCATATCATATGCAAAGCTGAAAGCATCCCTGCAATTTAAACAGGACAACAAACTTTGCAACCTGGTGTACTCACTGCATGATTCCCGAAAGCTGCTGACAGGCAGCCCCATCACAGCTACTCCTTTGCACAGAACGCATACATGCTGTGTTAATTACTGTTCATGCACATGCTGACTAAAGCAACTCAAGCTAATGCTGTGCAGCAGGTGCTGCCATGTACATCACGACCAAAAGACACAAGCCAGGAGGTATTTCCATGACAATGCCTGCAGCCTTACTTGACATCCCGTGGACCAGCATCAACAGGAGATGAAAAGTGAGCTGAGATGACTCTGCTGAAATCCCAGTCTTGTGTGATTGCATCAATCCATCTCCGAGTTGGGCCGGGGCACTTGGCAAAGCACAGTTTTTGGATGACTGGCATCACAATGAGCCTGCCCCCAATCTTGGGGAACGTCACCGGGTCTCGTAGGTGTTCAGGAGAGAAGTAGGAGATCAACAAGGCCATGCGTTTCCAGCCTGAGCAGCAGCACAGATGCCCACTCAGTGGTTGGTCATGGCAGCACAGAACAGTGACAACCATGTCTCTTGAGTTGCAGCAATACAACCTGTGCCAGCAGCAGCTGCTGAAGCACTTCATAGTCACACATGCACAGCAATGCTGTATCACTCATGCAACATAAGTGTGACAGGAAAGCAGAAAGCGGTAATTGCTCTGCGTCGAGGGTAACTTGTGCCTTTGTGATTTTGAGCACTCAGAAAACACGCCGTATGCATCAATGTTGATATTCAGCTTTCAATTAAATATCTGGGTGGCAGGGAACGAAATTGCAGGTACACGTGCTACACAGACCAAGCTCTTTCTACCCTACCCAGGCTGATCATCCTGGAACTGACTCAGGTACATTGGACTCAAGCAGTTTATGCTCCTTGTGCAGTGCATGTCTCAACAGCCAATGCACAAAACCTCGATTCACACAATGCGTGCAACAGTACTGGTTGAGTGTGCAGCCATTCAACACTGGTGGATGACAGAGTCAGTCATCACTTGCTTACCCAGCTTCTCCTGCTCATCTTGATTCCTAGGCTTCTGGGGCCTGTCTTTGGCATACAGCAGCCGCACAAACAGGTTGTCCTCTCCAGCACGCTGCAGCTTGTCCCGATTTACTACCTGGACACAACATAGCATAGTGTAGGCCTGAGACTCTGCTCAAATCATGTATTGGATAACCAATTGAAAAGCAATGGACTTACACTCTCAGTTTCCACGACACCAAATGCATGCACATCATACTGCATGAGTTGCCCCGATAGTTTCAGGTCCATGTAGATGGCTGCGTCTTGATCAGCGAGAAGTGGGAGGAAACTGGACAAGAATGTGACACGCCATGGCATTAGCTTGGCAGAGGCAATGGTGGCTGTGCTGAATTGTTTATTGGCGTAGTGTTATGTAGGCAGTACCAAATGTGCCATTGCTGTACAAAGGTGCGAAAAATCCAGGATAT
>JAABUP010001699.1_pt1 | contig 45535 bp, 48 predicted proteins | sample 5559201 | NCBI WGS metagenome assembly JAABUP01 (sample SAMN10711887, study PRJNA513373) | rock metagenome | isolation source: Antarctica rocks | place: Antarctica
GGGGTACTAATCAGTAGCTGTGAAGGTAGCTGACTAACCCATACAGGTGTCAAATGTAACGCCAACACAGAATGTTTATGTATGACTTGACCGTAAATGTCTAAGTCTGATACCATATCTCAACAGTACTCAGGCTGCCTCTCTGCAGATCACAGGCAGCAGTACTTTAGGCAGTACTGCGGCAGATACCTTGGCAGTTGTAGCCACTGCACAGTTTGACTCAGATGTCACAATTGGTGGCTCCTTGACAGTGCTCGGGGACATTGTGTTGGGCGAAAACAGCACCCAAGCTCTCTCAGTCTATGCAGTGACCACATTTGAGTCCACAGCATCGCCCATCACCACCAATGCTGCCTTCATAGCAAATGCTGGGGTCACAACCAATGCTGCTTTCACCGCCAACGGTCCAATCACAGCAACTGCTGCAGTAACAGTAGAGGGTGCACTCACAGCTCAAGGCAACACCGTGATTGGGTCAGCTTCTGGAGCTTCAGACACACTCACAGTCAACGCTGTGACCACCTTTGCTGCTTCTTCTTCGCCCATCACTGCCAACGCGCCCATCATAGCCAGTGCTGCAGTGACTGTTTCTGGGTCCCTTCAAGCGCGGGGAAACACTGTGATTGGGTCGGCATCAGGAGCTTCAGACACACTCACGGTGAATGCTGTGACCACCTTTGCCGCTTCTTCTTCGCCCATCACTGCCAATGCTGCGGTGGTGGCCACCGCTGGGATGACTGTAGCTGGAGCTTTTGCTGCCTCAGGTGATTCCCTCATATTGCTGTTACTTCTCTACATCCCTTTGCAGTTTTCATTAAGAATTTGTCATAACTACAGCATCTGCAATACATGCCTCAATGCCCTGATACTGGCAAGGTCGATTACCACCTTGCTTGGGATGTACACTCTTTGTCCTTTCGTCTCATCATTAGATGCCCTGTACTGATTGTTGCTGCATGGCAGGCAGCGGTATGCTCCTTTGTTTTCCACGGACACAAACACCATGAGATCCTTTTTTGCGCAGCAAGATCATATGCAGGTTTTCAAGTTCGTTCTAGACTGTCTTGATGTTTTCCACATTTGACCTTCGTCTTCTTCTATATGTGATCAGACTTGCTGGCTGGCTAAAGCATTGTAATCTCTCTCTCTCTCTCTCTCTCTCATGTTTTGTACACACAGCAGCAGGAGCTTCGCTGGGAGGATGCAGGCTGTATGTACCAGAACTGTTCCCTCCATTCTGTTTCCATTGACATCATTGTTATCATTATTATTATTCCTATTTTATGATTATTAATTATATCATTATCACTATTATGTCTCCAGGATTGCAATGTCGTGCTCATACTGTGTGTGTCCATCCCCCCTCCAGGTGATGTCACTTTGGGCAGCACAGCAGGAGCAACGGCGTTGTATGTCTACGGCGCAACCACCTTCGAGTCCAGCTCGGCACCCATCACAGCCAACGCTGCGCTTGTGGCGAACGCCGGCCTCACAGTCAGCGGCACCTCGGTCCTGGGTCAGACCAGCAGCGACCTGCTGACAGTCAACGCAGCCGCGAACTTCACAGCAGGGCAGACTGTGCTGTTTGGCAACAGCAGCACCGCAGCTAGTTCTGCAGTGCTGCAGTTTCAGCGGCGGGCTGCGGCTGCAGCTGTGACTAATGGCACGGTGTTGGGGGAGGTGCAGTTCACAGGGTGGGATAGCGCTGCGAATGGGCTGGGAGCACAGATTCGCTCTGTTTTCACAGTAAGTTTGTTTTCGTCTTCATCAGCCTCTTGTTTCTTCCATCTGTCTCCTGTCCGTTTTCCCTGCCCTGTATCTTGGAGACAGAAACAAAGTGTGCAGCACAGTTTTGTGTTGATGCAAGACAGCAACACTGCAGAATCTGGCATCGCTGCATGCTGCTGTGGTACAAGCTCAGAAAGCTTGTGCATGACAGAGATCTGGAGGCCTGTCATGGCGTTAATTTTTGCATCAACTAAGAAGACATATCTGCATGCTCAGCAGTGTCTCGCATAGCAGCAGATTCCACAGCTCGTTATCAGCAGCGTGTGCTTAACAATGGATGAAGCTCTGAACACGTGCACAGCGGTCTAAAAGCAGGCTCAGCTGTATGACATTGCCTTCTGGTCTGGCTTCTGCAGCTGCTTCTGCGCTGACTAATCTGCTGCTGATAGAGACTGAGCGACTCCTGAACATTGTCGCAGTGAATGTCGCTTTTGATTGGCAATGGTTGCTCTGTTTCCTCACTAGCAATCTGTTACTCATTGCATCAGGCTGAGGTGGACGTCCACAGTTAGGAGTAGACGCGTCACTGCAGTGATACACTGCATGTGCTGCACTGTGCTCATTGCATCAGGCTGATCCATCCTTTCAAGACTTGACGCATCACTGCATTGACATGCGCTTGCATGTGCTGCAGGGTGCCCATTGCATCATGCTGCTGTAGCCGTCCAAACTTCGATGCAAAGTTTGACGCATCACTGCAGTGACACAAAGTTGCATGTGCTGCACTGCAGCCTGATGGTTGTGATGCTACAGGATGCTGTGGGAGTTGCATGTGCTGCACTGCAGCCTGATTGTTGTGATGCTACAGGATGCTGTGGGAGTTGCACGTGCTGCACTGCAGCCTGATGGTTGTGATGCTACAGGATGCTGTGGGAGTTGCATGTGCTGCACTGCAGCCTGATAGTTGTGATGCTGCAGGATGCTGTGGGAGTTGGTAATCATGCTGCAAACCTGATCTTCAGCACCACTTCAGCTGGCTCCTCAGGCGTCCTGCAAGACTGGCTCATCATAGACGGCACAGGCTTAGCAACCTTCACAGGTAATCACAATGCTTACTGTACCAGCTGCCAATTGCAGCAATGACTGCCGCTGTTGGCATGCATGAGACAGATGAAGTAGCAGTGGCATGCTATCTACTAGTACTGATTGGTCGCAGCTCAGGGCCATGCATAATCTTGTGTAGTTTGCAGCATGCATATATGAGTTTGTATGTGTATATCCTCCAGTGACATTGCTCCAAGTTGCTACATACATATTTGCACCTAGACTTCACAAAGCTTGCACAGCCCAGCAGAGACATGCAACATGTCGTGTTTTGTGTCATGATACATCATCAGTGATACATCAGTGATACATCAATGGTACATCATTGCTCTTCACATTAGCCGGCTAGATGCTTTGGACTGAGCAAGATAGTGTGATGTGTGATGTATGCTGTGACACTGCAGGGTCACTGACTGTGACTGGCAACACAGTCCTGGGCACTGCTGGAGGCAGCCAGACAGTGACTGTATATGCAGCAACTACTCTCACTGGTGCTGTCACGGCATCCAGCTCAGTGCTGATCACTGGTGCGCTGACAGCTTCTGGCAACACAGTTCTAGGCAGCAGCAGCAGCAGTCAGACAGTGAGCATCATTTCGCCAACAACTGTCAGTGCGGCTGTTACTGCAACAGCACCCATCACTGCTTCAGGTTCTGTCACTGTCACTGGGAGCTTCACAGCTTCAGGCAACACAGTGCTGGGCAGCAGCAGCAGCAGTCAGACTGTGAGCATCATCTCTCCAACAACTGTCAGTGCGGCCCTTACCTCAACAGCAGCCATCAGCGCATCTGGTCCAGTCACAGTCACTGGCACCTTTACAGCTTCAGGCAACACAGTGCTGGGCAGCACCAGTGGCAGTCAGACAGTCATCATCAACTCACCCACCACTGTCAATGCTGCTGTCACTGCAACAGGCCCCATAACAGCAGCAGCAGTGTCAGCCACATCTCTGACTGTCAGTGGCAACACAGTTTCGGGCACCAACAGCAGCCAGACAGTCACCATCAACGCAGCAACCAATCTCAACGCTGCTGTCACAGCAACAGCGCCCGTGACAGCAGCTGCAGTCACGGTCACAGGGACGCTGACGGCGACAGGCTTGCTTAACGTTACTGGCGTCGCCATCCTAGGCAGTAGCACGTCAGACAACGTGACGATCCTCGGCACCACCACGTTCATGTCTCCAGTCGCCTTTGAGAGCGATGTCACCTTTCCGAACGGGACCACTTTCACAGCCAGCAGTGACACCACGTTGGGGACCACCGCTGACGATTTGCTGCTCGTCAACGCAGCCGCCACTTTCACCAGCGGCCTGCAGGTCGATGACGAGCTGAGTGTCAACAATTTCTTGACGGTCGCCGGCGACACTGTGTTGGGCAACAGCAGCAGCGACGATCTCACAGTGAACGCTGCTGCCACCTTCACAGGGCCATTTTACCTGTATGACGGCAGTACGGTGCCATCAGTGTCGTCTGTAATCGATTTCCAGCGCCAACTTGGTACTGGCCCTGTGACTACTGGAACTGTACTGGGGGCTGTGTTGTTCACGGGCTGGGATGGTGCTTCCTATGGAACTGGTGCACAGATAGAGTCTGTCTTTACGGTAAGCTGCTGACAGATGGTTGTTGGCCACTGTGTCCTGTGTCTCATATGCTGCATGCACATGGTGTACACACCATCATGCCTAGCATATGATAATTCATCACAAGGGCTGATGAAGCAGACCCTAGATGCTTCAACTCGGTCATGTGCATACAGCAAGCCCAAATTTGCATGCCATGCAGTGTAGATAATACTCAGATCTTCACCACTCACGGCATCAGACGCTATTGCCATGCTTGTCACAATCTTGCCAGAATAGACATGATTGCAAGGCCTGAGCCAAAGGACACTTGGTTCGCGCTCAGACATCAATACATGCAATGCATTTGTGTTGCATGCAACAATGAGTGGTAGCAAATCAGGTGTGCAGAATATGCATACTATATACATTATATCACATTGTATTATATTACATTACATTATATTGTATTGTATTATATTATATCACATCATATCATATTATATTATATCACATTATATTCAATCATATTATGTTTATATTATATTATATTGTCAAACATTGTAATATGCATTATATGCTCTCCTGCAGGACACATCAGGGGTGGGTAACCATGGTGCAAGCCTGAGGTTCAGCACCACATCAGCTGGTGCATCAGGCACTTTGCAAGACTGGCTGATCATAGACAGCACTGGCTTGGCCACCTTTCAGGGTGAGCTTTGATGCGAATGTGTTCAGCAAGGCTAATGTGTTATTTGCCACTGTACTGCCACTGTTTTGCCAATACTGTAAAGTACTACATTTCATGCGTTACTTTGTGAGAAATGCATAGGCTGCAACCCTGTCAGCAACTCATGCCTGCCTTCTGCCTACACTTGTGCTTACTGCGTGGTGAGTGCTCATTCATTTGCTTTTTGGTCCATTCATGCATGCATCCATGCATTCATTTCATGCATCTGTTCATTCATCAATTCATGCATACTGAATGGTGCATGTGTCTTTCCTTGAGTAAGTACAATCCTGAGTAGCTCCCTATGTGGGGTCCTGTCTTGGCAATCAGCTTACTGCACATCGTAAAGGCTTACAGTGTGCGAAGTTTGCTTGTACCTGTGTACCATGCATCATGCAAACCAGCAGATTTGAGCGCTGCTGTTGTGCACAGAGCTAATCAAAAGTTTGCATGGACCTTGTAGGGATGCATAAGAAAAGCTGCTCTGGAGAGACACAACTTGTCTTGCATGTGCCTAGCTCATCATGAGCTGGAAAGCGTTTTAATTATCATTACTTTTATCATCAATATCATCATTATTATTTATTATCATTATTATTGTTATTATTATTATTATTACCATTGAAGTTATTGTGCATGGATTGTTGAGTGGGTGTGCTGCTGATTTCAGGGCCTGTCAGTGTGAACGGCAACACAGTCTTGGGCAGCAGCAGCGGCAGCCAAACCCTGACCATGAATGCAGTCGCATCTTTCAACGCCGCAGTCACAGCCAGCAGCACTCTGTCAGTCACTGGCTTGGCCACCTTTCAGGGTGAGCTTTGATGCAATGTGTTCAGCAAGACCAATGTGTTATTTGCCACTATAATTCCACTGTTTTGCCGATACTGACAAGTACCACATTTCATGCGTTACGTTGAGAGAATTGCATAGGCTGCGACCCTGACAACAACCCAGGCCTGCCTTCTGCCTACACTTGTGCTTGCTGCATGGTGAGTGCTCCTTCATTCATTCATTCATTCATTCATTCATTCATTCATTCATTCATTCATTCATTCATTCATTCATTCATTCATTCGGTTTTTGGTCCATTCATGCATGCATGCATGCATCCATGCAGTCATCTTGTGCATGCATGCATGCATCCATGCAGTCATCTTATGCATCCGTTCATTCATCCATTCATGCATACTGAATGGTGCAGGTGTCTTTCCTTGAGTATGTACAATGCTGAGTAGCTCCCTATGTGAAGTCTTGTCTTGGCAATCAGCTTACTGCACATCGTAACGGCTTACAGTGTGCGAATCTCGCCTATTCCTGCATACCATGTATCATGCGCATCAACAGATTTGAGCGCTGCTGTTGTGCACAAACCTAATTACCAGCACGCATGCCGGGACCTTTTAGCGATGCACATGAGAGGCTGCTCTGGAGAGACACGCCTTATCCTGTATGTACCTAGCTCATCATCAGCTGGAAAGCGTTTTGGCTTTTATTATCATTATTATTACCATTGTCAATATTATCATGCATGGACTGTTGAGTGGGTGGTGCTGCTGCTTTCAGGGCCTGTCAGTGTGAACGGCAACACAGTCTTGGGCAGCAGCAGCGGCAGCCAAACCCTGACCGTGAATGCAGTCACAGCTTTCAATGCCGCAGTCACAGCCAGCAGCACTCTGACAGTCACAGGCACTCTGACTGCCTCAGGCAGCACGGTCCTAGGCAGCAGCAGCAGCACCTCCAGCACTTCCACACTGGCAGTCTATGCTCCCAGCACCTTCGCTGCTGCAATCACAGCCAGTGGCACAGCTCTGTTCACAGGCACTCTGACTGCCTCAGGCAGCACAGTCCTAGGCAGCAGCAGCAGCACCACTTCCACACTAACAGTCTATGCCACCAGCACCTTCAGTGCTGCCGTGACAATCGCTGGGTTGCTGACAGCTAATGGCAACACAGTGCTAGGCAGCAGCAGCAGCCAGACGCTAGTGGTCAATGCAGTCAGCACCTTCAATGCTGCTGTGACCGCTGCATCCACTCTAACAGTGGCTGGGTTGTTCACAGCACAGAGCAGCGCAGTCATCGGCAGCAGCAGTGGTTCAGGTCAGACACTGACAGTCTATGCCACCAGCACCTTCAGTGCTGCCGTGACAATCGCTGGGTTGCTGACAGCTAATGGCAACACAGTGCTAGGCAGCAGCAGCAGCCAGACGCTAGTGGTCAATGCAGTCAGCACCTTTAATGCTGCTGTGACCGCTGCATCCACTCTCACAGTAGCTGGCTTGTTCACAGCACAGAGTAGCGCAGTCATCGGCAGCAGCGGTGGTTCAGGTCAGACACTGCTAGTCTATGCCACCAGCACCTTCAATGCTGCAGTTACAGCAAATACTGCCGTGACTGTTAATGGGTTGCTCACAGCCACTGCCAACACTCAGCTTGGCACCAGCAGCAGCCAGACGCTAGTGGTCAATGCTACCAGCACCTTCAATGCGCCCGTCACGGCCAACTCAGACGTCAACATCGAGCTGGCAGGCACCCTCACAGCCCGAGGCAACGTGATACTGGGCTCCCAGGGTAACAACCGGTCACTTACCGTAACAGCTAACACCACGCTGTTCAACTCGTCCGAGACAGGGGCGTCTGTGACAGTTGCCAACACAAGCACCTTTGCTGCGAATGGTAATGTCAGTCTGGGCACGAACAGGAGCAATACGTTGACTGTCAAATCAGAGTCCACTTTCTATGGTGCGGTGACGGGTACTGTGGGGGTGCAAGTCCGATCTGTGGTGATCACTCCCGCAGCTGTGGCTCCTGTGATTCCAGCAACAGTCAGCTTTGTGGATGCTTCAGCCAACACTGCTTCTGCCAATCTACTCAAGCTGCCCATACCAGTGATGGGCTTACAGATATCAATACAGGCCGGTGCTACTCAGTTTGGGGTGGTGACGTACAATTCTTCGTTTTTCATCAATGGTGATTCAAGTAACAGCACGCATACGTTGTATCCATACCAGCTCGTCAGCTGCACTGCAGCCTCTGCCACAAACTGGTATTGTTCTTATACTGGGTACGTGTATACATGTCTCATTGTAGCTTGTACAAAAGGTGCATTCATGGTCGGACAGTTGTTCTGAGCAGAATAGCATTCCATCAGTGCGCATGCACAACTGGTGTTTAGGCCGATACTACTGCTACTTTGCACAAAGCTTTTGGGTTTTGCTGCTGGGAGTTGGCCCCCTTTTTGATTTGGATCTTTTGCTTCTGTGTGACTCCAGATGTGATGCTAAGAACTGACAGTCTTGTCTGCTTTTGCTTTGAGACAGAGTGATGACACTCAGTCTGGACTCAGCTTGGGTATGCAGTTTTTTAGATTGTCCTGATGTTTCTGGCTTACCAGCTTGAAGTTTTGGTGTGATTACATTCTGCGGATTTGCAAGCGCCATCAAGGTTTTAAAGAATACCAATGTGACTTCTGTATATGGCATGCTGTGTACAGATGTGATGATTTACGCTGTACAACCACTGCTCTAGTAAAAGAGAGGCGACTCAGAGTGTTCTATTGCTCCCCAGCCTAGCCTTGCGGTTGGTTCAGTTACAGCATTTTTATTTCCCTCTTTATTTTTTGGAAACTTATATGGCTGTTGTAATAGGACTTTTGCATGTCTATAGCAGTCTGTGATTGTAGTAGCACTCTGTCAATCTAGTAGCAGCTGCAGCGCAAACTTGCTATCATAATGATTCAGCAACAGTTCATTAAGCACTATTGTATCACAACAAATTGGCGCTTATGGCAATTGCTTCTCTTTGGAGCGCATGTGTCGAGGCACATCATCGTCTCCAATATTTGCTACGCATGGAGCACTACACAGTTTGGTCCAGTCAGTCAAGGATTTGCTTGCTAGAGGGCATGCCTTTGCAAGTGTGCAGGATGCCACGGTTGACCATCAATTGGACTGTTGGTCTTGCAACGTTGATGTGCATTCGTGCCAGCGATGTTCAAGCCTGACACGTGTGAATGCATCTCCACATGGTTCATATGTCCATTGAATGAGTGTGATACCTTGCCAAAGAGTCGACTGGGGCCTGACAGCTTGAGACAAACTTTGATAAGACTGAGTGCATTGCAGCAGGGCAACTGACTGGCAGTTGCAAAGAAACTCAGCAGCCTTTCAATCGCTATGCTATGAAAATATCAGTACGGTCATTGCATGCATTGGAATTTGGTAAACACGCAAATCAGACTTTACTGAACATGCTCTGCCCTGCCAGAAGCAACAACCTGATAATACATATGTGACGCCAGTGTAAGCAGCTCACAGTGTGACCTTTGAAGCCCTGCATGCTGCACATAATTACAGGAAGTATGGCACAGTGTTGCGTGGCGTCATCATATTGCCATTCTCTGTGGTCTCTGTAAAGTACTTCACTTCCTTTTGCAACGTGTCGTTGAAACACAATACCGAAGCAACATTCCCACAGCGGTAGCAGTAATTGGGAGCTGACCAGACGGTGACCAAGGAGTTTTCCTGCAGCAACAGCCCACCACATGAACAATCTCAGTGCTAACATTCATGGAAACGCTTGCCAATCCTACATGCATCAGTGCGATGCATGCCAGCTCCCTCCAGAAAGGCTTGAACAGAGCATCATTGCGCATCACATTGCACCGCCACATGAGTGCATAGCTGCACATAGACTGCATCTTGTCACAAGCACCACAAGATACAGCATTGCCTGTGCAAGCAGAGGGATACATGGTGTGACACAGACCTGGTCACCCTTGCAGCAGCTGCCGCTGTGCATGAGGCACTACCTGCTACAAAGGTGAGCATGTCTGTGTCACACTATGACCCTCTCTGCTTGCACAGGCAATGAATAGTGCAGCAACATGCAAATGCGTTGCATGCATCTTGCATAGTATGATGGTACAGGCTGAGGAGCCTACAAAGCCTACATGCATAGACTTAGATTTGAGCAAATCTAAGTCTATGCATAGCCTTGCTTCTTGGGTAGCCCAGTATAATACTTGGCTTCTCATTTGATTGACGCCAAAAGGCATAGTCTTTTCTTTTCTTTTTCTTTTCATTGCATTGCTTACCGGAGGAAACATGTACTTGAGTCCTTCTTGCACGAGCTGATGCGCTCTGCAAATCAGTTCTAGCCCATTTATCTGGTTGAACTCTGCTGCTACCCTGGCCCCAAACAGCCACCCTGCCCCCCTGGGGCTGACAGCCCAGGTTTCAGTTTCCTCTGGATCACTCCACATCAGATCACAGAATGGCCCCTCGTGAGGAATCTCACATACTCTCTCTATGGTTCGGATCTGAATAGGTCGAGAAACACACAGGTCACCCGTGCTCAACACAACACAGCATCAACACAGTGATGCCATGCCAGGTACTTTGCTGTGTGGGCTTGGCTATGCATGTACGCAACCAGCCTGGTGCTGTCCTGCAAGATTTCCAAGACTCAGCTGTGCAAACAGGCTGGCAGAAAGGGTTCTGAGCAGCAGCATGAAGAAGAGGACTTCTTCTGGTCAGCCTATGTACACTAAATGCAACAGTAATTTGATCAAGCATTTCAGGGTGGCCAAAGACAGGCCTGTATCAAGCTTGTATTGTTTATAGATGATTAGGCCCTGAAACCCTGTTCAGAGCTGTGGAACAATAACATTGACATGTGAACCACATCATCTCAAAGTATAGGTTTGTTACACAGCAATAAAAAAAAGGACATGGTCCAGCTCAACATCCCTGGTACAAAGGATGTGCTACTGGTGAATGATGCATGATGCATATCTTGCTGGGCCTGACCTGATCAAGGGTTCTGAGATCTGGTGACAAACCCCCATGTACACACAGCACTCGCCCATCTATCAACGCCTGCAATGTAGACAAGAGGGTCACTGACTGAGTCACTTGGCATCAAACAGAACAGAAAAGCAGAACACACAGAAATACGGGCCCGAAATCAAGACAGAGCTAGGGTAGCCGAGAACCCGAGGGGTTCTGAGACCCACGTGGTGACATCGCCTGGAGGGAGTCGACAAATCAAAGAAATGCTGAAGGTTGAGGTGCATGCAAGGCTGTACTGTAACACGACATGATCATGACCAAAGTGGGCGACATGGTGTCCTGGATCATCTGTCTGGGAAACACGGCTGTGCACACCCAACTCTGTGCAAATGATGCTGATGCAGCTCATGTGAAGCCTGTATGTTTTGCAACAGCGTATTACTACAGCTCAGCACGACTTTGATCACCAAAAGCATCTACTCTGCATGGCACATGACAACAATCGAGGCTGCAAGTTAGCTTTCCTACCGACAACGTCAGGAAGTCAAAGACTTCTGTGCAGTATCGCCATGCGTTGGGGTTGCCGTACTTTCTCTGGCATTCATCATAGAAGCCATACACCTGCACCATGCAAGTTTGCAATGCTTGCTGCACATTGGATGAACTCAAGCCAACATGCTGCACAGGGAAGTGATGCAAGCAGTGCGCTGCCAGATGCATCAGGTGCTTGTAGCAGCTCAGTCTTGCAGCAGGTCTTTGTGGCTCTACTCAAGTATATGGCAGCAATCTGTGTTTGCACAAGCATATGACAGAAATCTGTGATGTTGAGGCACATTATTAGTCGATGCTATGCATCTCAGTGCATCCGTAGACATAGCTGCAGACTACACTGCAAGAGGTGGTTGTTATGAAAATGCACCTGTGTGATCTGCCTGCTTTCGTGATTGCCCCTCAGTAGCGTCATATGTGCAGGATATCTAGCTTTCAACAACATGAGCAGGGTGAACGTTTCCAGGCTGTTGTATCCCCGGTCAACAAAGTCGCCCATGAAGATGTAGTTGGTGCTTGGCACTTCTCCCCCAGTTGCAAACAGCTTGAGCAGGTCATGAAATTGACCATGGATGTCTCCACAAACCTGTGAGTTAAGTTCCAGCAAACTTACACCACTGCCATCACTGATAAGGATGGACAAGTAGTACTGGTTTAGACACATGCAGAATGGATGAGGAGAGAGCAGCATACCGTGACAGGACTGTTTACTGGCTGGACATTAGACTCCTCAACCAATATTTCTTTTGTCTGCGGTCCAGCTCAGGAAGATCAGCAGCTTTCAACAGCGCAAAGACGTCAGGGACTGGAAGAGATAGGACTCACGTATTCGCACAATGACTTGAGCTCGTCCTCTTGCAGATAGTGACACGTCTTGACCTTCTCAATCCAACTGTCCAAGTCCACACCCTGCGAGAGCGTTTACTGAATCATGAAGTGCTTCGGTGGCTGTGGACAACTTTATGTACCAATACTAGGCTCACCATCAAGTGGTAGAGCACCAAGCGCACCCAGCAGGCTAATCGCTTCCGATATTTGATCTCTTACTTTCCCAAAACTTTGTTGACAATGAGACAGGCAAATGCAGCTGCAGATTTTTAGGTCAGCAGAGTGTGGATTGTGATGTCTCGTCTTCACGATTCAATGAATGCAGAGGTAAATCGCATCGTTCGTTGAGTCACAGCATTCAAGCAGAGCAGAAGGTTGGAAGCCCTAGAAGTTACGTGTCAAAGGGTTTCAGGGCAGTCGGCCCTCAACCGGATAGACCCATTATTTCCGATACTGCGACCAGTTTAGCGCAGCGCACACCATTTGACGCAGGTCGCAAACACTTATACGAGGTGACAGGAGCTCATGCAGTTCACCGGTTTGCAGGCTCCTGCTCTGCACAGTGATCTAGCACCGGTGCTAGCTCAGCGTGTAGCGCCCCCCTGCCACTTGCATCTGTTGTGCTCGCACAAGCATCAACGCCCGCAAGCACTCCGTAGTGTTGCTCGGAACAGCACATGCAGGCATGACTCAGCACAGAGCGACTGCAGGCCCAGGAAGCACTGTTTAGGACACGCCAACAGCAAACCCGAGCGCAGGTGTGCAGTTCAGACCTCTGCCGTAGCTGACGAAGTACGCGAAGCTGTTGCACAGAATGGCTCAGCTACGGCTGATGGCAGCTCACAGCCCCCCCCTCAGCAGCCTCAGTCAGATGCTGCAACTACAGCCCTCCCTAGCACCTCTTCAGCAGAGCAGTCTGTCCCCAGCCAAGCAGGAGCTGCCACTGCAGTTCCAGCTGAAGCCTCTCAATCATCAGAAGGCACATCAACATCCAGCTCCGCTCAAGCACAAGCCATGCCAGCTCAGCCTGCTGCACCTCAGCCTGCTGCATCGCAGCCAAAGGTGCCTTACAGGGGCTTTAAGAAGATGCAGCACGATCGCTATCAGGATTATGATGGTCAGAAACGCATAGACCTGAACCCGCGCCCTACTGGGGGTAGGGGTCCAGCATCAATCCCCATTCCGCCAGAAGAAGCTGGCTGGCTGTTGCCGGGACGCACGGTAGTAGCCAAGGTTGTGTACAGCAATCCCAACGGGTTCAAGGTTGAGATGTTGGATGACCCCAGGGTCGGCGGGTAGGATTACTCACATGCAGGGCTTTGTGACTACTATCTGCTGAAGGGTTGCTTTGTCAAGTCGTACTTGGCCAGGCTGGCGGTTAGCAAGCATGCATTTCAGTCCATACAGATTGTTCGTTCTGGTAACTGTCAGATTTGCTTTGTGCCCATTTGTTGTGCAGGGGGGCGTAGCAGTAAAATCATTATTTTCAAACAGATTTTCAGGTCATTGGTCTATACAGACAGACAAGAGCAGTTGCTTTGGCATACACCACAGCATGTCAGGCATGTCACTTTCAGTAACAGTAGCAAGTGTCAAAATATGGGGTATGCAATGCAGGTGGTGTCCAGTCAAAGAGGCTCCGTATGTCCTGAGAGAGAGGGAGGATGATCTCAAGCTGACACAGGATGATTTGACTAAGCTGACTATAGATGTCATGCCCATCGGCACGATTAGAGAATTCAAGGTAGGTCAAACCTTTCACTTAGTGTCAAGCTGTTTATGGACTGGCTGAGGAAATCATGGCGCTGTCCAGCAGCAAGTGCCTGCTGCGTGTGTCTAAACAAGTTGCATCAAGATTCTGCTGCATATGTCCTGATGAGTGCACATCTGCATCTTGCATGTGCTGATGTGTGACAGCTCATCTCTGAAACCTTAAGTGTTTCCAGCATGGGGTCAGATGGGGAAATGTGTGCATGCCTGGGTTGCTGCAATGGCAGCTGTCTTGCCACCATCTTAAACATCACCACATTGTAGAAACGTGTTTGTACTGTCCCTAAACGTTTCTGAGTTTAGATTTCTAGTGTTGAAATGACGTCTTTGAATCAAAGGGATTTTTTGGGATTGAGAAGAGCTATTCATCACCTTGTGTGCATTCACACCTCCACCTGCAGGAGAGCATCTGCACTCTGCAGCAGCCTGCTTTTAGATGTTGCAGCGCAAGTTTGCACAAGGTTGCTATAGAGCTAAGAAATTGCTCACTCTGATGCCAGTTGGGGGCATCAGGTTGAGACGTCTGCCCTGCAACAAATGTTACATACCTTCCGTTCCCTCCTACGAGATACAGAGAGGAGCAAAACACCCAAAAATGCGTCAGGCACATTGTGTACAATGTCTGCAGGAAATTGTGAACAAGCGCTTTGTGTGTGTGTTCAGATAATGAAGACGCCTGCGGCGCTTTCTTACCATGGTGTAGGTCCCATGGTGTCTGCAAGAGTACATGACCTTGACATTTTGTGGGCAAGGACGTTTCAGCTGTTTGATCTCTGTTCAAAGGTGGGCTTGCTGCACTCTTTGACCTCTCAACAGTGCAGCATCACTCCATGTGCATTTACGTCGACGTGAGTATTGAAACAAAACTAAGTCAGGTTGTGCATTGCACCTGTGCAAAGCAGCCTAACTGATTAACAGATCAGACATGGACAAATCAGCTGTCTTGTCTGCTGGAACATGCTTGTATGACCCCCCTTCACCCCCAGGTCCCTTTCCTCCCTCAGGACCTCCATGCATCACACGCACTCTTGTTTTTGCACCATTTGTTGCCTTTCTTATCTCTGACATCTCACCTCTATCGGGCAGCCCGGTATAAAACTGGGCTTCTTAGAAAATTGACGCCAAAAGGCGTTGTCTTTTCTTACCTTTCTTTTTTACTCACCTCTGTTCTCACTTTGTGTGGCAGGACAAGGAGACCTCCATGCATCAGATGCACTCTGGTTTTGGACCAGCTGTGGCCTTTTTCATCTGTTGCATCTCACCTCCACTGTTGTTTTGTGTGGCAGGACAAGGAGACCTTCACAGCCACAGTGCTGGATGGACCATTTGTTGCCTTTCTTGTCTCTTGCATCTCACTTCCATTCTTATTTTGTGTGGCAGGACAAGGAGACCTTCACCGCCACAGTGCTGGATGTGAACCAGGGTGGCCTTATCTGCAGATGCCAGAGCCTACAGGCCTTCATTCCCATCTCACAGCTCAACAGGGAGAAGGACACTTGGCTCAGCCCTGAGGTCAGCTGCGCTGCTGTGCTGTGCTGTGCTGTGCTGTGCTGTGCTGTGCTGTGCTGTGCTGTGCTGTGCTGTGGCTCAGGCTGCTTGCCTTGCCATCTCTTGGTCCACATCTTAACAGAAAGACTGCCGTTTGGCCTTCGGTTCGTTTGCTTTCCCCATCTTGCGTGCAAAGTGTACAGAGACAAGTTGCTTTTCATGCATTTTGTCAACTCGTCTTGACCGGGGATCAATCACACGGCCCAGCCTGGAGATCATCTACTCTGCATGCTGTGCTTGGCATGCTTTGCATGCTTGGCATGCTTTGCATGCTTTGTAATCTGTGAGTGTTGCGCCTCTCAACTCAGGAAGAGCAGAGGACTAAATGCATCAACGCTGGACTTATCTGCTCTGCATGCTGCTCATACAGTTTCACAAACCATCATGGTCATGACCGTGCACGCTTTGGTTGTCACAGTGCATGGTCAGAGGACACAAAGCGTTATACAATTGGCTCCACTGTACTTGCCAGCTGCTTGTTCTTTTCGGTGCTGAAGGCTGCTGCGTTCTTCCTCCTCAACAATATGTTCCCTTGGCCCATGGCGACAGCACAGCTCTTTTCAATCCCGAAACAGCTGTTTTAATACAGAAACGTCATCCCTACACTGGAAGTCTAAACTCAGAAACACTTGGGGACAGTGAAACCGCCTTTCTACCTTGGGGAGATGTTTTACAGCCTCAAGAAGCTGCAAATCACTCACTCAGCAAGCTTCTAAATGCAGTCGGCAGATGCTACATGTCTTGTGATCTTGCATGTCTTGCAGGACATATTGTCCATGGTGTCAAAACACCATACCCATCATGAAACTGATTCCATGCAGGACATATCATTCACGACTACAACAACACCAAACCATTAGGAAAGTCATTCATTGAAAGTCATTTCATGCAGGACATGGCGGCTCTGAAAGGCCAAGATGTGGAGGTGACAGTGATAGAGGTGGACCCCGAGTTCAAGAAGATTGTCCTGTCCATGTCCCGAGCTGTGCAGTTCAAGCAGCTGAGGTCAATCCACCTGGGGGCCCTCATGTGGGGGGAGGTACGCAGAGTGGAGGAGTTTGGCGCCTTTGTTGGTTTGGAGGGAACCAGAATCAGTGGGCTGCTGCATGTCTCCAACATCTCTAGATCCAGAGTGGAGTCTGTATCGGTGAGTGTGACTGCTGTCTTCTGCCCAGACTGTTTTGAGGCTTTCCATGGGTGCTCTGGAATCAGCTTCTTCTTGAGTTGTTCTACAGCATCTAGCTGCTGCTCACATGGCGTGTTGCTGCTCAAGCATGCAGACTTTGGTCAGAATGTCCTGTTGGTCCTTTGCAAGCCATGCAAACAGGACAGACTGCTCAACGTGTTGCTTCCCAAGCATGCAGACTTTGGGAATGCTGTTGGTCCCCTGCAAGCCATGCAAGCAGAACAGATGCTACAAATGACGCTCATGTAACAGGTGCTGAGTCAGAACCTCTGGGCTTTGGGTTGTCCCCACTGTCATGAAGTTCGCAGCAGCAAGTACCACCCTGGTTTGTCATGACCATTGTTCGCCAGACAGATGATCAAGTGATGACATACCGTGTCCAACTCAATGAGCACACCTCTGCCTCAAAACAGCAAAAGGCAATAGCAAATTGACTCAAGCAGAAAACCCTCTGCTGAAGCTGTGGTGTCGGATGATGCTGCAAAAACGGACACAAGCAGAAAAACATCTGCTGAAGCTGTGGTGTTTGTTGATGTTGCAGGATGTGTTTCAAATAGGCGATCGCGTGAGGTGTTTGGTGATGGGCATGGATGAGAACTTCACGCGGATCAGTCTCTCCACAGCTGAGCTGGAAGTGAGGGAGGGTGACATCATGTATGACAAGGTATGAACATGGTTACATGTGTGTTCACACCATTGTGGCTTGGGTGCATTTGATGCTGGGTCGCACACAGCTGGCAACCATGTTTCATATTATTACATATTCCGTATTATTTTATATATTAGTATATTGTTGAGTTTGTACAATGTATATACATCCATTGTATCCACCAGTGTGTGCATAGCAAGCTGTGGTGATGATGCTGATGTGCACACCTTGTCCAGCACATCAGCATCATGGTTGAGTACCTTACATCACTTGCATTCTTCACAGTAAGCCTCACACAGCTTTACATTGCATATGACAAACAAGTTCTCATTAGCAGATCAGCCAAAGGATCTGCACTTATGCGTTTGTCTGCACAAAGAATTCTTGCCCATGTTGTACCAGGCTGTGCATGTAGTGCAGATTCAGTGGAAACAAAGATTGTTTCTGAGTTAAAGTCAACATGATCTTGATGTGGCAACCTGTGTGGCTTGGTCAGAGGAGCAACACACATGTATCATCTTGGCCTTAGCTGTCTGCTTGCCCCTGCTTGGTTCAACCCACCTTCATCTACGTCAACTTGCATGTTGCTAGATAGTCAAGGTCCAAAAAGCTGGCGGTGCATTCAAGCATGCTGTGCAATTTGTGAGCATTCCTGTCTGTCTGCAGGAAAAAGTGTATGCTGGCGCAGAGGCACAAGCTCAGCTGTTCATGGAATACATACAGTCTAGCCGGGATCAAAGTGTTGATGATGACTTCGACTTTGATGGGGAACGTGAATATGATGGTGGCAGTTATGACAGTGCATTTGCAGGCAACACTAGGCATAATCAAGCTTGATTAGGACAGTCTAGATTGAAGAGGGCCGAATGGGCTGCCCAACACATAAGCTTGTGTCCCCCCTTGGCTAGGGTGTTAGCGTTGCACATGTTTGTGTTCTTATGCAGAGCATGACCACTTTTATGGTCATTCAAGCTTATTTTATAGCGACAGTCAGTTGTCTGGACCGTCATAAGCAACAATGTATCATAGCCATACTTGGACTGCTAGAATTGTTGGTCCCATGTCTATCAAAAGCTGTAGCCTCTGAAGCGTCCTTGCAACCAGAGGTTTGCCAAGAACAAAATGTAGACCTTCTGAACATTTCCGCTCGAACTTCAATTAATTCTACAGAAGCGCAGCACATCGCTGGACTTGACATGACTGATTCCTGCTTCTGACTTTTGACCTGCTCTGCTCTTCTGCTTCTTGGAGTCCTGTTTTGTTCCAGATCAGATCTGTTGCGAGACAAACACCTACTACCGACGCCATACTTGCTGTGAGCTTCAGCAGAGAGGCATTTTTGCAACCGCCTGCCCTAGTTTGTCATTGCGCTTGCCGTTCGGGTCTGTTCTTGAGAGGATCTGGCGTATTTCCGACCAGATCTACAGGTAACTTTTCCTGGGACGATACGCGCTGTTGCTTTCACGTTTGCAAAGGGTCTGTCAAGCTCGAAGCAGAGTGATCTCTTAGTCTGTTGTGTCAGCAGGCACGTTTCGCTGCCCGTGCCCGCGCTCACAATCCGGAGTGTTCATAGCTTCTCGAGGATGAACACCTCGACATCCAGTCGAGCTGCCAGTGCAGCCAAGCTCAGAAAACCCGCTCCAAGAAAGTTTTCCCCCCTTCTTGAGGGAGTGTCAATCACCAAACAGCTGCAGAACAGCTCCTTCGGCAGATTCCACGCAGCTGTGCATGACATCAAGTCCTACCTTCCAATGGTCCAGTTCAAGCTACCGACCGTCATTGTCGTGGGTGGAAGAAGCGCTGGGAAGTCCAGTCTACTTGAGAACATCACCAAGTGCCCCATCTTCCCTCGCGACCCCGCACTTTGCACCAAGATGCCTGTCAAGCTGCAGCTGATAGAGGTCGCGAGCGAGACTGACTCCTCAGTGACCCTCAGCTGGCGTGGAGCTATCACCCCTTTGGAGTCGAAGGATGACATACTGGCGGAGGTGGCCAAGATCATGAAGTCTGTAGACAGCATTGTTTCAGATGAAGTCACAGTGACAATCTGTCAGGCAAGCCTTCTTCAACTTTGTCTTACGGTGCACTTGCCTGCTATGCTTTGCCTGTATTGTTGCTCATCCTGACGTCAGCCACTATGTCACACCTGCAAACGCCGCACGTGTCTGTGAGTCATATCAAAATGGTCATAGTCCCCTTCAAGCCTGAACCATTGAATGTACCCCTGCAGACTGATGTCACAACGATGGAGCTGGTGGACCTTCCAGGCATCCAAACCTTCCCAGATGACTATGCCAAGGCTACCACAGCTCTGGTCACCAAGTACCTGAACAAGCCAGACACCCTGGTGCTGTGCGTAGTGGATGCCACCATACCATCCCTTGATAGCAGCACGGCTCTTGCCATGATCAGGGCTGCGGACAAGCTTCCTAACACCATCTTGGCCCTCACCAAATCAGACTTGGTCAGGTCAGTCTCAAACCTGCTTTTGCTGCTTGCCTGTGGTTTCTCCTTTTTATTGGGATCATTCTGAAGGAGTCATTGGTCCTTGACATCAAAGTCACACATGCATGCCAGCTGTTGACCGTGCTGTGGATATGTGTCAGCCGAGGCGGCGTGACGCTTCAGCTAAACTGTTTACACCCTCAACGACAGTGGCAAATCCTTGACCAACAATGACAGTGGCAAATCCTTGACCATCAACGACAGTGGCTTCAGCAGTGTGGATATTGAGTTAAGCTGTCGACGCCATCACAGACATCATCTGGCTGCAGACCCTGCTCAGCTGTTGTTATTGATGGCGTTGGCGGCTTAGCTCAATATCCACGTTGCTGAAGCAAGATTTGCCACTGTTGTTGATGGTGTTAACAGGTCAGCTGAAACTTGGTACTACCTTGGCTGATGGGTCATATGACCCAGGCCGGGTTGACCCACTTTCTGTCATAAATTGTTGATCATCTGAGCATGTCAGGGACCTCACATGCTCTTGGCTCAAGATTGTATTGTTTGCTTCCGTTTCAATCTATCTAACCTTGCAAACTCACTTCGCTTCGTCGTATCTTACAGTTTCCGCTTGCCTTTGCGTGCAGGTCCGAGATCGAGATTGTGGAAAGGATCTTTGATAGAGTCCTGGGCAGCTCTTCCGACAATCAACACCTCGTCGGCCTGGCCGGCTGCGTAGCAGTCGCCAACAGAAACCACCTGGACCACGTCAGTCTCGTGGAGGCGGACGTCGAAGAACGGTGCTACTTCCAGGCCATGCTGGACGACCCTGCTGAGGCTTACGCTCCTGTGGAGGTCCAACAGAAGCTGAGGGACAACATGACCATCAAGAAGCTGATTGTGAAGCTGGACAGCCTGTTCCACAATTATATAGTCATGCGCTGGAAGCCTGCTGCGCTGACCTTCCTGAGTCCCCTGCAAGAGCAAGCCCAGGTCAGTGAAAACCCAAGCTTACCATGCATATGAGCTAGGAAACAACATATTTGATGCTCCTATGATGTGCTCAATTGCATGTTAAGTCAGACTGACATCTTGACCAGTCACATCCAACCATGGGGACAGCATGCTTATGCGTCTTAATGCCATGTGCATGAGGTGCTCCGCACCTTGTGCTTGATCTTCTCATATCAATGCATGGAGCAGTCAAAACAAGATAAGCAAATGCCAAAAAGCAGACTGGGACCTGCTGGCATTGCAGCAAAGCACTGCAGGTTGTGCACCAGATTGCATGTCTACTAGCAGTTGTTGCAGCAGTACACAACGGCCTCATGGCAACATGTCCACGGATGAATGATAGTGTACTGCCAACATTGTACATAACACTCTTGATTTTGGTACGTGGCCTGATCAGCTCATGATATGGTGATGCAGGACGAGATTCAGAGGTTGGGCCCTTCTGTAGATGCCATGAGCAAGGATGGGGTCATGGAGGCAGTTCTCGGTCAGGTATGCACAACTCACAATCACAGAAGATTGCCTTGTGCCATGCGCTGGCATGCTCGTATGTGTTGTATTCTGCTGTCATTTTCACAGCTGCTTGCAGTGAAGTCTGAAGTACGTGGATCTGCACAATGTTACATGCAGTGATGCACAGAATGTTCAGCATGAGTAGGCACAGATGTCAACCACCTGGACAGTCATGCACCATCTGTGTAAGTCTGTTTGCTAGCGCTGCTTGACTGCAAACTTCCAGACAGTGGTACTTTAGGTTTCAGACCTCACATCCATGACCGATACATGACTCAGCATGAAGTAGTTTGAAGCTGCCCATATCATCCATTCATGCATGCATTCATTCATGCATTCATCCATCATCTGTTCATTCATTGAGTGGTTGATTGATTGGTTGATAAATTCATTAATGCATATGTGCTGCACAGGTGGACTTTGAGGCTATCTGTGCTGCAATACGTACTAGCTGCGTCCAAGTCACCAAGAACTCGCAGCTTTGCTCCCTAGCAAACCACATGTCTTACCACCTCTGGGGAACAGTCTCATGGGCAGAGTCAATGAACAAGATCGAGGAGAAAGTCACTAAGGCAGTGCGAGCTGCCATTGCCTCTGACAAGTACCTGCTTCCAGTGGTTGAAGCCTTTGGCACTGTCTTTGACAAGAGCACTCCACTCAAGCTCAAGCGCTTCACCTCTCTCAAGAAGCTGCTTCAGACTGAGATTCTGCCGGCACATGTGGCAGAAGCTAAGGAGGCAGCTGCAGTAGTCATCAATGACATGCTGCAGAAGGCGCTGCAGCAGCTGAACTATGACTCACCTGTCGATGACCTGTTCCAGAAGCTGGATGGTGGGATCAGAGGATGTGTCATCAGGCAGTTGACTCACCACCTCAAGAACCGTCCCCTGAACCTACCAGAATCCTTCATCCTAGCTGAGGACGATAAAGTGAAGAGGAAGCGCACCAGGCTCACAGACAAGCTGGTCAAGATTCAGACGGCCACAGACAAGATCAGTCACATTGAGGAGGCCATCAGCGTCAGCATTGACTCAGACGAGGAGTCACACTCTCCACAAGCACAGCAAGATGTACCAGACTACGCTGAATGGGTTGGTAATGCTTTGTTTGGTGCTGCTGAGATCCCACACACAGCATCTGGACCAATCACAGCACCTGACTCAGCACCATTTAAGGAGTCAGGGGAGCTTCAGATGCAAGCAGTACCAGAGGCTTCTGTACATACCTCTCAGCATGGGTCAGAGGGTGCAGGGGCAGTCAAGCCCCCCAGCACTGCCAGTACCCCTGTGCCGGTGTCTGTCCCAGTGAAGGTCAGTGACCACTCCAGTGACACTGCAGAGCAGCCAGAGGCGGCAGCCAGCTCCAGTTCAAACCCTGTCCCTGACATGAGTGCTGAGCCTGCTGAGCATGATGCGCCTGCTGAGCCTGCTGTGGCAGCACCCACCGAGGAGATCCCCATCACCAACAGCAACTTGGCATGCTCAATGGCTCTGTTGGACACGCTGCAGCTTGGCTCCCCTCGCTCAGCTGCTGAGATGGCTGCTGACTTGGAAAGCCTGCAGATGTCACCCACGGCGTCTGTTGCTGAGAGCTACATGCTAGTGTAAAACATGCATTTTGGCCACATTGCCTGTACCTGTGACATTTTTCAAGGGAGACATATCAAGCACATATTTGTTTCGCTTTGCGTGTTGTGTACAATAGTATAAATGATATCTGCATGTATACTTTGTATGTGAGTTGACTGTAGCCCTGCTGTTGTATGCCTTCATGTTGAAGATCTGATGTACCAATTGCAAACACCTCTGTACACATGTGCTGTAGCCTGTATGTGGACCTGCCTGACATGGTGTAAGTGCAGCGTTGAATAATCTTGCTCGGCCAATCTGTGATCACTGCAATTTGATCATCATTGCATTTGGCCATGAACGTCAATAGAGCGTAATCTGCACGGCCTCCGTCACAGCACTGCCTCTCCGGGCATAGCATGAGTCCATTTCTTGCAAAGCATTCAAGCTGCAGTCACAATCGCAAGCAAGTCAGTACGTGTACTGCATGCTCAGCAAACGCTCGCGCTGCAGCATATTGCAAAGTGTACTGGCAGGATGGGCAGTCAAATGCAGGCCGGAACGATCCAACAGATCAGAGATGGTGTGATCACCGAGGGACCGGTGTATCTACGGGTGCGTACAAGCTCGCCTCGACAGCAGCAACTCTACAGCCCAGCAGAGAGGGCCTCACTGTCAGTCACTGTGTCCTATGGTGCAGGTGTCGGCACTGCAGCCACTTGGCAAGAAGCACAAGGGAGTATACTCAGACGGCACAGACAGCATCGAGGCAGTGTTTGCTTCGACAGTCAATCAGCTCATAGAGTCAGGAGCAATGAGCAATGACTGTGTCGTCAAGCTCATATCCTTCACCTGCAACTTAGTGAACGACTCCCACAAGCTGATCTCCACAGAATGTGAAGTAGAGTCAGCTCCAGATGCCAACACGACAGAGCAGTCAAGCGTAAAAGCAGAGTCACAGGAGAGCAACAAAGCCTCTCCCACCAAGGAGAACATGCCTAGCAACCTCAAGGTCGAGGACAGGGCATCAAGCTCACCCATGGCTAACAAGAAGGTCAAGGTTGAAGGCACAGGCTCCAATACCCCTCACGCTGTGAGACGGGACTCAGACTCTGTGAAGACTCCAGCACATCCTCGCATTGCCAGCCTTGCTGCATCCTCACGTACACCTCAGCCATCACCCTCAGAACAGTAAGCCAGCTTGTAGTAACCTCTGCTGCTTTCACTTCAGCATGCAGATGCCATACTGACAGTTTGCACACAGTCTTGCATGCAGTGGTCAGAAGCTGGTTGCGCTGTTATATTGTCATGGCGGGCTACTGCATCATACAGCAGCAGCAATGCATTGTTATCACACCTCAACAGCAGGCAACTTGCCATTTCTGGCTGCATGATACACCGATCATGCCCGTTGAGAAGGCGGCAAAGATTACTGTATTCTCATTTGCAAAACATAGCGCACCTACCAAGCAGGCTGCTTACAACAGCAACAGAGCATACCGCGTATTCTCAAAGGCTCACATCAAGCACAACAAAGCATTCAATATGCCTTTGACATGCACAGATCTGATTTCAAGGTATGATGTTGAGGACAGGAGATGATGCTGAGAAGGCAAAACTCAGCAGCATCAACATCATCATTGCAAATATAACAAAAGGCGGTTTCACAGTATTGCAGCATGCAAGGTTGCTTGCAAGTCCTGCACACTAGCACACATAGGCAGTGCCGTATTACGTACAGTAAGCCTCAGACGCATGCACTGCAGGCCCACCCCAGCACCAGCAGGGCCCCCCATGGACTCCCCAGGCCTCTCAATGGGCTCTGCCAAGAAGGCAGTGCTGCCCATTGCTGCCTTGAACCCCTATAACATGAACTGGACCGTCAAGGCCAGGTTGGTGAAGAAAGGGCCCAAGAGGTCCTTCAGCAAAGGCGGTACTCAGTCCACCAGTGTCTTCAGCATTGAGCTGGTAGATGAACAGGTCAGCAGCTGGACACAAAGTGTGCTGTACCTGTATGTCCACGCAACTAAGATCTGTGTTTTGGCCTGCAAAACCCACCTAACCTAAATTTCACCTAAACCTAACCTAACTTAACCCAAACCAATGTAATCTAACCTACACCCTAAGATGCATCATGGCAGTGCATGCACCCCATCAGGCTGCTCTGACTAGACAAGACTTGTCCTGCACCCTTCTAGCTCATCATGAGCTGGAAAGCGTTTCGAATGTTTATCAGTATAATTATCAGCATCCAACATGTGCACATGCGCATGAGTAATGTGACGTGTAATGGAGTCTGTATGACATGCCTCTTTCCAAAGCACATAGAGCATGCTGCACCTGACGGCAGATTGTCGCTGAATATCTTGGGCTCTGGCCCATGGTCATAGCTCCGGGCTGCTACCTTAAGAGGCTCCCGTCATGACCGCTGAAAAGCGTAAAATCTTCTTTTCTTTCTTGCTGAATGCCTTTCTATGGTGTTCAGGGAACACAGATAGATGCTTCTGTGTGGCGAGACCTTGCAGACAGATACTATGACTTGTTGGAGGAGAGCAAGGTATGCTTGCATGACTTGCTTGGCAACCTGCACATATACTTCACTTGTTCTGTCTCTTTCTGCAAAAGACTGGATAACCACATACTTACCCACACCCATCTAGATGGGCCTGCGCAATTAGCAACCTGCACATATGCTTTGCTGCTTGTATTGGTTTTCAACACAAGCCTGTGTCATCATGTACTTACTCATACCCCTATAGATACTGCAGTGTATAGCTAGGTTCTAGCTGGCATCTCACACAATGGCTACAGACGGCTAGATATGACATATAGCCATACATGGTCCGCAGTTTGTCTGTGCTGAGTACAGTGCCTCAGCTTAGCACCTGCATGCTGACATCATGCATACGAGGTGTGCAACATGCAAAAGTCATAGGTTTAGCAAACAGGGCGGTTGTGTGTAGTAGAAGACCAAAAGTGACTAGCACATATACCAGGCTGTTTCATGTTAGTGTATGTCATCACCTGATGGAGGCCATCTTGTGAGGAGCATGCACAGATGCACGGATGATCAGACTCTCAAACTCCCATAGCTTGCATGCTGCTATTGAGTTCCTTGGTATGATGCACAGCTGATCTCACCCACCAGGTCGTCATGTGCCCCCACAACAGTCTGTTTACAGGCAATGAAGTACAAAAGCCACAGTTATAAGTCAGCCCCTCAGCATGTTGCAGACGTGTATCACGCCTGCCCCAAAAGTTTCGCTCGATTGTTCTACTCGCTGTAACACAGTCAATTCATGCAACCACAGAAATGCTTGGCCAGTGTGTTCCTATTGATTGTGCTTCTTTCCTGGCATGTGAGGGTCCTAAGCTGGTAAATGCATGGAGTGCAAATCGTCAAGCAAGCCTGTCTGGAAGGAGCTGACTTGCATTGCATGCACCTGATGCCTGTGGGTTGACCCCGTGTTTTCAGTGTAGTCACTGCTAAATCAGTTTGTTGCAATGTAGGTGTACTATGTGTCGAAAGGCAAGGTGAAGCCTGCCAACAAGACATACTCTTCCGTGCGTAATGACTACCAACTACACCTAGACTCAGGGTGAGATTCTTGATATTATGCGCATCCTGCTGCCGGGGCAGGGCTGGGCCTAAACTACCCCTCCCCCCCTTTCCCCCCACCCCTTCACATTACACATGATGGCTAGGCAATAGAACAGCTTGAGTCCACCTCAATTTTTCTTCACAGAACTGCGTAACAGCATTGTCTTTGCTTCCCCTGTCCTGCTGATGTTGTTATGGATGCCAGTGCTGTTTTGCACAGCCTGCCCCGCCAGCCGTGTAGCTTCATCTGGCTCGCACTGATGGGTTGCAGCTGGTTTGCCGCTACGGGGTTTTGCAGTTTGTGACAAGTCTGTGGCACAGATAGGCTTGGCATGCTCTGGTCTGTAGCCCTGACAGCCAAGAAGACATATAAATCTGTGAAACGTATAGAGGGTTTGTCGTTGGTGAAGGAGCAATTAATGTGAGTGCAATACACATGTCCTGCACTCATGCCGGCACACCCTTCTCGCACCTCAGGTTCTTGACAGGAGTACATGCAAGCCACCCAATTGGAGCCTTTCAACCTGTCAAACATGTATGCTTGAGCGTGCAAGCTCCAGAGAGCGTTTGCATTCTCTTCCCAAAGCACTCGGCATCCTGGACAATGTACAGAAAAACATCATCTCAAACTTGTGTACATAGTGTCCCAGATGTAGCATTCATGGCTTTGATCTTTAATGTTTTTGACCATGGGCTCCAAGTTGAATGCATGAAATTGAAAGCACTTGCAGGTCTGAGATTGAGGAGTGCCCAGATCAGGACACCTCCAAGATGCAGGCCAAGCTGTCCATTGTGCCCATTGACCAGCTCTCACTCTTCATTGGCAAGAAGGTCAGTTCTGCCTGCCTGCACATGTAGCTCTGCTTGTCAGCTGATGAGCATGCATACAGTCAGCTGATACATGCAAATGCTACACCCAAAACTCTTGGTGAAGCGCAAGCTGCATGGCTTTGCTGATTGTTGTATGCTCAGACAACTTCTTGGCTGACAATGAAATGACATGGGCATTCAAGGGTGGAGCAACAACACACGTGTGTGTGTGTGATTGATGTGTATGGGTCTGATTGTCTGTGTGTGTCTGTGTCTGAAGAAAGTCAGCCTGGGATGTAGGCTGGGATTGACATGATGGGGGTGGTGACCAGTGTGGGGCAGCTGGGCAGCGTGAAGCGCAAGTCTGACAACAGTGAGCTGTCCAGAAGGGACGTCACCCTGCTGGACCAAAGGTGGGGCTTCAAATGGAAAAGAACAGACAAAAACAGAAAAGAAAAGAAAGAAAAAAAAAAGGGAAACAAAAAAATAGGAAAAGAAAACACAGAAAAAGGGGGAAAAGAAAATACTACATTTTTTGGCGTCAACTTATTGAGAAAGCCAACTGTTGTGTCAGGCTGCCCAGGAGGGCTTCAAATGCTGACAGCAGTCCTGGACCACAAACAGACCAGATCTCATGCTTTGTCACATAGATGGATCTATTGCATACTGACTTGAGCAGTCCTGAAACGCACATAACAGATCAGTTCTGTCACAAAGCATATCTGGTTACTTACTCCATTCATCAGCATCAAATGTGCATGTCCTCAACAAACACACAAAATAGTTGCCACACCACAAAGCCAGGCTCAGACCAATCCACATGCTAGATCACTAATCGAGTCTTTCATAACATAATACTTTTCATAACATACTATCATGTTAATGCAGTAAATGAGCATTGAATTGTTATCATTGTTGTTTTCCTGTTATATCACAAAAAAATTGTCAATGATTTCAAGATAAGGTTGACTAAATGCTTGAAACCAGTGTGCATCTGCATGCAGTCAGACGACTGTGACGATGACCCTGTGGGGGGAGACGGCTCAAGACAAGGGCCCCCTGCTGGAGGCCCAAGACTGCCCTGTCATCACTGTCACTGCCTGCAGGGTCTCTGACTACAATGGTAAGGCCTCAGCTGTCATATGGTGCTGCGTTGTAACTGCCTGTAACTGCATGGTAACTGCCTGTGATTGCCAATAGCTGCCTTGTAACTGCCTGTGACTGCGTTGTTACTGCTTGTGACTGTCTATAACTACGTCGTGACTGCCTACAACTTTGTTGTAAGTGCATGTGACTGCCTATAACTGCCTTGTAACTGCCTAAAACTGCGTTGTAACTGCTTGTGACTGCGTCGTAACTGCTGGTGACTGCATGTAACTGCTTTGCACCATGAGAGGCACGACAGCTGGTCTGCAGTTTGTATAGATCCCAGCTGTGGATTACAGCAGCGCAGACACTCGAGAATGATGCTCACCTCTAATCATATGACATGCTCATGTACACTTCGTCTGTTCTGTACAAATCATGTTCTTGTGCAGCATGAGCAGCTCCTGTCTCCATGCAATGCATCTGTTCACATCATGTTCTTGTTCAGCATGAGCAGCTCCTGTCTCCGTGCAAAGAATCTGATGTGCATCATCACCAGCTGGACCCAGAATGACGTTGCAATTGACCTAGACACAGAGGCTTCTGAGGCAGTAACACAAGGCTGAGAGCCACGATGCAAACCTTCCATACAGATCTGCTGATGCAAGCTGGAGCTCTCTGCTACCCACTCCTGCACTCAGTGTTCTCTCACTCACTCGCTCACATCCTCACTCACTCTCACTCACTCACTCACTCACTCACTCACTCACTCACTCACTCACTCACTCAACCCATTGCTCACCCACTCTCTCACTCATAGCTCACTCACCAGATCACATATCCACTCACTCACCACTCACTTGCTCACTCACTCATTCACCCACCCTAATACGTGACCACAGGGGTATCTGTATCAGCTGGCCAGAGGAGCGACATCCAAATCAACCCAGACACCCCCGAGGCTCAGGCCCTCAGGCAGTGGTACGACTTTGAGGGGCGCACTGCCTCCACCCAACATGCTGGTGAAGGCCTTGCCAATGCCAGGTCAGCACCTCAAGCCCGTTTTGGCATGTCGCCCTCAGTGTATGCTAGATTGTGTAGTGATGCTTTCCTCTGTGTACATGCTCGGGACGGCCTGTACTCACTGATAGCCTATCTAGGGCTGAACTTTGTGCATGTGAGTCACATCAACAGGATGTTGACTGTGCACTATCCACAAGTCGCAGGGGCTGCAGTGGTGCAGGTTTGCAGGAGCAAGTGGTGAGGCAGCTGATCAGGAGCCCAGCAGACATGCCCAGCCCTGACTTCAGCCTTTTGCCCTCTAACAGCAAACACATGTGCCTGTACAGCAGCAGAATGCTGACTGGGCACCTCTGCAAACCTGCAGGGGCAGCAGTGGTGGTGGAGGATCACAGGAGAGAGTGACTCTGCAGCAGCTTGTGAAGAGTCCAGCAGACACGCCCAGCCCTGACTTCAGCCTTGTAAGCTGTAACAGCAGAAAGGTGTGCCTGCACAGCAGCAGAATACTGACTGGACACTTCTGAAACATCTGCAGGGGCAGCAGTGGAGGTGGAGGATCACAGGAGAGAGTGACTCTGCAGCAGCTGGTGAAGAGCCCAGCAGACACGCCCAGCCCCGACGCTAAGCCAGAGTACCACAACGCCATATGCACTGTGGCCAATATTGATCCTCAACAGAGCATGTACTACCAAGCCTGCCCCGATAACAACCGCAAGGTGAGCATGACGCTGCACATTGGGCAATTTATACATCTAGTCATGATAGGCCTATTGTACAAGGCATAATCCGATGGTTGCCTGCGTAAATTTATGAACTCTGCTGAGACTAAGGCCCTGCCCCATGAGGGGCCATTGGCTCTTGAGCACAATGGGCAATGAGTATGTTACAAGCAGCCAAGCAAACATCCCATGATGTTGTGGTCAGTGTCTGCACCTTTGTGTTCTAGCAAGCCCATCCTGAAGACACCTGCAGAGGGAGCGTTACTGGCCGCAGCAGCTGTTGAGTGAAAGTAAGCAGGTGGGCTCATTCCAACATTGCTGCATGCGCCTTGCATTCATCATTGCTGGCAACTTCATGGTGTGATCAGACCTAACCCTCGGCAAGGTTGGGTGGAACCTTGGAGATCAAAGTAACTCATCAAACAATGGCAGGCTGCAAAGAAGTATAAGGCAGCTAAACAAGCCTGACCTTGGCTTGCTCTACAGATGTACCATCCTGCATGCTTTCCTCAGACGTGGCTGGCTTCTCATACACTATACTTCTTCCTTCAAGTTTATTAGGCAGTAATGCCACTATTACAGTGGCTGGGCACTCTTAATCAGCAGTTTAAAACAGTTCCCCAATGCAGAAGCGCGCGTTTTTTGTCCTGAGGCATTTCTGAGTTCAGATCTCCACTATAGAATGGATTTTTCGGAGCAATTAGACTTGTGGGCTGGCCACAGCTTGTAATCTTCTGCTTCGTCCTCTGAATCAATGAATGAATGAATGAATGAGAATAGACGTGTTGGGATTAAAAAGAGCTTGTGTTCTTGCCCAGGTTGTGGAACAGAATGGACAATGGTACTGCGAGTATGATGGCAAGACCTACCCCAGCATGGTGCGGCGTTACGTGACTACTCTCCGCTGCACCGACAACACGGCAGAGCTCACCCTGAATGCCTTCAATGAGCAGGTCAGGCAATCTTCTTCCTCCACAGCCCAGAATGGGAAATAAATTGCCGCCATGCATGTACCAACATGCAAGCCTGCCTGCTGAATTGGAGCCAAATCACAGGAGAGTTTTCAAAGATGGCGCCTTGTCGCTGAGCCACGCTCACTGCATCTTTGCAATTGCATGATTGAGCTCAGACTCCATACCTCTATCAAGTGGGTCATTACATCATTCGGTTGCTGTGTGACTGTAAGCTCATCATGCAAGCTTCCTCATGCTGTGCTTCGCACCAGTCATTGACTAATGGCGACTGATCATGGCAGGTGGAGGGGCTGTTGGGCATGAGTGCTGATGACCTGGCAATGCTGAAGGAGGGCAATCCAGAGAAGCAGCAGCAGTACCAAACTCTGCTGAAGAAGGTGCAGTGGCAGGACTATGTTGTGCGCCTTCAAACCAGAAGCAGGTCAGTCATTCTTTCCCAGGCGCCTTTGTTTGACCTTTTCGTGATGCCTGCTGTTGGTATCAGAACTGGTGAGAGTCTGACATCGTGTCTCTGTACACCAATTGACCCCGCCCCCCCTTCCCCGCCTCCTTCCCCCTCCCCAAACCGACCACATGTCCACTGTCTACAGATGTTTGAAGAAAAAATGAGGCTCAAAGTGCAACAAAGTGCAGCTGTGTGCAGCTGGCTCAACTGTCTTTCTCTTCCTTCTGGTGCAGGGAGTATGAGGGTCAGGTGAGGATGAGATATACAGTGCAGTCCATGAAGCCAGTTGAGTTCATCACAGAAAGCAGACGCATGATTGAGCAGCTGACTAAGCTGCGTGTGAAGACAGAAACTGCCTGACTGTCTTTGAGGCTATGCAACAGGCTTGGCCATGCTGTTGGTGGTCTTGCTTGCACGAGAATGGGCCTGCCTGCCCTCTCTCTTCTTCAGCTGGCTTGAGGACTTTGGCAGATTGAATGCATAGAGACGCTGATCTTGGCATACTGCCGTAGTTGTCATGCCATGGCCTTCGATAGTTGCTGCGTGACAGCTTGGACCATTTGCATGTCACCTGTTTTATATCTACAGTCATGTGTACTTTCAGTCATGCACGTGCACTAGGGGATTGACATTATGCTGCCATTGTTCAGTGAGGGAGCGCGTGTAGCAATCGATTACACTAGTTTACATATAACAGCATCTGCAAAAGTTGCTGTACAAAAGTAGCTGCTGTGCACTCTCTGACAAGCTGTCACACTGTTGTCTTACTTGTGAGACTACTGCAATAGCTTGAACAGTCACAACAAGCAACAAAGACAACCTCAAAGCAAAATCAGTTCATTGTTTGGCAGTAGCAAAAGCAATGGCACCCCAGTGTCAATACTAAGTGCCAGTGTACACAGGACTGAGGTATCCAGATCAGTCGTTAGCGCATTCATCAGTCCGGCTGACAGTTCAGTAGGTGTCGTTCATTGCATTGGATATTATAAATAGCTCAAGGCCTCACTGGGGAGTTTATTCATGAACTGCATCTGATGCTACACGCCTCTTCTTCAAAGGCTGCCAGATACTAATGTCCTCACACAGACTACAACCCCGAAGTGAAATAACAGCTGTGCTGAAGCTGACCCGCGTTCTGCGGACAGATCTTCAGGTTCACGGAAGTAGTGCTGGTGAAGTCACATGACATCTGGTTGCCTGCATAGGCTGTGAAGCAGCTGCCATCCTGAAACATGGAGGCAAATCCATACACTCCAACACCCTCAGCAAATACTCCCATTGCTATTGCCAGCGTGACTGCTGAAATGGGGTGGTTGAACTCAGCAAAGAGGGCTATGCTCCAGCCAAGGTAGTAGTGGTGGATGTGGGTGGTGTTGTATGCGCTGTAACGCGCTGTGACCAATCCAAAGATCAGGTAAAACCTGCAGAAACAGGGTACACATGTCAGCAAATATACCATAGCAAACACATCCGCAATGATGCATGCAGCTCAAATAGACAAGATAGCAGCAGCAAACTTTGGTAAGCAGAAGCAAGCATATCAGGAGCAGGTACAGCAGAAGCAGGCCCAGCAACAGCAACAGCAAGTCTTTGTAGTCTGAAGTGGTAGTTGGAGTGCTAAAGAGGGACTCACATCTGAACGGTGATTCTGCTGCCGAAGTAGGTGAGAAGGCCTCTCTTGGAGTGTGTGGTCCAAGCAGCGTACAAATGCCATACGATGACTGTAACAGCCACAATGGCGACAAAGATGATGAGAATATACATGCCAGCTCCCCATCTGCTGACATCTGAAAGGCTGTGCTGAAGGGCAGGAATCCGGCTGATAGCTGCGTACACTGGAGGAGTTCCGATGAAGATTGCAATCCAGTAGATTCGTCTCCAATGGAATAAGTATGCAAAGCGTTCAGCCTCAAACACGCCGACAAACCAACCCAGCAGGAAGCCAAACTGAAGCATCTGAGAAATGTCCTGAAAAGTGTCGAAGGGGTCTTGACCATTGGTGCTTGCATCAGGGGGGATTCTGAGATGTGCTGATATGCGCGCTGAAGCATAGCCGCACATAAGTAGACAGGCCCAAACACCCTGCATGAAAAGTAGCAAACAGTCAGGCAAGAGCGTCTGTGGCAATTGGTGTGTATGAACATGTGCATGATGGCTCTGCATTGCTGGGTTCAGAAGGTAGTGCAGCATGGAACAGCTGCAAGGCACAAGCAGAAAGGCTGTGCTGCACGACAACAAAAGGGCACGTACCGCAAATAAATACTTCTCAACATATCTGCTGCCTCCAAAGTAGTGTCTGCTTGGCTTGACGGCGGAGGTAGGTTCTGTAGCGTCTGAAACACTCCTGCTGAGGGCCTGCAGTTCACAAGATACAGACAGTGAGCAGTGCTAAACTATGTACTGAACTCGCGACTCAGCAACAGCCAACTGTTGATCAAACAGCCAACAGCGAAGCATCTGTGCGTGGCTGCACAGATGTAAAGCACCCAGGGTTGCTGATCTACGAACAAACGAAAGTCTAAGGTAAGCATACCTGGTCGTCGTTGTTTAGCTTCATACTCGTCTCGGAAGATCCTGCGACGCTCTGTGCTTCAACATCTAGCAGTCCATTGTGCACGGACCACGAAGTGGTGCGAGGAGGTGAGCGACCAGGTCCTGACACAGGCAGGACAGGTGCCATGCTTGCGCTCCTTGCTTGCTTTGAAGGTAACAGGACAGCGGTCTCTACAGGCAATGCTTCGTCCAGAGACGGTTCCTTGGGCAAATTGAAAGACATGTCGCCGAGCGGACTTCATATAGTGGTGTCGAAGGTAGTCGAGCAGCGGGGTCTGGCCGCGCTCGCGGCCTGTGACTCATCCTTAGTCACAGCTTCTTTAGTAAGTTTGGCCGTTGATGACACGGTGCCATGACATGCTGTGCAATGCATGCTTTGTTCAAGCCGTTTGGCCAAGGCGACAGCCAAAGGAGCGCCAGACCAAACCCAGTCACTATCACCTCAAGCGGGGGCCACTCTGGTTTGCTGCTTCTTTTGCTAAATCATGAAAGTGTCATCTTGCAAAAACCTGGCACTACACTAAGTAGGTGGTACTTGCCACACTAAGTCTACAAAACACTAGCTACCAAGGTCCCCTTGCGAGTGCAGACATGCACTGTTCCTTGGTACAGCAACCATAGCTGTAGCAGAGCAGAGGTGCAACGAGATCTGCTAGCGTGTTGGGAGGCTAATCTTTTGTACAATGTACTAGTACTGCTGTTCCCTCTCCGTCGAATTCAAGGCCAGGGCTTGGAAAGGCTTCGGCTTTGGATGTAATATGGGAGAATGTAACAGTGCAGGAAACAGCTTCGTGACACGCTGTTTACCTCAGCTCTGCTACCCCTCACCTGACCCCTCACTTAGCAGCTGAGTGGAAGAAGACTGCTGTTCAATGCATCTGAGCTGCAAAATTCGTTGAAGTCGCTGCCAGCGCAACATGGTTGCGAGACTCCTCACCTGAACGCTTTTCTTGTATGAGCTGTGATGCCGTACGGCAATTGCTGCTCGTCTCTGAGCTGCTCTGAGCCTTGCGTCGAGCTCCCGAGGAAGCATGTTACAAGCAGCATGCACAACTGATCAGAATTTCGGGAACTACGCTTCGGGGCCTTGCAAGGTATCTCGAGAGCATAGCACATGTCCCTACAGGCCGAGCCTGCATCTGCGAAATGCAGCAAAACCACGTAAAACCATGCGAAGGGCCCCTTCAATGACCGTCTCCAAAAGCAGAAGCTCGTCCAACCCCGGTGCGTCAGCGGGTGAAGATGGCAACGATGTGGCGCTTGCTGGCTTCAATGCTCTACGACCAACTTTTGACACCAGTCCACAAGCTAAATCCAAGGGCTCCAAATCTTCTTTCACAGTTTTCGGTCTGCAACCTAGTCCAGAGCTTCTGTCCATCTCGATGGGTGAGAACGCTTTGACTTGAACATGATCTGGATGCTTGCAGCCTGATAGACGTCTCCAAACCACCTCTTGCTTTCTGCAGTGTATTTTGTACAAGGAATACTTGGTCTTGCCAGGTTGGCCATCTCCTTCTTCTACAAGGATGAGTTTCACCTGGACCCTGCCACGGTGAGACACCACCGCTCATGCAGCAGTCTCTGTGTACATGTGGCGCTTGGTTGCTGCGCAGTCTGTCAGCACAACAGCCCTGCGTGCACAATCTACCCTCATGTCAAGCTCTGCCTTGCCATGCTTTGCAGTGACATTGCCACCTACCTGCTGACACATCAGAAATCTGATGCGTGAATGTGTGTGTCTCTCTGTGTGTGCCTCTGTACATATTCCTGTGGGTCAACTGTGTTGCGGTCTGGACACAGGTGGAAAGCGTTGTTGTTGTCTGTCATTATTGTTGTTGTTGTTATCATTATCATTATCATTATCATTATCATTATCATTATCATTATCATTATCATTATCATTATCATTATCATTATCATTATCATTATCATTATCATTATCATTATCATTATCATTATCATTATCATTACCATTATCATTATCATTACCATAATCATTACCATTATCATTATCGTTATCAATATTACACAGGTAGCCATTGTGACCGGCCTGGGGGCTGCACCATGGGTTGTCAAGCCAGTGTACGGCTTCCTGAGCGATACTGTGCCAATCTTTGGGTACAGACGACGCTCCTACCTCATCATCTGCGGCCTCCTTGGTGAGCATCCCCTGTAGCAGTGCTTGCAATGCAACAACATCCCCTGCAGCAGATCTTGCAATGCAACAACATCTACTGTAGCAGTGCTTGCAATGCAACAACACCAAGCACTGGCAGTATGGCCCTCTGTCAATTGCACACGGCTGCCTTTTCTCACAATCACCCAGGACGTAAGGATCCTGTCTGTTGATAGCAATGCACGCTTTGTTACTGGCCTGAGTCATGCATACATTTGCATGCTGCAAGCAACAAATTGGTCCCTACAGCATTGCCCAAACACTTACTGCATTGCCAGGAGCACAGCTTTGTATACATTGTTTCAAGTCTATCATGACAGCTCATCCTTATAGACTACCAAGCAACTGTACGTACCTGACATAAATGCAAGACCAAGACCCAATGAATGAGCAGATGCATGCAATCAACCCTCTCACCAATTGCAAGTCGTGTACATCTCATGGTACAGAATCTATGCACAGGTAACCCAGCAGAATTGCTATGGTTGCCTTGGCTTTAGGGTTAAACCCTAAACCCTAAAACCCATTACTGGGGACCTAGCCCAGCAATCCTGAACCCTTAAACCACACGCAGTGCCCATTCCAAAAGACCTTAATTTTGGGCAGCATGGTATAATCTTTGGCTTCTCATCGAATTGACACTGAAATGTATAGTCTTTCTTCTCCTTTCTGGTTTTCAAAACCTCAGATGCGTGTTGCACCCATGACCAAGAGTGGCCCTGTGGTGACAGTGCAGGCACAGTCTCTTGGACAGCGCTTGCCACCATTGTGAAGACGCCCTCCATGGCTGTTGCCATGGTTGTGCTGGGCTCCCTTGGGACTGCATGCAGTGATGTGGTGGTTGACTCCATTGTGGTGGAAAGGTGTCGTGGGGAACCTCAGGCATGCCTCAGCATCCATTTGTTGTTCTGGGAAATATTCAGATGTGCTTTGACGAACTCCGCAGTTAGTTTGTATGTCATAGTATGTCATCGGGGCACGTGCCGCGTGTGTTGGTGCTGATGCAACGGTTCATTTGTTCTTCCAACAACAGTGTGACCACAAAGGCAGAACTGCATAGCAATGCGGTATGTGCTGGTTGTGTTTGTACTGTTGCAACCAACATGTACATGGATGAACAGCTGGGACCAATACTTGCAGAGTCATAGTGTTCAAGTTTGCTTTGGGACACGCAAGCAGCATGCAAGACCAGCATGGGAACAGTGAGCAGTGCTGAAAAGCTTGCGTATCAACCTGTTCTTGGGTTGATGTTGCTCAGCCCTGTAGTGCATGCTTTCCTTGTCAATTGTTCTGTCCTAGGTTCAACTCAGCGTTGTACATCATGTCAGGGTTGCTCTTGTTAGTCTGATGGGCATCACCAGCAGTGGTTAGTGCCTATTGTAGCGGCAACACTGCCCATGCGCCTATGGTTTCCAGAGACACATTGGGCCTTTGCCCCTGCCCTCCCCCCCCCCTCCCCCCGGCCTCAACCCCCTCTCATTTCCCCATCACCAACTCTATCGCTGACAATTCTGGCAATGACGAAGTGTTTTCTTTGCCCTGTAGAGCACAGCTGGGTCCTTGCAGTCCCTATGCTGGGCATCATCAGCAGTGGGGGGCATTGCCAGTGCCTACTTCAGTGGGGCCCTTGTGGACGCATATGGCCCCCGGGGCGTTTTCGGCCTGACAGCCCTGTTCCCCCTGATGGTGTCCCTGTCTGCTGTCTTCATATCAGAGCAGCCTGTTGTCAGCAGTGCAAGGCACAAGCGTGACTCAGGCAGTGGTGAACAGGACGAGGCAGAATCAGGTAGGGCTGCCATAGGGCCTGCATGCAACGGCCCTGTGGCTGTGTCCCATGTGAGCTCGTGCTGGTGTCTGCTCGCCTTGAGGCTGATTGAGAAGTAGACATCAGCTTTGGTGTCAGATTGTACATGTGTTTTCCTGTCACTAGCTTGATGCCAAAGAAAAGGCTGGATGTTCACATGGCATTACATCAAGAGGAACCCCATAACATCCTACTGTGAAGCTGCAACCTTTCTCACTGCTCTGAGTCCCATGCATACATGCACACATCTTGATCCATCTGCTGCAGGTGAAATTACTGACAGATGTCATACTCACTGTGATCACTGGCATTTATACATAAATTTGCCTCTAATTCCCTTCATTTGAATGATTGCTCATCAATGGCAAACTCAGAAATACCGGTTGATTGAGTGACTGGTGCAGGAGGCCTGCTTGCAACAGAGGTGTTGGCTCCCCCAGAGGTGATGAAGAAGAGGCTGGCGACTCAGGTCAACGCCCTGTGGGGTGCCATCAGGCAGCGCAGCATCTTCCTGCCAGCAGTCTTCGTCTTCCTCTGGCAGGTGGGCACTTTGCAGCAAAGGCATAAAGGAGTGTAGAATACATTATAATCCCGTGCTCACAAACAATCGGCGGGTGCACTCTGCAGTAAATAAAGAGGGAATAGTGTATGCATGTCGGTCGCTGGGGCTGCAGCAGGTATATCTGGGGGTTTGGATCGCTTCCCCCTAGGGGTGCACTTTTGCCAGGGTCATATATTGCTGTATGTTCTACAGAGAAGTTACATTGCTAGTAGCACAGCTGTTGCCCATCAGCAGTATCTATTGCAAGGCAAGTAAGATGCTTTGGTAAGATGTACATAGTACAATGACAGTGAGCTACGCTCTAGGCACGGCAATCCCCACAGGTTGTTGCCTGAAACATCAAGCAAACAACAAATCTTGTGACGTGAGGTGCGGAAGTCATTCTGTTTTGACAGAAATTACAAAGCATATGCATCGTGCTTCGTCTGCTTTTGCCAACCTCCACAGATGAATGACTTTGGATGCTGAACAGTTGTTGTGCACACAGGCTACACCATCAGCAGACACGGCGATGTTCTTCTTCCAAACGAACCACCTGCACTTCTCAGCAGAGTTCCTGGGCAGGGTCAGGCTGGTTGGCAGCATAGCCAGCTTGGCAGGAGTGGGCACCTACAACTACTTGCTGAAGGACGTCCCCTTGACAAAGATGTTCTTCTGGACTGCTGTGCTGGGCACTGGTCTGGGCTTGACGCAGCTCATCCTCATCACAGGTGCTGCTTTTGCATAAGACTTTGCTGCTTCATCATCAGGCCTTGCTGCTTGCTCATCAGGCATTGCTGCGTCTGCATCAGGCCTTGCTGCTTCATTATCAAGCCTTGCTGCTTTCTCATCAGGCCTTGCTGCTTTTGCATTAGACTTTGCTGCTTCATTATCAGGCCTTGTTGCTTTTGCTTAAAACTGTGCTACTTCTCATCAGGCCTTGCTGCTTCTCATCAGGCCTTGCTGCTTGATAAGCTTTTTGAGCACTTCATAGAGCCCGATGTCTTTCAGGCTACGTTATGTGCCAAGTGATGTAGTTGCAAGCTGTTTTCATTCCTCAGGCTGCTGCAGCTGTCTACTTTGTATAGCTTCTTTCGTTTCTGCACTCTGCTGCAATTACGCCTGTGGCTTCAACAATGCGATTTTCACGCACTAGGGCACATTGAGGAACAATACATCCAGCTGAGCTGCTTGCAGTGATGCATGTGTCCGCATCAACCAGCAATGTGCGGTTATGTGTGAAGAATGTATGAAGAATGTTTGAACAGTGTGTAGACATTGTGTGGACAATGTGTAGAAATGTGTGAACAACATGTGGACAATGTGCAGGCATCAATCAGCAATGGGGCCTCAGCAATGAACTCTTTGTGCTGGGTGATTCCTTAGTGCTTACAGTCCTGGGACAGGTCTCCTTCATGCCAGTGCTGGTGCTAGCTGCGAGGCTTTGCCCAGAGGTAAAGCACCACTTAGACACCATTCACATTTGCTTGCACAGTTTGCAGTTCTGCTGCATGGTTTGGTCTGTCACCTCACTGTCCTGCTGAGCAAACAAGCCTGAAATATCTAGTATGCTGCCTGGTTTTGCCCATATCTTCGATATGTTATGCTGTTTGCACACCCTCCACACTGGCTGGATCCGCATCAGCACAAATCACATGCGATGAGACGATGTACTTGACACAGTTGCAACGCTCATCATCTCATTGTTGTACAGGGAGTTGAGGCGACGCTGTTTGCCACGCTGATGAGTGTGTTGAATGGAGGAGCTTTCGCTGGGTCTACATTAGGCGCTCTACTCACAAAATCATTTGGGGTCACATCTGAAGACTTCACCAACCTGGCGCCGCTTGTAACCGTATGTACACTATCTTCATTGTTACCATTACCTTTGCTTAGGATGCTGCCACAAGGTAGTACAAGTGAGCAGATACAGTCAAACAATGATCAAGAGTCAGAGTCTGCTTAGTGCTAAAAGGGCTAGCGATGCTGCATTCCGTTTGTGGTTTGCTTGCAAGTGCTGCTTCAACGTGTATATCAGGATTTTAAGCTGTTCTTTCCGTTTTCATGCTATTTGATTGCTGCTGGCTGCTGTATGCATATGATCCAACTGCTGGTTGCTCGACATCAAGTAGATACACAGGTAAGCTGACAACGCACGTATTGAGCCTAGTTTGCGGGGCCTGATGTTGTGATGTGAACAACTGCTGCGGAACCACTCAAAAAACTGCTGCGGCATATCAGACCTGCTTTGTTCCGCGTAACAGTCTGCCCTGTGCCGCGTAACAATCTGCCTTGCGCCGCGTAACAGTCTGAAACTGGTCTGAAGCTCGAGCAGCACTTTTGCTCTGCAACGCGTTGTCCAGATGATCACATCCGCCATCATGAACGGACATGAGTGGCCAACGGAGGTGCGGTCTCGCTTGGTCAAATCGTAAACACCGGGAACTACTCTGTTCCTGCCATCGTCATTTCCTGCGTCTGTGAAGGCCGAGCGTTTGCGGATGTTATCGGTTGGTCATCTACATCGGGTAGGAGCTGCGATGTTGCGCGCCTCGTCTTTTGTCACTATCACTCAGGCTAAGCAAAGCCTGCTCGGCGCCGCTGTCTAGCCCTGAGTGGTCCAGTGTACACATGTTTGCAGGTCCGCGACTCCCAGGTATCATCGTGCCAACTCGTGATAGTCTTCAATACGCCCAGCAAGATGAGAGTGCCGAGGCTTATTGTAGACCATCATGCATTCTCGCAGTTATCAAGTAAGCTTGATCTGGCTTGACCTAAACAGAAATCAGCTGCTTGCTCCGGACGCTCGTCCCACAATGGATGTGCTTCAAAGTTCATATGCTGTTCTGCATATAAGCATCCGTAGCACAGTTAAGAATGCTGGAGCTGATTTGCTCCGATAGCTTTGCACGCTCCCGTTGGATGTTCGAGGCCTCGAACACCCCTAGGGCCCCTGGGTCACTGACAGTCTGACCGTTCCTGCAGGGAAAGAACAACTTGGGGGGTTCATTCAGCCAGATGAACGTCTTCGAGAACGTCGGTGATAGACCTGAATTACACACCACAGGTGCTCTCGACCTGTGTCAGGTTGATCTTTGTTGTTGCTTCACGCTAAGCTTTGTTCAAAACTGTTTTATCCTCTTGGCGCACTAGTCTTGCCAGGTAGCAAGCTGTCATGCTGAGGATGCTGAAAGTGTGCATTGCAGGCCCTCCATGTGTTGATGAGTCAAGTCAGCACGGCGACTTGCATGATGTGTCATGAAATGTGGATGTCCCTATGCAAAAACTCATAACAAGCAGAGCAGCACAGAAGATCAAGCAAAGCTTGCTTCTGTGCTGGTCTTCTTGTTATGAGTGCTTGCCTTAAAGGAGGCTGCTGAGCTGCAGCCTATGGCAGACCCAGTTGGAGATGGTATGACCACGCTAGGTCTGGTCAACCATACCTGGCATCTTCACATTTTCTTCAGCTGATGTCACGACATCAGTGCCTTTACAGATAATTTCGAGCATTGCGTCATTTGTTGTTGCTCATGAGTCTGCCAGTCCACCAGCGGCCATGTTGCATCGGCTACAAGCAAAACGCCTCTTCCCATTTGTATCCTGAGCATCTCCATCAACAGACAATGTATTTCCAATTTGGGGACTGGGTCTGGCTCTTAGTCTAGCCTCTGAATCACTGTTGCAGGGTGTTTTCTGAGCACCGTCCGTCCAGGACACCGTATCACAGTAAGTTTTGCTTACTGTCAATTGTGCATTGCATGATGTTGCTCAAGCATGCTGATGATGGGTTTGCTTCTGAGTCTTGAGGTTGTTGGAAAGCGGAGTCTGGCTCCATTTGCAAGCCTGTTCTCATGTTGGGTTTGACTAGATTATCTTTTCCAAAAATTTTCTTTCCCTTTGGGCAATGGCTTATGTTCATAGCTCCGGGCTGCCGTCTTTAGGAGGGTCCCATTATCATCGCTGAAAAGCGTAAACTTTTCTTTTCTTAAAACGAGCACCCATCACTTTAAATCAGAAAGGTGTTGAATGTCACAATGCTTTTGAGCTGGACATCTGGAGTTCACAAGCATCCTGACATTCAACACCTTTCTGACTTAAAGTGATGAGTGCTCGTTTTAAGAAAAGAAAAGTTTACGCTTTTCAGCGATGATAATGGGACCCTCCTAAAGGCGGCAGCCCAGAGCTGGGAACATAAGCCATAGCCCAAAGTGAAAGAAAAAAATTTCAAACCTAAGGTGGATCTGGCCTGGCTTGTCTGCTTTTGTATGTCTGTTCCCTCTCTAGGGTGCTCATTTTATTTCCACAAGGATGTGACTGCAGCCCGCTCAGATTGTCATCAATCCCTTCTTTGGAATTGCAGAGTCTGACTCCAGTCCGGGAGGTTATCAATGTTGCCTCCCTGACTGGAGTCAGACTCTGCAATTCCAAAGGAGGAATACATGGACTTGTTGGCAGCACTGAAACTTCAGGTATGCTTCATTGTTGCTATGTACGATTCTCAGCCTGTACCAAATTTGCATGCCTGGTCCTCAAGCTTTAACCATTAGCAATCAACTTTGGCTATCAAGCTGATCCAAGCTGTGGCAGCACTCAGTCCTGAGAGCTGAAGCATGCTACAAAGCCATGTCTCAGCCTAGCTGCTGTTGGGTGTGATGCAGCATGGCCTGAGTCAAGTCTTTGCTTACTGTGGCTGTGATGTGCCTGAGATGAAGCCCACAAGTAGTCAACTTGAGTAAGGAAACATTCAAATTGAGCAACAAGACACTCAAATTGATCCAGAAGCAAACTTATACTAACCAAACCAAAACAATAATGATTTTGTTTCATCATTGATGAGTAAATCAGTAATGGGTGCCATTTGTGGCTTAATGTGAAAAAGCTAACTTTCCTTGCCCACAATGACTGACAAAAGGCATGTGTGAGCATCAGGTGCAATGGGGGGGCCCATAGGCAGGCAGGGGGCTGCCTATGCCTGATTCATGTGAGCTGGCCAGCTGGCACTGTAGACTGGACCTAAGCTCAGCTGCAAGGCGCCACAGCTGCAGGGCGCCACAGCTGCCCTTACAGGAGCAACAGTACACTGCCAAGCAGGTGGCAGCTGTGGAGACAGAGCTGCAGAAGTGGAATGCTCAATCTGCCAAGATTGAGGTAGGTTTCCCCCCCTCCCCCCAAACGTTCAGCTCAACTGCACTTACTTCCTGCCCATGACAGCAGGCTCTTGGCAATGCCACAGCTAGTGTGAAAGTTCTAGGCTGTCACTATGCAATGAGCAGTACTGACGCATGGCCCTACTGAGCGCATGATGAGCTCTGCCATACTGAGGCAGTGTGCATCCAGGTCCCTCTTGCTCAGCAGAGTGTCATGCTGCCGGCTGCCATCATGGAGGGTGTCTTCACAATGGTGGCAAGCGTCGTCTGTGGGCAATTCCATTTTCTCATCCAAGTCACCTGATCAAGGTCACCTGATCAAGGTCACCTGATCAAGGTCCCTTGATGTGAAAATGGAAATGCCCACAGACGACGCTTGCCACTGTTGTGAAGACACCCCTCCATGGCTGCCATTATGGCTGCCATGATGGCCGAGACTGTCATTTCCCAGTCACCGCAAAGCTGCACATGGTGAAACAGACGGATCTCAGTTACGATATTTCAGTACATGGCAGCTCGGTCTCCAGTGCTTGCAAACTTATGGCTGCCATTGTGGCTGCCATGATGGCTGAGACTGTTATTTCCAGTCACCACAAAGCTGCACATAGTGAAACAGAAGGATCCCAGTTACAACATTTCAGTACATGGCAGCTCAGTCTTCAGTGCTTGCAAAGTGATGGCTGCCATGATAGCTGCCATGATGGATGAGACTGTCATTTCAAGTCACAACATAGCTGCAAATAGTGAAACAGACGGATCTCAGTGACTACATTTCAGCACATGGCAGCTCATTTTTTCAGTGCTTGCAAAGTTAAAGACTGCAAGGTCGGACAACCTGGGTGGTGTAGCTGCCTGCCGATGTGGCCCGCCTGTTGATTTGAAGAAGAGGAAGGTCACCTTGAGGTGGGGTGTGTCCATGCACAAGTGGGCAGCAGAAGGAGCCAGGCTGTCACAGGCTTCAGCTTTCCTTCCTCAGCCTCCACCAGCTTTGCTTCATGTGTTGCCCTGCCAATAACCTGCAGCGAGCTGAGTTGGACTTTGCGCTGCATACAAGTCACATACTGTAGCTGATTTGTGCGCCGGGCATCGTCCAACTCAGCTCGTGTGTAAAACTAGTCGCAGGAGCTTAACAACAGCGCTGTAGCAATGCATTGGCAGCAACTCTAGAGTTGTAGATCTGCCAACGTGCACATCTAGCTTTGCACGTGCTGAGTTGACTTGAGTACTCCATTCCAGGTGCAGTCGGGTTGAGATGGCCCTCAACAGTCTTTGTAGCACTGTTGTTTGCTTCTCCCTGCAACATCTGAAGCAGTCGTTCATTCTGATTGAGGCATGTGTGTTTTTTGACCCTCCAGTAAAAGAGGCACGTACTTAGCTCATCATGAGCTGGAAAGCGTTATTATTATTATTATTACTACTACTATTACTATTATTATCATTATTATCATCATCATCATTATCATCATCATCATCATCATCATCATCATCATCATCATCATCATCATCATCATCATCATCATCATCATCATCATCATCATCATCATCATCATCATCATCATCATTATCATTATCATTATCATTATCACTATTATTATTATTATTGTTATTGTTATTACTATTGTTATTATCCCTATTATTACTATTATTATTATCCCTATTATTACTGTTTTTGTTATCATT